>JAEEGG010001395.1_pt1 | contig 66104 bp, 64 predicted proteins | sample 9134161 | NCBI WGS metagenome assembly JAEEGG01 (sample SAMN16246543, study PRJNA631951) | gut metagenome | biome: gut microbiome; feature: rumen; material: CR-attached | host: Bos | place: Iran: Karaj | collected 2018-10
CATCCAAGGTGTAGGGGGTATCCGCATGGCCAGTGAAGATTTCCTGCAGCAGTTGTCTGCCCTTTGCGCTAAATACGACGCAGTACTTGTGGCTGACGAGATTCAATGCGGCTACGGACGTTCGGGCAAGTTCTTCGCACATCAACATGCAAACATTAAGCCCGACATCATCACTGTTGCCAAAGGCATAGGCAATGGCTTCCCCATGGGCGCCGTTCTCATCTCACCCAAGTTCAAACCCGTCTATGGACAATTGGGGACTACATTCGGAGGCAACCATCTGGCGTGCACCGCAGCACTTGCCGTTCTCGACGTGATGGAAAGTGAGCGACTGGTGGAGAATGCCGCCAACGTAGGCGAATACCTGATGCAGCGACTCAAAGACGAGCAATTGCCACATGTGGTCGAAGTGCGCGGACGAGGGCTGATGATTGGTATCGAACTGGATGTTCCTTACAAGGAGATACGCAACAAACTGGTCTATGAGCAACATTGCTTCACTGGATGCAGCGGAACTAACGTGTTGCGCCTCTTGCCACCCCTTTGCATCACCAAAGACGATGCCGACGACTTCATCACCCGACTCAAAGCAGTCCTTTAAGCCGTTAAAAAATATTTGTCACGGAATTCAATGACAATTCTTACAAGAACAGGTGGTCCAAACAGACCACCTGTTTTCGTCACAATGCCCAACTTGCTTGTGAAACGTAATGGTAATATCTTCTACAGATCACCGGTCAAAGAAAACAATCTTGTGCTATTGGAGCCTTTGATGAGGATGGTGTAGCCCTCGGGATGCTCCTCCGCAATACATGCTTTCACTTCTTCCACATTATCGAACAAACGGAAGTGATCAGGGTGCTGTGTAGGAGCAAACTCCTCACCCACAAGCCATACCTTATCGAAGCCACTTTCCCCGATGAAATCGACACATTTTTGATGTTCTTCATTGCTGACTTCGCCCAATTCACGCATGGCACCGAGGATGACGAACTTCTTCTCCGCATGCATCATGCGGAAATTCTCCAAGGCGGCACGCATACTTGTGGGATTGGCGTTATAGGCATCAATGACCAACTGATTGTGCGCAGTCTGCATGAATTGAGAACGGTTGTTAGATGGCTGGTAAGCAGCTATGGCATCGCAGATGTCATCAGCGGGCACATCAAAATAACGGCCAATTGTAATGGCAGCTAAGCAGTTGTCGAGGTTGTATCCTCCAATCAGACGAGTATGTACTTCATGCCACTCACCATCTTTTTCCTTCCACTCGAAGTGAAGGAATGGGTCACAATCTATCGAACGGCCTTCTATCAGCAGTTCTTCCGAAGGACGCTGACCATAACGCACCAATTGCAAGTCGTGGGACATTCCTATCAAATGTTCATTGTCGTTGTTAATGAACACTTTGGCACCCTCACGACTACGAAGGAAATCATAAAGTTCGCCTTTGGTTCGAATCACACCTTCAAAACTACCGAAACCCAGCAAATGCGCTTTACCGACATTGGTGATAATACCGTAGTTGGGTTCCACAATATTCACCAATGTCTTAATCTCGCCAGGATGGTTGGCACCCATTTCCACCACTGCGATGTCGTGACCATCATGTAGTCGAAGCAATGTCTTTGGTACTCCGATATGGTTGTTGAAGTTTCCTTGCGTGTATAGCACTTCATATTTCTTCTGCAATACTGTTGATATCAGTTCCTTAGTCGTCGTTTTACCATTGGTGCCCGTCACTCCGATAATTCTGGTGCCCAACTGACAACGATGATAATTAGCCAACTTCTGCAAGGTCTGCAGTACATCATCAACAAGAATGTAGCGGTCATCACCTTCAACGACACAGTTGGCCTCATCCACCACAGCATAACTGCATCCTGCCTCCAAAGCCTTGGCTGCGTATGCATTACCGTCGAAAGTTTCACCTTTCAAAGCGAAAAAAAGAGAACCCTCAGGGCAGTCACGACTGTCGGTAGTTACCACAGGATGAGCCAAAAATAATTCATGCAATCGTAGTATATCCATTTGCTTTACCTTGTTTTTTTAATTGATTCCATCAACAATTACAATTGATTTCATCAACGCGTTTTACACATTCCCATAACACCGAAACGGCGTTTTTTAAAGAAAGTTTGGGCAAAGTTAGCACAAAAAAGCAAAAACATCTTCATCAAGTCAATAATTATCGTTAGTTTTGCATTATTATGCGAAGCAAACTTCAATACAGCATCAATTGTAACGGGCAACTGATGGATTTATCCACCCCCCGTATCATGGGAATCCTCAACGTCACACCTGACTCTTTCTATGTCGAAAGCAGGAAACAGACTGAGGATGACATCATGGTTCGTACCAAAGAGATGATAGAAGAGGGTGCAGACATCATTGATGTCGGTGCATGCTCCACCCGTCCTGGTGCTGAATGTCCCGATGAAATCGAAGAAATGCGTCGTTTACATACTGCTCTACATCCCCTTCGCAGGGATTTTCCTGACGCAGTCATCTCTGTTGACACGTTCCGAGCCTCGGTGGCGAGGATGTGTGTGGAGGAATACAATGCCGACATCATCAACGATATCTCAGGTGGACAGTTCGACGACAAGATGTTCGACACAGTAGCCCAGTTAGGGGTGCCATATATCCTCACCCACACAAAGGGAACACCCAACCACATGCAGGACCATCCACACTACGATGACTTGATGCACGAAATGCTGACCTACTTTGCCGAAAGGGTACAGATGCTCAGAGACAGGGGGCAGAAGGACATTGTCATCGACCCCGGATTTGGCTTTGGCAAGTCTTTGGAACACAATTACATGTTGCTGAATCAATTGGCTCAGCTTCAACTGATGGAATTGCCTATACTGGTAGGAGTATCCCGCAAGAGAATGATATACAATCTCCTGGACACAACTCCTGAACATTCGCTTAACGGAACAACCGTAGTGAACACCATCGCACTCACCAAGGGAGCGAACATACTGAGGGTACACGATGTGAAAGCAGCCAAAGAATGTGTAACCATCTTCCACAAGATGCAACACCCTGCCATAAAAGACTCTTAACACTGACTTGAGAATCAGTCCTTTAAGAGAAGCTTGTTTGGGGAATATTTCTCACTGCCACCACTTGAACAAAACCACTTAACAACCTATACAACAAAACGATATGCCTTTCGATTTCGGAATAAAGGATGCCATCGACATCCTGCTCGTAGCCTGGTTGCTCTACTATATCTACCGACTGATGAAGGATTCAGGGTCACTCAACATTTTCTATGGAATCCTCATTTTCTTCGGTTTGTGGATAGTGGTATCCCAAATGTTCCAGATGCGCCTTCTGGGTAGCATTTTCGACAAACTCATCAGTGTGGGTGCCTTGGCTTTGATTATCCTCTTTCAGGACGACATCCGCCGGTTTTTCATCACCATCGGCACACACCGCAAATTCAATTTCCTCACCAGGATGTTCCGTCTAAAAGAGAAAGAGGACATATCCGACCCTGTGGTGATGCCTATCGTCAGGGCATGCATGGACATGAGCCGCAATAAGACAGGCGCACTCATTGTGGTGGAACGCAATATGGCTCTGAGCGACATCATCAGCACTGGCGAGACGATAGACGCTAAAGTCAACCAAAGCCTCATTGAGAACATCTTCTTCAAGAACAGTCCTTTACACGATGGCGCCATGATCATCAGCAAGAAAAGAATAGTAGCGGCGGGATGTGTGCTGCCCGTGTCGCACAACATATCCATCCCCAAAGACCTTGGCCTTCGCCACCGTGCCGCACTCGGTATTACGGAACAAAGCGATGCGCTAGCTGTGATTGTATCCGAAGAGACAGGAGGAATCAGCGTGGCACAAAGGGGTGTCTACGACCTCCGCCTTCAAGCCGACAAACTGGAAGAGTACCTCACCGCCGCCATGAACGAGAAACCACATAACGTCAAACAAGACAAGTCGAAAAGCGAATAATCACTCCAATTGTTCTTTGGAATCCCCATTTCGGCTTTCTGACAGTCATCACCACAATCATGGGAAAAGAGAACAACACGCCTGCAGGTAAGATGAACATTCTTGACCTGCTAAGAAACATCCTGCCATTTGTTTTACCGTATAAATGGCTTATAGGAGTCACTTTGGGACTAACACTGATAGGGTCGGTCATGGCGCAAGTCAACGCCGTAGTACTCGACAAGGCTGTGGATGCCATCAATGAACTCATCCAGCAACCGTCGTTTTCCTGGAGCAGCGCCACCACCATACTGGTCACCATCAGCGTCATCCTGTTAGGCAAGGAACTGATAGGAGCTTTGGTCACTTTCTTCCAACGGTATTATGGTGAGCGCATGCGCATACTCGTCAGTCGCGACCTTTCAGTGAGTGTGGTCAAACGAATGCTCTCCTTCAGAATGGCATTTTTCTCGGCAGAGGGAAATGAGACCGGAAAATTGCAGTCGCGCATAGACAGGGGAATCATGAGCCTGAGCAACACAGTCAACAATTTCTTCATAGAGATTCTGCCTTTGTTCACCAGTGCTATCCTGGCGTTGGTGCTGATGTTCATGGCCAATGTCTATGTGGGATTGGTAGCCATGTGTATCGTGCCTGTTTACTTCTACGTCACTTACATACAGGCCAAAAGAATGAAAGGAGGCCGAAGGGGTATTTTCGGAGGGCATCAAGCTGTCAGCCAAAGTATTCTGAACATCATAGAGAGCATCACTGTTATCAAATCCTTCAATCGCGAGCAAATCGAGGCTGACCGCCAAGCCGAGATTCAGCGCACTATGACTGACTTGCAGTTGAGCACGCGTAAGCAAAGCTATTTCTTCAACGGTCTGAAGAGTTTTCTGGAACAGATAGGCACTGTGCTCATCATTATCCTCACCGCATATCTCGTGCTCATCGAGTATCCTGGCATGACTATCGGTAAAATCATGTACCATGTCATGCTGTTTGCCAATGTGAGTGCCCCCATACGTCAACTGCACAGAATCTATGACGACATGAATGATGCCTTGATTTACGCCGAAGGGTTCTTTGGCATCCTTCATGCCGACGATGAAGTGGAAGACACTGGTCATTATCATCCCCAGCAAGTGAAGGGCGACTTCGAACTCTCAGGTGTTGACTTCACTTATAGCAATGGTACTCAGGCGCTCTTCAACGTGTCAATGCATATCGAGAGAGGAAAAATCACAGCTCTGGTGGGACTCAGTGGAGCTGGTAAGAGCACCATCGTCAATCTACTAGACAAGTTCTACCATCCCGATTGCGGCAGTATCAAACTTGACGGAGTGGAATTGAGTGAATGGGACACCCAATGGTTACGTGAAAACGTGGGTTTGGTTTTGCAGAAAAACCATATTTTCGACGGTAGCATAGAGGAGAACATCAAATATGGTAATCCTTCAGCCACCCATGAGGATGTGGTGAAGGCTGCCCGCCAAGCCTATATCTACGACCAGATTATGCAGTTGCCCAACGGTTTCCAGACTCAAGCCCTCCAACTCAGTGGAGGACAGCAGCAACGCATTGCCATCGCAAGGATGTTTATCAAGAATCCTCCCATCATTTTCCTTGACGAACCCACCGCAAGCCTCGATGCTATCGCTACTGAGCAAATCAAGGCCAGCATCGACGCCATCAAAGAAGGGCGTACAGTCATCATCATCTCTCACAATATCGGACAAATCATCGATGCTGACAGAATATATGTCCTCAAAGAAGGCCGTATGGTGCAGCATGGCTCTCCTTCTGAAGTATATCAACAAGGTGGGGTCTATAAAGACATCTTTGATGCCAGCGCACGAAGCATGAATGTGGACAAAATAGCTAATACCATCACCAATAAATAAATGAACAATCATCACCAAACATCACAAAAAAATAAAAGAGGCTCCATTTGATGGAACCTCTTTTGGCCTTTTGGTTTTCGATTGTCAATTACTCACCTGGGATGATAGCACCTGATGGGCAAGCGTCTGCACATGTACCGCAGTCCACGCAAACATCGGGATTGATTACATACTTGCCGTCTCCCTCTGAGATAGCCTCGGATGGGCATTCACCTACACAAGTGCCGCACATCACACAATCGTCGGTAATTATATAAGCCATAACTTTAACTTTTAGAATTATTGATTAAATTACTGTTCTAACTGATCATCTTGAATAATCATGGTGCAAATATATCACAATTAGATTGACATTATCAAAGAAAAACATCTTTTTTTTCATCTTAATCCTCATTTTTTTACTCAAAAGAGGTGAAATTGGCACAAAAGACCCTTTTTGAGCAAAAACAAATCTACCCGATTATGAGTATTGGCTCTGACCCTAAAGACCCTAAAGACCTTAACGAACTAAAATCCTTGAAGCCCCCATAACACGAATCAATGGAAAAGGAGAAGGACATGCAATAAAAAGGAGTTTTATGCGTTTATTATTAGTACATGTATGCGAAATGCAAGAACAATGAAACGTCCTTCACTATTCATATTATTCACCCTGCTGATCCTGCCGTCTTGTGTACTCTTTGCCCAGAACAACAAGGTGGTGCAGAACCGTCCGTATATCGACCAGCGTCCTTTCCACTATGGCTTTCTTGCTGGTATCCACTTGCAGGACATGGAATTCGACAACAACGGGTTCAAAGACGCAGACGGCAATGAGTGGTACGCCGACATCCCCAGTTATGAACCAGGATTTAGCGTGGGAATTTTGGGTGAGGTGCTTGTCAACAAGTACCTGTCTGTACGCGCTGTGCCTTCCATGCATTTCGGCACCAAGCAACTGACCTTTCTCAACCACAAGGATGGAGCCAAGGAACACCAGACCATTAAGTCAACCTATATCTCATTACCCATCGACTTGAAAATCTCTGGCCAGCGAATCAACAACTACCGTCCGTATGCCATGGTTGGCGTCGACCCGATGTTGGACCTGACCATCAAGAAAAACAAGAACATTCGCCTCAAGCCCTTCGACTGCTACCTCGAGGCTGGCATAGGATGTGATTTCTATCTGCCTTTCTTCAAGTTTATACCTGAAATCAAGTTCTGTTACGGACTGTCGAATATCATTGAGAAGAATCGTGACGACCTTACCGAAGAGTCGCGCCTTATCTTCACCAATTCTGTGGAAAGTGCCAAGTCCAAAATGATTGTCATCACTTTCTATTTTGAATGATTGTATCGCTCTGCCACGTAGAATCAATCTTTTTGAGAAAAACATCCTACCCTTTCAACATTTTTCGGAATTTTTTCGTATTTTTGCGTTATTATTTGACTAATTGTAACGCACATGAGAAAACTTACTACTGCACTAATGGTTTGCTTTGTTCTGATGAGCGCCCAAGCACAGAAATTGCCTTCACGCGCCTCCATCCTACAAGCCATGGAAACAGCCAATGACTACTTCATCGCCAAGTATCCCGACCCGACTAAACCCACTTTCGTCAAGAAAGAGCGTCCGAGTAACCTATGGACTCGCGGCGTGTATTTCGAGGGGCTGATGGAACTCATCAAACTCAATCCAAGTAATCAGCAGAACATCAACTACATGGACACTTGGGGGAACTTCCACAAATGGACTCCGCGCAATGGCGTGAAAACACGTGATGCCGATGATTATTGCTGCTCACAGGCTTATCTCGACTATTACAATTGGAAAAAGCAACTCAGCACCAACATTTACAATTCGAGCGTGGGATTAAAATTGAATTTATCAGTTGACCCAGACATGATCGAACCTACCAAAACGTGCATGGCTAATCTGATGGAACTGGCAGACACAGAACCAGACCCTAACAGCAAGGCAAAATTCAATGGTTCAAGCATTCACGATTGGACTTGGATTGATGCCATACAGATGGGACTTCCTGTACTCACTACCCTCGAAGCCATGGCAAACACCAAAGAGGAAGCAGAAGCCTATGGAAAGCAAGCCTATCGTATGTACATCTGGACTCGAGATACCTTGGCCGGCGGACTTTTTAACGAGGCTGAAGGCCTTTGGTGGCGAGACAAGGATTTCGTTCCTCCCTACAAAGAACCCAATGGAGCCAACTGCTATTGGAGCCGCGGAAACGGTTGGGTATATGCTGCGCTTGTACGTGCCATGGAGGATGCCATGGAATCCAAGAACAAAGGCAATCACGACGACCATTTTAACACATACAAGGCTGACTTCCTCAGCATGACCAAGGCACTGATGAAATGCCAGCGCAAAGATTATTTCTGGAATTGCAGCCTGCACGACGACTCTAATTTCGGAGGCAAAGAACTGACAGGCACCTCTCTCTTCATCTACGGCATGGCTTGGGGAGTTCGCCACGATATGCTCGACAAGAAGACCTATCTTCCTATCATCGCAAAAACATGGAAGGCAATGGTGAAGAAGTGCTTACACAAGAATGGTTTCTTGGGATATGTGCAAGGGACGGGTAAGGAACCCAAAGACTCGCAACCCGTAGGCTACAAGGTGGAGCCCGATTTCGATGACTACGGCCTAGGCTGTTTTCTTCTTGCTGGTAGCGAAGTGTATAGGCTTGCGAAATAGACTCACCAGACTGACCGGAAAGGTTAGATTGATAAGACAGACAACACCATAACAAAAAACTAATAATATGAGAATCGCAAGATTATTGTTCATCTTAATCGGAATAGCCATCTTTACCAGTTGCGACAAGAGCAATGACAAAGAGAAGAAGGTGAAAGGCAAGGCGACGAGTGCCCCTTATGAGCTGTTGGTCATTGCCAACAAGGAATGGCTCAAGGGACCATTCGGCACCGAATTTATGGATGTGATGCAAAGTGAAGTGCCCTGCCTTCCCCAAGTGGAGCCAAATTTCCGTACCACCACAATCAATCCCCACGATTTCACCAACACCTTCAAGGTCTATAGCAACATCGTGTCGGTAGAGATAGACAAGAAATACGCCGAACCTTCCATGTCGATGGTGCGCGACGCCTACGTCCATCCCCAAATCATACTCAACATCACTGCTCCCGACAACCAAAGCCTTGTGGAGTACACCCGTGAGCATCGCAACCAAATCATGGACCTGTTCGTGGAGCAAGAACTGAAACGTGAGGAGGGGTTCCTGCGCAACAGGAACAGCGGTAAAGTGGCCACAGCAGTGAAAAGCATGTTCGGCTATGATATCTGTGTGCCACAAGACATCAACGCCATTAAACGCGGCGATCGTTTCCTCTGGGCATCCTCCGACACTGAAACGTCCAACAACTACAACTTCGTCATCTACACCTTACCCTACAACACCGCCAACGACCTGAGCACCGACCGGCTCATTGCTTGTCGTGACTCAGTGATGAAGCGCTACATCGAAGGAGAAAAAGAGGGACAGTACGTCCAGACAGACCCTTTGACATTCCTTGGCCGCGACATCGCCGTCAACGGCTCCTATGTGAAGGAAATACGCGGTCTGTGGAGAATGAAGGGCGGTATGATGGGTGGTCCTTTTGTGGAATATGCGCAGATTGACACCACCAAGAACATCATTGTCGTTACCGAAGGATTCATTTTCGCACCCGAAAAAAGGAAACGTGACCTTATCCGCAGCATGGAGGCTTCGCTCCGCACACTGAAAATGTAACGTCGCAGGCAGTGCTTGCGTAACCCAACAGGCAGTGCTTGCGTAACCCAAAATGAATAAATCACTTGATTATGAAGAAAAGCATATTATTCTTGTCAACATTTCTTCTGTGCGCTAACTTTCACGCACAGCGATATCATTTCTCTTTCGCTGGACCACAGGATGGTGCCACTGTTGTCATGCCCACGGACTCTTTCAACACAGAACGTGGCTACGGCTACGATTTCATCAACCTACCCGGAAAGAAAGGCGGTGATCCTTTCATCTTCTCAGTCTTGGTTCCCGATGGCAACTACAAGGTGACGGTAACACTGGGTTCCAAGAAGAAAGCTGCTTCCACCACGGTCAGGGCAGAGTCCAGACGACTGTTCCTCAACAACATCCCGACCAAGAAAGGAGAGTTGAAAACTTACTCGTTCATCGTGAACAAACGCGACACCCGCATCGGCGACAATGATTATGTGAGAATTAAGCCACGTGAGAAGACCAAACTCAATTGGGACGACAAGCTAAGCCTGGAAGTCACAGGAGATGCACCGCAAATCGCCACCATTCAGATAGAGCCAGCGGGACAGGATGTAACCACGCTTTGGCTCTGCGGCAACTCAACCGTAGTGGACCAAGACTACGAGCCATGGGCCAGTTGGGGCCAGATGATTACCCATTGGTTCGACGACAAGGTGGCCATCGCCAACTATGCCGAGAGTGGCGAAAGAGCATCATCGTTCATTTCAGAGAAACGTCTTGCCAAAATCATCACGCTGATGAAAGAAGGTGACTACCTTTTCGTGGAGTTCGGACACAACGACCAAAAGGAGAAAGGCCCAGGAAAGGGGGCTTACTACAATTTCGCTACCTGCCTAAAGACCTTCATCGACGAGGCACGCGCCAAAGGAGTGACACCCATTTTTGTCACACCCACACAGCGACGGGCTTTCGACCCAAGTAACACCAAAATCGTTGAAACCCATGCCGACTATCCTGAAGCAATGCGCTGGGTGGCCGAGCGTGAGCGGGTACAGGTTATCGAACTACACGACATGACCCGCACCTTCTTCGAGGCTTTAGGCTTTGAAGGTTCCAAGAACGCATTGGTGCACTACCCTGCTAACACGTACCCAGGCCAGCCACAAGCCCTTGCCGACAACACTCATTTCAATCCTTACGGTGCATACGAGATTTCCAAGATGATTATTGAAGGCATCAAGGCTCTCCAACTTCCAATAGCCAGCCATATCAAAGACATCTACACACCTTTCAATCCAGCCACCCCCGACGACATCAAGTCGTTCCACTGGGTTGATTCCAAGTTCTTCGAAGTAGCTAAGCCCGATGGAAATTAACTGAGAATTCGAATACCCAAAGTATTCAGAAAAATCAGTAAAAAATACCCATCGCAAAAAACAAAAAACATCCATATATGAAAAAGACCTTTGCCCTTCTCGCAATCACTTTTCTGAGTATCTCAAGCCATGCTCAGGAATGGATTCCCGCCGACCCAGAAGCCAAGCCCTATACACGTTGGTGGTGGCTTGGCAGCGCAGTTGACAAGAGCAATCTCAGCTACAACTTGCAGGAGTATGCCAAGGCAGGCATCGGTGGTGTGGAGATTACTCCTATCTACGGTGTTCAAGGCAATGACGCCAACAACATCCCCTACCTTTCCCCCCGCTGGATGGAGATGTTAGGGTTCACAGAGGCTGTCGGCCAATCAGTAGGCATAGAGACCAATATGGCCACTGGCACCGGTTGGCCATTCGGAGGACCGACAGTGCCCATCAGCGAGGCTGCGGCAAAGGCTATCTTCCAAACCTACGTTTACGACACTTCTCACCCCTCTGTGATTGACGTTCAGTGTCAGGATGCCAAGCAAAAAGATTTCGCCATCCTTCAAAAGGTCATGGCTTACAAGACGGATGAGCGCGAAGACACCATTGTCTATAAGAAGGTAGTGGATGTGACGGGAAGTGTGAAGGACGGGGCTCTCGACCTTCGTTTCCTCCCCCGTGGTCAATGGCAGGTCATCGCCCTTTACTGCGGACGCACCCGCCAACAGGTGAAAAGAGCGGCTCCTGGTGGAGAGGGGCTGGTTATCGACCATTTCAACCGACAGGCGGTCAAGAACTACCTCGCTCGCTTCGATTCCGCATTCAGCAACCAGCACATCGCCCGTCCGCACACGTTCTTCAACGACTCCTACGAGGTTTATGGAGCCGACTGGACCCCCGACCTGCTGGACGAATTCGCAAAGAGGAGAGGTTACCGTCTGGAGTTTTTCTTCCCCGACTTCATTCGAGATGCCGACCGCACCGATACTGGTCGCCGCATCATGTCGGATTACCGCCTTACCCTTGGCGAACTGCTTTTGGAGAACTTCACAGAGGAATGGACCCGATGGGCACACAATGGCCATGCCATCACCCGCAACCAAGCGCATGGAAGCCCAGCAAACCTCATCGATGTCTACGCGGCAGTGGATATCCCCGAATGCGAGGGCTTCGGTCTGTCCGACTTCAACATCAAGGGCTTGCGCAAAGACCCTGGTTTCACCAAGAAAAACGACTCCGACATCTCCATGCTCAAATACGCCTCCTCAGCCGCACATATCTCGGGCAAGCGTTACACATCATCAGAGACATTCACTTGGCTGACAGAGCATTTCCGCACATCGCTCTCTCAGTGTAAACCCGACCTTGACCTCATGTTCATCTCTGGTGTGAACCACATTTTCTTTCACGGCACATGCTATTCTCCTCGCGAAGACGTGTGGCCTGGCTGGCGTTTCTATGCCTCGGTAGATATGTCACCTGCCAGCAACTACTGGCGCGATATGCCAGCCTTCTCCAAATACATCGAACGATGCCAGAGTTTCCTACAATGGGGTGAACCCGACAACGACATGCTGGTTTATCTGCCCTACTACGACATGCTTTACGACCAAGAGGGGCGTCTGGCACAATTCGACATCCATTCCATGGACAAGCGCGCTCCTGAATTCATCAAAGCCATCCAAACCATCATCCAGAGTGGTTACGACGTAGATTACATTTCCGACAAATACCTTTCGCGAACCTACATGAACGAAGGGCACCTTACCACTACAGGACACAATGCCTATTCCGCCATCATTGTTCCAGGTGTGAGATTCATCGATGAAAAGACCTTCGACCACCTGCTCCGACTCGCTCAAGACGGTGCAACCATAGTGTTTGTGGGTGGTGTCCCCAGTCAGGTGCCAGGGTTCAGCAACCTCGCTACACGCACTAAAGCCCACCAGTCAAAGCTTAAGCTATTAACAAAAACCATCGATTTCATCGGGAAAAATGAATTAAATGTGAATTACGGCAAGGGCCGCATCATCTGTTCTCCCGACTATGTGTCGGCACTGGGTAGTTGCAATGCACGCCCCGAGCCCATGCGTAGTCGTCAGGGATTGCAATGTATCCGTAGGTCCAACAATGACGGCTACCACTATTTCGTGTCGAACTTGCAAGGTAAAGACATCGATGATTGGGTGGAATTGGGAGTCCAGGCCGCTGAAGTGGTGTGCTACGACCCCATGGTCGGAAAAATCGGCAAGGCCAAGGTGAAGCATGAAGGCGGCAAAACCTCCGTACTGCTGCAGTTGGCATCAGGCCAATCAATCATCCTCCGCACCTTCCACACACCTTCTACAGGACATTTCCCCGATTGGACCTATACTGAGCCCAACGATACCAAGGCCATCAATCTCAACACAGGATGGACACTGACCTTTACTGCTAGCGCACCACAGGTGACTGACACCATCCTGCATATCGGTCACCCACAACCATGGACAGCCTTAGGCGACCCCATGATGAACATCACTATGGCTACAGGGCGCTACACCACAACATTCGACTTGCTTGACACCACCGCTGACGAATGGATTCTCGACCTCGGCGACGTACGCGAGAGTGCGAGGGTCTACATCAACGGCCAGGAAGTAGCCACCCTTTTCGCAGTGCCCTTCCGCACCTTCATCGGCCAGTACCTTAAGGCAGGCATCAATACCATAGAGGTGGAGGTCAGCAACCTCCCAGCTAATCGCATCGCCTGGCTTGACCGACAGGGGGTTGTCTGGCGCAAGTTCGAGGAAATCAACGTGGTTGATCTGAATTACAAGAAAGACAACTACGCCAACTGGGACATTGTACCCTCAGGCCTCAACAGCCCAGTGCGTCTTATCCCTGCGAAAATCATAAAATAATCAGCCTTTCTCCCGTCATTAAAAAATAAATGGCTATTTTTGCGTCTACAATGATAGAAAACTAAATTACTAACCGAAAGAAGATATGAAACTACGACTATTTCTCTCAACCTTCATTTTGACGGCACTTCCTGTCATGGCCCAGCAGATTCCGACATCAAGTTATATGCTCTCAGCCAACAATGTGCCAGGCAATGTAGTTCCTTTCGACATTACCGCCGAAGGTAAGACCTTCCCCGTGATTTGGGGTATGGACGCTGCATGGATGAATGAACAAAACATGCGAAAAGGCATCAACCACATCGGAGCTGACAATATCGACGTCATCCGTCTATCCTTCCAACCCGCTTTCAAACTCAGCAACGGTAATCTCACTCAAGACCACATCAAGAACCTAAAAGAGCGTCTTCGTCTGGCCGATTTGGTGAGCAAGAGCGTAGATTGTGTAATTAACTGCGACCAGGAGGCCGGCATCGATGAATGGTACACCAAGAACGACAAGGCCAACATCCAGAACTGGTGCGACATGATTGACAAGTCCGTCGCCTACGTGCAAAGGAATAGCAAACACCGCCTTGTTTCAGTGTCTCCCTTCAACGAGCCCGACTATGGTTGGGGGCAAGGCAGTAGAAGTGACATGCGTGAGATTTGCAAGATGCTCCGTGAGAGTTATCCCCGTTTCGACACTATCCGTATCTCAGCAGGCAACACGCTCAACTGTGACCAAGCATCGTCTTGGTACAACTACATGAAACCATACGTTGATGAGGGCAACACCCACCAGTTGGCTGGCTCCTTCAATACTTACGCCAACTTCTTCAAAGAGGTGCGTAACGATGGCAAGATGGCTACAGCAGATGAGTTGCACAATGTAGGTGAGGCCATCGTAGGTGTGGAGTACGGCATGCAGAGCGGTATTTGGTGGGGGTTCGACGCCATAGCTCGCGGACAATTCTGCCAAGACAGCAACCATGGCACACGTCTGGCTTACGCAGAGAACCGTGGTGCATGGACTTCCGCCGCTGTCTATAGGAACGATTCCACCCAGGCCATCCATGCCTACCTTGGTTCATCAGAACGTCAGGCCAACACCTCCACTTACCAGTTTGTATCGACCGACCGCGATGTTTATTTCGACGGCCAAGGTCCCATGCGCGAGTTCTTCATTGAGATTCCAGGTGGCACAGGCTATCAGAAAGGCCAGACCAACGCCGAGCGCATCATCAACATCACCTATGGTGAGGATGTGGCCCCGAGCTATATCGAGGGCGGTAAATACATCATCATGAACCGCTACAGCAAGAAGATTGTGTCGTGCGAAGCGGGTTCCACTGGCAGTGGTGCCAATGTCGTACAACGCAGCAACAAGGGCGGTAACTACCAAATATGGGACATTCAGCCCGTCAGTTCCCGCATCGGTGGCGACTTCAGCTACTACACCATCTGCCTCTCCTCCACAGGAGTTGCTCTTGATGTTCTCAACTACTCTATGGCCTCAGGTGGCAATGTCATCGTGTATAAGGGCTCGAACTACAGTAGCAACGAGCAGTGGTATCTAGAATACGCAGACGATGGCTTCTACTACATCCGAAACCGTGAGAGCAACCTTTATCTCGAACTGGCCAGCAACAGCAGTTCCGAGAACATCACCGTACGACAAGGGGCACTTGCCAACACCGCCACAGCACGCAAGCGCCAACAATGGCGCATTCTCCCTGTAGATGCTGAATGTGAATTGAAAGCCCCAGAAACACCGACTGGCCTCTCAGCTCAAGCCCTACCAGCCTCTGTGCAACTCGAATGGGCTGCCAACACGGAGGAAGATATCGCTGGCTACATGATTCTCCGCAAAGACAAGGACGAGGACTACTGGAACACTATCGGACGTAAAATCCAAGGTAACCGTTTCATCGACAACACTTGCCGACAAGGACACGAATACCTTTACAAAATCAAGGCCATCGACAAGTCGGATAACATGTCGGAAGCTTGCGACTCCGTGTCCGCTGGTCCTACAGGTGAACGCACACTCATCGCCCAACTGCAGTTCGACGACGCCCTGGACGACAACACCGCTAACGCCTTCCACGCTGTCATCTTGGGAGAAGAGAACTACACTACGCAACACAAGTCAGGCGAGAAGTCTCTTAACCTCAGTGGCACCAACAACTACATCCAACTGCCATACGAAGTGGCGGACATGGCAGAGATGACCATCTGCACATGGGTGTTCTGGCGCAACAGTTCCTCTGCTTGGCAGCGCATCTTCGACTTCGGCAACGGTACCAATCAGTATATGTTCCTCAGTCCCAGCAACGGGTCTCAGATGCGCTTCGCCATCAAGAACGGCGGTGACGAGCAGACGCTCAGCACATCCCGCTTGGGGTCCACCGCTTGGCACCATGTGGCTGTAACCTTGGGGAAGGACAGTGTCTGCATCTATGTGGATGGTGACCTCAAGGCCAGCACGACCGACATCACCATCCGTCCCTCAGACTTCCACCCCGTGATGAACTACATCGGTCGCAGTCAATTCTCTTCCGACCCCTTCCTGAAAGCCTATATCGACGATTTGAGGGTGTATAACTATGCGCTCAACGCATCAGAACTCGCTGCAGTCATGGAGGACAACGAGCCCATTTCGAACGGCCTGCATGCCATCACTCCGACCGAAAACTCGGAAATCGTAGGTTACTACGACACCGAAGGACGGCAGCTCACCCAGCCCCAAAAAGGCGTGAACATCGTTAAGATGAAGAATGGCAAGACTAAGAAAATCATCAGATAAAAAGACCACATGAGCAGTTCGGAGTATCCTGATTATTCGGTCATTCAGAATAATCGGGATACTCTGAACACTCAGAATAAAATATCATTGAACATGAAAGACTTGAATCCCAACAAGAATTTCGGCTTGGACAGCAAGCCGAGTCTCCGCGACTTTGGCAAACTGGCGCTCATCGTTGGTGCCGCCATCGCCGGTACCCTCTTCGGCTCCTTGCTCACCAAAGGCGGAAAAAAGAAATAGTTCGTTCTGTACAAAGACCTTTTTCAAAGAAATCCTTCTACAATTCAAGAAAACCATTTATAGAAGCCCTCTATAGTTCCCAAAGAACAATTACAGTTATGAAAAGGACAATGCGATACGCTGTGCTTGCCACAGCATTCCTGCTTTCATGTCATGCGATAGCAGACACCCCCGAGACCTACACGCTGACCACAGGCAAGATGACGATGACTATCAATGCCGAAAAAGGCGCCAAGATTATCTCGTTGAAGTATGCCGACCAAGAGGTGATTTCTCAATCAACAAGACCCGAATCTTTCGGCAGTACTTTCTGGACAAGCCCTCAAAAGGAATGGAACTGGCCACCAGTACCAGAATACGACAAGATGGCTTACAGCGTGGAGCAACGGGATGGTCAATTGGTGATGACGAGCGGTGTGTCGGACAGGATGAAGTACCGCATCGAGAAGAACTTTTCCGTCGACGAAGCCTCCCAAGCATTTGTCATCACCTACAGCATCATCAACGAGAGTGGCGAAGAGAGAAAGGTGGCGCCTTGGGAAATCACGCGAGTCCCCAACGACGGTTTAATCTTTTTCGATGCTCCTGTAGGAGAAATCATTCCTGCCGGATTGATGGACTTCCGTGCTGTGGAGGGTATTGCATGGTATCAGGCCGATGAGGCCAACATGAACAGAAAAATCAATGCTGACGGTAAGGGCTGGCTGGCATACGCCAGCAACGGTTTGCTTTTAGTGAAGCAATTCCAGGATTTGGATTCTTCGCAACCTGCTCCCGACGAGGCGGAGATTCAAGTTTATGTCAACCGTGGAAAGAGTTATATCGAATTGGAAAGCCAGGGAGCATACACCACTCTGCAACCCGGCGAACGATTCAGTTGGACAGTCAGATGGATGCTTGTACCCTGTGATAACGAGGTCGTTCCTTCAAAAAAACTGATTGACCAAGTCCATCGTTTGCTTCCATCGCATTGATATAAGTTCGCATTGTTTTCGCAGAAAAGAAAAATCAGGCGGTTACAAGGTTGTAACCGCCTGATTTCCAATGTAGCGAGAGAGGGACCCGAACCCTCGACCTCCGGATTATGAATCCGACGCTCTAACCAACTGAGCTATCTCGCCATCCGTTTTGCGGTGCAAAGTTAGCAGTTTTTCGTGAAATACAAAAAGATTTTGCCATTTTTTCTATAAAAATTTCTGAATGGATGTTTTTTCTTGGCTATACTGCTAAAAATGCGTAAAAATCGGCAGTTGAATGGGCAATTATTCGTAACTTTGCATGATAAACTATTCGGAATATCGGGATAACGGAATTCTGTGTGATTCATCGCAATGAAACCAATAAAAAAACTCGACATATTCGTTTTCAAGAACTTCATCACTTTGTTCATTGGCACCTTTTTCATCTGCCAGTTCATCGTCATGATGCAGTTCATCTGGAAGTATGTCGATGACTTGGTGGGCAAGGGACTTCCGATGTCGGTTCTCAGCAAGTTCTTCCTCTATGCTGGGGAAACGTTGATTTCGTTGGCTTTACCACTTGCCATATTGCTGGCCTCGTTGATTTCGTTTGGCAACCTTGGTGAGCGTCTTGAGTTGCTGTCCATCAAAGCCGCCGGTATCTCTCTCTACCGTACCCTTGCACCGATTGCCATCTTCATCCTGCTGCTCAGTGGCGTGTCGTTCTACATCCAAGACAGGATTGCACCCCAAGCGCAGATGAACCTTTATCAGTTGCTGTTCTCCATGCGCCAGAAATCACCTGAACTGGACATCCCTGAGGGTGTGTTCTACGATGGTATCCAAGACTTGAACCTTTATGTGCGCAAAAAGGACAAGGATACGGGCTCGCTCTACAACGTGATGATATACAACCTGCGCGATGGTGCCGACAAGGTTCATATTCTTCTGGCTGACTCAGGACGACTGGAGACCACAGCCGACAAGGGCCACCTGCTTCTCCACCTCTACAACGGCGAGCAGTTCGAGAACCTCAACACACAGGCTCTTCAGACAAAGAATGTGCCTTACCGAAGGGAAACATTTGTCTATAAACAGTTCATCATAGAGTTCGACAACAGTTTCAATCTTGCTGATGCCGACAACTTCTCCTCCGCAGCGACCACGAAAAACATGGACGAGCTTCGCGCTGACGCCGACTCATTGGAGCAGTTCTATGATAGTATCGGTCGTTACTACTACCAAGACATGGCAGAGCGTGTGCTGAAGATGCCCATAGTTCCCGAGACGGAACTGAAGCGTGCCGAGAAGGAACTGGAAAAAGGCGAACTTTCGGAGATTAACCTTGACTCTGTGTTCAACAAGATGACCAAGGAACAACAGAGTGCTATCATCCGCAATGCCTCTCAGGAAGTGGCACGTCATCAGATGGACGTGGACTTCAAGTCGATGTCGATGAAGCAAGGCGATGAGCAGATTCGGCGTCACTGGATTCAGATTCACACCATGATCACCATGGCATTGGCCTGCCTTGTTTTCTTCTTCATCGGAGCTCCTTTAGGCGCCATCATCCGCAAGGGCGGTTTGGGTCTTCCTGTGGTCATCTCTGTAATCATCTTCATTATTTACTACATCATCAACAAGGGTAGTTCCAACCTTGCTCGTGAAGGTTCTTTGCCCGTATGGTTAGGCACATGGTTCAGCACCCTTGTCCTTGTACCTGTCGGTGCATTCTTCACCATCAAGGCCAACAACGACTCCGTGGTGTTCAACGCCGACGCTTATCGCGAGTTCTTCCGTCGTTTGCTCGGCATCCGCTCACACCGTTACATTGTGAAGAAAGAAGTCATCATCGACGACCCGAATTACAGCGAGATGGTGGGTCGACTACAGACGCTGTCGGACGACTGCGAGGAATATCTGCACCATAACAACCTCAAGCGTTTCCCCAACTACATACGCCTGTTCTTCAAGATAGACCAGGACGTGAAAATAGAGCATATCAGCGATGAGATGGAATACGTGGTAGAAGTGCTGTCAAACAGCAAGGACCGCCAGCTCATCCGCGACCTGAACCGTTTCCCAGTGCTCGACTTGCACTCGCATACTTGTCCTTTTAAGGATAAACGGCTGAACATGGCCGCAGGAATCATCTTCCCTGTAGGAGTGTTCCTGATTTTCCGTGTGGCCCGTTTCCGCATTCGCCTGCTACGTGACCTGCGCAATATCGTTCGCACATGCTCGTTGCAGAAGGAACGGTGCAAGGCTCTTATGGAGGGAGCTAAAACGACTTAAGGTCATTGAACATTGACAATTGAACATTGAGCATAAAAAAGAGGCTATAGACGCTATAGAAACTATGAGACAATAGAGGCGCTAGACGCTATAAAATACGAATTAAAGACAAAGAAAAGATATGGAGGATTTCAGATTCAGTACAATAGAAGATGCCATCTCCGACTTCAAGGAAGGGAAGTTCGTGATTGTGGTTGACGACGAAGACCGTGAGAATGAGGGCGATTTCATTACCTCAGCGGAACTGATTACACCTGAGAAGGTCAACTTCATGCTTACCGAGGGACGTGGTGTGCTTTGCGCGCCAATCACTATCTCTCGTTGTGAGGAACTGGGGCTGACACATCAAGTAGAAAACAACACTTCCATGCTGGGAACCCCCTTCACTGTGACAGTGGATAAGCTTGAAGGCTGCACCACTGGCGTATCGGCCCATGACCGCGCAGCCACTATACGCGCCTTGGCTGATCCTTCGACTAAGCCTGACGATTTCGGACAGCCCGGTCATATCAACCCCCTTTACGCCCAAGACAAGGGAGTGCTTCGCCGAGCAGGACACACCGAAGCCGCCATCGACTTGGCTCGTCTGTCGGGCATGAATCCTGCCGCCGCACTCATCGAGATACTCAATCCCGACGGAACCATGGCACGAATGCCACAACTCATCGAAAAGGCCAAGCAGTTCGGCATGTGCCTCATCCAAATCAAGGACCTTATCGAATACCGTCTGCGACAGGAGTCACTCATCGAACGCGGTGAGGAAGCCGACCTGCCTACTGCCTACGGCCATTTCCACATCATACCTTTCCGCCAGAAGAGCAATGGTCTGGACCATATCGCACTCTTCAAAGGAACTTGGGAAAAAGACGAGCCCGTACTGGTACGCATGCACTCTTCTTGCATGACTGGTGACATCTTCGCCTCCCGTCGATGCGACTGTGGTGAACAACTCCGCAAGTCGATGGAGGAAATCGAAAAGGCAGGCAAAGGAGTCATCGTTTATCTCAACCAAGAGGGGCGCGGCATCGGCATCATGGCCAAAATCGCGGCCTACAAACTTCAGGAAGAGGGTTACGACACCGTTGACGCCAACATTCATTTGGGCTTCGACCCCGATGAACGTGACTACGGTGTTGGCGCGCAGATTCTCCGCGAGTTGGGTGTAGGCAAAATCCGCCTGCTCACCAACAACCCTGTGAAACGTGTGGGACTTGAGGGCTACGGACTGGAGATTGTGGAGAACGTGCCCATCGAAATCCAGCCCAACCAGTACAACGAACGCTACCTTCTCACCAAGAAAGAGCGCATGGGCCACAATCTGCACTTCAAGAAATAAAATTAAGAATAAAACCAAAAAATCAATAAGCAAATGGAAAATCTATCAGATCGACTCAACAGACTGTCCCCCTCAGCTACACTCGCCATGTCGCAGCGCAGCAGCGAGCTCAAGGCTCAGGGCGTGGATGTCATCAACCTCAGTGTCGGTGAGCCCGATTTCAACACGCCTAACCACATCAAGGAGGCAGCAAAGAAGGCCATCGACGAAAACTACTCCAAATACTCTCCCGTACCTGGCTACCCTGCCTTGAAAAACGCCATTGTAGCCAAACTCAAGAACGAGAACGGGCTGGAGTACACTCCCTCCCAGATTCTCTGCTCCAACGGTGCCAAGCAGTCGGTTTGCAACACCATTATGGCCATTGTCAATGGTGGTGACGAAGTAATTATTCCCGCTCCCTACTGGGTAAGTTATCCTCAGATGGTGAAGTTGGCCGAAGGTGAGCCTGTGATTGTCGAGGCCACCATTGAACAGGACTTCAAGATCACACCAGAACAGCTTGAGGCCGCCATCACCCCTAAGACCCGCGCACTTATCCTCTGCTCTCCCTCCAACCCCACTGGTTCTGTCTATAGTCTTGAGGAACTGGAAGGTCTGAAGAATGTGTTGCTTCGCCACGAACGCGTCATCGTCATCGCTGACGAGATATACGAGCACATCAACTATGTGGGCAGTCATGCCTCCATGGCCTCTTTCCCCGACATCAAGGACCGTGTGGTCATCATTAACGGTGTATCTAAAGCTTATGCCATGACAGGCTGGAGAATAGGTTTCATCGCCGCACCTGAATGGATTGTTAAGGGTTGCAACAAGTTGCAGGGCCAGTACACAAGTGGTCCATGTTCAGTGAGCCAGAAAGCCGCTGAGGCCGCCTATACTGGCAGCCAGGAGTGCGTGGAACAGATGCGCCAGGCTTTTGAGCGCAGAAAGGACCTTATCGTCCGCCTTGCGAAGGAAGTACCGGGCTTCGAGGTTCGCGAGCCCAAGGGTGCCTTCTATCTCTTCCCCAAATGCTCTTATTACTTCGGCAAGGCAGACGGCGACCGTGTAATCAACAACTCTACAGACTTTGCCATGTACCTGCTTGAGGTGGGTCATGTGGCCACTGTGGGAGGCGATGCTTTCGGCAGTCCGGAATGCTTCCGTATGAGTTACGCCACCAGCGATGAAAACATCATCGAGGCCATGCGACGCATCAAGGAAACTGTAGCAAGACTCAAATAGAAGGAATTTCTATATAACGGATAACGACAAAGCAACAAATAACCATTAAAAAACACTTATTATCATGGACTTAATCAGCCAAATCATCGAACGCGCCAAGTCGAACAGACAGCGCATAGTGCTTCCTGAAGGCACAGAGGAGCGCACACTCACAGCAGCAGACCGCGCCATCGCCGACGGTCTGGCCGACCTCATCATTCTCGGAAACATCGACGAGTTGCACGCACTTGCCGACAAACTCGGACTCAAGAATATCGACCGTGCCACTCTCATCGACCCTGCCACCAGCCCAAAACGCGAGGAATACGCCCAGCTGCTCTATGAACTACGCAAGAAAAAAGGCATGACTATTGAGCAAGCTCGCGAGAAAGTACTCGACCCTCTCTATTTCGGCTGCCTCATCATCAAGAACGGTGATGCTGACGGTCAGATTTCAGGCGCTCGTTCCACTACAGGCGACACACTCCGTCCTGCTCTCCAGATTATCAAGTGTTCACCGGGCATCACCTGCGTGTCGGGCGCCATGCTCATGATTACCAAGACTCCCCAATATGGTGAGAACGGCGTCTTAGTGGTAGGCGACGTTGCCGTGACACCTATGCCTGATGCCGCACAGTTGAGCCAGATTGCCGTATGTACTGCTCAGACCGCCAAAGCTGTTGCCGGTTTTGAGGAACCCCGTGTTGCGATGTTGAGTTTCTCCACCAAGGGCAGTGCCAAGCACGAGGTGGTGGATAAGGTGACAGAGGCGCTACGTCTGGCCAAGGAACTTGATCCAGAACTGAAGATTGACGGTGAATTGCAGGCTGATGCCGCACTCGTTCCGAGTGTTGGCGCAAGCAAGGCTCCTGGCAGTCCGATTGCCGGTAAGGCCAATGTGCTGGTATTCCCATGCCTTGAAGTGGGCAACATCGCCTACAAACTGGTTCAGCGTTTAGGCGAAGCCGATGCCATCGGTCCGATTCTGCAAGGTATCGCTCGTCCAGTGAACGACCTGAGCCGTGGTTGCTCGGTGGATGATGTCTATAAGATGATAGCCATCACCGCAAATCAGGCTATGGCCGCCAAGGAAAACAAATAATCCAAACAAAACAAAATAATGAAGATTTTAGTATTGAATTGTGGAAGCTCATCCATCAAGTATGCGCTCTACAACATGGACGACAAATCCGTCATCACTTCGGGCGGTATCGAAAAGATTGGTTCCCCAGACTCTTTCATCAAGCTCAAGGTTGACGGCAAGAAGGTGAAGATTGATGAACCTATCCCTGAGCACACACGTGGTGTCCAGTTCATCTTCGAACTGCTGACCACAGGTGAATACGCAGTACTGGAGAGTGTGAACGACATCAACGCAGTGGGTCATCGCATGGTTCACGGCGGTGAGAAGTTCAACCAGAGTGTTGTCATCACAGACGATGTGATGCGCGACTTCAGTGCCTGCAACGATTTGGCTCCCCTCCACAACCCCGCCAACATCAAGGGTATCAACGCCGTGAAGGCCTTGTTGCCCAATGTTCCTCAAGTGGGTGTTTTCGATACCGCTTTCCACCAGACAATGCCCGACTACGCCTATATGTACGCTTTGCCATACGAACTTTATTCCAAGTACGGAGTACGTCGTTATGGTTTCCACGGCACGAGCCACCGCTATGTGTCACAGCGTGTGCTGGAGTACTTGGGACGTGAAGCTGAAGGGACGAAGATTATCACCTGCCACATCGGCAATGGCGCATCCATCGCCGCAGTAAAGGACGGCAAGTGTATCGACACCTCTATGGGTCTGACTCCGCTTGAAGGACTGATTATGGGTACCCGTTCGGGCGATATAGACGCTGGTGCGGTTACTTTCTTGATGGATAAGTTGAATCTCGACACCAAAGGTATCTCCAACCTGCTGAACAAGCAGTCTGGATTGGTGGGTGTGTCAGAATTGTCAAACGACTTCCGCGACATCCTCGCCGGCATCGCTGTAGGCAATGACAAGGCTCGACTTGCCAAGGAAATGTATACCTACCGCATTAAGAAATACATCGGCCAGTATGCTGCCGCCATGGGTGGTGTGGATATCATCCTATTCACTGGAGGCGCTGGCGAGAACCAATGGGAGGTACGCGAAGGCGCAACCAACGGACTGGAGTTCCTTGGTGTGAAGATGGACGTTGCCCGTAACCGCGCTTGCCGCGCTACTGAGGCCATCATCTCCGCCGACGACTCCAAGGTTACCGTCTGTGTCATCCCAACAGACGAGGAGTTGATGATAGCCACCGACACTTTGGCACTGGTAGAAGATATTTTGGATAAGACGGAATATTCTGATTATTCTGATTATTAAAAGGATTCAGAATATTGAGTATTGACTTTGCAAGAAAAACAATCGCCCAGCCTTGAAAAGTTGGGCGATTGTTTTAGAATTTGGACTCTCCCTCGATATAGTTGCCGAGGAAAATGGTGTCACCATCGAAAACGGCGTATGTAAAGAGCTTAATCCAATCTCCGAGAATGATGGCCCTGCAGTCATCTCCTATCGGTATATCCACTTGGATGTGTCTGTGCCCGAAGATGAAATAGTTGATTTGTGGATTATCTTTCAAATATTCCTTGGCGAAAACGATGAGTTTCTCCTTGTCTTCCCCTTTGAATCCAGGCTCATGCCCGTCCTCGTGTTTCTGCCTGCTATGACGTGCCCAAGTCCGTCCAAGAGGTATGAACCAATGTGGATGAATCATGCGCGCCAATCGTCTTGCCCCTCTGCTCCTGAAGATTCGGAAAAGGAAAAGGGTCTTCTCATCAGTTTCTCCTTGTCCGTCACCATGTGCCATGAAGAAAAGTTTTCCCCTCAACTCACAGACATAGGGTTCTCGATGCACAATCACCCCGCACTCTTCCTTGAGGTAATTATCCATCCACATATCATGATTACCTGTGAAGTAGTGTATCTCAACTCCTCGGTCGGTCAGTTCACTGATTTTACCAAAGAAGCGTGTATATCCTTTTGGAACTACATCTGTATATTCAAACCAGAAATCTATCATGTCGCCCATCAGATAGATTGCTTCGGCATCGTCCTTGATGGCGTCTAGGAAACTAACCAAACGTCGTTCCTGATTGCGTCTGTGCTCTAGCGCCAGACATCCAAGGTGGGCATCAGAGATGAAATAGATATTCTTCATAAGAGGGAGTTTTATTGATTATTATCGTCATAACGCTATAACGATATTACGTTATTGTGAGAAAAGGAAAAAGGTATGCTTTAGAGGAATCCGAGGTCTAGTTTGGCCTCTTCGCTCATCATGCTCTTGTCCCATTCGGGTTCGAAGACGAGGTTGACATTCACCTGTCCGACCTCGTCAATGGATGAGATTTTCTGATGAACGTCTTCCATAATGAAATCGGCTGCGGGACAGTTGGGTGCAGTCAGTGTCATGTCGATATTAACGTTGAAATCATCGTCAACATCGATTTTGTAAATCATGCCGAGCTCATAGATATCTACGGGTATCTCGGGGTCGTAGACTGTCTTGAGCATCTTGATGACTTTTTCTTCTATGGTCAGTTTGTCTGTTTTTTCCATTGTTTGTTTATTATCTGGGAGGGGCTGGGCCTTTTTAGGGGACATTTGAATATTATAGTTTTCCTTGTTCTGCGTAACTGTAGAAACCGCCATCGGCAACGATGACATGGTCGATGAGTTTGATGTTCACCGCCATGCATGCATTGCGGAGGTTCTCTGTGAGTTTATCATCCTGTCGGCTGGGACGCAATGAGCCAGAAGGATGGTTGTGGCATAGTATCATTGCAGTAGCATCGGACAGCAAGGCCTCCTTGAGGGCCATCCGAACATCCACACTTGTTTCGGTGATTCCTCCACTGCTGATTTGCCTGATACCTAGCAGCCTGGCGCTGTTGTTCAGCAAAAACACCCAACTTGCCTCGTGGGTGAGATTCTGAACTTTGAGGCGCATCTTGTAATACACATCTTCAGCCTTGGCGATTTGCGTGAGGTCCTGCATAGTTTCCTCTGCTCGCCGTTGTCCGATTTCAGCGGCTGCCTTGATGGTAACGGCCTTGGCCTCACCTATGCCGTTGTACTCCATCAGCCTTTTGATGCTCATCCTATAGAGGTTGGTGAACATGTCGTTGCAGTCGTCCATCACTTCCTGCATCAGCTCAACAGCAGTTTTCTTCGTCGTTCCGCTACCGATGAGTATAGCGAGCAACTCAGCCTTTGTGAGGCTCTCGGGACCTAAGTCTATGAGTTTCTCACGGGGTTGCTCGGAGCGGTCCATCTCCTTGAGTGAAAACCTCTTGCTCTCTTCTCTATCAGTTTCCATATCCTGCTCAGTCGTAGAAATTCTTCTCGTAGGCTGCAAAAGCACCCTTATTCCTGACACAGCGTTGCCACCACGCCTTGATGAATCCCAATCCGTAACCGAAGAGTTGCACAAAGGCTGCCTCGACCGACAGAAAACCTATCACCGCGCTCTTGTTCTGGACTGTGCTGTCAATGAAAATCATCAACACGTACAACACGAGCGGTATAAGAGGCAAAGCATACCAGGGCAGTACTGCATGTCCTACAGGTATACCTCCTTTTGCAGTAAACTCCAGCACGAGAGCCAGCACCAGCAAAAGAATGACTCCAACAGTGAAAACCATGGGCAGGAGGTGGACGAGCTTGAGTGACTCGGGATATTTCTTGTAGAGGTTGATACGAGCAATCCCACTATTAAACACCTGTTTAAAAAACTTGTCGAGGTCTGTGCGGCGTTTGTGCCATACCCAAGCCTCAGGGAAGAGTCTGCACTTGTATCCACCCTTGAAGATGCGAATGCTAAGGTCTATGTCCTCACCAAAACGCATCTTGGAGAATCCGCCCAAAGCCTGATAGACCTCTCGTTTCATGCCCATATTGAAAGAACGGGGATAGAACTTGTCGAGCTTCTTTTTGCCTCCCCTGATGCCTCCTGTGGTGAAAAAGGAGGTCATGGAGTAGCTTATCGCCTTCTGTATGGGGGTGAATGACTCGTGGGCGCGGTCTGGTCCACCGAAGGCATCGCAAGGCTCACGGTCGAGTTCTGCATCGATAGCGGCAAGATACCCCTCGGGGATGACACAATCACTGTCGAGAATCAACACGTAGTCGCCTTTGCTTCGCTCCACACCGTAATTACGGCTGGGACCTGGCCCGGAGTTGTCTTTATAATAATAATGTATATCGAGTTGACCTGAGTATTTGTCAACCACTTCCATGCAGCGTTTCACACTGCCATCCTCCACTATCACCACCTCAAAGTCCTTCACTTGCTGGCGGGTCAGACTCTCCAGCAGTTCATCGGCCTCCTCGGGACGGTTATATACAGGTATTACGATGGAATATTTCATTCTTTCTAAGGGATTCTAGGGGGATACTAGGAAAATCTATGAGATTACAGGGGATTTATTTGATGATTTTCTTGCCAGCTGAGATATAGATGCCCTTGGGGAGTCCTTGGCTGTCAGAGGCTGAAGTGCGAACTTGTTGTCCACTGAGATTGTATAGGGGCGAGTCGCTGTCCTCTGTTTCCTTCACTTGATGGATAGCATCCGGCTCGTCATATTCGCTGAGAAGTAGGACGTTTACAGCGGCATCGCCTGTATGAGCCACAAAGTATGCCCGGAACGACGATATACTCACCAAACTATCGACCAAATAAAACTTGCCACCACTAAGCACGTAGGCTGGTGTGGAGGCTGTCACGCCTGAGGCTTGCCTCAAGTCATTGATGTGGGTGTAGACGCCATACATGGCTGCTTCATCAACTTTTTTTGTCAAGGGTGTGGGGAGTTCCTCAAACAAATCTCTTGCACCCTTCAGCGTTGCGGTGGTTGATGAGAGATTAACGAGATAGGGATGATTGGGCTCGAAGCTTTTCACCTCTTGAAAGGTGAGGCATTCAGATTTTGCATTGAAACGAGAAAGTTCAAGAATCCGTCCATCGATGTCAATAGGGGCAAAAGGCACCATCAAGGTCACCCATTTGCCTGCTTCCAGCTGTCGGTAAAGCAAAGCCTCGGAAGCAGTGTAGTCGTTGCCGCCATCGTCAAAGTCATAACCATCGTAGAGCACCATACTGTTCATCTTACCATCGGTTATAGTGTTGTTGACCACACTATTAGCTCCAAGAACAAGTTGACTGGATTTGATGACTGTGTTCGGGTTGGCGACAATCACATCGCACGTAATAGGATGTGTCACTTCCACATACGGAGTGTTGGCATTGGCATTCACCGACTCGCAGTAGGTCTGCTTGTCGTCGCTAATATAATAAAGGTGTATGTCATCGACACTCATCCAACTATTGCCGACCATATCGAAAGCGATGGTCATGCTGCCATTCTCAGCCACAGTTGCTGTCGCACTGATCCACTGCCAACCGTGGCAAGTGTTGTTCTGGGAAGCAAAACCGCCTTTGTCGCTGTAAGGCATCTGTACACCGTTGGTGTTGATTTGGTCGATGGTGGTGTCAGCGTTTCCTTTGCCGTTGAAGGTCGTTCCACTGGTCTGGTTGATGCGAGCCGTCACCTTTCCCCCATTGTAGGAGCGGGCAGCGGCGACAAGTTTGTAAGTTCCTGCCGGCACGTTGGCGATGGCTTGGCTGATAGTGCCGTTGCTGGTGCGCTCTAGGTAATTGTCGTTCACACTGCTGCCTGTCCAACTCTCCTTGATCCAATTCACCAAGCCTGCACCTTCCCACCCGGTGGTTGTGGCTCCGTCGGGGTTCTGAATCAAGAAGGTGGCATCGGCGTCGTTGTTGATAATCTGTTGTTTCAGTGCCTCATAGTCGAACTCTGCGCTTTTCTGGGAATAGAGCCGGAAATTGTCAATCATGATGCAACTGCCACCACTATTCCATGTGATGCCAACAGCAACATCCACATCAGAGGCGGAACTGAGTTCGAACTCCACTGAGGCGGTGTTCCACGCCATTGTGGTGAAGATGCCTTCCGAACCCGCAGTGAAAGTGGTTGCATCGGACGATGTTGACGAGGCGCCAAGTGTGAAAGAGGATGTAGCGCCATTGGCATAAGCCGACCGGTAGTCCATACTGAGACGGTAGCGCCCAGCAGGAACGTTATGCAAGGTCTGCTTGACGGTGTTGCTTCCCGTATTCCATCCCATTCGGAGATAGTAGGCATGGGAGCCGTCGGGAATGGTTGTCACCTTTCCAAAGTTGTTGTCGGTGTAGCAGTTGGCGTTCACGAGCAATACAGGGTTAGCATCGCCGGTAACGTTCCAACCTGTCGGGTTAGCGAGAGTCCAGCCGCGGAGTCCGTCGGCTGTGTTGTTTACTGGTGTGAGGCTGCTCTCGCTGTCAGCCTCGAACGAAGGGTTTTGGAAATACTGGTCTGTGACATCGGTTTCTTCTATTTGCGCTTGTTCTTCTCCGGGTTTGTTACCGCCATAGATGGCCACTTTCTTCACCGCAACTCGACTGTTGCCACCAACGAGTTTGATTTTCACGTATTTGGCTTCCACCTCTGGGAAAGAGACGATGATGTCGTTGCCCTGGGTTGTGGATGTGCAGCCTGGGATATTGGAGAACGACCCGTCGGAAGCACCATATTGGGCAATCACACTGGTCGGTGCAGTCTGGCCTTCCATACCGCTGACCACAATCTTGTTGATTTTATAATTGTTGCGCAGACGGAAAGCGAGGTATTCGCTACCTGCGGATGCGTTGTTGAGCGTCTGGTAATAAGTGTCGTCTTGTCCGTCGAGAACAGCGAAAGGCAGGTGGGAACCTTCATAACTGTTGGCATAAGCCTGTGTGCCGTATGCCACATTTCGGTAGTCGCCAGGGAAGTCGGCAGTAATGGCGTTGATGCCACTGCCTTTGGCCTCCACGAACTTGCAACTGCCCGCTGGAATGGCGACAGAACCAGTGGCAATGTTGCCGTCTTTGCCAATGATGGTGACCGTGACGGTTTGACTCGATGCGCTCTCATTGCTGAGGTAGGCAGCGCATGGATTCTCATCAGCCTGTACGGCCTTCAAGTCTGCAGCGCCTTCGACGAATACACGCAGCTCCTGTGCGATGTTGTAATTCTGAACGCAATAGAATGTAGCTGAAGATTTGTCGTTTCCTACAAGGTTCGTCGTCTGAGTGAACACAGGTGCGCCATATCGGCAACTGACAGTGAGAGGCCATGGTGTGTTGTCGTCGGCGAAAAGGTTGCTGAGGAGCATGTAGTGCGTGCCATCGGGGTCGCAGGCGATGACTCCGTGCCATCCTTCCACCCAGTCGGACTGTTGTGTGAGGTCCTGCACTTGTGTTGCCAGCGATTTGGTGCGCTCAGCGTTGACGTTGCTGTAATAAACGAAGACGCGCTTATGGTTCATCTCGGTGCCAACTTGTGAACTACTGCCAGAGTAGGCAGGATAAATCTTGGCGGTGTAGATGGAGTTGTTGAGTGAACGGTCGCCGAAGGCCATGGTGTTACCATAGTCACGCAGGCAGACGAACCCCAGGGTGTTGTCGATGTTAGCCCAGGTGCTGTTCCACGTACTGTAACTACTGCCGTTGGTCTGTATTTTGGCTATGCTGCCATTGTTATCATAGTAGATGGTACGTTTCTCCTTCATGAATGGGTCGACGCTGATACCCATCATACCACCTTGCTCGACACTGACAGAAGTGGCACTGTTGGCTTTGAGTGCGTCGATCAGGATAACGGCGTTTCCACTGGTGGCGTAGAGGCAGAACGACTGAGGTATCTGACCACCATTAGCCATAATCTGTCCATTCATGGCGTATCCCTCTGGGAAAAGCGCATAATTGCCTTTAATAGATGCAGTGTTGTCGGCACGGCTATAGGTGCCGAGGATATTGCCCGTGTTGTGGGTAGAGAAAGGCACCATGATTTTGTTGTTGTCGGGAGTGTTAGGCACCACAATGCCTGAATAGCGTTTTTGTCCGTCGTTCCAATAGAAGCAGGTAAAACGGTCTTTACTCATGCTGCGCACAAGATTCTGCGTCTCGAAATACTTGGTGCCGGCATGGCGGAGGCGGAAGGTATCCCAGTCGGTGGGCTGCATACTGCCCACAGGGAAGAACTCGTGCATGAGATAGGTCATCATCACGCGGTGACCAGTCACACCCATACGACGAGGACCGATGTCGCTGTTGAGCATCCAACTGCCATCACTTGTAGTGCCTTGACGAGCCTTGGTGTATTTGAACGCCATGTTCTCGAGCATCAAGGCATCGGCATCTCCAAAAATGGTGGCCATACCTGTGTAGGCGGGTAGTTGGTCGTAGAGAAACATACTCCAGTCGTTGCCTGTAGGCATGACCAGTTCACCGTCAGCGAGTGCAAGCTCCTTGAGCACAGCGTTGAACATAGGCTGTTGGTTCCAAAGCAGTGTTTCGGAAAGGGGGAAGGCCTTACTTGCTCCGGCCTGTTGCATGCACTTGAGGGCAAGGTAACTCTCGCAGAGTTCCTGAATGACCACATTCTGGTAACTGGTGTGGAAATAATTGTGGTTCTGGAGGGTATAGTCGGCATAGAGGTTCTGTCCAACATACCAATCCTTGGCTGCTTTTCCGTCTACGAGGGTATCGTCGTACTTGTCTTGGAGCATGGCGTAGCATGCCATGGCGAACTGCTGCATCTTGGCATACCACTTGTCAGCGTTGGCGTCATCGGGATAGAGGGCACAAGCAACGGCGAGGACGTTGGTTTCCCATCCGTTCTCCTCGGCCTTGGTGTCGCCAGCATAACCCGTTGGCACAGTGGCGCGAGTGAGTTCATAATCGGCCTCGGCCTTGATGACCGTGCGGATGCGGGTCCTTTCAGTGGCGGAGAGTTGGTTGCCGAGCATCCAAGTGGCAAAACCTAGGCTCTCTGTCCAGAGGCTGCTCTCCCAGACGTAGGTGCTACCATTTGACCCCCAATAATCATTGTTGGTACACTTCTTGAGTTGTGTGCTGCGATGGGTGGAGTAACTGTATGCAACGGCTTTCTTCGCCATACTGAGCACTTCATCATACGTGATGCCCGATGGCAATGCAACACCTGCGGGCCGACAGTATTTATAGACAAAGGAACAGAGCATGGCGATATCGGCATTGGTTCGCACACCGTCTTCGTTGTTCTGTCCCGCACTATTGGCCTTGAAATAACCGCAGGCGGTGCCTGCGTTGTTAGTACCTGCATCGGTGTAGATGCTCTTGGCATACTGCATGAAGTTGGCGAGCATCTGAAGCGCGTCGCTCTTGAGTTGGGTTTCTCCAATGTAGTCGTGTGTGATCACACCTTCGGTGGGACTGCTGATGTCAGCCTCTGTCTGGGCCATCGACAGCATAGGCCAAGACAGCAAAGCCAACAAAGGGAAAAAGATTTTTTGCATATTTATTTGAGTAATTAGTTTATACACTAAGTTTGAATAATCAGGGTTCATCATCACAGTAATAAGAACTCTTAAAATGCAAATTTACCGCAAATCATCCATATTTCAAAATTATTGACGAATAGTTTGTAAATATCGTGAAAATGTAGTTAATTTGCATGGTTTAATCAATTTAAACAGGAGAATATCAGAGTAATCCGAGAATCATGAGGATTCTGCATTGTCCGATTATTCAGAATCATCTGAAGGACCTGGTTTGTCATTAATTTGCCGAACAACTAACTACTATAATATAATGAAACAGAAACTTTTACTAACTACCTCATTCCTGCTCCTTTTCATGGGCATGAACGCACAAATGACATTCACCTACAGCGTGAATGCGGAGACAACCACAGAGGCAGGCGGGTTGACTCATGTCACCGTACCTTCAGGCACCGACTGGTCTTCGCTCATCACCGGTGTGAAGGTGGATGGCGTGACCGTCTCAGCCTCCGAGGTTAGTCCCAATCCCACGACGACCAAGATCTATCCCGATAGATTGGAGGTTTTCACCTACAACGACAAGGCCTACGCCTTCCGTTTCGAGTCAGACGAATACTTCACTGCAGTGTTTATCTCCGACTGCCACGTTAACCAAGGTGAAGGACATGACGGCACGAGCGACGCGGACCTCACCACCATTATGAACAACATCTGCGCCATGGGCAAAAACGGCAGCCAAAAGGTAGTCTTCTCAGCCAAGCCCAACTACGTGCCTCGTACCAGCATCATCTTCTGCCTTGGCGACATAGACCAGGACAAGGGCGATGACGGAAGCAGTGGTAGCCACACCAAATTCCTCGGCGCCACGGCAGAGGTGGCCAAGACAGCGGGCATACCGTTCATCTTCATCGCCGGCAACCACGACCTCTCACCCGACTATTGGACGGGCAGCAATCCCGACAAGGGAGCGACCTACTCAGGCTCGAGCGCCGACGACAAGACCATCTCGGCCATCACGACGAACAACAACTACTGGAACGGCCAAGGCGTGTTCGACGAGAACATCCAGTATTTCATCGACAACTCGAAATCGAGTTATTTCCAGTCGAAGCCTTTCACGTTCAAATTCAACGACGTCCGCTTCTACTGCGCCCAGACCTACTGGTTCCAGAAACTCTACCAGAAACCTGGTTGGTTTGGTTCCGCCACCTACTATGCTCCCGATGCCGTTATCAATGCATTGAGTGCTTTTGTGGATGCCCATGCCGACGAGGCCAGCGTTTGGATGCAGCACTATCCATGGCTTGCCGGCAGCGATTGCGACCGCTGGTGGCTCGACCAGAACGACGTGGGCCTCTATATCCCCACTACGGATGACTCTGATTACGGCTGCCACGACGCAAATATCTCCCCCAACGACACCGAAAAAGCCAACACCCTGAAGAAGAACCCGCTGTCGGCCATCATGATGAAGGCCGCTGGCAAATTAGGTGGCAAAGTGCAGCATTTCTCGGGCCACTACCACCGTTTCGACGAACGCACTTACTCCAGTTCGGTGAACTCCAGCAACCTGGTGCAGGACTACACTGTGGCCGCACCGGGCAACCCTAACCAGTCTGAAAACGCTTTCGTCGTGCTGATGAAGCGCGGTGTGGGCGTGGTGGAAGTGAAAAAAGCCCAATTCTAAACCAACCGACTAAAACAGAATACATTATGAAAAGACATATCATTTTCGCGGTAGTCATGCTCTTTGCCGCAGTCGGTTTCGCACAGAAGGACGTGACCGCACAGTACATCACCAACGCCACACTATCGAACGGGACAACGGGTTGGACCAACACCAACTTCAACACACCAGTAAGTGGCAATGGCACTATCCGAATCAATAACATAGACTATAAAAGTTACAACACCATTGGATTTGCCAGCGAATGCTATGCAGGATGGGGGTCGCTTGAGAAAACAAATTACAGCCTGACACAGACCATCACCCTTCCTGCGGGCCATTACACTTTGGTGAACTACTCCTTTTTCCGCTATGGCCTCAATGCAGAAACCGATACCACCAAGTCACTTGCTTATCTGAAGGCAGGTAGTTCTCAGGTAGCCATCAAGACCCTTGGCAGCATCATTGCCAGCGGCTATGCCAATAGTCAGGCAGAGGGTGCTGTGGCTTTCGACAGCAAGATGTATCGCAACGCCCTTGATTTCACGGTAGTTACTGATAATACCCCAATAGAAATCGGGCTTGTTGGAACTTTCGATTTGAGGCAATCGTGGATGATCGCAGGGAAGTTCGAACTCATCGACAACGATACGGAGGCCACCATGGACGCTCCTTTCGATGTGACAGGCTACATCACCAACGCGGGGTTCGAATACCGCGACATGTCGGGATGGACACAGATGCCTGCCAACTACCTCTCGACACAGATTAATGACCAGGGGTTCAAGACCGGCCTCTATTATGCAGAACGATGGCAAGCCTCTGGCGCCCTTCCTGAGGGCAGTATGTCGCAGACCATCCGTAATCTTCCCGCAGGCTACTACAAACTGACTGCCAACCTCGGCGGCAACGGAACCTACATCGACCTGAACGGAAAGCGAGCCAACTGGACATCAGACAAGGACTACACAGTAGGTTATGTGCTGTCAGAGAACGAGAACCTGACCATCACTGCCGGAAAGACCGCAGAAGGCACCGCCAACTGGATTCACTTCGACAACTTCCGTCTTCAGTTCTGTGGCGATGTGCAAGAAGCCCTGACGACCCTTTGTGGCCAAGTGAGCAATTACCAAGACCTGCTTCCTGCCGCCGCTTATTCCCAACTGCAGTCGGATGTGGCAGACTACAACCACAGCTACAGCGACGTGGAAGAACTGCTTGACGCCATCAGCGCCGTCCAGGCTCTCTACGAGAATGCAGATGCACTTCTCGTCCTTGTTGAAGACTTGAACGCCAACATCGCCAATGCTCAGGCCATCGACCCGACCCACCTCACCACAGCGCAGCAAAGCGCACTCAGCAATGCCATCAGCGCAGCCAACTCAGCCGCCACGGCATCCGACATCGAGGCCGCCAACACGGCACTGAACGATGCCATCGCTGCCGCCAACACCCAGATTGCCAACTTCAATACCGCATTCGACCAACTTGAAAACGCCTTGCTGCGATTTGAGAAAGACTACAACCAACAGGTTGGCGACGGAACGGACTACGGTCGTCTGTCCATGAGTGAAGGGGCGTGGGATGATTTGTTAGCGGCCGTCAACAACGTGACCACCGCCATGGACGAGCCAGTCGATTACTCGACGTTCGCCACTGTGGCACAGGCACTCAACGACCAACTGGACGCCACCGATGCCTCCATCCGCCTTTTCAAAAGTTATCAGTCCATGATTCAGGGTTGCCAGTCGCTCGGATTGACAACTGCAACCTATGAGACTGACACTTACACCGAAAATGACACCAAGGTCGAAGAAGCCATCACCGCACTGAATACCTTGTTCGCTGAATATGCAGCCACCCAAAATTCGGATTTCTCAGTGGCGGGATTCCTTGGCGACAACCTCGACTTCAGTGCAGAACCTGGCGACTACCTCGCTGGCAGCGGTTTCCCCAACTTGAAGCAAATCAGTGGATGGACTGTCAACTACAACGGACTGTCAAATGGATCCGAGTGGATCTACGTGAATCGCAACTCTGATGATGCCGACCACAACACTTACCTCTATATCCGCAAGAACTGGTACTCCTCACCCGTCACTTTGCAGGCACTGAAAGAGGCTATGCTTCCTGTAGGTTCTTATACACTGACCTACTGGATTAACAGCAACGGACAAAACATCGCCAATAACCTTTGCTACTACAACCTCGACGGCACTCAGATTTCACTGGCTTCTTCGGACGGAAGATGGAAACAAGTCACCAAGAGCATCGAAGTAACAGATGAACCACAACCATTTGACCTTTCATTTGGATTCGTGACAAGTGGGTCGGACAATGCAGCAGCGCAAATACTCATTGACGACATCACACTGACATACAATGCAGTCAGCCAGTTCCAAATCGCACTCAATGCCGCACGTGAGCACGCTTCGTCCATCGCCGCCGCTTCCGCCATCGACCAGTGGGAAGACTACGAAGGACATGAAGAGAACTTCGCCTCGGCTATAGAACGTCAGCGTGCCATCAATATCCTCAACAACGCCGTGACCATCGCCCAGAACGACGGCAACGCAACAAGCCTCATCACCAATGCGGACTTCAAGGGTGCAACAGCATCCATAAGTACACAAGGCGGTGGAGGTCAGGTGATTTACCCGTCGGGATGGACCTTCACCCGCACCTACAACGGCTGGAACGACACCAACGTCGATACTTCTCAAGGTGTCTTCAACGCCTGGGCAGGTACCATCACCTTGGCCGAACTCTACCAGACGCTGAGCGACCTGCCCAACGGCCAGTACCGACTGACGGCAGACGTGAAGACGGGTGAGGGACTGACAGAAGGCAACTCTTGCCTCGCCATCTATGGCAATCCAACAGGAGGACTTGTTGGCCGCTCGCCGGAGGTGACTGGCATCAAAGATGAATTCTCTTCCTACTCCGTTGATTTCCAAGTTGTCGAGAACAACTTTACCATCGGTATCCGCAGCGACAAGGCCTGGTATCAGGTGAAGAACATACAACTTTCCTACGTTCAAACCGACAATGCCACCGCACAGCGCGACATGATTCAGCAGGACTACTTCTGGAAGCGAGGTGACACTGATGTGAACTTGACCGACAGCAAGTACGAAGAGGCGGTTGGTGCAGTGCTCTATCCACAGTATGTCAACCAAGTAATCCGTGTGGACAATGCTCAGGCTATTACCTTACCCACCAAGAACATTGTGGCGAACGGCGTATGCGAGCAGTTCGAAATCACTGACGGAAATCCATTGGCCATCACCAATGGTGAGTTCACAGCCACTAACGCTACTTATACCCGCAACATGACCAATGCCTTCGGTACGCTTATCCTGCCCTACGAAGCCGACGCTACCGATGACGTGCATTTCTTCCACCTCACGGACGCCTCGGGCAACACCGCTAACGAGGAAGGTGTGCTTCAGTTCACTTCAACCAGCCATATCGACGCCAACACCCCCGTACTGATGAAGAAGATGAACAGCGATGCAACAAGCATCACTATCACAGGAACAAACGTGACAGTAGAAAACACCACAGCTGCTCAGAACGACGGCACGACCTGCAACGGATGGACTGCTCAGGGCTACTATAGTGAAGAACAAATCGAAGAGTACTCAGGTTTGTTCTATATCGCCAGCAACAAGTTCTGGGCTGCTACTGGTACGCTGACCGTGAAGCCCTTCAGAGCCTTCTACATCCATGAGGGTGAAGGTACCGTCAACCTGATGGGCATCAGCATTAACGATGAAGCCAATGCCATCAAGAGCATCAACGATGACAAGTCAGTCAATACAGGCATTTACAATGTCAGCGGTCAGTTGGTACGCCGCACCAGCAACACCGACGGACTGGCTCCTGGCCTATACATCGTCAACGGCAAGAAGACACTCATCAAATAACAAAAAAGGAGATATAGGATTTCCCAAGGATAGCTCGGGATTTCCTATATTCTCCAAGGATTTCTTTGCTACTCAATTACAATATCCAAAACAAACCATATGGAAAAGAAAACTTACATCACCCCGAATTTGCGCACCGTACACCTTATCAGTTCGCCCATGCTCAATGAAACCACCAACCTGAGCCAAGGCCAAGGCGACGGAGGAAACGTCACCGAAACAAACCAGCGTAACAACAACAGCAATAACCAAAAAGACGTTGACTGGGGAAACTTATGGTAACAACTGGGTGTCATCGCCCAGCCTAAACAAATCAAAATGCTTATGAGAACAATGGTCCTTTTCATCCTGTTATTGACGGGGGCTTTGGCTTCTGCTCAACACATGGACTACACCAGCGAGGATTCGCTGATGATTGTTCATGCCCTTGAAGATGCACCTGCCAAGATAGGCAAACAGTCGCCCATGCTATATTTCGGAAAACTCTTCTTAGGCCGTCCATACGTGGGCCACACCTTGGAAAAGGGGACTACAGAACATCTTATTGTCAACACAAGGGAACTGGACTGCACCACATTCGTGGAGAACGTCACCGCTCTGTCTATCTGCTACAATCACGGAGAACGAACCTTCAAGGACTTCTGCCGTCGACTCACACAACTGCGCTATCGGGACGGACGCATCAACGGCTATCCCTCCCGACTGCACTACTTCACACAGTGGGGCGAGGACAACGAACGGATGGGACTGGTCTATTCCGTCATCGAGAGGGCTATCGAAAATGCTAACCGCAGCGACCTCGTTCCTTTCGCCAAACAGGTCATCGACATTAACTACATGTCGTCCCACCCCAAACTCTACAAGCATCTCGACGCTCATCCCGAGTTCATCCCCCTCATCCGAAAGGACGAACAGGCACTGAAAGGAAAAGTCTATCCTTACCTCGCCAAAACGTATCTCGGACGTTCTCACTCACAACTGCCTTTCATTGAGACTGGCGACATCGTGGCCATCATCACTTCCAAACAAGGACTCGACACCTCACACGTGGGCATTGCAGTATGGCAGAATGGAAAACTCCACCTCATGCACGCCTCAAGCCTCAAAAAGAAAGTCATACTCGACACCACAACGTTCTACGACTACTCCCAGAAACAGACCTCACAACTCGGTATACGACTGTACCGAATAAAATAACAGAAACGGGGTGTGAACAATGTCACATCCCGTTTTTTTGTGGCGTGATAATAGTTCCTATCGCTTGGAAGATTGATGACGCTTGAGAAGTCGGTTGACCGCCTTGTCGAGCGTCTCTGTAGGCTCAATGATATTGTAGTCTTGCCAGAAATCAGGGTCTAAGAAATAATCCACCTTGTCGAAGAAGGCATCGCGCGAGTCGAACGAGTCCCTTCCACTGATGGGCTGAATGCTATCGGTGAGGCGGTCGGTGACCGCCATCTCACAAACCACAGTGAAGGGCGAGGTGAACTGTCGTTTCTTCCAGTCACCACTGAAACGGAAGTTGCTCCTGACATAACTGATGTGGCAGACCTTTCCATCAAACCTGTAATCCACTAGACAAGACAACTCCCTAGGCTTGAATTTAACACCGGCGGGTTTCCTGACCAACATAAAGGCCGTGGCTTTATCACGGTCGCTCATGTCGAGGGAAAGTTCGACACGGGTAAAAGCAAGTGTCTCACAGTCGATGTAGAGTTTGCCATAATAGAGGGCGTATGGTAAGATATGCTTCGGTGTCAAGGCCACCACGAACTGCGACCTATTGCCAATGACAGTGGGTGTCTCCATGGAAAAGGCATAGTCGGCGAGGTCCTCATCGTTGAGCAGAAAGGGTGCGTTCTTCACAACATCGAGCATGAGAGGTTGTGCGGGACCTCCCAACACCTTCACGGAAAGCGTGTCGCCAGCGCGGGGACTGACCAGACGTCTTCCTTTCGAAATGGCTACTTTGTCTCGACCTATACCTCGGCTGTAGGCGGTCTTATACATATCAACCACAGCTTCGGCAATGTAGGTGTAACGTTGCCTTTTCATCACCGTCTCTCGGTAAAAACATTTATAAAGCGAGGGGATGGCGGTGTAGTTCTGGGCTATCTTGCTGATAGCGATAACCACAAGTTTACGTGGGTCGTCGGTCCATACATTCACCTCTTGAAGCAGCACTGCCGACGGGGTTAGTTGAATTCGCAAAGGACTAACAGGTAGTTCTGCCACTTGGATTCTCTCTGCATTGTAATTAATGTGGGTCACCTCGATGAACTCGGGCCTCTCCTCTTGCTTCAGGGAGAAGAACCCTTCCTCGTTGGTAACCACTGTGGTGCTTGAGGGAAACGCCTTGACCGTGGCGTATGCTATGCCTTTACCTGTCTTCTTGTCGGTAACGGTACCGCTCATTACATATTTCTGGGCACCGACAGAAAGACAAGCCGTAAAATATAGAAGTAGGGCTATAATATGTTTCATAGTTGGTGGTGTTTGAAGTGTTTGGGGCAAGTCCTTGATATGCAAAGATATCACTTTTCTATCAAATACAAATCATGAAGGGTGGATTTTTAAGAAGGTATATTTTTTTCTGAGAGATTAGGCTCTTTTTACGAGTATATCATCGGGGAAGTGAGCTAATATTCGTTGATTATCAAAACGGATTTGATGGGTTTTAATATTCTTTATATGCAATGGTTTGTTTGTCTTGCGAATAATGACTAACTTTGCGGTGTGAAAAAGAAAAACGAAAACACGTCTATGAGATTATTCAGATTGATTGCCACCACTACGATGATGGTAGTAATGGGGTGTGGACTGTCGATTGCACAGATGGCAAAACCTGTGAAAATGAACGCCACATTCAACAAGATTTCAGAAACTGAGGGCGAAATCGTATTTGAAGCATCCATTGACCCTGGATGGCACATGTATTCCACGAATGTGGTTGAGGACGGTCCTAACCCGACAGTGATTCATTTCGACAACCTCAAGGGTGCCAAGACCAACGGACCTTTGAAACCAGTGACCAAACCCATACAACAGTTCGACCCTATTTTCGACGCCGAACTGTTCTTCTTCGAGAAGAGCGCCAAACTAGTTCAGAAGGTCACTTTCACTGGCGGTCCTTACGAGGTTGAGGGCTATATCGAATACAGCGCCTGCAACGACCAGAACTGCACACCACCAACCACTACCGAGTTCAAGTACAGCGGTGAGGCCAAAGGTGCTGTGAAGGATGACGCCAAGGACGCGAAAAAGGACGAAAAAAAAAACGAAGCCAACGCCGATGAGAAGACCGCAGAGGAACCTGTAACCGCAACTCCGACGCTGGCCAACACAACCGACAGCACGGCGCAAGACAGTGCGGTAGTCATTCCGACTGCCGCCTCTGACTACTGGACTCCCGTCATCGACCAACTGAAGGCCTTCGAGAACGGTGGCAAGAACGATGTGGGACACTCCTCCCTGTGGATGATTTTCTTGCTGGGCCTGCTCGGCGGTCTTGTGGCACTTATCACACCTTGCGTGTGGCCCATCATACCCATGACCGTGAGCTTCTTCCTACACCGTTCGGGCGACAAGAAGAAGGGCGTGAAAGATGCTGTCGTCTATGGCATTTCCATCGTCATCATCTATGTGGCGCTCGGACTGATTGTAACTTGGATATTTGGCGCCAGCGCCCTCAACAACATGGCGACAAACGCTGTGTTCAACATTTTCTTCTTTCTCCTGCTTGTGGTGTTCGCTGCTTCCTTCTTCGGTGCATTTGAAATCACTCTCCCCTCTTCGTGGAGCTCAGCAGTGGACAGTAAGGCGGAGAAAACGGGCGGTTTGCTGGGCATCTTCCTCATGGCTTTCACGCTTACCCTTGTGAGTTTCTCCTGCACCGGCCCGATTATCGGGTTCCTTCTTGTGGAGGTGAGCACCATGGGCAGCATCATCGCTCCGACGATAGGCATGCTCGGTTTCGCAGTTGCCCTTGCTTTGCCCTTTACACTCTTCGCCATGTTCCCCAGTTGGCTGAAGTCGGCGCCCAAGTCGGGAGGTTGGATGAATGTGGTGAAAGTGACGCTCGGATTCATCGAACTCGCATTCGCGCTCAAGTTCCTCTCCGTCGCCGACCTTACCCAGGGATGGCGCATCCTCGACCGCGAGACCTTCCTGGCTTTGTGGATTGTAATCTTCGGTCTACTGGGTGTGTATTTGTTGGGTGGCATCAAGTTCCCACACGATGACGACGACCGCCACATCGGCGTGTTCCGCTTCTTCCTTGCTATGGCATCACTGGCATTCGCCGTTTATATGGTACCAGGACTCTGGGGCGCTCCTCTGAAGGCCGTCAGCGCCTTCGCGCCTCCCATGAAGACTCAGGACTTCAACCTCTACGACAACGAGGTGAAACCGAAATTCACCGATTATGACGCTGGCATGGAATACGCGCGTCAGCACGCACAGCCCGTGATGATTGACTTCACAGGCTACGGATGTGTGAACTGCCGCAAAATGGAGGCTGCCGTATGGGTTGACCCGACAGTGGCTTCAATCATGAACAACGACTATGTGCTCATACAACTTTACGTGGATGAGAGGACCCCACTGGCTGAGCCGTTGGTAGTGAACGAAAACGGCCAGGAGCGTAAACTGCGCACCGTGGGCGACAAGTGGAGTTACCTGCAAAGCAGTAAGTTCGGCGCCAACGCACAACCATTCTATGTGCTGCTCGACAACCAGGGCAACCCATTGGCACCCAGCTACTCCTATGACGAGGACGTGAGCAAGTATGTGGATTTCCTCCGTGGCGGACTGAATAAATACAAGAACGTTGAATAGTAATCATTCGCCCGAACGGCAATGAGAGAAAGAATGACATGATAGACAAAACGGAAAGACAGAGGATCATCGAATTGGTCAAGTCAGAGGTGCTACCTGCAGTGGGTTGCACCGAACCCATCGCCGTGGCTCTGTGTGTGGCCAAAGCCACCGAGACGCTGGGGCATGTGCCCGAGACCATCGATGTACTTCTCAGCGCCAACATCCTGAAAAACGCCATGGGGGTAGGCATCCCTGGCACAGGTATGGTGGGACTGCCCATTGCAGTGGCCCTTGGCGCGCTGATCGGTAAGTCAGATTATCAGTTAGAGGTTCTTAAGGACGTGTCTCCAGATGCTGTTGAACGCGGCAAGACCTACTTGTCAGAAAACCGTATCAGCATCGGGCTGAAGAAGGGTATCAACACCAATCTATATATTGAGGTGAAAGCCTCTGCTGGAGCTGATGAGGCTTTGGCCGTCATCAGCAACGACCACACCCATTTCGTGCATATCAGCAAGAACAACGAGGTGCTACTGGCCGAACAGACCTCATCCAATGAGGACGACACCTGTGACGACAGTTGGTTGAACATGCACAAGGTGTTTGAATTCGCCACTACCGCACCACTTGACGAGATAGATTTCATCAACGAAGCGCGTAAACTGAACGAGAATGCCGCCAAAGAATCACTCAAAGGCACCTACGGCCACCAACTCGGCAAGACACTCTCACGCCCCATCGGACGAGGCATCATGGGAGAGAGCATCTTCTCCCACATCCTCTCCACCACAGCCTGCGCCTGCGACGCACGTATGGCCGGTGCCATCATCCCTGTGATGAGCAACTCCGGCAGTGGCAACCAAGGTATCTGCGCCACCCTTCCCGTTGTGGTTTTTGCCCAAGAAAACCACAACACCGACGAGGAGATGACCCGCGCGCTGATGCTGAGCCATCTCACCGCCATCTACATCAAGCAGAGCTTAGGTAAACTTTCCGCCCTCTGCGGCTGTGTCGTAGCCTCTACGGGAAGCGCCTGCGGTATCACCTACTTGATGGGTGGTGGATATGAGAAGGTGACTTATGCCGTGAAGAACATGGTGGCAAACCTCACTGGCATGATTTGCGACGGCGCAAAACCCAGTTGCGCACTGAAACTGGCCAGCGGAGTATCCACAGCTGTACTCTCTGCCATGCTCGCAATACAAGGAGAGTGCGTAGGCAGCGTGGAAGGCATTATCGACGACGATGTGGACCGCAGTATCCACAACCTGACCAAGATAGGCAAAGACGCCATGTGCCAAACCGACCGTTGTGTACTCGACATCATGACAAGTAAATAAAATTCCACAAAAGCATCAAATCAATCATTATAAAACAAACAAAAAACAATGGCAGACAACAAACAACAATTACAGATTGAAATCAAACCCGAAGTGGCACAAGGAGTGTATTCCAACATGGTCCTGATCACTCATTCCAGCAACGAGGTCATCCTCGACTTCGTGAGCATGATGCCCGGCATGCCAAAGGCAAATGTGGCTTCAAGAATAGTGATGGTCCCTGAGCATGCCAAACGCTTGCTCTTCGCCCTTCAAGACAACATCGCCAAATACGAAGCACAGTTCGGAAAGATAGAACTCAAGAACCAGCCCAGCGGTCCACGTACAATTGCACCCTTCGAAATCAACAAAGGCGAGGCGTAACCCACCGAAAAAGCGCCTTTGAGGTGTTTAAAAAATGGCGAAAAACGTTAAATAATCTTAAATTTAGCGCTTTTCGCCATTTTTGCGTGGTGTTAAGGTGTAAATAATTGCAGATTTAATACTCTATTTCACAGAAAATTGCTAATTTTGCACCGCTTTTTGGATTATTGTGCACCTACGTGATGTAGAGAGGGCATATTATCCATAGCCTGAAACCATTGGGAAAGCCGATGGACAAAGGAAAAGAGAGCACAAGAGAGTAAGAGTGAATGTGTGGAGCCTTTCTGGCCGCGGCATGACGATGCTGATAAGGTGTATATAATAAGGTGGAACGCACAGATTGAATGCAAAAAATACAACAAAATAAATAATAATTAAAAAATCAAGAACATGCCTACTATTTCACAATTGGTAAGAAAAGGCAGACAAGTGTTGGCAGACAAGAGCAAGTCGCCCGCATTGGACTCATGTCCACAGCGTCGCGGTGTTTGCGTGCGCGTCTACACTACAACACCTAAGAAGCCTAACTCGGCAATGCGTAAAGTTGCCCGTGTACGTTTGACAAACAAGAAAGAAGTGAACTCCTACATCCCAGGTGAGGGTCACAACCTCCAGGAGCACTCAATAGTGCTCGTCCGCGGCGGTCGTGTCAAGGACCTCCCAGGTGTAAGATACCACATCATTCGCGGAACACTCGACACTGCAGGTGTCGCCAGCCGCACACAGCGCCGTTCGAAGTACGGTGCCAAGCGTCCAAAGGCAAAGAAAAAGTAAAGAGCCGAAACGCAACAACAGTAAAGAACAAAAAATTGATTGTTTTGGTATGACGGATCGCTAATGGTTGAGTAAATGCGCCGAGAGGCCTTTGAAGAAAACTTAGATTTGCAGCCTCAGACCGAAAGAATTAGAAATCAAAACAAGACAATGAGAAAAGCAAAACCAAAGAAACACGTGATCCTTCCGGATCCTGTTTTCGGTGACGTGAAGGTCACCAAGTTCGTGAACAACCTGATGTACAGTGGCAAGAAGAGCATTGCCTACTCTATCTTCTACAACGCCCTTGACCTGGTGGCTAAGAAGATGAAGAATGAGGAACTTTCCTCACTCGAGATTTGGAAGAAAGCACTGGAGAACATCACACCTAACGTTGAGGTGAAGAGCCGCCGCATCGGTGGTGCCACATTCCAGGTGCCTACAGAGATCCGTCCCGACCGTAAGGAGACCATCTCTATGAAGAATATGATTTCTTTCGCCCGCAAGCGCTCGGGAAAGAACATGGCTGAGAAACTGTCAGCCGAGATTATGGACGCCTTCAACCAGCAGGGTGGTGCCTTCAAGCGCAAGGAAGACATGCTGCGCATGGCTGAAGCTAACCGTGCATTCGCACATTTCAGATTTTGATTTTTAGGATAATTTTTTAAGGTAAAGTAAACAACAGATGGCCAAACAAGATTTAAATTTCACACGCAATATCGGCATCATGGCCCACATCGACGCCGGTAAAACTACGACCTCGGAGCGCATCCTCTACTACACCGGACTGACCCACAAAATCGGTGAGGTTCACGATGGTGCAGCAACTATGGACTGGATGGTTCAGGAGCAGGAGCGTGGCATCACCATCACCTCCGCGGCAACAACATGCCACTGGAAGTGGAACGACACACTCTACAAGATTAACCTGATTGACACTCCGGGACACGTAGACTTCACAGCAGAAGTGGAGCGTTCACTGCGTGTGCTCGATGGCGCTATCGCTACATACAGTGCCGCCGACGGCGTTCAGCCACAGTCGGAGACAGTATGGCGCCAGGCCGACAAGTACAATGTGCCCCGCATCGGATACGTGAACAAGATGGACCGTTCAGGTGCCGACTTCTTCGAGACCATGAACCAGATGAAAGAGCTTCTGGGCGCCAACCCTTGCGCTGTGCAGATTCCTATCGGTGCCGAGGAGAAGTTCAAAGGAGTGGTTGATTTGATCACAATGAAGGGCATCGTCTGGAACGACGAGACCCAGGGCTCAGAGTACGACATTATCGACATACCTGCAGATTTGCAGGCTGAAGCCGAGGAATGGCGTGAGAAGATGATTGAACTCGCCGCCGACTACGACGACGAACTGATGAACAAGTACCTCGAGGGCGATCTTGAGAGCATCACTGAGGAAGAACTCATCGCAGCAATCCGCAAAGGTTGCATCAGCATGGGACTGACTCCAATGCTCTGCGGCTCATCTTACAAGAACAAGGGAGTACAGCCCCTGCTCGACTACACCTGCGCATTCCTTCCCTCCCCACTCGACACAGAGAACGTTGTGGGCACCAACCCACAGACCAAGGAGGAAGAAGACCGCAAGCCAAGCGAGGACGAGAAGACATCTGCACTGGCATTTAAAATCGCCACTGACCCCTACGTGGGACGTCTGACTTACGTGCGTGTCTATTCGGGCAAACTGCAGGCTGGCTCCTACATCTACAACACCCGCTCTGGCAAGAAAGAGAGAGTGTCGCGCCTGTTCCAGATGTTCTCCAACCACCAGAACCCCGAGGAGGTAATCAGCGCAGGCGATATCGGCGCTGTAGTAGGCCTTAAGGACATCCACACTGGTGACACACTCTGCGATGAGGACGCTCCAATCGTTCTCGAGTCAATGGACTTCCCCGACCCCGTAATCGGTATCGCAGTGGAGCCCAAGACACAGAAAGACCTCGACAAACTGTCGGTAGGACTTGCCAAACTGGCTGAGGAAGACCCGACATTCACTGTACGCACAGACGAACAAAGCGGTCAGACCATCATCAGCGGTATGGGTGAGCTTCACCTCGACATCATTCTCGACCGACTGAAGAGAGAGTTCAAGGTGGAATGCAACCAAGGCAAACCACAAGTGAACTACAAAGAGGCCATCACCAAGGACGTTCAGCTGCGTGAGGTTTACAAGAAGCAGTCTGGCGGTCGCGGTAAGTTCGCAGACATCATCGTGAAGGTGGGTCCTGTAGACGAGGACTTCAAGGAAGGCGGACTCCAGTTCATCGACCTTGTGAAGGGCGGAAACATCCCCAAGGAATTCATCCCATCCGTCCAGAAGGGCTTCGAGGGCGCTATGAAGAACGGCGTGCTCGGTGGATACCCAATGGACAGCCTGAAGGTAGAACTCATCGACGGCTCATTCCACCCAGTGGACTCCGACCAGCTGTCGTTCGAAATCGCTGCCATCCAGGCCTACAAAAACGCATGCCAGCAGGCTAAGCCAGTGCTCATGGAACCCATCATGAAACTCGAAGTGGTGACACCCGAGGAAAACATGGGCGACGTAATAGGAGACCTCAACAAACGCCGCGGACAAGTAGAAGGCATGGAGTCGAGTCGCTCTGGCGCACGTATCGTAAAAGCCATGGTTCCACTGGCAGAGATGTTCGGGTACGTGACCGCACTCCGCACCATCACTTCCGGACGCGCCACCTCTTCGATGGTTTACGACCACCACGCTCCACTGTCGAGCTCTATCGCGAAGGCAGTGCTCACCGAGGTTGACGGACGTGCCGACCTCGTCTGAAAATAACAAAAAAACAGGGGCGCAGCGAGCGCTCGTAGCGAATGACTCTTACCTGTCGCCACGCAGCGCCCCAACATTAATAACATCAAAAAAACAAACAACAATGAGTCAGAAAATCCGTATTAAGCTGAAGTCTTACGACCACAACCTGGTGGACAAGTCAGCAGAGAAGATTGTGAAGACAGTGAAATCAACCGACGCTGTGGTAAGTGGCCCAATTCCTCTCCCAACCCACAAGCGTATCTTCACAGTCAACCGCAGTACATTCGTCAACAAGAAGGCCCGCGAGCAGTTCGAGCTCTGCACTTACAAGCGCCTGATCGACATCTACAGCTCAACTGCAAAGACCGTCGACGCGTTGATGAAACTTGAACTCCCCAGCGGTGTTGAAGTAGAGATCAAGGTTTAGTACAAAAACAACAAGAGAAACAATTCATTAAATTCATTTTGAAATGCCAGGATTATTAGGAAAGAAAATCGGAATGACATCCGTATTCAGTGCCGATGGAAAGAACATTCCATGCACTGTTATCGAAGTAGGTCCTTGTGTTGTCACTCAGGTCAAAAGTGTCGAGAAAGACGGCTACAACGCAGTCCAGGTGGGTTTCGAGGAGAAGTCTGAGAAGAACACCAGCAACCCATTGATGGGACACTTCAAGAAGGCCGGTACAACACCAAAGAGACACTTGGCCGAGTTCACATTTGATGAAGAGCACAACCTTGGAGACATTATCACTGTAGAGCTGTTCAACGACACTCCTTACGTGGACGTTGTAGGCACAAGCAAGGGTAAGGGTTTCGCCGGCGTAGTGAAACGCCACGGTTTCGGTGGTGTAGGCCAGCAGACCCACGGTCAGGACGACCGTCTCCGCAAGCCAGGTTCTATCGGAGCTTGCGCCACTCCATCGCGTGTGTTCAAGAACGTGCCAATGGCAGGCCACATGGGCAACGAGCAGGTGACCACTCACAACCTGCAGGTGATTAAGGTGATTCCAGAGCACAACCTCCTTCTTCTGAAGGGCAGTGTGCCAGGATTCAAAGGTTCAATCGTAAAAATCAACAAGTAAACAATGGAAGTTAGCGTATATAACATACAAGGTGAGGACACTGGAAGAAAGGTTACGTTAAATGATTCCATTTATGGAATTGAGCCCAACGAACATGTGGTGTATCTCTCAGTGAAGCAGTACTTGGCAGACCAGCGCCAGGGTACTCACAAATCCAAGGAAAGAAGTGAGATTGCAGGTTCAACCCGCAAGCTCATCCGTCAAAAGGGCAGTGGCGGTGCACGCCGTGGCGACATCAAGTCTCCGCTGCTCAGAGGAGGTGGCCGTGTGTTCGGTCCACGCCCACGCAACTACTCTTTCAAGCTGAACAAGAAAGTGAAGCTGCTTGCACGCAAAAGCGCACTTTCCTACAAAGCAAGTCAGAACGAGATTATGGTGGTAGAAGACTTCAATATCGAGGTTCCAAAGACTAAGGATTTCAAAAAAATCCAAAATAATCTTAAAATCGACGGTAAGAAGCTGCTTCTCCTTTTGCCAGAAGTAAATAAAAACGTATATTTGTCGGCTCGTAACCTGAAAGGCGTCGAAGTGATGACCGCAAGTGCGCTTAACACCTACAAAGTGTTGAACGCAAATGTTGTTGTGATGACAGAAAACGCTGTGAAACTTGTCGATGAAACATTAAACAAGTAAAGGAGGCTTTAAGATGGGTTATATCATAAAACCATTGGTGACAGAGAAAATGTCGGCTATAACTGAGAAGTTCAACAACCGATTCGGATTCATAGTCCGTCCTGAGGCCAATAAGATCGAGATCAAGAAAGAGATTGAAGCAAAGTATAACGTAAGTGTCGTTTCCGTGAACACGATGAACTACTCTGGCAAGGCTAAGAGCCGCTACACCAGAGCTGGTATTATCCGCGGTCGTCAGAACGCCTACAAGAAGGCCATCGTGACCCTGAAGGAGGGAGACACTATTGATTTCTATAGTAACATTTAATAAACAAAATGGGTATTCGTAAATTTAGACCTGTAACACCAGGTCAGAGACACAAAGCTATTGGTACTTTCGATGATGTTACTACATCAGTACCAGAGAAATCTCTCGTCTATGGTTTGAGAAGCAATGGCGGTAGAAACAACTACGGCCGCATTACTGTTCGTTACAGAGGCGGTGGCCACAAGCGCAAATATCGTATCATAGACTTCAAGAGAGACAAGGATGGAATACCAGCAGTGGTGAAGACAATCGAGTACGACCCCAACCGCTCTGCTCGAATTGCACTTCTCTTCTATGCTGATGGTGAGAAACGCTACATCGTTGCTCCAAACGGACTGAAGGTTGACGACAAGCTGATGTCGGGAGACACAGCCACTCCAGACCTTGGCAACGCTCTTCCTCTGAAGAACATACCTGTAGGTACAGTCATTCACAACATCGAACTGCGTCCGGGACAGGGCGCAAAGATGGTTCGCTCGGCCGGCAATTTCGCGCAGTTGACCTCACGCGAGGGTGACTACTGTATCATCAAACTCCCCTCTGGCGAAATACGCCGCGTGCTCAGTGCTTGCAAAGCCGTTATCGGCAGCGTCAGCAACTCCGACCACGCACTTGAGTCTTCCGGTAAGGCAGGACGCACTCGTCACCTCGGACGCCGCCCACACAACCGCGGTGTTGTGATGAACCCCGTTGACCACGCAATGGGTGGTGGTGAAGGCCGTCACACTGGTGGACACCCACGTTCACGTAATGGTCTTTACGCTAAGGGCCTGAAGACACGCAAGCCTAAGAAGCACTCAAGCAAGTATATTATCGAAAGACGTAAGAGTAAGTAATCAAGTTAACTAACAGAAGAATATGAGTCGTTCATTAAAAAAAGGTCCATATATTGACGTCAAGCTTGAGAAAAAAGTACTTGCTATGAACGAAAGTGGCAAGAAGAACGTGATCAAGTCTTGGGCACGCGCCTCGATGATTTCGCCCGACTTCGTGGGACACACCATCGCAGTGCACAATGGAAACAAATTCATACCTGTGTACATCACTGAGAACATGGTAGGCCATAAGCTTGGTGAGTTCGCACTGACTCGCACGTTCCGCGGTCATGCAGGCAACCGTAAGAAATAGCCACAGGTCATAGAGCAATCATGTAAAAAAACAGAAGACAAATAATGGGTAAGAGAAAGAAACAGATGGCCGAAAGATTCAAAGAGGCCCGGAAGACTACTTATAGAGCAAGTCTGAGAAACATCCCATCTTCACCACGCAAGATGCGCTATGTCGCCGACCTCATCAGAGGCATGGAGGTGAACAAGGCGTTCGCCACACTGCGTTTCAACGCGAAGTCTGCTTCCAAGGATCTTGAGAAGCTGCTGCGCGCCACCATTGATGTTTGGGAGCAGAAGAACGGCAAGGCAGAGAATGTCGAGCTGTACATCACTAAAGTGTTTGTTGACGAGGGCGTGACCCTCAAACGCATGCGCCCCGCCCCACAGGGAAGAGGCTATCGTATCCGCAAACGTTCTAACCACGTCACAATGTTTGTTGACTCAAAACCAAATACTGAAAATTAATTATGGGACAGAAAGTTAATCCAATAAGCAATCGCCTCGGTATTGTAAGGGGTTGGGACTCAAACTGGTTCGGTGGAAAGAACTTCGGCGACAACCTTCTCGAGGACAGTAAGATCAGAAAGTATCTGAACGCTCGTCTGGCTAACGCCAACATCTCAAAGATCGTGATCGAGCGCACACTCAAACTGGTGACCATCACAGTCTGCACAGCTCGTCCAGGATTGATCATCGGCAAGAACGGACAAGAGGTCGAGAAGCTGAGAGAGGAGTTGAAGAAACTCACCAAGAAGGACATCCAGATTAACATCTACGAGGTACGCCGTCCTGACCTCGACGCAGTATATGTGGCACAAAACATCGCATCTCAGATTGAGAAGAAGATGGCTTACCGCCGCGCTATCAAGACCGCAATCTCCAACACGATGCGCTCTGGCGCCGAAGGCATCAAGGTGCAAATCTCAGGACGCTTGAACGGCGCCGAAATGAGCCGCTCCGAGATGTACAAGGAAGGCAGAACCCCACTGCACACTTTCCGCGCAGACATCGACTACTGTCTGGCAGAAGCACTGACTAAGGTCGGACTTCTCGGTATCAAGGTATGGATATGCCGTGGCGAGGTGTTCGGAAAGAAAGACCTCACGCCAAACTTCTCACAGCAGAAGGAAAGCCGCAATGGTGGCCAGCAGGGCAACAGAAGGTCGAGAAACAGAAAAAACAACCGCTAAATCACAGATTGAATCATGTTACAGCCTAAGAGACAGAAATATAGAAGACCGCAGAAAGGTCGCGGCCGCTGGAAAGGCGTGTCGCACAGAGGCACTGAGCTTGCCTTTGGCAGCTTTGGCATCAAGGCCTTGCAGACGCGCTGGATCTCTGCACAACACATAGAGGCCGCACGTGTGGCCATCACTCGTTACATGCAGCGTCAGGGTCAAGTTTGGATCCGCATCTTCCCTGACAAGCCCATCACTAAGAAACCAGCAGACGTCCGCATGGGTAAAGGTAAGGGAGACCCCTACAAGTACGTTTTCCCAGCTAAGCCCGGACGCATCCTCTTCGAGATTGAGGGAGTGCCTTACGAGGTGGCCAAGGAGGCCCTAAGACTCGGTGCACAGAAGCTCCCGACCACCACTAAGTTTATAGTAAGACGTGACTACGACAAAAACGCTTGATTATGAAGATTTCAGAAATAAAGGGGCTCACTACTGATGAGCTGAAGGAGCGTATCGAGACAGAGGCCGCCAACTACAGCCAGATGAAGTTCAACCACTCCATCTCCCCTCTTCAGGATACATCACAGTTTAGTAAATTGCGTCACGACATAGCCCGCATGAAGGGTGAGTTGCGCCAAAGAGAACTTAACAAATAACAGTGATCTACATGGAAGAAAGAAATTTAAGAAAACAGAGAACAGGGGTAGTGGTGAGCAACAAGATGGACAAGACCATTGTCGTAGCCACCAAGTTCAAGGAGAAGCACCCTATCTATGGTAAGTTTGTCAGCAAGACAAAGAAATACCATGCTCACGATGAGAAGAACGAGTGCAATGTAGGTGACACTGTGCTGATTATGGAAACTCGTCCTCTGAGCAAAACAAAGAGATGGAGATTAGTACAAATCGTAGAAAGAGCTAAGTAATTATGATACAGGTAGAAACCAAATTGGCAGTAGCCGACAACAGTGGCGCCCGCGAGGTCAAGTGCATACGCGTTCTTGGCGGCACACGTCGCCGTTACGCCTCGCTTGGCGACATCATCGTAGTGGCCATCACAAACGTAGTGCCTTCTAGCGAGTTGAAGAAAGGCACAATCTCGAAGGCTTTGATTGTACGTACCAAGAAGGAAGTACGTCGTGCAGACGGTTCCTATATCCGTTTTGATGACAACGCCGTTGTTCTGCTGAGCAACGCCAACGAAATGAGGGGTAGCCGCGTGTTCGGTCCAGTGGCCCGCGAGCTGCGCGCCAAGAACATGAAGGTTGTCTCCCTCGCTACTGAGGTACTTTAATTATTAATAACAGACAACGTAATGAGTAAGTTACATATCAAGAAAGGCGACACAGTTTACGTGAACTCTGGCGACGACAAGGGCAAGACCGGCAAGGTCCTGCGCGTGCTTGTGAAGGAGCAACGTGCTGTAGTAGAGGGTGTGAACATGGTGACCAAGAGCACCAAGCCAAACGCTCAGCACCCCCAAGGAGGTAGGATTACACAGGAAGCACCTGTCCACATCTCCAATCTGAATGTGGTTGACCCCAAGACAGGCAAGGGAACCCGCATCGGCAGAAGGCTCGGAGCCAATGGCAAATTAGTACGTTACGGTAAAAAGTCAGGGGAGGAAATCAAATGAGTACAACTGCAAACCTTAAGAACGTTTACGCCGAGCAGATAGCTCCGGCACTGCAGAAGCAGTTCAACTACACTTCTTCAATGCAGATTCCTGTGCTGAAGAAAATTGTAATCAACCAGGGTCTTGGTATGGCCACGGCCGACAAGAAAATCATCGAGGTGGCCATGAAGGAGCTTGCATCCATCACAGGACAGAAGCCAGTAGCCACAATCTCCAAGAAGGACGTGTCAAACTTCCACCTTCGTAAGAAGATGCCAATCGGTGTGATGGTGACACTTCGCCGCGAGCGCATGTACGAGTTCCTCGAGAAGCTTGTCCGCGTCGCTCTTCCCCGTATCCGCGACTTCAAAGGCATCGAAAGCAAATTCGACGGACGTGGAAACTACACACTCGGCATCCAGGAGCAGATTATCTTCCCTGAGATCAACCTCGACCAGATTGAGAAGATCATGGGTATGAACATCACTTTCGTGACTTCGGCCCAGACCGACGAGGAGGGTTACGCTCTTCTCAAGGCCTTCGGATTACCATTTAAGGATTCAAAAAAATAATCGGATATGGCAAAAGAATCAATGAAGGCACGCGAGGTTAAGCGTGCGAAACTCGTTGCTAAGTACGCCGCCAAGCGTGCGGCCCTGAAGAAGATTGTCAACACTGGCACTCCTGAGGAAGCTTACGAGGCTGCACGCAAGCTGCAGTCAATCCCCAAGAACGCCAACCCCATCCGTCTTCACAACCGCTGCAAGCTGACCGGCCGTCCAAGAGGATACATGCGTCAGTTCGGTATCTCACGCATACAGTTCCGCGAGATGGCATCAGCAGGACTCATTCCTGGCGTGAAGAAAGCAAGCTGGTAAAAAGCACAGGATGCAGTTGATGAACAAGCACACACAACATTAATTAAATATTGTCGGGAGAGTCCCGGTTAATTTAACTAAATTTATGACAGATCCAATAGCAGATTATCTGACGAGGTTGAGAAACGCCATCATGGCCAAGCACAGGGTGGTTGAGATTCCTGCCTCAAATTTGAAGAAAGAGATCACCAAGATCCTTTTCGACAAGGGCTATGTACTGAACTACAAGTTTGTGGACGATGGTCCACAGGGCACTATCAAGGTGGCTCTGAAGTACGACCCCGTGACCAAGGTCAATGCCATTCGGTCACTGAAGCGCGTGTCGCGTCCAGGTCTTCGCAAGTACTCTGGTTACAAGGACATGCCGAGAGTTATTAACGGATTAGGTATAGCGATTTTATCTACATCCAAAGGTGTAATGACAGACAAAGAGGCCAAGGACCTGAAGATAGGTGGCGAGGTGCTTTGCTTTGTGTACTAAAATTAGGGAGGATTTATAATGTCTAGAATTGGTAAGTTGCCTATTGATATTCCTGCAGGAGTGACATTCACTCATAAGGATGACATTGTAACAGTGAAAGGTCCAAAAGGCGAATTGTCGCAGTATGTGGACCCATCAATCAAGGTAAGCCTGGAAGAAGGCAAAGTGACTCTTGAGGAGAACCCAGAGCTGCTCGCAGACAACCCCAAGCAGCGTCACGCTTTCCACGGCCTTTACCGCGCCTTGCTGCACAACATGGTTGTTGGCGTTTCTGAGGGATACAAGAAGACCCTCCAGTTAGTGGGCGTGGGCTACCGTGTGTCTAACACCGGTAACGTTCTTGAGTTCTCGCTTGGTTATTCCCACTCCATCTATTTCGAACTTCCAAAGGAAGTGAAGGTGGAGACTAAGATGGAACGCAACCAGGATCCTCTCGTGATGCTCGAATCATGCGACAAGCAACTGCTTGGTCAGATTTGCGCGAAAATACGCTCGTTCCGCAAGCCAGAGCCTTACAAAGGCAAGGGTATTCGCTTCCAGGGTGAGGTTGTAAGAAGGAAGTCGGGCAAGTCAGCAAGTGCTAAATAACAATTAATTTGTACGAGTTATGATAACAAAGATAGAAAGACGTATCAAAATCAAGCACAGAGTACGTAACAAGATATCTGGTACTGCTGAACGTCCACGCCTGAGTGTTTTTCGCAGCAACAAACAGATTTACGCACAGATAATAGACGACACCTATGTGAACAAGGAGCATCCTTTCACTAAGCGTATCGTGAAGAAAGGCAAGACCATCCTGATAGAGGACTATCCAATGGGCAAGACTCTCGTTTCAGCCTCATCTCTTGGCATGGGCGAGATGTCCAAGTCTGAGCAGTCCGTGAAGGTGGGCGAACTGATTGCCAAGAAGGCTCTCGAAGCCGGTATCACTAAGGTCGTGTTCGACCGTAACGGTTATTTGTTCCATGGCAGAGTGAAGCAGTTGGCAGACGCTGCCCGCAATGGTGGACTTGTATTCTAATAAAGTAAAAAGATTATGGTTAATAGAGCAAAGATAGAAAACCCTGAGGAGCTGAAGGACAGACTTGTGGCTCTGAATCGCGTGACAAAGGTCACCAAGGGTGGTCGTACCTTCACTTTCGCCGCCATCGTTGTGGTAGGCAATGGTAAGGGAGTGATTGGCTACGGTCTTGGAAAGGCCGGTGAAGTCACAGCTGCCATCGCCAAAGGTACTGAGGCCGCAAAGAAGAATCTTTTCAGTGTTCCCGTGCTCAAGGGCACAGTGCCCCATGAGGCTACAGCCAAATTCGGCGGTGCACGCGTGCTGGTCATGCCAGCAAGTGCTGGTACCGGAGTGGTAGCAGGTGGTGCTATGCGCGCTGTGTTTGAGAGTGTCGGCATCACCGACGTGCTTGCCAAGTCCAAGGGATCGTCAAACCCTCACAACCTCGTGAAGGCTACAATAGAGGCTCTCTCCTCTATGCGCGACCCAAAGACTATCGCTTCTGCGCGTGGTGTTGAATTGTCAAAAGTATTTAGAGGATAGGAGGTATCATTCATGGCAAAGATTAAGATTAAGCAAGTAAAGAGTCGCAACAACCGTCCAATTGACCAGAAGCGTACTCTTGAGTCTCTTGGCCTTGGCAGAATAGGCAGCGAGACAGAGCGTGAGGATACTCCTTCATTGCGCGGCATGCTCAACAAGGTGAGCCACCTGGTTGAGGTCATCGAATAATGTGAATCGTTTCAAACATTAAAGACAGAGTAAACAATGGAATTACATAATTTGACTCCGGCCAAAGGCTCAAACAAGAAAGGCAAGCGTGTAGGACGTGGTTACGGCTCTGGAAAGGGACGCACCTCTACCCGCGGTCACAAAGGCGCCAAGGCAAGGTCCGGTTACAAGAAGAAGATAGGTTTCGAAGGTGGTCAGATGCCCCTTCAGCGCCGTGTTCCTAAGTTCGGCTTCCAGAACATCAACCGCATCGAGTACAGAGCGGTGAACGTAGAGGTTCTCGAGCAGATTGCAACTAACAAGGGACTGACGAAAATCACAGTAGCCGACATTGTCAACGCTGGTTACGCCCACAAGGGCGAACTGGTGAAGGTGCTTGCCAAGGGCGAGCTCAACACCAAGATTGACGTTGAGGCCAATGCTTTCTCGAAGAAAGCCGAGGAAGCCATCACAAGTAAAGGTGGTAACGTAGTAAAACTCTAACATGTCATGGGAAAAGCTATAGACAAGCTTAAGAACATCAAGATCGTAAAGGTGGTGAAGAACATCCTGAGTGTTGAGGACTTGCGCCAGCGCATCCTCATCACCTTGCTGTTCGTGGCCATTTACCGCTTCGGTTCTTTCGTAGTGCTGCCTGGTGTAGACACAGCTCAACTCGAGGAACTGAGCACTCAGACCAAGACTGGCCTCCTTTCACTGCTCGACATGTTCTCAGGCGGTGCGTTCTCCAAGGCTTCCATCTTCGCCCTTGGAATCATGCCCTACATCTCTGCATCCATCGTGATGCAGCTGCTGGGCATAGCAGTACCATATTTCCAGAAGATGCAGCGTGAGGGTGAAAGTGGCCGCAGGAAAATGAACCAGTACACACGTTATCTGACAGTGCTGATTCTTCTTTTCCAGGCACCTGCCTATCTGATCAACCTCCGCATGCAGACCAACGGCCAGGCACTGAATCCTGGTTTGAGCTGGACTATGTTCCTCATCACCTCCACCATTATCCTCGCTGCCGGCAGCATGTTCATCCTGTGGCTTGGCGAGCGCATCACCGACAAGGGTATTGGTAATGGAGTGTCTCTGATTATTATGGTAGGTATCATCGCCCGCTTCCCACAGGCCGTGACACAAGAGTTCGTTTCACGTCTCGGTGCCGCTCAAGGTGGTCTGGTGATGTTCCTTCTCGAAGTAGTAGCTTTGCTTGCAGTGATAGCAGCGGCAGTGCTTCTGGTACAAGGTACACGCAGAGTGCGTGTGCAGTACGCCAAACGTGTTGTCGGCAACCACCAGGTTGTTGGTGGAGCCCGTCAGTACATCCCACTGAAGCCATACGCCGCTAATGTGATGCCTATCATCTTCGCTCAGGCAATCATGTTCATACCCATCACTTTCGTAGGGTTCATGGCGGGTGGTAATACCAGTGCCACACTGCAGAAACTGATCGACACCCAAAGTGCTCTCTACAACGTGATCTTCGCTGCTTTGGTTATCCTCTTCACCTATCTGTACACGGCTATTACAATCAACCCCGTGCAGATGGCTGAGGACATGAAGCGCAACAACGGTTTCATCCCTGGAGTGAAGCCTGGAAAGGATACTGCCAACTACCTCGACACCATCATGTCGAGAATCACGTTGCCAGGTGCCCTCTTCCTCGCTTTCCTTGCCATACTTCCAGCTTTTGCTGGACTGTTCGGCATCCAGCGTGAGTTCGCTCAGTTCTTTGGTGGTACATCGCTGCTCATTCTTGTAGGTGTGGTACTTGATACCCTCCAGCAGATAGAGAGCCATTTGATGATGCGTCATTACGATGGTCTGCTCTCTACCGGACGAATCAGGGGCGAACATTCAGAGATGTCGGCTTACTAAAGCTATGATATTGTAATGGTGTATCTCAAAACAGATGATGAGATAGAATTGTTGCGCCAGGCAAACCTTCTGGTTGGAAAGACTTTGGCCGAACTGGCCAAGGTCATCCAACCTGGAGTGACAACAAAGCAGCTCGACCGTCTGGCAGACGAGTTCATCCGAGATCATGGGGCCATACCCACTTTCAAGGGTTTCCCCAATCCTCACGGAGAGCCATTTCCCGCGAGCATATGCACCTCAGTGAACCATCAGGTGGTGCATGGAATTCCTAACGACACTCCCCTTCAGGATGGTGACATCGTGTCGGTGGACTGCGGAACAAAACTCGACGGTTTCTGTGGCGACTCCTGCTACACTTTCGCTGTAGGTGAGGTGTCAGACGAGATTCGTCAGCTGATGCGCGTAACAAAGGAGGCCCTGTACAAGGGCATTGAACAAGCAGTTGCAGGCCATCGTATCGGTGACATCAGCAACGCTGTCCAGAGTCACTGCGAACAATATGGATACGGCGTGGTACGAGAGTTTGTAGGTCATGGCATTGGACATGACATGCACGAGGATCCACAAGTTCCCAATTTCGGTCGACGTGGCAGTGGCAAGATGCTAAAAGCCGGTTTATGTATCGCTATAGAGCCGATGATAACCATGGGCACCCGTGAGATTTACATGCAGGAAGACCACTGGGGCATCATCACCCGCGACAACAAGCCCGCTTGTCACTACGAGCACACAATAGCCGTTCGCAAGGGCAAGGCCGACATCCTATCATCCTTTGATGAAATAGAGAATATACTGAACAACAAACAATAGTTTATGGCAAAGCAAGCGTCAATAGAGCAAGACGGAACCATTGTGGAGGCATTGTCAAATGCGATGTTCCGTGTGGAACTGGAGAACGGTCACCCCATCACGGCCCACATCTCAGGCAAGATGAGAATGCATTACATAAAAATCCTCCCAGGAGACAAGGTACGTGTGGAAATGTCACCTTACGACCTGTCGAAAGGAAGAATCGTCTTCAGGTATAAATAACACAACAGATATATGAAAACAAGAGCATCATTAAAGAAGCGCACACCCGACTGCGTTATTGTTCGCCGCAAGGGTCGCCTTTTTGTAATTAATAAGAAGAATCCTAAGTACAAAATGCGTCAGGGATAATTCTTTTGATTGAAACAAGCAAACAAATAAAATATGGCAATAAGAATTGTTGGTGTAGACCTCCCGCAGAACAAGCGAGGAGAAATTGCGTTAACGTACATTTACGGTATTGGACGCAGCAGCGCCGGTAAGATCCTCGACAAGGCAGGCGTTGACAGGGACATTAAAGTGAAGGACTGGAGCGACGAGCAAGCCGGTAAGATCCGTGAGGTAATCGGAGCCGAATACAAGGTAGAGGGTGACCTCCGTTCCGAGATCCAGATGAACATCAAGCGTCTGATGGATATCGGATGCTATCGTGGCATTCGCCATCGTTTGGGACTTCCTGTGCGTGGCCAGAGCACAAAGAACAACGCTCGTACTCGTAAGGGAAAGAAGAAAACAGTTGCAAACAAGAAAAAAGCTACTAAATAATCGATTATGGCTAAGAAAACAGTTACAGCTAAGAAAAGAGTCGTTAAGGTTGGTGCCCAGGGCCAGTTGCATGTGCATTCTTCTTTCAACAACGTCATTGTTTCGCTTGCAAACAGCGAGGGACAAATCATCTCATGGTCTTCAGCCGGTAAGATGGGGTTCAGAGGTTCAAAGAAGAACACTCCTTATGCTGCCCAGATGGCAGCCCAGGACTGTGGCAAGGTTGCTTATGACCTCGGCCTGAGAAAAGTTGTTGCATACGTGAAAGGTCCAGGTAACGGCCGTGAGGCTGCTATTCGTGGTATACACGGCTGCAATATCGAGGTGACAGAAATCATCGACGTGACTCCGCTTCCACACAACGGATGTCGCCCACCTAAGAGAAGAAGAGTATAATCAATCACAATTCAGACAACTCGTACTTCTCCATACAGTTCGGTGCTCGATTTTTGGATGTATCTTTCCTTTCTACATCCGCTGCTGTAAGGGTATCCGTTCTGAGATGGAAAGTATGAAGGGGTCACAAAAAACAAGGACAATAATATGGCAAGATATACAGGACCCAAGTCAAGGATTTCCCGTCGTTTCGGTGAGGCTATTTACGGTCCAGACAAAGTTCTTGAGAAGCGCAATTTCGCTCCAGGACAGCATGGTAACAACCGTCGCAAGAAGTCGTCTGAGTACGGTTTGATGTTGGCAGAGAAGCAGAAGGCCAAATACACCTACGGTGTGCTCGAGAAGCAGTTCCGCATTCTCTTCGACAAGGCTTCGAGAAAAGAGGGTGTAACTGGTGAGGTTCTTCTCCAGATGCTTGAAAGCCGTCTCGACAACGTCGTTTACCGTCTGGGCATCGCTCCTACACGCGCAGCTGCACGTCAGCTTGTTAACCACAAGCACATCACAGTGGACGGAAAGGTGGTAGGTATACCCTCCTACAGTGTAACTCCAGGTCAGGTTGTGGCAGTTCGCGAGAAGTCTAAGAGTCTTGAAGTAGTAGAGAACTCTCTCGCTGGTTTCAACCACAGCAAGTACCCATGGATAGAATGGGACGAGAACCTCAAGGGCGGAAAGTTGCTTCATCTTCCTGAGCGCGATAGCATTCCTGAGAATATTAAAGAACAAATGATAGTCGAGTTGTACTCTAAATAATAAAATTAAACATGGCGGTATTAGCATTTCAAAAACCAGAAAAAGTAGTGATGCTGGAATCGACGGACAAGTTCGGCAAGTTCGAATTTCGTCCTTTGGAGCCTGGCTTTGGCATTACCATTGGCAACGCTCTTCGTCGTATCCTGCTTTCATCGCTTGAGGGTTATGCCATCTGTACCATTCGTATAGCAGGCGTGGAAAACGAGTTTTCCTCAATCCCTGGAGTGAAGGAAGATGTTTCCGGTATCATCTTGAACCTCAAACAAGTAAGGTTCAAGCAAAGAAGTGAAGGAACTGACAAAGAGAAAGTTCTTATCACAGTGGAGAACGCAACAGAGTTCACCGCTGGTGATATCGACAAGTATCTCAGTGGATTTGGAGTGTTAAATCCTGACTTGGTAATTTGTCATTTAGATCCTAAGGCTTCCATAGAGATAGAGTTGAACATCAATAAGGGACGTGGTTATGTGCCAAGCGACGAGAACCGTGAGCAGTGCACCGACAATGTCAACGAATTGGCAATAGACTCAATCTACACACCTATCCGCAATGTAAAGATTGCAGTGGAGAACTTCCGCGTGGCTCAGAAGACAGACTACGAGAAACTGCTTCTTGAGATTACCACCGATGGTTCTATCCACCCAAAGGACGCGCTCAGAGAAGCCGCGAAGATTCTGATTCATCATTTCATGCTGTTCTCAGACGAGAAGATTACTCTTGAGAACGCAGACATGGATGGTTCAGAGGAATTCGACGAGGAGATTCTGTCGATGCGCAAGCTGCTGAAGACGAAGCTCACCGACATGAACCTTTCTGTCCGTGCACTCAACTGTCTGAAGGCCGCAGAGGTGGAAACCTTAGGAGATTTGGTACAATTTAACAAAACAGACTTGCTCAAATTCCGTAATTTCGGTAAGAAGTCTCTGGCAGAACTTGATGATCTGCTTGAGAGTCTGCAACTTTCATTCGGAACTGATATTTCCAAGTATAAATTAGAAAAAGATTAAACGATGAGACACAATAAGAAATTCAATCATCTTGGTCGTAAGGCAGCTCACAGGTCGGCTATGTTGGCCAACATGGCAATATCGCTGATTATGCACAAGAGAATCACAACCACATTGCCAAAGGCTAAGGCACTGCGCAAATATGTTGAGCCGCTGATAACCAAGTCGAAGACAGATACCACTGAGTCCCGTCGCGTTGTGTTCAGCTACCTGCAGAACAAATACGCCATTAAGGAGCTCTTTGGTGATATCTCCGCAAAGGTTGCCAACCGTCCAGGCGGTTACACCCGCATCATCAAGCTGGGTATACGTCCTTCTGACGCCACTCCTATGGCTTTCATCGAATTCGTAGACTTCGACGAGAACATGGCTAAGGATGCTGGTAAGAAGAAGGCTACACGCCGTAGCCGTCGTGGTGGCAAGAAAGCTGCTGAGACAGTAGCTGAGCCAGCTGCAGAGACTGCTGAGGTTGTGGCAGAAGCAGCAGAATAGTAAAAACCAACATTCTTAATAAACGAACCGCATCTACACCAATGAAGGAGTAGATGCGGTTTAATTTTACAAAGGTGTGCAATGTCCGGAGATTCCAGAATAACTGGTATCTCCGGAATTTAATACTACATCTTCGCCATCGCCTGTTCAAGGTCAGCGATAATATCGTTTACGTTCTCTATGCCCACAGACAAGCGAATAAGGTCGGGTGCTACACCTGCCTCAAGGAGTTGCTCGTCGCTCATCTGGCGGTGTGTATGGCTTGCAGGATGCAACACACATGTGCGAGCGTCAGCAACGTGGGTAACTATGCAGATGAAGTCAAGGTTGTCCATGAAACGGATAGCATCATCGCGTGTGCCTTTGAGGCCGAAAGCAATCACACCGCACGAACCGTTTGGCAGATACTTCTGTGCCAATGCATAGTTCTTATTACCCTTCAGCCCGCTGTAGTTCACCCAGGAGACTTTAGGGTTGGCCTCAAGCCATTCAGCCACCTTCTGGGCGTTCTCGCAATGACGGGGCATACGCAGGTGCAGTGTCTCCAAACCGAGGTTGAGGAGAAAACAGTTCTGTGGCGAGGGAATCGAACCGAGGTCACGCATAAGTTGGGAGACAATCTTAGTGATATAGGCTTTCTTACCAAATGCCTTGGTATAAGTCAGTCCATGATAACTCTCATCGGGTGCGGTGAGACCTGGATACTTGTCAGCGTATTCTTCCCAGGGGAAGTTGCCGCTATCAACAATGGCTCCGCCTACCTGTGTAGCATGTCCGTCCATGTATTTGGTAGTGGAGTGTGTTACAATATCGCATCCCCATTCGAAGGGACGGCAATTGATAGGAGTAGCAAAAGTGTTGTCCACTATCAGTGGTACACCATGGCGATGTGCCATCTTGGCGAAACGTTCAATGTCGAAGACATTTCCTCCGGGATTGGAGATGGTCTCCCCGAAGAAACATTTGGTATTGGGCTGGAAAGCGGCTTCTATCTGCTCGTCGCTCCACTCAGGGTCAACAAAAGTACATTCAATGCCCAATTTCCTCATGGTCACACCGAAGAGATTGAAAGTGCCACCATAGATGGTGTTCGATGTGATGAAATGGTCACCAGCCTCGCAGATATTAAACACAGCGTAGAAATTGGCGGCCTGACCAGATGAGGTAAGCACAGCCCCTACTCCGCCTTCCAGCGCGCATATTTTAGCCGCAACGGCGTCGTTGGTGGGATTGGCCAGACGGGTGTAGAAATAGCCCTCGTCCTCAAGGTCGAAAAGTCGCGCCATCTTCTCACTCGTCTCGTATTTGAATGTTGTGCTCTGGTAAATGGGAAGCACACGGCTCTCGCCGTTCTTTGGTTTCCACCCTGCCTGAACGCAGAGTGTCTCTAAATTCTTCTTCATATCATGACTTTATTTTCGGAGTATTCGGAAAATTCTGAGTGTTCGGAATAATCGGAATCTGGTAAAAATCCAACCTATCTTGCCAGCGTGTATTTATGCAAAGTGGCGCGGACTGCACCGTAACCAGAGTAGAGCTCTTTCACCATACCCTCAATGCGTTCGCCAAGTCCAGCCTCGTAAAGGTCGATGCCAAAGACATCCTTACGGCTGTAAAGTTGGCGAAGGCAACTCCAGTCCTGGTCTGGCTTTCCGATTTCCAATGGTGCCACGATGGCTTGCAGTTCAGCGAGCATGGGGTCCGGCGATGGCTCAAAAGGCTCGCCATTATCCTTGATGCCTTTCAAGTAACGGGCATAGCCAGCCAATGTGAGGGGAATAAGCACAAGGTTACTCATATCTAAGCCACGGTCCACATACTTCTTGATGGTCTCCCCGAAGCGGATGGGCAGTTTCTGGCTGGTATCCATGGCGATACGCTGGGGTGCGTCGGGCATGAAAGGATTAGGCAGACGGCGGTTGATGACCGCACCGATGAACTCGTAGGGATTAAGCACACCTGGGTCGGTAACCACGGGCATAGCCTCCATGTAGCCAATCTTCTGAATGAAGGGGCGGATGTCCTCATCGGCCATCTCTGCTGATATCAGCGTGTAGTCGAGCATGCAACCATATAGGCTCATGGCAGTGTGCAACGGATTAAGGCAAGTTGTTACCTTCATGGTCTCCACCTTATCGACAGTCTCACGTGAGGTATAAAGCACTCCACCCAATTCAAGAGGAGGACGGCCGTTGGTATAGTTGTCCTCCACCACCAGATACTGCACTTCCTCAGCGTTGACGAAAG
>JAEEGG010001400.1_pt1 | contig 65929 bp, 56 predicted proteins | sample 9134161 | NCBI WGS metagenome assembly JAEEGG01 (sample SAMN16246543, study PRJNA631951) | gut metagenome | biome: gut microbiome; feature: rumen; material: CR-attached | host: Bos | place: Iran: Karaj | collected 2018-10
CGGTCCGTTGCTGAGGTGCCCGCGGAGGTCCCCCGCCTCGCTCAAAATACCCCTACCGGGGTAAAGGTACCCCAGCAACATCCCTCCGGTCCGTTGCTGAGGTGCCGCAGACACCTCCTCGCTTCGCCAAAACACCCCCTCCGGGGGTGGAGGGGAACTCCGTATGGGTGTCCGGCGTGGGGAATGGAATGCAATGGAAACAAACCTTCGGTCCGTTGCTGAGGTGCCCGCGGAGGTCCCCCGCCTCGCTCAAAATACCCCTACCGGGGTAAAGGTACCCCAGCAACATCCCTCCGGTCCGTTGCTGAGGTGCCGCAGACACCTCCTCGCTTCGCTAAAACACCCCCTCCGGGGGTGGAGGGGAACTCCGTATGGGTGTCCGGCGTGGGGAATGGAATGCAATGGAAACAAACCTTCGGTCCGTTGCTGAGGTGCCGCAGACACCTCCTCGCTTCGCCAAAACACCCCCTCCGGGGGTGGAGGGAGGCTCCGTATGGGTTACCCGAATGAAGCTAACTCTCCACTTTTCCGTTCGTAACTATAGATTACGGTGTCCCGTCTTCTCTATATTCCAAAAGATCACCTGGCGTACACTGTAATTCCCGGCAGATTGCTTCCTTTGGCTTCATTACACCCCAACAAGGTTCCTGACAACCCACCAAAGCACGAACACCACAGCGATCAGAATGCACGCCGTGGCGCTGGTAAGCCGTTCGTGGAGCCGGCTGCTTCGGGGTAAGACCAGGATTAGGATGGCATACGCCAACATGGGCACCAAAAGGTAATTGTATTGGATGCCTTCCCAGATATGGCCGTTCAAAAAAGCATGAATCGCCCGCTGTGATCCGCAGCCGGGACACTTATAACCTGTCAGCAACCAAAAGGGACACTTCGGCGCCGCTGCGCTGTGCGACGGGTCGAAAAAATGATAGAATACGAGCAGACAAGACAATCCGATGAGGCATAGGATGATCTTGTAGCTTGTTTTCATGAAAACTGGTTCATGAATTCAGACCAGGAGATGCCTGCGAGGGACGCCCCCGTAAAGATCATGACGAAATTGATGGCAAGGGAAACGAGGCCGATAATGGCACCGACCAGCAACCATATTTTGGCCTTCCGTGAGGCATCTTGTGCTTCATAGTATTGACCAGCGTTCCATAAGTTGTCTACCTTGGCAGCATACACGATGGAGACGATACCGAAAGGCAGACAGCAGAAGATGGTGCAGAGGATGGCCCAAATCAGATAGTTGGTTGGCTTCGGTTCAGTCGGTTGTTTCCGGGTCTCATGCTGTGGCTGCGCATACGATGGTTGAGGTTGGGGCTCGTACTGCCCGTATGCTTGCTGTGGCTCCGGTTGAGGTTCGGGTTGAAGCGGAGGGACAGGGACGCCACATCCGGGGCAGAACTTGACATCACCTTCAAGAGGTTGTCCGCAATTGATGCAATAACGTGTTGCCATAGGTGTATTATTTTTGGTTTACCTTGCAAATATAAAAATTTATTCAGACTTCGACGCCCATGCGGCTAAAATTATCCCTGTGGCCATCGAGGCGTTCAGCGATTCTGTGACACTCCCCGCTGCCCTGGGGATGGTGATGGGCTGTGTAATCAGCGGTAGGATGTCGGGTCGGATGCCATGCGACTCGCTGCCGATGACCAGGATCCCCGGTTCCCAATGTGCTTTTCGAAACAGGTTCTCGCCTTCCAGCAGAGCGCCATAGATCGCCTTGCCCGCCTGTTGCTGCTTGCGGAGGAAGTCCACAAGGGGCGCGGTTGCCACCTGCATCCTGAAGACGGAGCCCATGGTGGCTTGGATCACCTTGGGGTTCCATAGCTCCACGCAGTCCTCGCTGCATACGATCTGCCGGATGCCAAACCATTCCGCCGTGCGGATGATGGTGCCCAAGTTGCCCGGGTTGGCGATGCCGTCCAAGGCGAGGGTGAAGGGGCCAAGGGTCATCGCATTGGCCGACAGGGTCTTCGTCCTCGCTACCGCCAGCACCCCCGGAGGGGTGTCTTGTCCGCTCATCTGTTCCATCTGCACCTCGGTGACGGTCTCCAGCCGTGCATCGGTCAGGGGATGCTCCTCGAGATAGCGTTCCGTGGCGAACAGGTACACCGTCTCGAAATCGGATTGCAGGAGCTCTTCCACCATCTTACGGCCCTCCACCACGAAGCACTGCAACGCTTTCCGGTACTTGGGCTGCTTGAGCGATTGAATCTGTTTTACCGTGTTCTTCGTAATCATATCCGCAAAGATAAAAAAAGTAAGGCTGTCAATTTTGACAGCCTTACAAAAAAGTTGATCGAGATTGTCGAATTACTCGGCGACCACTTCGAATTCCACTTCCGTCTGGACGTCCTTGTGGAGTTTGATCTTGGCTTTGTAGTTGCCCAGCTCCTTGACGGCGTCCTCGTTCATCACGATCTGCTTGCGATCCACCTCGATGTTGCAGGCTTCCTTGATGGCGTTGGCGATCTGGATGGTGTTGACCGAACCGAAGATCTTGCCCGTGGCGGCGGCTTTGGCGCCGATGGTGAGCTTCAGGCCTTCCAATGCCTTGGCTTTGTCCATGGCCTCGTTCTTGATCTTCTCTTCCTTATGGGCCTGTTGACGGATCTCTTCAGCAAGCATCTTGCGGTTTCTTTCCGTTGCCAGGATGGCCATCTTATTGGGAATCAAATAGTTGCGAGCGTAACCGTCTTTCACGTTAACGATCTCGTTCTTGTAACCTAAATTGTTAATGTCTTGTTTCAGAATGATTTCCATAACTTGTCCTCCTATTATTTCAGCATATCAGCAACAAACGGCATGAGGGCGAGATGACGGGCTCTCTTGATCGCCTGTGCAACTTTCTTTTGGTATTTGGTGGAAGTGCCAGTGATGCGGCGGGGCAGGATCTTGCCTTGCTCGTTCACGAATTTCAGCAAGAAGTCGGCGTCTTTGTAATCGATGTACTTGATGCGGTTCTTCTTGAAGCGGCAGTATTTCTTTCTCTTGGTATCGACTGCGATAGGAGTCAAATATTTGATGTCATTGTTTGCTTGTTGTGCCATTTCTCTACAGTTTTAATGTTCGACAAATTGGATTAAGCTTCCTGAGCCTCGGCTTTTTCCTGGGCTTTCTTACGTTTCTTCTCGTTATAGGCAACAGCGTGCTTGTCGAGTTTCACAGTCAAGAAACGGAGGATGCGCTCGTCACGCTTCAGTTCCGTCTCGAGTGTTGCGATGGCATCTCCTTCGGCTTTGTACTCTATCAACTGATAGAAGCCCGTGGATTTCTTCTGGATGGGGTAAGCCAGCTTGCGCATGCCCCAGTGCTCTTCGTGAACGATCTCTGCGCCGGCATTGGCCAGATGATCTTCGAATTTCTTTACCGCTTCCTTCATCTGATCTTCAGACAAAACGGGAGTAACAATGAAAACGGTTTCGTACTGATTCATAATTGAATTAATTGATTATTAAGTAATTAGTGTTTAATACTACGATTCTGAATCGTGGGTGCAAAAATAGTACTTTTTTCTTAATCCACAACACTTTACGCGAAAAAAAGTCTTTTAATGCCGAGAGGTTCATCTCTTGTAAAGGTCAAACACGTTCATGTTGGTCCACCGGGTGGGCTTCAATTGGCTGTCGCTCATGTCGGCATCGAGGCTGCTGACCCTGCCGGAAAGACATTGGTCGACAAAACAGCAGAAGAGATCGACGGAGCCTGGGAACCACGAGGCGACCTCGTGACCGATGCCGTCGAAACGGATGAACCAATGGGGGATTTCCTGGCGTTTCATCACCTTGTCCAGCGTCTTGGAACCGAAGAGCTTGGCGTGGGTGGGGATGCCAAACCGTTTGTAGGCCACAATCTTGTCTTTCTTGCCGTGCAGGAGTAGGGTGGGGGCAGGATCGCTACCGTATTGCAAGTCGCGTTTCCGGCACATGATGCCGCCTGCGTAGGGAATCGAGGCTGCCGGTTTCCAGCCTTCGGGCAGGGCCGAAGCTTGTGGCAGGTTGTTGGTCCGGCAATAGTCGAGCTGCAATATCGTGATGGCGCCTGCCGAACTCCCCGTCAAGACGATCTTGTTGGGGTCGATGTCCAAGGCTTGGGCATGGGCTACCACCCAGGCAATCGCTGCGGCACAGTCTTCGGTGGCGATGTCAATGCTATATTGAAAGAGCCTGTCGGCCTTCAGCAAGCTGCTGTTTTCTGCGATCATGAGGCTGTCTGTCATTCCCAACCGATAGTCGATGGAGATCACCGTGAAACCGCGTGCTACCAGGGAATCGGCCAACGCACTTTGGTAGCTGTCGTCGCGTTTGCCTGTGAAAAACCCACCACCGAATACGGAGAGCACCGCCGCCTTGTCGGCACGTGGGACGGCTGGCTTGTGGACATCCAGATAAAGCGTTGAATCTCGTTCAACAAAAGGATAGGTCTCTTTCGTTTGGGCAGTCGCACGTATGCTGCTGAGTGTCAAAACAAGGACGAACAGTGCCAGGAGGGCGGAAGTTTGAAATGGTTTCTTTTTCATCGTATGTTGCATTATAGTTCTATCATCTTTTGTAGCATGAACTCGGCGGCATGACCGTCGCCGAAGATCGTCGGGAAGCTGGCCGGAGGCTGTTTCAGGTATTGCTGCGCGGTCTTCAGGATCTTGGCGGTGTCGGCATCTGCCAATGTGGCGGCACCGGTTTCCACGATCTCCACCCACTCGGTCTCGGGTCGCATGATCACACAAGGTTTTTGGAAGAAATACGATTCTTTCTGTACCCCACCGGAGTCGGTCACGATCAACTGGGCGTGTTTCTCCAGCTGGGTCATCTCCAAAAAGGAGACGGGTTCGATGATCTTGATGCGATCGTCTTTCATCAGCCGTTCTGTCTTGCTGCGATCTTCCAACAGGGCAACCATCTTGCGGGTCCGAGGGTGCATGGGAAGCACCAGCGGAATGGATTCCGAAAGTTCCAGAAAAGCATCGAGGATGGCCTGTAGCCTTTGGGGATCATCGGTATTGCCGTCACGGTGCAGCGTGGCCAGCACGTAGGGTGTTTCTGTCAGTCCAAGGCTGCCAAGCAAATCCACTTTTTCGTCGGCGATGGTGGAAAAGTAGCGGCTGTTGTCATACATGATGTCGCCACAATGATAGACCTTGGGGTTGTCGATGGTATAGGGTCCCTCGTTGTTGGTGGGGAAGCCTTCGCGAACCAAGTTGTCGAAGCCTGCTTGGGTGGGCGTGAAAAGCAGTGTGGAACAGTGGTCGCACACGATGCGGTTGATTTCTTCGGGCATGCTTTTGTTGAACGAACGCAGTCCTGCCTCGATGTGGACGACGGTGATGTGGAGCTTGGAGGCAGCCACGGCACCGGCCAGGGTGGAGTTGGTATCACCATATAATACGATGGCGTCGGGACGTTCGTCAAGAAGGATTCGTTCGATGCCTTCGATCATCTTTGCGGTCTGTACGCCATGGGAGGCGGAGCCCACATGTAGGTTGTAGTCGGGACGGGGGATGCCCAACTCCTCGAAGAACACTTGCGACATGTTGTCGTCATAGTGCTGTCCTGTATGGACGATGACCTCTTGGACGCGGTCGCTGTACTGCATCTTGATGGCCCGGCTCAGTGCGGCGGCCTTGATGATCTGGGGACGGGCCCCGATGATGGTAACTATCTTCATGTCTTAATTCATCATGCCGTTTTCGGCGAAGCTAAAATACGAATTTTCTCCGATGATGAGATGGTCCAGGACGATGATATCCATTATTTTTCCCGCGGCCATGAGTTTTTTGGTGAGTTGACGGTCTTCGGAGCTGGGTTTGGCGATTCCGGAGGGGTGGTTGTGGCAGATCATGACGGCGGTGGCTTCCTTCAGGAGGGCCTTCTTGAAGATGACCTTAGGGTCGGCCAAGGTGTTGGTGATGCCTCCGGTGCTGATGCGCTCCACCTTGATGACCCGGTTGCCTTGGTTGAGATAGGCGACCAGGAAATGCTCCTTGGTGGGGTCGTCGATCAGGGGGAGGAAACAGGCGTAGGCGTCTTGGCTGTTGCTGATGGTCAGCCTTGCCTCCGGGGAGGTGACGCTCCATCGCCGGCCCAGCTCGAGGGCGGCGGCGATGCTGACGGCCTTGGCCGTCCCGATGCCTTTGTGAAGGGTGAGTTCCTCCACGCTGCGTTTCGACAGGTCGTAGAGGTTGTCGTCCACCGCATGCAGCACCTCTCGGGCCAGTGACACAGCCGATTGTCCATCGGCCCCCGATCCGATCAGGATGGCGAGGAGTTCGGCGTTGCTGAGGGCTCCTTTCCCCTTGAGGATCAGCTTCTCACGAGGGCGATCGTCGGGTGCCCATTGCTTGATAGAGTCGTTTTTTCCTTTAATCATATTCCATAACAATATTGAAAAACGATCGCAAGATACGTAAAATTTGTTATACCATAACAAAAAACCTCCCCTGAATGCTCAGGGGAGGTCAAACGTATGATGAAAAACCTCTTATTAAGCGAGTTTGGCGGTAAATCTGGAAAGCTTGGACTTCAGGTTACCGGCCTTGTTCTTGTGGATGATACCGCGCTTGGCGACCTTGTCGATGATGGAATACATCTTCGGCAGCTTGCTCTCAGCCTCGGACTTGTCGGTAAGGGTTCTGAATTTTCTCACCTCGTTACGCATGGATTTGGCATAGTAACGGTTGTGCAGACGTCTTTTTTCGGTTTGACGAATTCTTTTGAGTGAAGATTTGTGATTTGCCATTTTTTATGAATATCTTTTTTTGTTTTTCCTTAATTGGGCTGCAAAATTACAACTTTTCTTGATACAAACAATTAATTGGGAAATATTTTTTTCATGGTTTTCCTATAAACGCCATCCTGTCTTCGTTGTCTTTGTTGATTATATCGCTGATTGTCAATTCGATAAAGCTATTTTTGGTCTGTCCTTGTGCTGAAAATTGGATGGGGAGGTAATGCGCGCCATAGCCTCGGGCCCTGCCGTTGGCGTCGATCCGTTCGATCAGCATCCGTTCTCGGGTGCCCTTCATCTGTTCAAAGTAGCGGCGCTTGTTTTCCAGCGAGATCCGACGCATCACCTCGCTCCGCTCCGTCTTGACCGTCTCGGGAACCTGGTCGGGCATGGAAGCTGCCTTGGTGCCGGTACGTTTGGAGTATTTGAAGGTGTGGATGTGGCTGAATCCGATCTCGCGGGCGAAATCGCAACTCTCCTGGAAGGTCGTCTCGGTCTCGCCCGGAAAGCCTACGATGATGTCGGTGGTGAGGTTGAAGTCGGGGCGGAAGGTCTTGATGCGTTGACACAGTTCCCTGAACTGGTCGGTGGTGTAGAAGCGGTGCATGCGCTTCAGCGTGTCGTCGGAACCACTCTGCAGGCAGATGTGCATGTGGGGCGCCAGTTTCTCATGCTGGAACAGCTGCAGGAAACGGTCGCTGAACTGGTCGGGCTCGATCGAGGAGACCCGGATGCGGAAATCGCCCTCTATATTAATAATGTGTTCGACCAGCGTCTCGAAGTCGGTGTTGCCGTCGTGGTAGCGTCCCATGTTGACCCCCGTCAGGACGACCTCCTTGAAGCCGTGGTCGACGACGCTCCGGATGTTGTCGTAGATGTCGTTGGCCGGTCGGCTGGTGGCGCGACCCCGGACCATGGGGATGATGCAGTAGGAGCAGAAGTTGTTGCAGCCGTCGTGGATCTTGATGAGGCTGCGTGTGTGGAACGTATCGAAGGCAGGTTGGTAGCTGAACAGGTCGCGGTCGTAGCCTTCGGGGTCGCTGTAACCCTTCTTGAAATGTTCGTCGATGATGTCGAACAGGGCCGATTTGCGTTCGTTGTCGATGACGTAGTCGGCGATGCCAGACTGGATCAGCTCCGCCTTGCGGTGGTTGACCATGCAGCCCGTGACGGCGATCAGGGCGTCGGGATGGTTTCTCCGGATCTGATGCAGCACCTGACGGCATTTCTGGTCGCTCGTGTTGGTCACGGTACAGGTGTTCACCACAAACACGTCGGCCTCCCCGCCATCCACCACCTCGTAGCCGCCTGCCTTGAAGCGCGAGGCCAGGGCATCGGTCTCAAACAGGTTCACCCGGCAACCCAATGTCTTGAACGAAACACGCATGGGAATCACGAATTGGGTGTCACAAGCTGTCCTTCGATGGAGAGCGGGGATGCCGAGGTGACTTTCACGTCGACGATCTTCCCGATCAGCGCGGTGTCGGTGGAGGGGATGCGGATCACGATCTTGCCTTCGGTGTGTCCGGCCAGGTAGCCGTTCTTGCGGTCGAACTGTTCCACCAGCATCTTCGTCGTGGTGCCCACGAGGGCCTGGTTGTATACCAAGGCGTGCTTCATCAGTTCCTCGGTGAGCCGGTGGTAGCGCTGGCGTTTCACTTCCTTGGGCACGTCGTCCTCCCATTTGGAGGCCACGGCGCCCTCGCGCACGCTGTATTGGGCGATAAACGCCATGTTGTACTTGAACTCCTCCATGGCCTTGCGGGTGTTCTCGAACTCCTCCTCGCTCTCGTGGGTGAAGCCCACGATGATGTCGGTGAAGAGGGTGGCGGTGGGGAGCTTTTCGCGGATGGTCTGGATGATGTGGCGGTAGCGTTCCAGGTTGTGGTGGCGGTTCATGCGTTGGAGCATGGTGTCGTCGCCCGACTGGATCGGGAGGTGGATCTGCTTGGCGAGGCAGTCATACTGCGACATCACCTCGATGATCTCGTCTTCCATGTCGCGGGGGTGGGGCGCGGTGTAATACACCCAGAACGTCTTGCCCGAGGCCTTGCCGTATTCGCCGATGCGTCGCAGCAACTCGGCAAAGTTGATCTCCTCGCCTTTTTTGTCCAGACCGTATGAGTTGACGTTCTGTCCCAGCAGGGTGATGCTCTTGTAGTCCTTTTCCACCAGCGCCTTCACCTCGTCGAGGATGTCCTGTGAAGGCCGTGAGACCTCTCTTCCTCGGGTATACGGCACGGCGCAGTAGGTGCAGAAGTTGTTGCAACCGTTCTGGATGGGGATGTAGGCCTCGAACGAAGAGGTCTGGATGGGCGCTATGCTCCAGAAACGCTCCATGTTTGCGGAAGGGTTGACCTTGTCGTCCTTGTGGAACAGGGGCGCGACGGGTCGGACCACGGGTTGGTCCTCGATCTCTTCCCCGGCTTGCAGGGAGGCGGGCGTGACGATGCCGTATTGGCGGATCATCTCCGGTAGGTTGGGCAGCTCGTTCATGGGGAACACCAGGTCGAAGAGCTTCAGGAAGCGGAGCCGGTCGGCTGGAAGGATGCAACCTGACACAAAGGTGATCATGTTTTGGCGGTTCTTCATGGCGTTCCATTTCTCGATGCGTCCATAGACTTTGTCGATGCCTTTTTGTCGCACCGAGCAGGCTACGATGCCTAGGATGGTGGCTTCCTCTTCGTTGTCGGTGGGGACAAACCCCATCTTCTTCAGCACGGTACGCACACGCTCGGTATCGCTGAGGTTCATCTGGCATCCGAAGGGGAGGAGGTAATATTTCATGATTGAAGGCTGGTGGTTAAAAGTGAATCGTGTAGGTATAGGTTTCAGCAGGCTGGGTGGGCTTTGCTGGTTTGGCCGGATTGGCTTGGCTGTATTGTATGGTGAGCGGTTGGGCCGCTTCTTTCAAGCGGAACCGGATGTTGATCGTGAAAGCGGTTTTTACCCGAAGGTGGTAGTTTTTTGGGCGGCCGTATTGCAGCGATCTGACCAGGCGGAGCGCTTCTTCGTCACAAGAGGGAAACAAAGGCTGGATGATCTTGGCATCCACCACCTCGCCGTTGTCGTTGACTTCGTACCACACCCTCACGTTGCCTTCGATCTTCTGTTCCAAGGCATCCTTGGGGTACTGGAGGTGGTCGCTGATGTATTGCGTCAGCGCGCTTTTGCCTCCTGGGTACTCCGGGCGTTTGATGAACCGTTTCTCTTTTTGGCTGTCGCTCATGGATAGAACAAGTTGAGGATGTCGTTGACGATGGGGTTGTCGCTGTGGGGCCGCACCTTGATGGACTGCCCCTTGAGCAGGTCTTCCGTCTTGTTGACGATGTCGGTGTCGAGGCAGTCGGAGGCGATGCGGACATGCTGGATGCGGCCCTGGCTTTCGTCCACCTCCAGCTGGATGTCCACGTTGCCCCAGGGGAATTGCTGCCGCTGGGTGGTGTGGAAATGATCCCATTTCCCATAGAGGTACGCGTGTGAGGAGATCCGTCTTGCGGTGTCCTGGATTTCGTCCGATGCGGCAATCGATCCGAAGTCAAGGGTCGTTGCTTTCATTCCATAGACCTTCTCGAACGATTCGATCAGCGGTTCCACGATGTTCTCCGAGGTGATGGCTGCCAGTTCCGAAAGGTTCACCACGCGGCTCGCCACGCTCTGCACGCCGTGTTTCTGCAGCTTGGCCTTGTTGACGGTGAGGTAACGCTGCATTTTTTCGGCATCCGTCTTGATCAGGAGGGTGCCATGGTGTAGGTTGTTCACCGTGCCGTTGAAGAAGGCGTTGCCCGAGAACTTCCTGCCTTGGCAGGTGAGGTCGTTGCGTCCGGAGATGGCCGCCTCCAGCCCGAAGGGCTTCAAGGCTTCCTGGATGACCGACTGTTGCTTGCGCACCTCGTAGTCGCGCTTGTCGGCGATGAACGAGAAGTTGAGGTTGCCGAGGTCGTGGTAGACCGCGCCGCCGCCGGTGCGGCGGCGCATCAGGTGCCCGCCTTCCTCTTCCAAGCGTTTTACGTCGCATTCCGAGAAAGGATTCTGGTTCAGGCCGATGACCACGGTGCGCTCGTTTTTCCAGAGGTACATCGTCACCACGCCTTCCTCCTGGTGGTCGGTGAGATAGGTCTCCACCGCCAGATTCAGGTAGGGGTTGTATTGGTTGCTGACGACGACTTGGAGTTTTTTCATGGCGCAAAGATATAAAAAGCTTGATTATTTTTCTGTATTTTTGCCGACATAAGACATCTGTAGAATATGAAAAGGGCTTTCTTCTTACTGACGTGCCTCTGGGTCTTGTGCAACCTGTGCATGGCTCAGGACATCTATACGGCTGGCTGTAGCCTCTATGACGTTTTTGTCAAGTCGGATCCTTTGGCCGTGGAAGTGGAGCACCTTGGGAAGCTTGCCGTTTATCCCAACCCTACTCGGGAAAGCATCGTTGTTGACGGCATCGGCGAGGGTGATGGGATCCACGTTTACGACATGGGAGGTCGGCTTGTAAGGAGCGCGACGGCCGGTCCCGACCGAAAGATCGACGTGCGTAGCCTCCCCGCGGGCCTCTATTGGGTCCGCTGCGGCAATGAGGGCGTGCCTTTTGTCAAGGAATAGGCACCGTCACGCAGCCGTGGGTCCCCGATGGCAGAAAAAGGCTCGACAAAAAAATCCCTACCTGTTTCCAGATAGGGATTCGTTATTGGTAGTCTCTCCGGGATTTGAACCCGAGTTACCAGGATGAAAACCTGACGTCCTGACCAGACTAGACGAAGAGACCACTTCGTGTCATTTTGACGGTGCAAAATTACATAAAAATCCCATACCTGCAACAAAAAGCATCAACTTTTTTTTACTCGAAGGTGAATGTGATTTGTAATTGCTTGTTTCTTAACGAGTTGATCGGGGCTTGGAAAAGGTATTCCTGGTGAGCGGCGTCCTCGCGGAGGGTGTTCATCATGCCGAAGCCCATCTTGATTTCGATGCCCATCTTGAACCATTGGTTGTAGATGTCGTATCCCGCTCCGAACTCCAGGGCGACATCGGTGCGCTTGGGTTGGAGGAACTTGAGGTTGGTGATTTGGCTGTCGGATCCTTGGTTTCCACCCCCTCCAGACGGGGTGCTTCCATCTGAATCGCCATTGTTGGGGTTGGTATTGGGGGCTGTTTTTTCTTTTTTTCCAAAGGAAAACAGGAAAAACTTGGGATTGACCCCGGCGATCAGATAGGCGCCGATGTTGTTGTAGCGGTGGGAACGGTATTTGATGTGCAAGGGTAACTCGAGATAGGTGGCCAGGATGTCTTGCGAGCGGGTGGTTTGGATGCGATAGGATCCGGACTCCAGGGCTTGCTGATACGTGGTGTATGTCGTATCGTATAGCATCACGTCATAGTGGACTTCACGCGACCCCAGGCTCAGGGTCGGACTGAACCGTAGGTTGAAGCTGTTGCTCAATTTCAGGTCGCCGATGACACCTACCGAGAAACCTACGTTTTTGATAAGAGAAGTGCATTCGGCACGAAGGATGCTGAAATTCACTTGGTCTTTTTGGTAGCCGTGCAGTTGGTATTCCATGGATCCACCAGGTTCAAAATCGCTTGGGCCTGTTGTTCCTGTTTCAATGGCAGGATCAGGCAGCCACGACCCGGGGAACGTCATGCTTTGGTAGTTGGGGAGGGTCTTGATGGAATAGCCCATGAAGTTGGCCCCAAGCAAAAACCCGAAATGGTAAGGCGCCTTTTCGTAGCTCTGCAAGTAGATGATTTTCCTGGATTGGGCATGCATGGTGGCCGTGGTGGCCAAAAGCAGCAGCAGGACCGATAGCCGTTGGAGGATCTTTTTCAAAGTCATTCTATTTAATAAGGTGATAACGCAAGGCCGTTTCGATTATTGTACAGCACGTTTTTTTGCCTGATAGAGGGTGGCGATCCCGAACGTCAGGCGTCTTCTCCGGACGGGATCCAGTCCTTGGGCGGCCAGCAGGCGTTCGAAGGCTTCGGGTTGGGGAAACCGTTCCACCGAGTTGGGGAGGTACCGGTAGGCTTCGGGATCGCGCGAGACCCATCGTCCGATGGTGGGTAGGATGCGGTGGAAATAGAAACGGTACAACTGCTTGACGGGAAACCGCTCCGGCAGGGAGAACTCCAGGATGGTGACGAGGCCTTGCGGCTGGGTGACGCGTTGGATCTCGGACAGCCCTTGCTCCAGCTGGGCAAAGTTCCGTACCCCAAAGGCGACGGTGACGGCGTCGAAGCTGCCCTCTTGAAAAGGCAAGCCTGCCACATCGCCCCACTGCAAGTCGACGTTGCCTTCAAGCTGTTTGCGTCTTACCTTCTCCTTTCCTAAGGCCAACATCTTCTCGGAACAGTCGACGCCTACGATGTGGGCGTTGGGAAGCCGTCGGGCCAGGAGCATGGCCAGGTCGGCGGTGCCGGTGGCTACGTCGAGCACGGTGGCGGGTGTGCCTTCGGCGGCCCAACGGGACGCCGTCTTTCTCCACCTCCGGTCGATCTGGAAGGAGAGGAGGTGGTTGAGCGCATCGTAACGGGGGGCGATGCGGTCGAACATCGTGGCGATGGGGGTAGGGCTCATGGCAGATGGGGACGGAGCTGGTCGAGGATCTGGTCGGGGGTGATGCCGCGGAGGCAGGCGTAGTCGCCACGGAGGCAGGGCTTGTTGCCATAGACCGAACAGGGACGACAGGGGAGGTCGCGTTGCACGCAGTCTTCCGGCTGCTGGCGCCAGCCCAGGAACCCGGCGTAGGGATGGGTGCCGCCCCATACCGACACCACGGGGGTCCCGACCAGCGAGGCCAGGTGCATGTTGGCCGAGTCCATGCTGAGCATGACGTCGAGTTGGCCCATCAGGGCGAGTTCCCCCGCCAAACCGTGTTGGCTGGGGGCGGCCTGCACGTTGGGGTATCGGGTGCAAAGGCGTTCGATCCGATCCTGTTCTGCTGCTCCACCGCCAAAGAGGAAGAGGGTCGTGCCATCCCGTTGGCACAATGCCTTGATGACCGACTCCATCTGTTCCATGGGATACACCTTGGCTTCGTGTTTGGCAAAGGGCGCGATGCCGATCCAGGTGGCACCCGCCGGTTTTGGGGTCTCGCAGCGATCGGCGTAGTCGAGTTTCGTGAATTGCGGTTTCGTGGGGAAGCCCAGTTGTTCCAACACCCGGGCATAACGTTCAAAAGACGTGGCCTGTTGGCGGAGGTCTTTGTCTTTAGGCCGGGTCAACGCGCTTTTCCCTTTCCGCCCTTTGTCGATCTTGGCGGTTTGCTTTCGGTGCAGGCAGCCCTCGGTGCGCAGCCACCAGGTGCGTGGCACGTCGTGGAGGTCGGCGATGGCGTCGAAGTCGTTGAGACGGGCATCGCGCCAGAGCCGACAGAGGCCGAACAGGCCTTTGTGCCGGCCGCTTAGGTCGGCGGCCATGAAATGCACGTTGCCGGGCAGGCGCTCAAACAACGGCCTCGCCATTTCTCGGCTGAGCATGGTGATGTCCAGGTCGGGGTATTGTGTCGCCAAGTCGTGCACCACTGGCACGGTCATGGCGATGTCGCCCAAGGAGGAGAACCGTATGAGGAGGATCTTTTTCAAGGCTGCTGCCCGTAGAGCACGGGGTTCAGGTTGGGGTCGTTGTACATCTTCATCTGCTTGTACACCCGCATCACCTTCTCGCCCCGTTGGTAGCTCTCGAGGAGTTGCGCGATGGCGATGCTGAGGTCGGTGTTCTGCTGCTGCAGCACCTGCAGCTTGGCCTCGCAGGCGGCCCGATGGCTCGCCTCCGCCTCCAGACGGCTTGCCTCCGCTTTCATGTGATACAGCTTGAGTTGCAGGATCGAGAGCCGGTCGAGGGCCCAGGCAGGACTCTCGGTGTTCAGTGTGGCGGTGGGCAGGGGCTCCACGTTATGGAACAGCATCCAAAAGTATTCGTCGATTTGTTCCACCAGGTCGGTGCGGTCTTGGTTCGACCGGTCGATGCGGCGTTTCAGGGCCAGGGCCTCGACGGGGTCGATGTGCGGGTCGCGGATGAGGTCTTCCAGATGCCACTGAACGGTGTCGATCCATACCTTATTATAGAGGTATCCCTCGATGGACGCTTCCTCGTACGGGTTTTCGAGGGGATGGTCCACGTTGTCGAAGCGATGGTAGTCGTCGATGCCTTGCTGGAAAATGTGGAGGATCTGTTCAAGAGTGATCATGGCTGGAGGCTTTGAATGAAAAACGCTCCGCCGGCAATTTTATTGCCGGCGGAGCGTCATTTAAGGGATGGGCTCAATGCAGCTTGGCCAAGGCGGCCTTGATGCGCTTCACCGCTTCGATGAGCTTGTCTTCGGAGGTGGCATACGACAGGCGGATGCAGTCGTCGTTGCCGAAGGCGTTGCCGGCCACGCAGGCCACATGGGCGTTGTAGAGCAGCCACATGCAGAGGTCGTCGCTGCCCTTGATGACGGTCTCGCCGTCGGTCTTGCCGTAGAACGAATTCATCTCAGGGAACACATAGAAGGCGCCGGCGGGCGTGTTGCACTTCACACCCGGGATCTCGTTGAGCAGCTTCACGAAGGTGTCGCGGCGGTGACGGAAGGCCTTGAGCATGTCCTGGATCTCCGGGGAGTTCTCGGGGCTGAGTTCCATGGCCTTGGCGGCAGCGGCTTGGGCGATGGTGCAGATGCCGGAGGTGATCTGGCCCTGGATCTTGTTGGTGGCCTTCACGATGGCTTGGGGAGCGGCGATGTAGCCGATGCGCCAGCCGGTCATGGCATAGCCTTTGGCGACACCGTTGACGAGGACGAGGCGGTCTTTCAGGAAGTCGAACTGTCCCATGCTCTCGTGCTTGTGCTCGTATTGGATGAACTCATAGATCTCATCGGAAATGATGATGATGTTCGGGTGTTTCTTCAGCACCTCGGCGATGGCGGTGAGTTCCGCCTTGGTGAAGACACTGCCGCTGGGGTTGCAGGGCGTGTTGATCAACAGGGCCTTGGTCTTGGGCGTGATGGCGGCTTCCAGCTGTTCGGCCGTGATCTTGAAGTCGTGGGCCATGTCGCTCTTGACGATGACGGGGATACCGCCGGCCAGTTTCACCATCTCGGGATAAGACACCCAGAACGGGGCAGGGATGATGACTTCGTCGCCGTCGTTGACGATGGCCAGCAACACATTGTTGATGGCTTGCTTGGCGCCGTTGGAGACGAGGATGTCGGTGTCCTTGTAATCCAGTCCGTTGTCGCGTTTGAGCTTGTTGGCGATGGCTTTGCGCAAGGCGGGCGTGCCGGGTACGGGCGGGTAGTGGGTGTCGTTGTTGTTGATGGCGTCGATGCCGGCTTGCTTGGCCGATTCGGGCGTGTTGAAGTCGGGCTCGCCGATGCTCAGGCTGATGACGTCGATGCCTTGGGCTTTCAGTTCACGACTTTTGTTGGTCATGGCCAGGGTGGCTGATTCAGCCATGTTCAAAACCCTGTTGGAGAGGATGATTTCACTCATATTTGTTATTTCAAGATTTAAAGATTTCTGATTTCAAGATTTGAAGATGAGTGAGCAAAGGTACTTATTTTATTGATTCTTTTCTGAATTCGTGATACTTTTCTTACTTTTGCCGGAAAATTCGTTGACAATGAATACCTTTCTGACAGTCGTCTTGGTGCTCATCGCCCTGTTGCTGGCGGTGGCTGTTTTCATCACCTATCGCAGCTATCGGTTGAGGGAATGGGAATTGCGTCTCAAATCCAAGGGAGAGATGCGGGTCGCTACCATGAAAATGGTCACCCCGTTGAAGATCCAGGCATGCGAGCGGTTGCTGCTGTTCCTGGAACGCTCCCAACTTCCTGCCTTGGTGAAACGGGTCTATGCTCCCGGTCTTTCCAAGGAGCAGTTCCATCTCGCCTTGCTTCGGAGCGTCGAAGAGGAGTACGAACACAATATCGCGCAGCAACTTTACGTTTCTTCAGAAACATGGGACGCAGTCCAACGCGCCAAAGAGGAACTGGTCGGCCAGGTCAACGCCACGTTCGACAAGACGGAGGCCGACACCAATGTCGCCTTGGTGGCCCAAGCCCTGGTGGCCCTGCCCAATCCGTTTGTGGAGCAGGCCGTCGCCCTGTTGAAGAAAGAGTTTAATGAAATCTGATTTGTAAGGATGAAGTTTTTAGCATCACAAATCGCCGCCTTGCTGGGTGGCACGGTCGAAGGGGACCCGAATGCGGAAGTGTGGAACGTCGCCAAGATCGAAGAGGGCGCGCCCGGCATGTTGAGTTTCCTGGCCAATCCCAAGTACACTCCCTACGTGTATGAGACAAAATCTTCGGTGGTGATCGTCAACAACGACTTCGAACCCAAGGAGCCGGTGCCTGCCACGCTGATCCGGGTGGCCGATGCCTACGCCTCGTTTGCGAAGCTGTTGGCCTATTACGACCAGCTCTCCCAAGACAAACGCGGGATTTCTTCCCTGGCTTTTGTGTCCAACACGGCCCATTGCGGCGAGAACCTTTACCTCGGCGAGTTTGCCTTCATCGGCGAGAACGTGACCTTGGGCGACAATGTGAAGATCTATCCTCAGGTCTATGTAGGGGACGGATCGGTCATCGGTGACGACACCACCCTGTATCCTGGGGTCAAGGTGTATCGCGACACGGTGATCGGGAAACGTTGCATCCTGCACGCCGGCGCCGTGATCGGCGCCGACGGTTTCGGCTTCGCACCCCAGGCCGACGGCCATTACGACAAGATCCCCCAGGTGGGCAACGTGGTCATCGACGACGACGTGGAGATCGGTGCCAACACCACCATCGACCGTTCCACCATGGGGTCGACGCGGGTGCACAAGGGCGTGAAACTCGACAACTTGGTCCACCTGGCTCACAACGTGGAGGTGGGCGAGCATTCCGCCTTGGCTGCCCAGGTGGGCGTCAGCGGCTCCACCCATCTCGGCAAGCGCTGCGTGGTGGGCGGCCAGTCGGGCTTCGTGGGACACCTCCATATCGCCGACGGCTCTAAGTTCGGCGGCCAGTGCGGCATCATGGGCAGCATCAAGGAGGAGAACCAGGAGTTCATGGGTACCCCCATCCAGCCGCTTCGCCAATACTTGCGTACCAACGCGCGCTTCCGTCATCTCGATGAGATGGCCCGGAAGCTGGACGAGCTCGAAAAAGAGGTGGAGCGTCTCAAATCCAACCTTTGAGGCGGTAGTAGGCCAAGGCGAAATATTCCCTGAAACAGGTGATTTCCAGTTTCAAGTAATTCCAAAAGGTATAACGGAGGTTGGTGCTCTCCATAGTGGGCACCGCCTGGTTGCCATGCAGTTCCTTGCCTTTGAGTGAAAGGTCGAAATCCACGGTGGCCTCCCGGGCCGCCAGGCCGTGGACCTGGGTGAACCCCGCCTTCTCCAGGGTCTTGACGGTCCGTCGTACCTGCTCCGGAGCGGTGACGACGAGCAGCCGGGCCTTCGTCAGGCCTGGGTCGGCCTTGGCCAGCTCCAGTGCCTGGGAACGGGTGTTGCTCCCTCGGTCCATAAAGGAGAGACGGTCTTCGGACAGTCCCGACTGGACCAGGTAACGGGTCATCTCGGCACGGCAGACGGCATCCTCGGGATGGACGATGAGCACGGGCGCCCCGTAGTGCTGGGCAGCGGACGCCGTATAATACAGGCGGATGAGGTTGCCCTCGGAGGGCATGCCCGCCCCTCCGAACAGGACGATGTGTTCGGGCTCAAACGCTCCGTCGCCTTGCGGCGCCGGGTCGTGGCCCAGGGCATGGTGCATGTAGAAGGGGGCGGGCGTCAGGGCCAAAACCAGTATGACGAAGAACAGGATGCCCAAGGCCAACAGCAAGCCATGGAGGGTCTTTCTGACGTATGTTACTGTTTTTGACATGACACCTGTATGTTTTTTTTCGACGGGTAAAGATACTGCTTTTTCATAATAGGGAATGTTTTTTTTGGTTTTTTGCTTTTTTTCTCTATCTTTGCCCGTTTTTCTTGAAATTGTTTTTTTCAAGTTTGTTTTTATGGAAGAAAAACAGTGTACTTTAAGAAGAAAGGTCAGTGTCACGGGCGCGGGGTTGCACACCCGTCAGTGCGGCACCCTGACGTTCAATCCGGCTCCGATCAACACCGGCATCCGGTTCCGTCGCATCGACCTTGAAAGTCAGCCCATCATCGAGGCTGATGTGGACAATGTCATTGATACGACGCGTGGAACCACCTTGGGGAAGGGCGGCGTCAAGATATATACCGTTGAACATGTGCTTGCCTCCTTGCGTGGCATGGGGGTGGACAATGTCCTGATCGATATCGACGTGGAGGAGATGCCCATCATGGACGGTAGCGCCAAGGAGTTCGTCAAGGTGCTGAAAGAGGCGGGTATCGTCGAACAGAAAGCCTATCGCGACTACTACGTGATCAAGGAACCGATCGTCTACCGCAACGAGGTGCTTGGCATTGAACTGGCCATCGAGCCCTGCGATTCGTTCCAGCTGGATGTCACCGTGAAATACAACACCAAGGTGCTGGACCGTCAGAGTGCCTCGCTTCATGTGATGAAGGACTTTGAAACCCAGATCGCCCCTTGCCGCACCTTTGTGTTCCTGCACGAGTTGGAGACCCTCTTGAGCCGTAACCTCATCAAGGGAGGCGACCTGACCAACGCCATCGTTTTTGTCAACAAGAATGTCTCTTCCGAGGAACTGGACCATATCGCGGCTTTCTTCAAAAAGCCCAAGGTGGAAGTGAAGGAAGGCGGTATCCTGAACAACGTGGACCTGTACTTCGACAACGAGCCGGCGCGTCACAAGCTGCTCGACGTCATCGGCGACCTGACCTTGGTCGGGAAACCCATCAAAGGCCATGTCACCGCCTACAAGCCGGGACATTTCTCCAACACGGCCTTTGCCCGTAAGATCAAGCAATCCATGCTTCAACAACAAGACCAATAAGACCGTTACATCATGAATCAACCCCTGGCCTATATCCATCCGAACGCCCGCATTGCCGAGGATGTCGTCATTGAACCGTTTGCCTGGATTGGCGAGGATGTGGAAATCGGCTCCGGCACGTGGATCGGCCCCAATGCCACCATCATGGACGGCGCCCGCATCGGCAAGAACTGCAAGATCTTTCCCGGGGCGGTGATCTCAGCCATCCCGCAGGACCTGAAATACCGTGGAGAGACCACCTATTGTTATATTGGCGACGGCACCACCATCCGCGAGTCGGCGGCCATCAACAAGGGCACCGCTGCCAGTGGCAAGACCGTGGTGGGCAAGAACTGCCTGCTCATGGCTTTCACCCATGTGGCGCACGACTGTGTGGTGGGCGACAACGTCATCATGGCCAATGCCGCCACCTTGGCGGGTCATATCATCGTCGAAGACTGGGCCATCCTCGGTGGCCTGGCTGCCGTGAGCCAGTTCTGCCGCATCGGTGCCCATGTCATGATCTCCGGCGGCGCCATGATCAACAAGGACATCCCGCCTTTCGTCAAGACGGGTACCGGCTATCCGGTTTCCTATGCCGGCGTCAACTACATTGGCTTGGGGAGAAGGGGATTCAGCAAGGAACGCATCAACGCCATCCAGGATATCTATCGGGTGATCTACAGCGCAGGCATGAACGTCACCCAGGCGGTCCAGCACATCAAGGCGAACTTGCCCGCTTCCGAAGACCTGGATCGGATCGTGGCCTTCATCGAGCAGTCCAGGATCGGCATCATGAAAAACACGGTCGGCGAATAAGCTACAGTTCCCGATACCAGTCATCCAATTGTTTCCCTACCGCTTCCATACCGTATCGTTTTACGACACGGCTGCGTAGCGTTTCCGGATCATATTGTGCATGGGTGGCACAGGCGCGTTCCATGGCATCGGCCAAGGCGGTGACGTCGCCTTTCGGGACCAACAGCCCGTTGGTTTCGTCGATGAGCTCCGCAATGCCGCCCACGTTGGTGCTGACTACGGGCAACCCACATGCCAGGGCTTCCAGGATGACCACAGGCAGGTTCTCATAATGGCTCGAGAGCACCAGGAAATCGCCCGAGGACAGGGCGTCCACCAAGGCTTGGCCTTGCAACAGCCCGGTAAACCGCACCCGGTCGTCGAGTTGCAGTCGGGTCGCTTTGGCTTTCATGGCCTCCAGGTCCATGCCCTCACCGATAAGCACCGCCTGATAGGACACGTTGTTGTCTTTCATTCGCTTCAAGGCCTCAAGCAATCCGCTGATGTTCTTCGATTGGTCTTCAAAGCAGCTGATGTGGATGATCCGAGGAAGGGTGTTGTGGTGGGGCTGGGGCTTGAACAGGTTGATGTCCACCACATTGGGCAGGGTGACGTAACGGGGATTGGCCAGCCCGTGAGCCTGCATGGCCTGCGCCAGGTTCTCCGTCACGGTGGTCACCATGCCGGCCTGACGTACCACCCTTCGGGTGGCCCATTTCCTTAAGGTGCCGCCAAACCCGTTCCCGGGCAGGTAGCGCGACCAGTGCTCGGTGATGAGATAAGGGATGTGATGAAAGCGTTTTTCCAGGTAGGCGACCACCCCCATGCGGGTGAGCACATGCACATGGATCAGGTCGGGACGGCCGGCCAGTTGGAGACCCTTCCGACAGGCCTTGAAGTAGCGAAGCCCATTGGTGAGCCTGCCTCCTTTTTTATAATAGACGCGGATCGTGTCCACCTTGTTCTCCACCTGGCGTTCGATCTCGTACCGTTGTCGGGCGTGTTCGTCGGGGTGTACGTAGATCACCGTGATGTCGTTGAACAACGCGGCGGCCTCGGCATGACGCTGCACAAACAATCCGAACATCGGATCGTATTTGTGCGGATACCATCGTGCCAGGAAGAGGACCTTCATCGCATGTCAATGATGTCGACACCGGGGTGGGCTTTCTCGTCGAACGTGAAGAAGCCGTCTTTCAGGTCCTGGTTGAATTTCGTGGAAAGGATGCTGATCACCATGCTGCCGCCATCGTCGGCGAAGACCTCGGCGGTTTTCAGCGTATTATTCTTGCTGTCGATCTTCAGGAGAATCTTCTTGAAATCCCCTTTGGGATTGCTCAACTCGATCATGTCGGTGCCCGTATAGCTGGCCTTGTAGTCCTTGTCGAGGGTAGTGAGCAGTTTTAAGGGGGTGTTGTCGGTGCCTTCGGTGGCGTTGCTTACCAATACTTCCCCGTCTTCGATCAGGTAGGTCCAGATGGTCTTGCCGTCAGAGATGGTCTGTTGCTCGTTCATGAGGATCTTGTAGGCCTCGCCTTGAAGATAAGCCTTTCCTTGCTGTGCGTCGGTGGGTTTGCCGGCGTCGGTGAAGTGGTAGTCGAAACGGATCTCGACGTTCTTCGGGTCGCGAATGGATTGGGCAATCGTTTTGACTTTGGCGTCGGCATCGCTTTGTGCGATCGAGACGATGGGGGCCAGCAGCAGGAGCAAGAGGGCCAGGATACAGTGGTTTCTTTTCATTTCCGTGTCGTTAATACATGAGGGTTGGGGATCAAATGCCTTGATCCTTCATCTCGAGATCCTTCAAAATCTGTTCCAAAGCGAATTCGTTGGCTACTTTTACTTCGCGCGACTTGCTTCCGGAGAAGGGCCCCACGATGCCGGCGGCCTCCAGCTGGTCGATGATACGGCCTGCGCGGTTGTAGCCGAGCTTCAGTTTGCGTTGGATCATGGAGGTGGAGCCTTGCTGGGTCTGGACCACGATGCGGGCGGCCTCCTCGAAGAGGCTGTCGCGTTCGTCGCCGTCCTCAAAGTCGCCTCCCTCGCCACCGTCGCCTTCTTCGGGCACCTCAGGCAGCTGGAAGGGCTCGCTGAAGCCCCGCTGTTCGCCGATGTAGGTGGTGATGGACTCTACCTCGGGCGTGTCGATGAAGGCGCACTGTAGGCGGACCAAGTCGTTGCCGGTCGACAGCAGCATGTCGCCGCGTCCGATGAGTTGGTTGGCGCCGCTTTGGTCGAGGATGGTCTTGGAGTCGACTGCCGAGATGACACGGAAGGCGATACGGGCCGGGAAGTTGGCCTTGATGGAACCCGTGATGATGTTGACCGAAGGACGCTGGGTGGCGATGATCAGGTGGATGCCGATGGCGCGGGCCAGCTGGGCCAGGCGGGCGATGGGTGCCTCCACGTCGCGTCCCGCCGTCATGATCAAGTCGGCGAACTCGTCCACTACCAACACGATGTAGGGCAGGTAACGATGCCCCTCGGTGGGCAGCAGGCGGCGGCTCTTGAACTTCTCGTTGTATTCGATGATGTTGCGGCACTGGGCGGCCTTGAGCAGGTCGTAGCGCTGGTCCATCTCGATACAGAGCGAGTTGAGGGTGCGCACCACCTGTTTCACGTCGGTGATGATGGCATCTTCCGTGTCGGGCAGCTTGGCCAGGTAATGGCGTTCGATGCGGTTGTAGAGGGTGAGCTCCACCTTTTTGGGGTCAACCATGACGAACTTCAGGTCGGAGGGGTGCTTGCTGTAGAGCAGGGAGGCCACGATGGCGTTCAGACCCACCGACTTGCCTTGTCCGGTGGCGCCTGCCATCAGGATGTGGGGCATCTTGGCCAGGTCGAACACGTAGGTCTCGTTCGAGATGGTCTTTCCGATGGCGCAGGGCAGTGCGAATTTGTTGTTTTGGAACTTCTCGGAGCTGAGCACGCTCTTCATGGAGACGGTCTCGGGCTTCTTGTTCGGAACCTCGATGCCGATGGTGCCCTTGCCGGGGATGGGGGCGATGATGCGGATGCCGAGGGCTGCCAGGCTCAAGGCGATGTCGTCTTCCAGGTTCTTGATCTTGGAGATGCGTACGCCGGCGGCCGGGACGATCTCATACAAGGTGACGGTAGGTCCGATGGTGGCCTTGATCTTGTCGATCTGGATGCCGTAGTTGCCCAGGGTCTCCACAATCTTGTTCTTGTTGGCCTCCAGTTCCTCGTTGCTCACCTCGGCGCGTTTGTCGCCGTAGTCGTTGAGCAGGTCGAGGGTGGGGAACTTGAAGTCGCTCAGTTCGTAGTGCGGGTCGTAGGGCGTGTCCACCGTGCGGTGCTCCTTGCCGTCCTCGACCGTCTGTTCTTTCGGAGTCTCCTCTACGACCAGTTCTACCTGACTGGCTGGGCTCGCCTTCGTTTCGGTGTCGGTGGGATTCACCACCTCCAGAGGCATGCTCGTTGCCGGCTCGGTCTTCAGGGTGTTGGCGGCCGGAGGTGTGGGCTCATGGCTGTCTTGGGAGGGTTGGCTCGGGGCCGCATTCGTGACCGCATTCGTGACGGGGCGGCGGATCACCGTGATGGGCGGCAGCTCGTCGTCCTCAAAGTCGTCTTCGATGTCGTTGAAGTCGTCTCCCGGATGGGGGTCGTAGGCGGGATCCTTGAAGTGGTTGCCGGTGCGGTCGTCGGAATCGTTGTCGGGATCGTAGTCCGGATCGCCGTTGGGATCGTGGTCGAAGGGGTCGTTGTCCGGGACTAGGGCCTGCTTTTGCGCCTTGCGTTGGGCACGCCGTTCCGCCAGCCGTTCACGCCACTCGCGGATGGCGTCGACGTTGAGGTTGTATTCGAAGAGCAGGTAAAGCAGGAACACCAAGACGATGGTCAGGATGACGCCCGACTTGCCCATGAAGCTGTAGATCTGGGCGTTGAGGAACTTGCCCACCGCTCCACCGAAAAGCTCGCAGGCGCGGTTGGGGGCGGCAAAGTTGATGAAGCCGAACAACAGGGGAAGCCAGGCCAGCGACATGATGGCAAACTTCCAAACGTTCCACATCTTAATCCGAGAGCCGATGGTGAGCCTGAGCCCGATGATGCCGATGAGATAGACGAAATAGAGGGCGCCCAGGCCGAACGACTCCTTGATGAGCACTTGTGACAGGTAGGAGCCGAACTTGCCGGTGATGACATCGAACTGGATGGCCTTGCCGAAGAGCGAGGCGCCCGCCTCGCTGTAGGAACCGTTGAAGTAGCTGGCAAAATAGGAGACGAAGGAGATCAGCAGGAATAGGGCGATGGCGAGAATCAAGAAACCGATGCCATAACGGATGCGGGGATCGGGGCCTTCGGAACGTTTTTCCTGGGCGTTCTTGGGCTTCGTGGCCTTTTTCTTGTCAGCGGCTTTCTTCTCCGTAGGTTTCTTGGACGTATCGGACTTCTTGGTCGCGTCGGATTTCTTGGGTGCGTCCGGGTCGTTGATCAAGAGGTCGAAATGGTCTTCGGTCACCGAAGGGGTGGCCGGTTTGGGTTTGAAGCTGTTCTCTTTTTTCTTGTTCTCTGCCATTGCTTTTTTCGTCTACTATGGAATCTGCAAAAATAAGTAAAAAAGTTGACAGCAGGAAGGGGGCGTGACCGGAATTATTTCGGAATCCGGAACATGCGGTTCCAGCGGATGCCTCCGTTGACCTTGTCGCGTGACAACCAGATAAACACGGCCTTACCGACGATGTGGTCTTCCGGGACGAAGCCCCAGTAGCGGGAGTCGGCGGAGTTGTGACGGTTGTCGCCCATCATCCAGTAGTAGTCCATGGCAAAGGTGTAGCGGTCGGCCGGTTGTCCGTCGATGAGGATCTGGTCGCCCTTGACTTGAAGGTCGTGGTGCTCGTAGGCGTGGATGATGCGCTCATAAAGCGGCAGGTTCTCGAGGGTGAGCTGCACAGTTTGGCCTTTCTTGGGGATCTCGATGGGACCGTAGTTGTCCACGTTCCAGGGATAGAGGTCGGGACGGTGGGGGAAGAGCTCGGGACGCAGGTCGGCACCGGCGGGGGTGATGTCGCGTTCCACCGAGGTGATGAAGGAGAGCTGGCGCAATTCCGCTGCCACCTTTTCGCTGATGAAGAGGATGGCCTCGTTGGGGTTGGCTCCCTTGTAAGCCTCACTGATCTCGTATTTGTCGAGCACCCGTTGGTTGATGCCGTTGCCCGTGGTGGTGACGTTGTAACGGAACTGCATGTGCTCGGGCTGGAATCCGGGTTGTCCGTCGATGTGGACGATGCCGTCGATGATCTGCAGCTTGTCGCCGGGCATGCCGATGAGGCGCTTCACGTAGTTCTCGCGTTTGTCGACGGGGTGGGCGATGACGTTTCCGAAGTTGCGGTGGTCGTTCCAGACCTGTTCACGGCCGTATTCGCGGATCAGGTCGTAGTAGTTGACGCTGCTTTGGAATTTGTCGCACACGGTGTCGCCCGAGGGGTAGTTGAACACGATGGGGTCGTTGCGGTGCATCGTGGAGAGGCCGGGATAGCGGTGGTAGGGCAGCTTGATCCATTCCAGGTACGATTTCCTGGTGGTGCTGAATGGAAGGGTGTTGTGCACGAAGGGGAAGCTCAAGGGGGTGTTCGGACGCTTGGGTCCGTAGTGTATCTTACTGACAATCAGATAGTCGCCTACACAGAGTGATTTTTCCATGCTGGAGGTCGGGATGGTGAAGGCCTCGAACACGTAGGTGCGGATGATCATGGCGGCCACCACGGCAAAAACGATGGCGTCGAACCATTCGCGGCCTTTCGATTTCTTGGGACGGGTGGTCTTTTCGGGATCCTGGTACTTGGCGTCCTTGACGATGAAGGGGAAGAAGATGAACGGCAGGATGGCGGCCATGAACTCCTCCCAGACCTTGAACCGGCCGAAGCACTTGCCCAGCTCGATCAGCATCAAAAAGAGCATGAAAACGTTGATATACGGGAAGATGATGAAGAACCACCACCAGAATTTCTTGTGTTTCTTGATGATTTTCAGCATCACGTAGATGTTGAAGTAGGGGATGATGCTGTAATAGCCCTTTTGTCCGGCAGCCTCGAACTGCTTCCAGCAGAAGGCGAAGGGGATGGTGAACAGGGCGGGAACAATCAGGATAAAGAGAATCAATGACATATCGGTACTTGCGTTTCAGTAGGTAACGTGGAATCGTTCGGGTTAGTATATGGGGTCAAAACAAATCGTCCATGGTGAAGCAGCCTTTCTTGCCGAGGAGGAACCGGGCGGCGGCCAGGGCGCCTTGGGCGAGGCCTACACGGCTGAAAGCCTCATGGGTCAGGGTGATGCGGTCGGCAGGCGACGAGGCGGTGATGCTGTGGATGCCGAAGACTTCGCCTTCGCGGGTGACTTCGATGGGAAGGGTGTCGGCCGGGCAGTCTCCTTCGATGCTCCATTGCCGGTAGCGGCTGCTTTCGGCCAGGATGTCGTTGGCGAGCTTGGCGGCGGTGCCACTGGGCTTGTCGAGTTTGTGGATGTGGTGGGTCTCGGCCACTTTCATCGCATACCCGTATTGTTCGGCGAATTTGGCCAGTTGCTGGTTCATGCGGAAGACCAGGTTCATCCCGATGCTGAAGTTGGGCGCGTAGAACAGGCTTTGGCCTTCGTCCAGGCAACGTCGCTTGACTTCGTCGAGGCGGTCGTACCAGGCCGTGGTGCCGACCACGATGGGCAGATGGAGGTCGAAACAGCGGTTGATGTTGGCGAAGGCCATGTCGGGTTGGCTGAACTCGATGGCCACATCGGCCTTTTTCAGCAGGTCGATGCGTTCGTTCCATTCTTGTTCGTTGTCGATGGTCACGACGATCTCGTGGCCTTGGGCAAGGGCGGCTTTTTCCACCTCGTGCCCCATTTTTCCATATCCTAGGAGGGCGATTTTCATGGTTAGAAATGCAATGTGAGTAAGACTCCGGTTTGTGGTTTTCCTGAGAAGGCGAGACAAGGCGACTCCGGGGAGGTGAAGACGGGATCCACGGTGAGGCTCAGGTCGTCGCTGATGTCGTAGGTATAAAGGTGGCCGTCCACGGTGGCGTCGATGATGTTGAGTCCATACCAGGCGGCGGTGAGGATGCAGAACAGCTCGAAGTTGCGCCGGTACGAGTCCTTGTAGCTCTGGAGCTGTCCCGCTTGGTAATACTCCGAGAGTTGCAAGGCGGCTTCGCTGGGGACGACGCCCTCTTCGAGGTCGCCGGTCTTGATCTTGTAGGCGGTGAGGAAGGTCTTGTAGTCGGTGTAGTTGTCCCAGGCCATATAGCCCAGGCCGCCCAGCCCGGCATAGACGATGGGCACCTTCCACCATTTCCCGTTGTACACCTGGCCCAGTCCCGGAAGACAGGCCGACAGGATGGCGGCTTTCTTGGCGCTATGTTCTTTCTTCACCTCTTGGGCCTGCCCCTGTGCAGCGAGCAACAGGACCAATGCCGTGCAGAGGAGGAACCGTTGTGGGCGGTGGCGTGTCATTTATTGTTTGTTGAAGAGGGCGATGATGCGGTCGAATTCCTCCTGGTTCTTGAAGTCGATCACCACGCTGCCCTGTCCTTTGACGTTGCGTTTCACCTTGACCTTGGTGTTCAGGGCCTGCGAAAGGGTCTTGATCTGGGCCTTGAAGTGGTCGGGCAGGTAGTTGGTCTGCTTGTGCGGCTCCCGGGTGTTTTCCGGACTCTTGGCCTTGCCGGCAAGATCTTCGGTCTGACGGACGCTGAGCTCGTCTTCGATGATCTGCTGGAGGAGCTTGAGCTGGGTCTCCTTGTCGTCGATGTTGATCAAGGCGCGGGCGTGGGCCATGGAGATGTGCCCGTCGCGGAGGGCGATCTGGATTTCGGCCGGCAACTTCAGCAGGCGGAGGAAGTTGGCGATGGCGGAGCGGCTCTTGCCCACCTTCTCGCTGAGCTGTTCCTGGGTAAGGTTGCACTCGTCGATGAGGCGTTGGTAGGAGATGGCCACCTCGATGGCGTTGAGGTTCTCGCGATGGATGTTCTCGATGAGGGCAAGCTCCAGCATCTGCTCGTCGTTGGCGATGCGGATGAAGACCGGGATCTTCGAGAGTCCGGCCAGCTTGGAGGCGCGCAACCGGCGTTCTCCTGAGATGAGCTGGTAGCGGTTGTAGCCGAGCTTGCGAACGGTGACGGGCTGGATGACCCCCTGTTCCTTGATGGACTGGGCGAGCTCCTCGAGCGCCGTCGGGTCGAATTCCGTTCGGGGTTGGAAGGGGTTGGTCTCGATGAGGTTGATGTCGATCTCGGCCACGGCGCCGGCGACGTAGTCACCGCTGATGTCGCGGCTGGTGATGTCGGTTTCGGGACTCTGGAGGATGGCGTCCAATCCGCGGCCCAATCCTCTGTTTTTCTTATTGTTATCTGACATGAAAGTTCGTTGCTAAGTGGTTAGGCTTGGTTTTTCTCCAGGATTTCCCTGGCAAGGTTGAGGTAGTTGATGGCACCCACGCTGCCGGCATCGTGCATGATGATGGTCTTGCCGAAGCTGGGGGCTTCGCCAAGACGGGTGTTGCGGTTGATGATGGTGTCGAACACCATGTCCTGGAAGTGCATCTTTACCTCTTCCACCACCTGTTTGGAAAGACGCAGGCGGGTGTCGAACATGGTCAGCAGGATGCCCTCGATGTCGAGGTCGGGGTTCAGTCGGGTCTGCACGATCTTGATGGTGTTCAGCAGCTTGCCCAGACCTTCCAGGGCGAAATACTCACACTGGACGGGGATGATGACGGAGTCGGAGGCGGTCAGCGCGTTGACGGTCACCAACCCGAGCGAAGGTGAACAGTCGATGATGATGAACTCATATTCGTCTTTGACCGAAGCGAGGGTGTTGCGCATCATCTTTTCCCGTTCCGGAAGGTTGATCATCTCGATCTCCGCGCCCACCAGGTCGATGTGGGCGGGCAAGAGGTAGAGGTTGGGGGTCTCCGTCTCCACGATGACGTTGTGGGGGTCGGTCCCTTCGATGATGCATTCATAGACGCTGGTGTCGATCTTCTTGGGATCGAAGCCCACACCGGAAGTGGCGTTGGCTTGGGGGTCGGCGTCGATGAGGAGGGTCTTATGGTCGAGGACGGCGAGGCTGGCGGCCAGGTTGATGGCGGTAGTGGTCTTGCCCACGCCTCCCTTTTGATTTGCGATGGCGATGATTTTTCCCATTAAAAAACGTGATTTAGGGGGTTCGATAAACGGATAGCAAAAGTACGTTTTTTGCCTCTTTTTGTTGTGCTTGTTGGATGAAAGTTATCAACAACCGTTTTATTTGTTGAAAAAAAAGGCCGCATCGCACGCGATGCGGCCTCGTGGTTTTCCGAAGATCCAATCAGTTGTTTTTCTCCAGGTCGTCGAACCATTTTTCCAGGTTGTCCTCCGTGCTGGTGACGGGTTCTTCGTTGTAGTCCTCGGGATAGGTTCCCGTCTCAATGAAGTTGATGGCGTCGTTCAAGGCCTTGGACACTTTCTCGAAGTCCTCCTTGTAAAGGAAGATCTTGTGTTTCTCGTAGAAGAAGCGGTTCTGGTCATTGTCGAAACGGCGCTTGCTCTCCGTGATGGTGAGGTATTTCTCATCGCCCTTGGTGGTCTTTACGTCGAAAAAATACGTTCTTTTTCCTGCTCTCACAGCCTTCGAGAAGAGATCCTCCTTCTCATTCATCATTTCATTTTCTTCCATCATAGCTTTTAGTGTTTGAAAAGTCGCACAAAAGTAAAACTATTTTTGATAGGGCGATAAAAATGGGGAAAAAAGATGGTTTTTCCATGAATCCTTCCTACCTTTGCATCAGTTAACAATCCGATTATGCAACTGAACCTGAAACGTCCTGTCGCCTTTTTCGACCTAGAGACGACCGGCCTCAATCCGGCCCACGACCGTATCGTGGAAATCAGCATTTTAAAAGTGAATTGCAATGGAGCGGAGGAGCAGAAAACCTGGCTGCTCAACCCCGAGATGCACATCCCCGACGAAGCGGCTTCCGTGCACGGATACACCGACCTGATGGTGGCCAACCAACCCACGTTCAAGGAGAAGGCCAAGGAGATCGCCGAGTTCATCGGCAATGCGGATCTGGCTGGCTATAACATCCTTAAGTTCGACCTCCCCCTGTTGATGGAGGAGTTCCTCCGGGTGGACTGCGACTTCAGCCTCGAGGGACGTGACTTCATCGACGTGATGAACATTTTCATGAAGATGGAACCCCGTACCCTGAAGGGGGCCTACCGCTTCTTCTGTCATGCCGAGTTGGAGGGAGCCCATGGTGCCGGTGCTGACACAAAGGCTACTTACGAAGTGCTTAAGGCCATGCTAGACCGTTACGAAGGTGTAGATTATGAAGACTCAAAAGGTGTGAAATCACAGGGGCCAGTCAACGACATGAAAGCGCTCTCGCAGTTCTCCTCGCACCACCAAAACGCCGACCTTTCCGGACAAATCATCTACGATGCCGAGGGCAAGGAGGTCTTTCAATTCGGAAAACACAAGGGAAAACGGGTCGAGGACGTGTTCCGCATGGAGCCTTCCTATTATTCCTGGATGATGAACAGTGATTTCCCGCTGTACACCAAGAAGGTCATTACCAAGATCAAGCTGCAGATGGGCGGCAAAAAGGCAACCATCTAAGGAGGTAACCATGAAAATCATCTGTATCGGAAGGAATTACCTGGCACACATTGCCGAGTTGGACAGGGAACTGCCCAAGGAGCCCTTGTTTTTCATGAAACCCGCCACGGCGCTGGTGCTCCCGGACGAGCCGTTCCACTATCCCGATTTCTCGGAGGAGGTCCATTACGAGACCGAGTTGGTGCTGCGCATCGGTCAAACGGGGCACGCCATCGGCGAGGGGGAGGCCTCGCGCTATTACGACACCATCACCGTCGGCATCGACTTCACCGCCCGCGACTTGCAGCGGCGCTGCATCGAAAAAGGACATCCCTGGGAACGGGCCAAGTCGTTCGACCAATCGGCGCCGGTGGGGGTGTTCAAAGACTTCGACCAACTGAAAGACCCGCGACAGATTGCCTTTGGCATGCAGTTGAACGGCCAGTGGGCCCAACAGGGGAACAGCCGTGACCTGATCTTTTCCTTCGACCGGGTGGTTTCGTACGTGTCGCGCTATGTCACCTTGGAAGCGGGCGACCTGGTCTTTACAGGTACGCCGCAGGGTGTCGGGCCGGTACACGTCGGCGACCGGATGGAGCTCTTCCTCGAAGGGGAACGGGTCTCCGTCTTTGAAGTCCGTTAGCAGGGATCCCTGTATCGAAGGGAGTTCCATCTCGGAGACGGATGCTCCCATTCCGGAGGCGGATGCTCCCAACCAGGGTAAGGATGCAAAAAAAACGAATAAAAATTAATTAAATAATAATATTAAAATTGATTATACTATGAAAAACGGTTTGTTCCTCTTGCTTTTCCTTTCCAGCCTGAGCCTCTCCGCCCAGCCGCTGTGGATGCGTCACCAATCCATCGCCCCGCAAGGCGATCGAATCGCCTTTTGTTACAAAGGGGACCTCTATGTGGTGGATGCCCAAGGAGGGAAGGCCCTCCAACTGACCACCAGCCCTTCGTACGAGACGGAACCGATTTGGTCGCCCGATGGCAAGACCCTGGCCTTTGCCTCCGACCGGAACGGCAATTTCGATGTCTATACCATCCCCTCGGAGGGAGGTGCGGTGAAACGGGTCACTACCAACTCCGCTACGGAGTATCCCCTGGCTTTCTCGCCCGATGGGAAAGAGATTTATTTCACCGCCCAAGTCCAGAAAGCGGCAGAGAACGTCCAGTTTGCCGCAGCTTGGATCACGGAGTTATATAAGGTGGGGCTGGAAGGTGGACGCCCGGAACAAGTGGTGGCCGTTCCCGTCGGAAGCATGTCGTTCGACAAAGATGGGAAGTCCTTCTTGTATTACGACCGCAAGGGAAGCGAGAACGTGTGGCGTAAGCACCACGTCTCATCGGTCGCCCGCGACGTGGTCTATTACAATGCCAAGAAAAAGACCCATACCCTGTTGACGACCAACATCGGTGAAGATCGCGATCCTCGTTACCTTCCTGGATACCAAGAAGTTGTGTTTTTAAGTGAACGCAACAACGGTAGCTTTAACGTCTATAAGGCACCTGTCGGCAATCTGGAACAAGTGGAGGCGGTGACGCATTTCAAGACCCATCCGGTGCGTTTCCTGACCGTGTCCAACGACGGGTTGCTGTGCTATGGCTACCAAGGTGAGATCTACACCCAACGGGTGGGTCAGGAACCCAAGAAGGTCGATGTCAGGATCGTCAACGACCTGCCTGCAACGCAGCTGGAGAAGAAAGATTTCCGGGGCATTGGCGATTTCGACCTGAGTCAGGATGGCAAGTTGGTCGCCTTCTGCTCGCGAGGTGAGGTCTTCGTGACCGGTGCCGACGACTATGCCACCACCAAGCAAATCACTCACACCACCCAACCCGAACGAAGCCCGTCGTTCTCCAAAGATGGGCGCACCCTGGTGTATGCCTCCGAACGGGATGGCTATTGGAACCTCTATCAGGCCAGCATCAACCGGAAGGAAGACTACAACTTCGTGTATGCGACGCTGATCGACGAGAAGCCCCTGTTCGACAACGACGGGGTGGAGCGGATCGCCCCCTCGTATTCCCCCGACGGGAAGGAGATCGCCTTCATCGAGAACCGCAATCTATTGAAAGTCTATAACATCGCCTCGGGTCAGGTGCGGCAGATTACCGACGGTTGCCAGCATTATGAAACCAGCGACTATGGCTTCTCATATGAATGGTCGCCCGATGGACAGTGGTTTGTCATGACCTTGGTCACCCACATGAGGGATCCATACGCCGACATTGCCATCGTCAAGGCGGACGGTTCCATGGAGGTCCATAACATCACGGAGAGTGCCTACATCGACGGCAATCCCCACTGGGCCCTCGACGGCAATGCGGTGGTCTATGTCTCCAACCGTTACGGTATGCGTTCCCAGGCTTCGTGGGGCAGCCAAAACGACGCTTTCATCGCCTTCATGAACCAAGATGCCTATGACAAGTTCCGGCTGAACAAGGAGGAATATGCCTTGCTCAAAGAGATCGAGAAAGGCAACAAGGACGGGAAGAAGGAGGCCAAGGAAGAGAAGGATTCAAAAGACAAGAAAGACGCAAAAGACAAGAAGGCGGCAGACAAGGAGGAGGCCAAGGAAAGCGCTCCCAAGCACACGGAGATGGACCTGGAGCATCTTCAGGACCGGGTGATGCGTCTGACCCCGATGTCGTCGAGCCTGAGCGGCACCGTGCTTTCCAAGGAGGGCGACAAGCTCTATTTCATGTCCTCTTTCGAGAAGGGCTATGACCTCTGGGAACTGGATGTGAGGGAGCGTTCCATGAAGATCCTGAAAAAGATGGGACAAGGCGGTGCCCAGCTTCGCTTGGACAAGAAAGGCGACAACATCTTCGTGCTTAGCGGAGGCAACCTGCAGAAGGTGGAAGCCAAGGGCGGGAAGTCCACCTCGATCAAGTATGACGCAACCATGCAACTCGACTATGCTGCGGAACGGGAGTATATGTTTGATCACGTGTTCCTGCAGATCGACAAGCGTTTCTTCATGAAAGACCACCATGGGGTGGACCTGGAGCTGATGAAAGAGGCCTACCGTCCGTTCCTGCCCCATATCAACAACAACTACGACTTCTCCGAGATGCTCAGTGAGATTCTGGGTGAGCTGAATGTGTCGCACACGGGATCGGGCTATCGTCCTGGCTCCAAGGGCGACGCCACTGCTGAGTTCGGCGTGCTCCTCGACCTGGACTATCGGGGTGACGGCTTGAAGATCGCGGAGGTGGTCCAGGGCGGCCCCTTCGACAAGAAAGCCTCCAAGGTGAAGGCTGGCTGCGTGATTGAGAAGATCGACGGCGTAGCCATTGAGAAGGGGATGGACTACTATCCTTTGCTGAACAACAAGGCGGGCAAGCAGGTGCTGGTGGAGGTGTCCAAGGGCGGTGACCGCTGGACGGAAGTCGTGAAGCCCATCTCGCACGGGGCCATGAACGAGCTCCTCTACCACCGCTGGGTGAAGCACAACGAGGAGACGGTGAAACGCCTCTCCGACGGCAAGCTGGGCTATGTGCACATCCGCAGCATGGGCGATGCCAGCTACCGCGACGTCTATTCGCAGATCCTGGGTAAATACAACTTGTGCGACGGCGTCGTCATCGACACCCGTTTCAACGGTGGCGGGCGCTTGCATGAGGATATCGAAGCCCTCTTCAGCGGGGAGAAGTACCTGGAGCAAGTCATCAACGACAGCGTGGCCTGCGTGATGCCCTCGCGCCGTTACAACAAACCCTCGGTGATGATCATCGGCGAGGCGAACTACAGCAACGCACACGGCACCCCTTGGGTCTACCATTACAAGAAGATGGGCCAGCTCGTGGGCATGCCTGTGCCAGGCACCATGTCGAGTGTCACTTGGGAGACCTTGCAGGATCCTTCGCTGTATTTCGGACTGCCTGTGGTCGGTTACCGTACCGAGCAGGGCAACTGGTTGGAAAACACCCAACTGGAACCCGATGTGAAGGTGCGCAACACGCCCGAGAAGATGGCTGCCGGTGTGGATGAGCAGCTGGAAGCCGCGGTCAGGGAACTGCAGAAAGAAGTGAAGCAATTCCATTATTGGGGGAAATAAAAGAAAGGTTCTTTCGTTCTTCTCGGTATGAGAAAGAACCTTTTCCTGAAAAGCAAGCGCCCCCTCCTATGGTTGATGCTGATGGTCATGAGCATGGCCTCAGGGGCTTCCGCTGCGTCGATGATTTTGCCTTCTTCGACGGAGAACGACAGCCTGTCGCGTGTTTTCAACTGGGGTTGCGAGGGGGAGAAACGCACGTGTTCTGTCCACATCGACGATTCGATCCTTGCCTACTACCGTAACGATCGCGATCATCTGGCTTACCAATATTCCTCGTTCAACGGAGACGACAAGAATGCGCCGGCCAATTACTACAGTTTTGTGCTCTCGGATCCCGGCCGTGCCACGGTTCGCGACCTCGCCCAGCAGTTGGTGAGCGACACGATGACACAGGCAGAGCGGATCCTCTCGGCCTTGACCTTTGTGCAGGCCTTGCCTTATTCCAAGGATCGGAACAGCAAGGGAGTGGAGGAGTACGTCCGGTATCCCCTGGAGACCCTCGCCGATGGCACGGGCGACTGCGAAGACAAGTCCATGTTGCTGGCGGCGCTGTTTGCCGAGTTGGACTTGGACTATGTCTTGTTGGCGATTCCCGACCATCTCGCCGTAGGCGTCTGTTGCGATAGCATCGAGGCCGGTCAATATTTTGCTTTTGGCGGCAAGCAATACTATTACTTGGAGACTACCAACCGGAATTGGAAGATTGGGCAGATCCCGAAAGAGCATCAAAAGCAGCGGTTCGAGATCTATCCCCCTTCGGCCACCCCCACCTTGATCGTCAAGGGGGTGTGGTTTGAGTCCGCTCCTGCGCTGCCGTTGCAGAAGGCCGATTGCACGTTGAAGGTGGAGCTGTTCAACAGCGGGCCTTGTGTGGCGGCGGGGCTTTCGTTGGAAGCCCTAATGGTCAAACTTGACTATGGTCGTGAGGAAGGCGTGGGGGCGTTCCCCTTCCTGTTGGAAGACCTTCAAGAAGGAGAGGACCGGACTTTCGAGTTGCATTTCAAGAGCCTCATCCCGCAACAGGTGGTGTTGCGGATGAGGCTCTCAGGGACGACCGTCGATCCTCAGCAGTTCGAGTTGAAGATGACGAAACGGCGGTTTCACTAGCGGCGCGGTTGATCCCTTCTTTTCGGTTACCAGAGGCTGCCTCCGGTTCCTGTTCCAAAATAAAAGTACCATTGTCGCGGACGGTCCAGCACCTTGAAGTAGGGGGAGTCGCCCCTGCAGAGGAAGTCGTGCGCGAATCGGTTTTGGAAGACGTGGCGGACTTGTTCGCTGTTCACCCCAAAACGGATCGGGCCGATGCCCACGTAGGCGATGCCCGCCCGATAGCGGTCGGGGTCGTCGCCCAAGGCGTTGATCGTATACGTCTTACGGTTGTCGGCCTCGGGATCGGCGTAGGTCCTGCGGTCTTCGTGTCGGTATCCCGGATCCCCTGTGAAGAGCGAGACGCCAAAGGTCACCGGGCCGATCATCATCCTGGCGGCGGCGCTCCGGTAGCGGTCTCCGTTGTCGGCGGCCATGACGCCTGGTACCCACTTCCCGATGTTGAACATGTGGTCGTTCTCGTAGGTTAGGTTGCACAGCCAGTTTCCCATGATGATGGCGTTGGTGGTCTGTGAGAGGGCACCGCTGTGGTAATGGTTGCCGGCAAACCCTATGAATCCAATCAAGCACCATTCGCTCCCGAATCGGAATTCCCATCCTTGGTAGCTGTTGTCGTACAACCTCCAGTAATAGGTGGCGCCCATGTTGACCCGATAGCTGACGTTGTATTTCTTGGGTACGCCGAGCGACACGTCCGCTCCAATCCCCAGCTGTTCCCGGGAGGCGTGCAGGTCCAAGTGGAAAGCGACGGGTAGGGCGTGCTTTTGCATCTCATATCCGAAATCGGTACAATAGAAGAGATAGAACAGCAGGGCGTTCTCCAGGAAGGTGTTGCCGTCGGGATCGGTGAACGACAGGGGGTTGTTGAGACAGTAGGCGTAACGGTTGAGGTTTTGGGAGAAGTCAGGCAGCTGGATGTAGTTGTCGGGGCTGAGCATAGAGGAGGTCGTGGGATCGTACAGGCGGCCGTTCATGTTGATCAAACCGGTCCCTCGGATGTGTTCATGGCCGGTAAACCCACGGTCGAAGGGGAGGTCGTCGGATGGGGAACTTCCCCAGGCGTCGAAGCGGTGGGCGTATTCGATGCCGCCGTCGGGATCGGTGACGAGGGTCCAGCTGCCCAGGTGGTCTTTGTGGATGTAGTGGAGCTTGGTGGTGCCGTTGATGGTCTCGGCCACGGCAAAGACGCCCAAGGGACCGCTCAGGAAGGTGCGTGTCACGAGGGGACGGCCCGTTTCGGTGATGAACTCACAAGACGGGGTGTACACCTTTTGACGGGTTTTTCCGCCCCTTGTCTCCGTGCTGCCGATCCGTTGATGGTCGTAGCCGTAGTCGAAGGTCACCTGCCGATCCCCAGTGGTGATGGAAGACACCTTGTCGAAGAGGGTGTACTGCAGGTCCATCCGCTCCTGGGGGAAGACGCCTTCAGTGGCTTCGGCCGACTTCAGGGCGTGGGGTTTGAGGCCGGAGTAGTCGGCGTTGGAGAAGCAGGGTTCGCCATGGTCGGTTTTGGCGAGGAGACGTCCAAGGGCATCGTATTCAAACGTGCTGGTACCCTTGACATCCGTAGCGCCGGTCAGCCGGTTGAGGGTATCGTAGCTGAATTTTTCGGTGTGTTGGTCAATGCCGTCGCTTCGGGAAGTCAGGTTGGAGAAACCGTCGTAGGTATAGTGGGCCTCCTGAAGGCATTGCCCCTCATGGTGCGTGAAGAGGGCGTTCAGCTTTTGGTTTTTCTCGTCGTATTCATACTGGGTGACCAGGCCATGGCCCATGGTGGTCTTCAAAGGCTGCTGCAGGGCGTTCGTTTCGTTGAGATGCCACAGGGGCTGCATGGAAGCGTCCAGTACCGTCTGCATGGCGCCTTCCGAGGTATAGCGGTAATGGGTGAGGTATCCTGAGGGATGGGTGATGCACGACACCCGCGAAGCCGGGTCGTAGGCGTATCGGGTGGAATAGGTCCTTCCCAGTTGTTGTTGCGTTTCCTCTTGTAGCCGGTTGAAGGCGTCGTATTGGTAGTGGATGGATTGGCTTTCGGTCTCGATGTCCTCCAACAATCCAAGATGTCCCGGTTCCTGGCTGTAATGCCAGACGGTACGCCGGGAAGTCCCGCCATTGTTCTCGGTTTCGATGCGCTCGACCCGGTTGCCCAACCGGTCGTAGCGGTAGGTGGTCTGGTCCAGTTTTGGGCTGGTCTGTCCGATGCACTCCCCAAAGGCGTTGTATTGGCTGGTGGTCAGTCCATAGTTCGGGTCATACAGCGAGATGCGGTTTCCCCATCCGTCGTAGGCCATCTCGATCCGGGTTTCGTCGTGTCCTTCGATCTGTGCCCATTTGGGCTTCCCATCCGGCTCATATCCATAGAGGACGCTGACGCCATTGGCATCGGTGCTCCGCAAGGTCCAACCCATGACATTGGTGGTCTTGGATTCGGTTTGCGAGCTGCCGTCAACGGTGTGACGGGTGGTGCTGGTTTCGTTGCCGTGATAGGCGATTGTTTCTAGGGTGCCGTCTGGATGGAGGATCTGGCTGACGCGGTCGGGGGCGAGATAGGTGTATTCGATGGATGGGCAGGATGCCGTGGGCGCATGGGGAAGGACCGACTTGCTGACCCGTCCCAGGTCGTCGTACTCGATTCCCGACAAGAGGTCGTTCCCGTTGATGTCGTAGCAGGCTTCCCGGTACGGCATTCCGGTAGGGTATAGGTCGGTGCGCTTGGAAGCTTGCCCGGTCTTCTTTTCCCAGATGGAATAGCGGGCGCCGCTCCATCGGATTGCCTTGCACTGGAGGGTGCCGTCCGGATGCCGTGTGGTTTGTGTAACGCCCAACGCATCCTGCTCAAATCGGGTCTCCAGCCCATTGCAATCCTGCATGGAGTTGCAATACAGATACACGGGATCGTATTGGTAGGTGGTCTCCTGTCCGGCAGCATTGGTGTATCGGGTAAGGAGGAGGTGCCCATACGTGTCTCCGTATTCAAACCGCTGGGTTCGGGGCGCTTCGTCGTCGAAGGGGGTGCTCACGGTCTGCGAAAGGAGGTTGCCTACGGCGTCGTAGCTGTAGTTGGTCGTCCGGGTGAGCCGGAGATCGGGCTGGTCGCCTTGGAACGGGGTCTCGGTAAGCGATTGCAGTTGGAAAGGCTTGTCGGCCTGGTATTGATACCGTTCTTCACGGACGAGGTCCTCACTGTCCATTTGCCTGAAGCGGTGGGTGACGGTGCTCGGACGGTTGACCAGCCATGCCTCGGGGAGCAAGGGCATGTAGTCGGTCGTGACCCGGGTCTGGAACTCGCAATTGGATGCAGCGGCCACTTGGGGTTGGGCTGTGGTGCCTTGGATGACTTCCGTCACCGACAGGATGTCGTCGTACATGAAAAGCGGTTGGCAATGGGGGTCGACTGTAGTGGCTTGGATCACCTTCTTCAACAGCTGTTCCGGATGGTCCATGTCGTATTCCTCGGCGGTTTTGTCCGCGAGTTGGATGAAGACCTTGTCGTTCTTCAGATGGTGGTAATACCGGTTGGAATAGCGGGATCGTGCCATGGTCCGGCCTTGGCCGTCGTACACGGTTTCTTCGTTCAGGGCCAGGTGGATGAAATGGTCGTTGGGCTCGATGAAGTAGCTGCGGACTGTCGTTTTCTGCCGTTGCTGGTTGACGTAGTCGTCCTGGCGGGTTTTGCTAAAGCCCAAAAAGCCTTTCCCGTGTTTGTGCAGGAGGGCCCCTTCATAGCGGCATTGAACGGTCAGGGGACGGTTGTTCATGTTATAGGTGGTGACGCTTTGCAGGGCACGGAGGGGCAGGGAGGTGACAAAGAGGCCGTGGTCGGCATCGGTGAGCTCGCTGCGTATTTGGTAGAAGTCGTCTTCCGAGGCCTGGTTGGGATTGGCGCACAGGTAGCCATAGTCGAATTCGGTTTTCCTTCCCAATCCGTCGATGAGACATCGGACCTCCTGCCGGAGCGATAGCGGAGGCAGGAAGGACAGGGTGTTGTGGCCCAGGAAGGACACGCCTTCCTGGGCCAGGAAATTGCCCAGGCAGATTCCCATGTTGTCGTACAGGTTGAAGAGGGAGGTGCTCACCTGTTGGGTGTAGGCGAACTGGGCCGTTCCTGTCGTGGCCTGCAACGGACCGTAGTAGGCATGGAATCGGTTGTCGTGGAAGAGCCCGATGTCGGCGCATCCGTTTCCGTCGAAGTCGCCGACCTTCAGGTAATGGCTGGTGTGATGGGGCTGGTCGAGCGAGAAGGCGTAGTTGCCCGGTGTGAGATAGGGAAAGGAGGCGGGAAGCCGAACCGAGACCGAACTGAACCCGGTGGGGTCGCAGAGGCAGACCTTCCAGGGAAGGCTTCGCCCCGATTCGAAGAGCAGCAGGTCGGTCAGGCCATCGCCGTTGAAGTCTCCCGGAAAGCAGTCGTCCCAATCGGCGGGATGGCCTTGGCTGAGTGTATGAAAGCCCAAGAACCCGTTGGCGTCCCTGCGCAACTGCCGGATGTGGGTGTCGCCCTCCTCGTCTTGGTAGAGGACTTCCGTAATGCCGTCCCCGTTATAGTCTGCAGGATAGAACCGGTTGCAGTATAGGTCGTTGGCGAAGCTTTCCATCACGAAGGCATCGGCGGTTCTGTCGTAGGTGTAGAGCAGACCGTACTCATAAAGGGTGTTCTCGTTATGTGTCGACTGCATCAGGATGGATGCCTTCCCTTCCCCCAGGAAATCACCGGTTGCCATCGCTTCCACCATGTTGCTTGGGATGGTGCAGATGGGCAGGTGATGGTGCTTGAAACACAGTTGGCCTTGGGCGTTGAGGTAGCCGAGGTAGACGTCGGTGTCGATCACATCCGGCAGGGGAAAGGGGTTTCGGGTGCGGTTGCCCATGATGAGGTCGTCAAGGCCGTCCCCGTCGAGGTCGGCGATGTTGATCCAGCTGATTTTCTGGTCCAAAGGGAAGGTCCGATGGTGGTCGAATACCAAGGTGCCGTTGACGCCTTTGTTCAGGAACAGTTCCGCCGTGTTGTAACCGCCGTCTTCGTCGGGTTGGAGGGAAAGGACGTCGGAATAGCCGTCGCCGTTGAAATCTCCGCTGAACTTGACGGCGTTGATGAAGGCGTTTTCGAGGCCGTGGGTAGTGACGTTGAGCCGGACGTCCGCGCTGGATCCGATGGGGTAGTTGTTGGCGCCCCGTTGGAGGATCGTGGGGTTGTAATGTTGGTCGCCTGCCGAGAAGCCGATTTCCTTGAGCAAGGTGTAGGGGTAGCCGGCCTGGGGCTGGGGCGCTTGATAATGGAATTGGTACCGGTAGCGTTCCTTCCCGTTGTTGAGGATGGTGATGCGCTCGAGGAGCTGTTGCCGTTGGTGGGGGCAATTCCCCACAAAAGAGACCGAGGCGTCGGTCCGGTCGGTGTAGGAAAACACCACGGTGAAGGCGGGGGGAATCTCCTGCCCGCTGTTGCCGGAATAGCAAATGCGTTCCAGCCAGTAGTCCTCGCCGTTTTGCTGATAATGGTAGGTGACTTCATTGCCATACCGGTCGGTGATCTGTTTCAACAGCCAGACACCGACTTGATGTTGCCCGTTGATCAGGACGCGGCTGTCTTCGGAGCTTCCATAACTCAGGCGGTTGCCCGTTGCCGTGAATACCTGGAAGGAAGCGGTCCCTTGGATTCCGGTGGCGCCATGGGAGACGATCTTGCTCATCCGGTCTTCCTCGGTGCGGTAACCGACCCCTTCCGCCCCATAGGTTCCTTCGTCCACTTGCAGCAGCCGTTGACCATCAAGATAGTATCGGTCGTCGGCATAGTTGACCGGACGGTTGTAGCCGTCGTAATACCGGTTGCTTCCCGATCGGGTGATGGCGGAAAGGCCCACGAGATCCCATCCCCATCCCAACAAGCCGTTTCTGCCTTGGCTGTTGTAACCGATGGCCATCGGGGGCTTCATCTTTCCCAGGCCTTCGGGGAGTTCTATGGGGATCGTGTAGGTGGCGCCTCCCAACAGGCCGACCCCGACGGTTCCCGGGAGGGCGCCCACGACGCCGTCCTGGGAGGGGAAGGGACCTCCAGTGAGTCCCTCCTCCGGAGGGAAGACCCCGTAGGGGTCGATGCTTAGCAGCACCTCGTGTCCGTCCTTGGGTTCGGCTTTGAAACCGTTGGAAAGGAGGATGTGGCTGTTGGCGGTGTAATGGTGGTCTTGGACGCTGGAAAGTTCGCCTGAAAGGGTGTAGTGATGCCCGGCCTGCACACTGAGGCTGAACCCGATCAGCAAGAGGGTGGGTAGCTTTTTTTTCATGGCGGTTTTCCTTTCCTAACGTTTGATGATTTTCCAGGTTTCCATGCCTTGCGGTCCTTCGATCTCAAGAAGATACAATCCTTGGGGATGGCGAGAAAGGTCGAAGTCGGTGCGTTGTCCGGTGATGTCGCGCGTTTCCAAGAGAACGCCGTTTTCGGTCATGAGCAAGGCGTGGAAACGGGCCGATTCCGTTCCATCCTGAAGGACCACGGCGAACTGTCCCGGTGTGGGATTGGGGAAAAGGCTGAATGCTGAGGGTGGTGTCGGTGCGGATGCTTCCTGGGAAGGCGTCTCCGGAAGGTCGATCCGTTTGAAAAGCAAGGATCGGGAGATTCGATTGCCGTTCCTGTCGTAGGTGAACTGAACCGATCCGCCAGAAGGCGCTTTTTGTTGCTGAAGCGCGTCCAGATCTGCCTTCAAGACGAAGAGGTAGCGGGTCAGTTCTTCGACCTTTTCCAGAAGCAGGGCCTGCATCTCGTGGAGGTCATAGCCGTTTTGGATCACCGCTGCCTCGGACGGGATGCCGGGAAGATGATGGTGCGTTTCGATGTAGTCGTTCAATGCATCGAGGGGAAGCAGGTCATAGTCTTCGGAAAACACATGGTCGGGCCATTGGTTGACTTCCTTGATGAATACCTTGGTGGACAGGATGCCCCCATTGACGGCCAGGGCATAGTCATCCACGTCGTTGACGGTGTTGATGCCGACCTTTCCTTTCAGGGTGACTTGGGCCGACTGCAGGTCCATTTGCGCCGGGCTGTGGATGATCAAGCGCGCTTCGTCGCAGTTTTCGAGGTAAGTCGTCTTGGAGCCGATCCCGATGGTGCCGTTGGCATTCAACAAGAGCGAGCGCTTCCAGTTGGTGATGGCGCTTCCCCTTGGACTTTGGTTCTCTGCCGTCTTGAACTGCAGCGCATCGTTGTTGAACTCGATGGCGTAGGCCGTTCCCTCGCCATCGCGGATTTCCCCGCTTTCGGTTCGGTTGACATTGTGGTAGAGTCCGGCGTGGTCTCCTGCGTGTACCCTTACTTTCTTCTCACTGGCTTTCCCTAGACAGTAGTGGTCGCCCGAAAGGCTTACCGCACCGGTGCCTGCGTTGAGCGCCAAGACACCGCTTTTGTCCACGGAAACCAGGTGGGTGTTGTCGAAGAGTTGGATGAAGGCTTTTCTTGCGGTTTTGTTGGAAGGTTCGAGGAAGAGGCCGGCATCTTCATTGCTGTCCGCTTTGACATGCAACTTGGTCTGGGGGCTGGTAAGGGGACCGATGGCCACCTTCCCTGTGTAGTTGTTGCCGTTCGCCTTGGTGACCAACAGGGTTGGCTTGTTGCTGTTGACCCCGAACGCGATGCTGTTGGCGGTGCTGTTGGTAAGCGGATAGGAGGCCGTGGTTCCCCCGCCGATGGCCATGGCGTTTTGGGCTGTGGCCTTGACATAGTTGCCCAGGGCGAAACTCCCAACCCCGGTGGCTTGGGCGGTGTTGCCGATGGCGACTGTGGTAGACTGGATTGCCTTGCTGTTGTAGCCGAATGCGAAACTGTTGCTGCCTTCCGCCATGGATTGGTACCCGCCCGCAAAGGAATGGTTGCCTGAGGCCGTGGTTTGGTTGCCGATGGCCGAGGCGTAGGAACCGTTGGCATTGCTGGCGTTGCAGTGGACGCAAGCGTCTTGTGCCATCAAGCTATTCACCTGGCAGGTGAGAAGCAGGCAAAAGAGTACGATGAGGTTTTGTTTTTTCATAACAATTTGAATATTAGTAAGTTAATAATTATATCAGGGCTGGGTTTTGCGTGTTGGCTTGGGGCCAGCCTGTCCCGAAAGGGACGGCTGGCTCTAGCCATTGATAGGAAAGGATGAATAGTGTTTCTATTGTTTCAGGAATTTCTCCTGTAGGATGGGTTGTCCGTCTTTGATGAGACGGTAATGGTACAAGCCGGGACGCAACCCGGATACATCGAGCTGCAAGCACGCTCCAGGACCGTTTATGAGCCGGTCGCATACCAGGCGGCCCTGCCCGTCAAACACCTGGCAGCGCTGGGCTGACTGGTGAAGGGGGACGTGAAGGGTCGTTTCCACCGGGTTGGGATAGGCATGGGGTGGTTGCGGCCCGATGTCGGAGGAAACCACTGTAACAGGGACATATTCGAAATCTTCGGGCCGCAACTTCCGTATGACCGGATGGCCCAGGTTGGCGGTGCTGGACCAGGAACAGGAATCGTTGACGGTAAGGCATCCGCCGTCGAGGGTGGGCAGGACCATCCAGGATCGGTAGTGGTCGTGGTCGTCGTCAAGGTGACGGCCGGTGATTTCCAGCCGTCCGTTGATGCGATAGACGCCACCGATTCCTGGATAGTATCCTGTCGTGTGCGTGTGGAATCCGAAGTAGAAGGTTGTGTCGTTGACGGTCGCCATGCAACGGTGACGGGCCGCATCGTCGATGGTGTCGGGCCGTTCGTTGAGGTGGATGAATTCCAGGAACGTCCCTTGGGTGTTGACCCTGGAAATCCGCAGTTTATTATGATCGGCATCGCCGCGGCTGCTGAAAAACAAAGCTTCATCGTCCGAGTACCAGTGGTCGGTGTAGCAATCCCTAAAGAGGGTGTGGTCGCTCTTGTCCATGTCCTCCCTCCAAATGGGGTGTTCCTCCAGATAACGGAAGGCCGTGTCGAAGGTGACAAAGGAAGGGACGCCTCCACCGGCTGGCGCCAGGCAAAGCAGGGTTCCGCTTTCTGGCCGGTACCATAGTTGGCGCGGATGGAAGTCCATGAAATAGAACAGGGGATCGGGAGCGTCCGCTATCAAATACTGCTGGTGAAGCAGGTCGCCTTGAGCGTTGAGTTTGAAGAATACGCCACGGTCTTCCGTTCCGCCGAAACCGTTGTCTAAGGCCATCGAGGTGGCAACGATGAGATTACCCTCGGCATCGCAGACGGCCTTGCAGGTCCCGAAGGGGCCTGCCGTAGGGCCTTTGCCGTAGGTCCGTTCCGTCAACAGGTTCAGCGCTTTGTCCAGCAAGAGCACCAATAGGCTGTCGCCATCCTGACCATAGCAATTCCCGACCACAAAGAGGTGCTGGTCGGGCGTTTCCACCAGACAGGTGGCCTTGGTATGGCATCCCGGCCTGGAATAATGGAAGGCATGATGCGTCCCGTCGGGCTCGATGCGCAAGAGAAGCGTGTGGGGATGTTGGTAGTCGACACCTTCTTCCCCCACCAGGAAGGTGACGCCTTCCTGGTCCACCCAGCCGTCATGGAAATGGATGCGTCCGTCGGGATAGCCCTCCCGGTAGTGGAGGGTCCATTCCTGGGCACGCAAGGAGGAACAGAGCATGCCAACGGCAACGATGCATAGGGCGGCTTTCCTCATGATTGGGGTTTGGGAGCGTTTCATGGTTCGGCGGGTTAAGGGATGGCGGTCAGTCTGCAATCAGCGGCTCCACTTCACCGAACTCGTCGATGCGGACCTGGTGGCGGATGCCGTATTCGATCTCATTTAGATGGGTGACGGCATGGTGGTCGTCGGTATGGATCCCATTGATGTTGATGGAGATGGGCTGGTATCCTTCCATGGAATACTGCTGGGGAATGCGCCAGGAGATCAGGTTTAGTTCCCCTTTGAAAAGCAGGTTCATGTCGTAATAGGGAATACACAGTTGCTCCAGGTCTTCGTTGTAGTAGACGCCAGGGTAGTTGCTGCCGTCGAAGAAGATGGTACGTCGGTTGAGATACACGTTCCGGTACCCTGGGGCGGCTTCTTGTAGGCCGATCAGGGTGTCGAACAGCTTTTCCTGCAGCTGTTCATCGGCGCCGGAAGGGATGTCGGGATCGTCGCATTTCCCTAATGGCGTGGCAAACATCCAGTTGTCTTGGGCCCCGAAGGGGCCGGCCACATGGTATTGGGGCGGGTTGTAGTTGGCCCGGTCACCGGTCTTTCCTGAGAAACAGACCCGCACCATGCCATCGCTTTCTTCCGTCTCTTTGATGTTCAGGGAAAGGAAGACCCTTTGTTCCGCCTTTTCCGATGACAGCACCTGACGCGCTTGGTCAACGGCCTGTTCATAGAGGGCAATGGCATCCTGCATCGACACCTCGTGATTCCCGTTGAGGGGCAGGTACAGGTAAAACTCGTGTTCGTTTCGGCCTGTATGGTATTGTTCGGCATCGGTGTAGGTGAGGTTGAAGTGGTTCTCCACATCCCAGAGGGCTTGTTCCAACGACAGGCTGGTGTTGTCTTTCGCTTCGGAATGGGTATGGGCCTGTTCGAGGTGTTTGTGGAACGTCCTTAGTTCCTGAATGGGGTCGGCAAGGCTGGTGGGGGCGCTTTCACTTGATGCGTCGGGCGCTTGGTCCTTGCTGCAGGCAATCAGCATGAACGCTAGGAAGCATCCGACGATGGTTTGGATGACATGGCTTTTCATAATGTTGAATTTTTAGCTGTTTAATTAAATTGAATTAATCTCTTTCGTTGGCAAAAATACAACAAAAAATGAAATTGTCAAGTCTTTTTTACTAAAAAATAAAAATAATTTCGACAATATTATCCATACCTATTTAATTAATAGCTCATCCATGAAGATCCAGGAGTCGTAGCCGTGGCCGGGGAAGCCCTCGGGAATCAGCCCTGGGTTCTTTACTACGATGCGGAGGTATCGGGTGCGTAGCCTCGGTGTCTCGAAGCTTTCGCGGAACACCACGTTGCCCGATCCTTCGACGTCCGTATGGACGTTATAGGTGAGAACCAAGCGGTAGTGAATGCCATCGTCGGATACATAAAGTTCGACTTCGTTGGGTCGGAGAATCCAGTCATGGGGATTGACCAGGAAGCCAAGCTCGAATCCGTTGATGCTGGTTTCACGCTTGAAATCCAGTTCCAGGTCGGCATCGATGCCGTAGAAGCCTTGCCAATGGCCGTCTTTGTAGTCGGTACCGCCCAATTGGCCGTCGAGCAGTGCATTGTCGCCACCTCCGGAGTACTCGGGCCGGTAGTTGCCTGCGGGGCTGTTCAAGGCCTTCAATTTGCCCATGCCCTTGTGGTAGAGGAAATGGCGCTCGTTGCGCACGGCATGGCCTTCTGGGTCGAAACACGCAGCTTTGACCAGGCTAGAGCGATCAATGATAAGGGGCTCCGTGTAGATGGGATCGGAAGGTGCAACCTCCTTTCCGTTTAGGGTGAAATGGATGGGTTGGTCACCATAGAGGGTCTTCAAACCAACTACAGGATGGCCCTCCTCATCGCTGCTCGTTTCGATGAATGGGTGATAGGGAAGTGTCTGGAGCTCCCATGCCTTGTCGTCGTATTTCTTTAGGTTGACGTCAAGCCAGTAGGGGCGGCATTCTTGTTCCCAAATCTTGGCGTATTCCTCTTTCAGTCGCGGGAGGTCGGCAAGCAGACTGTCAAGTTGTCGTTGCGCGGCAAGGACGTTTTCCTTGGTGGGATGCTGATAGGTCCTATAGAGCTGACATCGGGCGAGGTTGCGTTGGACACACCATCGAATCCGATGTAGGGCATAGCGGGCATGGTCGAAAAGCCATGGGTTCTTCTTCGCTTTCGGCCTGAAGATGTGCAGGAAATGTGCTGTCCCCTTCTGATCGGGGCCGTACAGTAGTTCGTCCTCTAGGAACTGACGGTAATAGGCTTCCACGCTGTCGCCTACCTGGGAAGGGTAGAAGGGGACCATCGGCTCCCACAACACGCTGAAGCGGCCGATGTCGTTGGTTTCGGACAGGCGCTCGACCGATTCAAAAGGCTGGAAGAGGTAGGCTGCCACTTCCGCGTTGTCGAAAAAGTGGATGCAGAAATTGCGTCGGAGATCCCGCTGTTGTTCCTCGGCGTCGGCTTGGGCAGGGTCGGTGCTTTTGAGGGGTTTCCAACTCATCTCGGCACCTAAAGCGAGACCATAAAGCGCGCTGTTGACGAACGACTCGCCGAAGTCGTCCCAGCAGGTGTTCAGCACCCCGAAGGCCCCGTAAAGGAACCCGTCGCGGCAGAGATGGGGGATGTCGGAGGTGTAGTCGTGCCGATAAGGCATGACCCGACTTGACAAGCTGACGCTGGGCGCTACCATGAAAGCGTGGCCCGAGGTGGCGTAAGGCGCTAGAAAGTCGTCGAAGCGATCGCGTGCGGCATAACTCCAAGCCAAAAAGATAATGTCCTTGTCAAGGTTTTCAAGAATCTCGGGGTCCTGGTCGGCGATGTCCCCCCACATCATGGCCTGTTTGCCGTGTCGCTTCACGATTCCATTGACGCGGTTGATGTGCCTCCAGTAGGCCTCGGAACGGCCGATGGCGTCCACGTAGGCCTTGGCTTTGCCGGTACCAAGGCTTTCGGTTTCATCGCAGTTGATGTTGAACAGTTTCGACGAGTAGGCTTGTGCTTCCTCGCTGATGAGGTCTTCCAAAAACGCGTAAGTGGCCTCGATGCCAGGGTTGAGGTTGTCGGGAGCATCGGCCAGGTATGCGTAGGCGGGGTTGCAGAGGATCTCCTCGAAATGGGCAAAGCATTGCTGGTTGCCGATGAGCTCGATGTGATATTGCTTGCAGAAGGCATCCAATTCGCGGATCTCGTCGGCGGTAAAGGCATCGGCGGGGGCGATGTCGGGATGGCTTTCGGTGCGGAAGGTGTGCTCGGTGTAGAGCGAGAAGGCGTTGAGCTTGCATTCGGCCAGCTGTGGGATGAGCTTCTTCAAGTAGGCAATGCTGACAATGGGGCCGCGGCTGATGTCGTCCTGCCAGCCCCGCAGCTTGAAGTCGGGCCAGTCGAGGAGGATCATGCAGGGAATTTCGATGCTGCCATTGTGGCTGGTCAAAGAAGCATAACGGTAGAGCTGGTTCAGGCTTTGCCGGGCGTAGAACAGGCCCGTCTCTGTGGTGGCTTCCATCAGAATGCCTTTGCTGATGACGGTGAGTCGGTAGGCCTGGTCCTCGTTTCTTGGTACGCCGAGATGGTCCACCAGCATAGAATCGATGGCTTGGGCGTCCCAAAGGAAGATGCCTTCACCCCATTCCACCTGTTGTGGGGTGGGGAGGATATGGGTGGTGTTTTGTGCTGTGATGGCGGTTGCGAGCAGGCACAAAAAAAGTAGGAGTATCTTTTTCATAAAAGCCAATTTATGACAAAGATACTCCTATTTTTCTTAGGAAGGATGGTCTGGGAGGAATTATCTTCCGATTTCGTACATATAGCCGTGGTATTGCAGCTCAGCGTCGAGGATGGGGAAGAAGAATTCGCTCTCATGCTCGACGTTCTTCAACTTGAGGTTTCTCATGGTGACGGTCTTGGTGCCGTCCTCGTTGGTAACCACCTTCAGGGTGCCACTCTTGGCGACATAGCCCGTCTGGGGCTGCATGGTCCAGAAGTCGGAGTCCAAAGCGACATGGACGCAAGGCAGTGTCGGCAGGTAAGGCGTGAAGAGGTATCCCAGTTGGTGTTCGCCGTCCAGGGTAGCGTCGCCGAGGTAGCTGACGATGAAGGAACGTTTGTGGTCGGCCGACATGAAGAGCATCGACTGGATGTTGAGGCCTAGGGTGCTCATTCCGTTGAGGGTGGTGACGCCTGCCAGGCCGATGGGGCTGGTGATGTTGCCGATGGTGAACTTGTTCTCCGTGTCGATGACATAGGGATCCAAGATGCCGCTGAAGTTCACGGCAAGCGTCAGGTTGGTGTTTGCGTTGTTGGTGGCCGTACAGCCAGACAGGACGATGGTGTAGGTGCCGTTGTGCTCCGTGATGGACAGCGCACCGCTGACCCAATAATACACATCGCCGTAGTAGAGTGTTTCAGCATTGATGACAAAGGGAAGTTCGCCCATGTTGAAATCCTTGAGGGCGATGACTTGGGGCTGGGCATCCTTGGTGGCGCCAAGCGTGTACTCGCCCGGGGTGATGTTGCCGTTGAAGAGGATGGCGATGCCTTCGTTATCGGCTTCGGTCATGGCTTCTGCAGCCAAAACGATGGCGTTTTTCTGTCCGTAGTTGACCGTCTTGGCAGTCGTGACCTTAATGGTTTTGCTGCCCATGGCCATGGTGCCGTTTTCAGTTTCAGGGTTGACATTGCTGTTGTTTTCGGGGTTGCAACTGGTGCTGATCATGGCAGTGGCGCAGAACAGCATCATCCATAAAAATACTCTTTTCATGATGATATGATTTTGTGGGTTTGTAATTGACAATACAAAAACGTAATGAAGCGTCAAATAGTATGCCAAATGCGCTCAGAGGTTCAGCTTTAATTGGATCTCCTCCACCTTCCGCTGCAGTTCCTGGACGGTTTGGAGGAGTTGGTCCTCCCGGATCCGGTTTTCGCTTTCCTGTGGCATTTCCCCACTGATGTAATGCACAAATTTCCACACTTCCTTGATGTCGGCGGCAGGTAGGTCGTAGGGCCGGTAGAGGGGGTTGAGCGACCGGAGGGTGAGCTTGTTCTCTCCCTCGATCTTGTTCTCGGCAATCTTGAAGACGATGCCGTCGTCTTGGGTGAGGATGATGTAGGGCTGTCCGTTGCGGATGTAGGTCCAGTCGAGGACGTACTCGCCGGTGACGTAGGAACCGTCAGGGATGGGTAGCATGGAGTCGCCGCTGATTTGGAAGGTGCGGTACTTGCGTTCGCGCGATAGGAAGGGCATGGAGAAGGTAGGCAGCACCTTGATGTATTCCGGATCGGCAAAGCCTGTTGCGTAGCCCGCCTTGGCTTTCTCGCTCACCAGTTCGATGTTTTCGATGTTGTCGGGCGAGACGGTGGTGGCCAGCACGCGCAGGTTGCTCCCCTTGAGGTGCACGTCGAAGCCCCGTTCCAACTGGGAGAGTTGCCCCTCGCTGAAACTGCTGAGATCGACCTTCACCAGGGTGTCGATGGCGATGTTATAGTATTTGGAGAAGGCGACCAGGGCATCGATGCTGGGCTCGGCGACGCCGTTCTCATAGCCGCTGAGGGTGGAGCGCTTCATGTTGAGGGAGAAGGCCACGTCGTCTTGGGTGCGGCCGCGGTGCTTGCGTAAAAATTTTATGTTCGAATTGAAGTACATATCAAAAAATGATTAGATTTACGGCGAATATTTTGATTAAAAACTCGTCAAAGATACGACTTGTTTTTGAATTGTCAAGTAAAAAAGGTGAAAAAAGATGGAACGGACGATTTTGCACTTGGATCTGGACACGTTTTTCGTTTCGGTGGAGCGCTTGGTGAATCCCTCGCTGGAAGGGAAACCAGTGGTGGTCGGCGGGATGTCGGACCGGGGGGTGGTGTCTACCTGCAGCTATGAGGCGCGCCGTTTCGGGGTGCATTCGGCCATGCCCATGCGCATGGCCCGGCAACTGTGCCCGCAGGCGGTGTATATCCGGGGCGACATGGAACTGTACAGCCGCTATTCGCGTCTGGTGACGCAGATCATCGCCGACAGCGCGCCGGTGTATGAGAAGATGTCGATCGACGAGCATTACCTCGACCTGACGGGGATGGATCGCTTTTATGGTTGCCTTCAATGGTCGCACGAGCTCCGGGAGCGGATCATACGGGAGTCGGGCCTGCCCATCTCGTTCGGCCTGTCGGAGAACAAGACGGTCTCCAAGATCGCCACGGGAGAGGCCAAGCCGAACGGAGAGCTGCAGGTGGTCCCGCCCAGGGTGCACGCCTTCCTCGATCCCTTGCCGGTAGGCAAGATCCCGATGGCGGGGGAGAAGACCTGTGCCCGGCTCTATGCGATGGGGGTGCAGACCATCGGGGTGCTGCGGCAGCTGCCGGTGCTGGCGGTGGAACAGGTGCTGGGACGCAACGGCATCGAGCTCTGGAAGCGGGCCAACGGCCAGGATGCCACGCCGGTACGGCCCTATCGTGAGCGGCAGTCGGTGAGTGCGGAGCATACCTTCGAGCAGGACACCATCGACGTGGCGGCAATCCGACGGCGGCTGGCGGGCATGGTGGAGCGCCTGGCGTTCGACCTGCGGCGGCAGGGCCGGCTCACGGGTTGTGTCGCAGTGAAGATCCGCTATGCCAATTTCGACACCCATGACCGCCAGCAGCGCATCCCCTATACGGCTTTCGACCACGTCCTCCAGCAGACGGTGACGGGCCTTTTCGACCGCCTTTATGACCGTCGCATGATGATCCGTCTGGTGGGCGTGCGTTTCAGCGAGCTGGTCGGCGGACGGCCGCAACTCGACCTCTTTGAGGACCATTCGGAGCTGCAGCAGCTCTATGCCGCCCTGGACCATATCAAGACCCGGTTCGGGGCTTCGGCAATCACGTATGGAAATACGTTGAATTGAAAAACGGAAGGGCGATGTTTCATTCGTACAACAGCTTGTGTTATGGGACGATGTCGGTGGACACCTTGGTGGATCGGGCGGCCGATTTGGGGTATGGGGTGTTGCCCTTGACGGACATCAACACGACCATGGGGGTGCCCGACTTGGTCTTTGCATGCAAGCGCCGGGGGATCCGGCCGGTGGCCGGCGTGGAAATCCGCAACGGCGATACGCTGTGCTATACCGCCTGGGCGCGGAACAACCGGGGCTACGGCGAGTTGAATGCCTTCCTGACCCAGCACAACCTCAGCAAGCAGCCCTATCCGGCTTCGGCGCCGCCTTGGGAGGCGGTCGCCGTCGTCTATCCCTTCGGCAGCCGCAAGCCTTCGGGCTTGCGTGAAAACGAGTACCTCGGCGTGCGTTTCTCGCAGCTGACGAAGCTGTTCCGTTGTCCCTCGCTCGACCGGATGGTGGCCCTGCAGCCGGTCACCTTCGCGACGGCTGAGGACTATGAGGTGCACCGGAACCTGCGGGCGGTGGACCACAACGTCCTGCTGTCGCGTCTCGAGCCCCAGTCCTGTGCCGCTCCCGACGAGCTGCTCCTGCCGCCCGAACGGGTGAGGGCGGCCTACGCCCTCTATCCGGAACTGACGGCGCAAGCCGAAGCCTTGTTGGCATCCTGCGGCATCGACTTCGACGACAAGGTGAAGAACCGGCGTTGCTTCACCGGCAATGTCTATGACGACCGGGAGCTGCTCCGGAAGCTGGCCTTCGACGGGATGGCCTATCGTTACGGGACCACCAATAAGGAAGCCTACCGGCGGATCGAGAAGGAACTCGATATCATCGAGAAGATGGACTTCTGTGCCTATTTCCTGATTGCCTGGGACATCGTCCGGTATGCCTTGTCGCAGGGCTTTTACCATGTGGGACGGGGGAGCGGCGCCAACAGTGTGGTGGCCTATTGCCTGCGGATCACCGACGTGGATCCCATCGAGTTGGACCTGTACTTCGAGCGCTTCCTGAACCCCAAGCGGGCAGGAGCTCCTGATTTCGACCTCGACTTCTCCTGGAAGGAACGCGACGCGGTGATCGACTACATCTTCAAACGCTATGGGCGTGAACATACCGCCCTGCTGGGCGCCACGGTGACCTTCCAGGACCGCTCGGTGCTCCGGGAGTTGGGCAAGGTGCACGGCCTGCCGAAGGGGGAGATCGACCAGCTGGTGCGCCACCCGGAGGGGTTTGCCCGTCAGAGTGCGTTAGGACGGCAGCTGTTCGGCCTCTCCGAGCGGATCCATGACTTCCCCTGCCAGCGCTCCATCCATGCGGGCGGGGTGCTGATCTCGGAGGCGCCCATCACCGACCATGCGGCGCTCGACCTGCCCCCGAAGGGGTTTCCCACCACCCAGTTCGACATGTATGCCGCCGAGAAGCTCGGCTTCGAAAAACTTGACATCCTCAGCCAACGGGGCATTGCCCATATCCGGGAGGCGGTCGCGTTGGTACGGCGTCACCGGGGCGTGTCGATCGACATCCATCGGACCGAGGCGTTCAAGGAGGATCCGGCGGTGAAACAGCTGTTGCTGGCTGCGGAAACGACGGGCTGCTTTTACATCGAGAGCCCGGCCATGCGTTCGTTGCTCCGCAAGTTGCGTTGCTCCGACTACCGTACCCTGGTCGCAGCCAGCTCCATCATCCGTCCCGGCGTCGCCCGATCGGGCATGATGCGCGAGTACATCCGTCGCTTCCACCATCCGGAGACGGTGCGTTATCCGCATCCCCTGCTCAAGGAACTGCTGGAGGAGACCTATGGCGTGATGATTTACCAGGAGGATGTGCTCAAGGTTTGTCACCATTTTGTCGGTCTCGATTTGGCCGATGCCGATGTGTTGCGCCGGATGATGGGCCACAAGATGCGCGACAAGTCGGCCTTCGAGGCGGTGACCTGTCGTTTCTTCGAGGGGTGCCGTGCCAAGGGCTATCCCGAGGCGCTGGCGCAGGAGCTGTGGCGGCAGATCGAGTCGTTCTCGGGCTATTCCTTCTCCAAGGCACATTCCGCCTCCTATGCGGTGGAAAGCTATCAGAGCCTCTATCTGAAAAGCCATTACCCGTTGGAGTTCCAAGTGGCGGTGATCAACAATTTCGGAGGGTTCTATCCAACCTGGTTTTACCTGAACGAGGCCCGGCGCCTGGGAGGCACCCTCCACCTGCCTTGCGTCAACCACAGCGAATACATGACCTCGTTGGACGGCACCACCTTGTACCTGGGTTTCGTGCATCTGCAAGGCTTGGAACGGAGCTTTGCAGCGCGTTTTCTGGCCGAACGGGCGGCGCGGGGGCCCTTTGCCGACCTCGACGACTTTATCGCGCGGGTGCCGTTTCAGCTGGAGCAGCTGGTCTTGTTGATCCGAGGCGGTGCTTTTGCCTTTACGGGCTGTAGTAAGGCCGCGTTGTTGTGGCAGGCGCATCTCCACAAAAGCCATGGCCGGATGGAACAGCTCGAGACCCTGTTCCGTGTGGCAGGTCCCACCTTCGAGATGCCTGATTTCGAGCACGATGCCTTGCGTGACGCCTACGACGAGCTGGAATTGTATGGCTTTCCGGTCACGCTGACTTGGTTCGATATGCTGCAAACCCGGTTTCGAGGCGAGCTGATGGCATCGCAGCTGTTGCAGGCGGTGGGGCGTTGCGGCCGGATGCTGGGCCGGTTGGTCACGGTGAAGTATGTGCGCACCTGCAAGGGCGAACGGATGGCCTTGGGAACCTTCGTGGATGCGGCAGGCGATACCTTCGACACGGTCCATTTCCCCAAGACGCTTCAGGAATGGCCTTTTCAGGGCGATGGGGTATATCTGCTCCTGGGGGTGGTCACGGAAGAATTCGGGCAAGCCACACTCGAGGTGCAGAAAATGGCCTTGATGCCCTATCAATCCAAAAAATAATCGTATCTTTGCACCCAACTACAATTTTGAAAGCAATGAAAAAGTCCATTCTGTATTTTGCCGTCTTGTTGGGCGCAATCTGTCTTGCCCTCGCTTCTTGTAAAAAACCCGAAGGAGATGACCTGGACGATCTGGTGTTGAGTAACGACACGGTCGGGATGTTCCATTTGGGAGCCGTGGGCAATGTGGACTACGCGGATTTTACCATCTCGTATGCGCTTGCAAAGGAGGCACAAATCGAAAAGTTGGAGTTGCATTGGTTTGAGAAGCCTCTTGATTCCCTGGCGCCGGATACTCCAGAGGTTCCTGTGGATTCCACCGGTACGGGTGATACCGTTGTCGGCCGTGCATCCTATCAGGACGCTGTCCAGGTCCTTGTTGAAAAGGAGACCATCTTGGAGACTGGTTGGGCACGGCACTACCAGGCGCTTGGCTTGAAACCGGGAACCACCTATTGTTATTTCCTGGTGGTGGAAGACTTGCTTGGCCATAAAACCAGCGATACTTTGGAGTTCACCACAACAACGATCGCGGACGCAACCATGTTCACAAAGGTGACGACGGATTCCGCCAGGTTGGTTGCAAGCCAACCGTGTTTCTATGGTAGCGTCAATACCCATTGGAGGGCCTTGGACGAAACCAAGGGATTTGTATTGGGCATCCGCTATGGTCTCACGTTGGATACCTTGGACCAAGTGCTAACCAACTTCGTGATCGACGTTCCCGCTTCGGGTACGATTACGCAGCCCGCTGGCGGTGGCGATAGGATCGATTGTGTGTTCCATTGTGCTGCTCCTGTGATGGACTCCTGCTGGTATCAGGCTTTTGTGGTGGATTCCTGGGGAAATGAATTTTTTGCCGATACGATACTGCAATACAGTACAGAAGCTCCTAAGGCTGTTTGGGTGAAGAATCCGCAAATCGGAGGGTCTACGCAAGTCACTTTGAATGGCAACAGCGACTACAAGGGTGGCGAAGACGTGAGCATGAAGAAACGTGGTTTCTGCTGGGCGAAACATCCCAATGCCACGCTTTCGGATTCTGTTTGGTATGATCCTGCGCAACCGCTGGAATGGTTGAAGAAGTATGAGTATCACCTGACCGGATTGGATCCGGCCACCAACTATTATTGCAAGGTTTTCTTGGTTTTGGACGACGCGGATAGTACCACGTATTACAGCGAAGAGAAGATGTTTACCACCCTGTCACCTGTGGAATTGACGATGCGGGATCCGTCCAATATCACTGCCCATACTGCGGATTTGACAGCGGTTGTGGGAGCAACCGACTTACAGGTGGAGGAGCGCATGTTCCTTTGGAGAAAGATCAACGGGCCGACGGATACAGGCGTGTTGACCTTTGCCAACGCAGGAGAGAATGTAATGGGTGGCCAGCCGCATGAAGACGGAACGTTTACGGCCACCTTGGAGGGACTGGAAGTGAAGCAGGAATATGTGGTCGGTGCATATATCAAGCTCAAGAACGGAGAAGAAAGCTTCAGCAATACAAAAAGGTTTACTCCTGAGGAAAAATGAGAAGGAGTTTCATGCTTTTCTGCCTGCTGCTGGCCTGCCTGGGGCTTTCGGCACAGCAGAAGGGACGGGTGTCGGGCGTCGTCAGGGACGCTGAAACGGGCGAGACCCTCATCGGCGTGGCTGTTTATGAACCCCAATTGAAGGCGGGTGTCACTACGGATGAGAAAGGGCGATACGAGATGGAGTTGCCTGTGGGCGACCATCGGCTTCAGTTCTCCTATATCGGTTTCAAGACGCAAGAGAAGAAAGTGCGTTTCGAGTCCAAGCCGGTGACCTTGAACATCAAGCTCCAGCCCGACATCACCAAACTCAACGAGGTGGAGGTGACCAGCCAACGCTCCGACCGTAACGTGTCTGAGATGGCGATGAGCGTCCAGAGCCTCGACATGATTACCATCAAGAAGATTCCTGCCTTGATGGGCGAGGTGGATGTCATCAAAACCATCCAGCTGCTCCCTGGTGTACAAGCGGCCTCCGAAGGCTCATCGGGATTCAGCGTGCGGGGTGGAGGTACCGACGAGAACCTGATCCTGTTGGATGACGCCCCCATATACAACGCCTCGCATTTTCTGGGCTTTTTCTCCGTGTTCAACAACGACGTGGTCAAAGAGGCCACCCTCTATAAGGGCGACATTCCCTCCAGCTACGGGGGACGCCTCTCGTCGGTGCTCGACGTGAAGGTGAAAGACGAGATGCCTAAGAAAATCACGGGACAAGGCGGGGTTGGACTCGTCACCAGTCGCTTGACGCTTGAGGCTCCGCTGTTCGACCACCAGACTTCGTTGCTGCTGGGTGGACGTACCACCTACGCCGGACTGGTCATCCCGTTTCTTGGCGATCGGGTGAAAGGATCCAACATCTATTTCTACGACCTCAACGCCAAGGTCACGCAGCGCATCAACGACAACAACCGGCTCTTCCTGTCCGCCTATCACGGCCGCGACCGTTTCCAGGTGTTGGATATGATGGGACTTGGCTATGGCAATACCAGCACCACCTTGCGTTGGAACCACATCTTCAACGACCGGTTGACCTCCAACCTGACCTTGATCGGCACGAAATACAACTATGACATCGACATCTGGTTCGACCCCTACGACTTCACCCTGAAAGCGGGTTCGGAAGGTGCCCAATTGCATTATGACTTCTCGATGCTTTGGAATGAGAACCATATCTCGCGGTGGGGGCTTTCCACCGGCTTCCTGTCTATGGAACAAGGCCAGCTCGAAGATCGTGGAGGTGCCTTGGCCCAATACCTCGGCATCGACAGCATGACGGTGGTGCGTCGCAAGGGATTGGAGCATGCCCTCTATTTTACCCACGACCACACCATCACGCCCCGTTTCTCGATGCGTTACGGCTTGCGACTGTCGGGCTTCCAGAACATCGGTGAGGAAGACTTCTATACGTTCGACGAGCATTATCAGGTGGCCGATACCATCCATTACGACAGGGGGGAGATCTTCAATACGGAAATCCATCCCGAGCCGCGGTTGGCTGCCATGTTCCGCATCGATGAGGTGTCGTCGGTGAAAGCGTCCTATTCACGTACCTTCCAATACATCCAAGTGGCTTCGGCGGCCACGGGCGGGTTGCCGTTCGACGTGTGGTTCCCCATCAGTCCCAACGTCAAGCCGCAACGTTCCGACCAGTTTGCGGTGGGCTATTTCCGGAACTTCCACCATGATGCAATCGAAACCTCGGTGGAGCTATACTACAAGGACCTGAACGACGTGATGGATTTCAAGGACAACGCCATGACATACGGCAATGTCTTGATCGACGGGGAGTTGCGGATCGGGAAGGGCCGCTCCTTCGGAGCGGAGTTCCTCATCCGCAAGAACACCGGCAAGCTCACGGGCTGGATCTCCTACACCTATGCTCGGACGTTTCGGACCATCCCCGGCATCAACTTCGGTGAGGAGTACCGATCCCCTTACGACCGTCCGCACAATTTCGTCATCGTAGCCAACTACGACATCACCCCCAAACTCAGCGTGGCGGCCAACTGGATCTATAACACAGGGCAGCCGGTGACCTATCCATACGGGCAATACACCATGGGAGGTGTCACCTATGCCATTTATAACGGCAGCCGCAACCAGAGCCGCTATCCCGCCTATCACCGCATGGACCTGTCGCTGACCTGGCAGTTGCCCGATCGCAAGTGGAAACGTTGGGACAGCGAGCTGAACGTCTCCGTCTATAACGCCTATGCCCATCACAACACCTGGGCGGTGACCTTCAAGCAAGATGAGGAGAACGGCGGCGTGAAGACCGAACGGATGTACCTGTTCTCCGCGGTGCCTTCCATCTCTTATCAATTTAAATTCTAACGGCCATGAAGAAATATCCCTGGATCGTATTGCTGCTGTTGGTTGGCTTGTTCTCCTGCCGGGAGGATATCGTCGTGGATTTGGAAGCGGGCAGCCCGATGATTGGCGTGGAGGGTTCGTTTACCGATGAACTCAAACGTCACGAGGTCATTTTGAGCTATACGGCCGATTTCTATAATGCGGACGAGATTCGTATGGTGAGCGGGGCTCGCGTTGTGGTGACCGACGGCGTGGATACCATTCCCTATCTGGAACAGGCAGACCAACCCGGCCATTACCTCACCGATTCGGTTGCGGGAAGGAAGAACACCCTGTACCGCCTTTTGGTCGACGTGCCGGATGCAGGGGAATCCGACGGGTTTCTCCACCTGTCTGCCGAAAGCTATATGAACGATAACATTGAGGAGATCGACTCCCTTGTGATGAAGCCGTTCAACCTGTTCCCGGGCCTCCCGATGAAGGATACGGTCTTTATGTTGGTCCCTTATTTCCAAAGCCTGGCCGATCCGACCATTGTTTACAAGGTGCGTCTCTTGGAAGACGGCGTGTCGCAATCCGATACCCTGACCAAGGCGCTGGCCATCCCGATGGCGGGTTATGCGGGCTATTATGTGAACGGACCGGAGTTTCTCGAGAAGAACGTGGAGATTGCCGTGGGGATGGTCAAGAGCAGTGAACTGCACGATGGGGAGGTGATCCGGCTCGACCTGTTGAGCATCTCGATGGAATACCTCACTTTTATCTATAGTCTGAGTTTCTCGATGGGCAGCAACCCGATGATGGGACCGCCGACCAACGTTCCTACCAACATCCAGCCTGCCGGCGAGGCCGTGGGCTGGTTCTACACCGCTTCGGTAGTCTCGGTGGAGACGGTTTATCATACACAAGACTCGATACCATAAAAAAAGCCGCCCCGATCGGGGCGGCTTTTTCAATGGGATTGCGTGATGCCTTAAGCCTCTTTCACGTTGTCCATGCCGACCTGGACGGCCTGCATGTTGAGCGGGATGAGCTTGTGGGCACGCTCCGGCAGGGAGTGACGCAGACCCTCTTCGACGTTCTTGTTGTCGATGATGGGACGGAGCTTCAGGAAAGCACCCAGGATGATCATGTTGAACACCTTGCTGTTACCCATGTCGGAGGCGAGCTGAGCACCTTCGATGGTGTAGATGTGGATGTCCTTACGGGTGGGCTTGTGAGTGATACCGTTGGGGTCATAGATCAGGTAGCCACCGGGTTTCACTTTGCTCTCGAACTTGTCGAGCGACTGCTGATTCAGAATGACGGCAGTGTCGAAGGCATTGAGGATGGGGGAGCACACGCGCTCGTCGCTGACGATGACGGTCACGTTGGCCGTACCGCCACGCATCTCGGGTCCGTATGAAGGCATCCAGCTGACTTCCTTGTTCTGCATGATACCACTGTAAGCAAGGATCTTACCCATTGACAAGACACCTTGTCCGCCGAAACCGGCTATAATAATTTCTTCTGTCATTGCTTTGTAGTTTTTAGTTATTTCTTAATCAGCTCGAAGTTGTCCTTGAGGTCGCCCAGCGGATAGACGGGCAGCATGTTGTCTTGCAACCACTTGTTGGCGTCGACGGCGCTCATCTTCCAGTTGGAGTTGCAGTTCGACACGATTTCAACGAAGTTGACACCGTTCTTGTTCTCGATCTGGTTCTGGAAGGCCTTCTTGATGGCTTTCTTGGCGTTACGCACGGCGGCGGGGCTGAACACAGCCTGACGGGTGACGTAGCGGGTGCCAGGAAGCTGGGCCAGCAGTTGGGTGATCTGGAGCGGGAAACCGTTGTTGGGGGTTCCGTCGGGCCACTGCGGCATACGGCCGTAAGGCGTGGTGGCGGTCTTCATGCCGACCAAGGTGGTAGGAGCCATCTGGCCGCCGGTCATACCGTAGATACCGTTGTTGACGAAGATCATGGTGATGTTCTCACCACGGTTGCAGGTGTGGATGGTCTCGCAGGTGCCGATGGCAGCGAGGTCGCCGTCGCCCTGATAGGAGAACACGACCTTGTCGGGCCACACGCGCTTGATACCCGTGGCGCACGCCGGGGCACGGCCGTGGGCGGCTTCGACGAAGTCGACGTCGAAATAGTCGTAGGCCATCACAGCGCAACCCACGGGGGAGACGCCGATGGTTTTGTCGTCAACGCCGAGCTCTTCGAGCACTTCGGCGATGATGCGGTGGACGGTGCCGTGTCCGCAGCCGGGGCAGTAGTGGAACGGTTTGTCCGTCAACAGCTTTGACTTTTCATAGACCAGGTTTTCAGGCTGGATGATATCTTGGATTGTGATTTCTGCCATTTTCTTATTCTCCTATAATTTGTTTCTTCATAGCTTCGAGAACTTCTTCGGGGGTGTGGATGATACCGCCGACGCGGCCGAAGTGTTCGGCTTTGACGCGACCGTTGCAGGCCAGCAGCACGTCTTCGATCATCTGACCACAGCTCAATTCAACAGAGAGGAATCCCTTGACACCCTTGTCGATGAGGTTGCGGATGGCTTGGGTCGGGTAGGGCCACAGGGTGATGGGACGGAGCAGACCGACCTTGAGACCTTCGGCGCGGCCGAGTTGGACCGACTTCTGGGCGATACGGGCGCTGGAGCCGTAGGCTACGAACACGTATTCGGCATCGTCGCAGTCGATCATCTCATAGCGGACCTCGTTCTTGGTCACTTCGTCGTATTTGCGCTGCAGGGCGCGGTTGTGCTCTTCCATGCGGGCGGAGTCGAGGTCCAAGGAAGTGATCACGCGGTGTTGCGTGCCACGCTTGCGGCCGGTGAGGGCCCAGGGATACTTGGCTTTGATCTCCTCTTCGGTGAGGCGGGGTTTCTGCTCGGGCAGCACGACCTTTTCCATCATCTGACCGATGGCACCGTCGCTGAGGATGCACACGGCCATGCGATACTTGAAGGCCAGTTCGAAGCCCAGCGGCACGAAGTCGGCCATCTCCTGGACGGAAGCGGGGGCGAGGACGATGTTACGGTAGTCGCCGTTGCCACCACCCTTGGTGTTCTGGAAATAGTCGGCCTGTGAGGGCTGGATGGTACCGAGGCCCGGGCCGCCGCGGACGACGTCGGCAAAGACGCAAGGCACTTCGGCGCCGGCGATATAGGCCAGACCTTCCTGCTTCAGGCACACGCCCGGGCTGGACGATGAGGTCATGACATGCTTGCCAGCGGCACCAGCGGCATACACCATGTTGATGGCGGCCAATTCACTTTCAGCTTGAAGAACGACCATACCGGTGCGTTCATAAGGGTTCTGTTCCGACAGATACTCGATCACTTCCGACTGGGGGGTGATAGGATATCCGAAATAAGCATCGGCACCACAGCGGATGGCGGCTTCGGCCAATGCCTCGTTACCCTTCATCAGTTTTAATTCTCCCATTATGTAAGATTTTTTTGATTTGTTAGACAATTGGGTTGATTACAGGGCTTTCTTGTAAACCTTGATGACGCCGTCGGGGCAGGTGATGCCGCAGCTGGCGCAGCCGATGCAGGCTTCGGGGTTCGCCATGAAGGCGTAATTGTAACCTTTTCCGTTAACTTCTTTTGCCAGTTCGATGACCTTGCATGGGCAGGCTGTGATGCATACGCCGCAGCCTTTGCAACGCTCGATGTCAACGACGATGGCTCCTCTGAATTTTGCCATATTGAATAATTTTTAGTTGATTGTTTGTTTCAATTTTTGAATCCACGAAATTACGGATTTTATTTTAAATAGGTATCTGGGATGTTACTTTTTCGATGGGTTTTTATAATTTAGAATTGTTTTAAATAAGGCAATTTCAAAGTGCGCTCTTCTTGTTCTTTTCAAAAAAACGCTTTCCCTCTTGCGGGTGTCAAAAATTTGTTATACTTTTGCAGCGTGAAAAGTTGATGCATGTCTGACAGGGAGCATTCAACCCACCCAGCGGTCAACTTTTTCATCCCTTAAAGCTATCTCTAAAATCAGAGGTGGCTTTTTTTGATTTCTATGGTAATGGAGTGCATCGTCAACAAGGTGTTCAATGTCCTTGTCTGTAACTCTGAACTTTAATTTCTTGCCTTTTGTGTCTGTTACAAAATGTGTCTGTGACATCAATAGTGAACTTCGAGCCTTCACATGGTCTTCGATTTCAGTCTGGGACATATTGGCATACCGCCAATCAGGGTCGTATGTTGCATCCATGGTTTTCAAGGTTATGGATGCAAAGATACGATAATGTGTAATAACTAAAAATAATTTTATGTAATTTCTTTAATTAACGTGATTAGTTATTCTGTCAGCAGTCGATACAGCTCAGGAAGCCGTCTGGCGATGACCACCGGCCGGCCGTTTTCCATGAAACAATGGGTGCTTTGGCCGAGGCAGACCACCTTGCCGGCGCAACGCATCGTGTAGGTAAACTCGAACTTGAGGTCCTGCATGCTGCTGATGGCGACTTCGACTTCAATTAGGTCCTTGAAGGTGGTGGGGTGCTTGTAGTTGCAGCTGATGGAGATCACCGGCGAGACCACCCCCTCGGCCTCAATTCGGTCAAAGCCATAACCTATGGAATCGAGGAAATCGACACGTGCCTCTTCCATGATACGGACGTAATTGGAGTGATGGGTGATGCCCATGCGGTCGCATTCGTAATATTTGACTTCGTGTTTGTAAATGTGCATATCAAATCGTTTTTATTGTTTCTTCAAAAAGTGCTCTGAGTCTCGGGTCATCGTCGATGAGATCGTGCAGCCGTTCTAAGCGTTCGGCATTGGGCGAATCGGGGAACCAAAGCTTCAGGTAGCCGTTTCGGCCATATTTCTCATGGAGGTGGGTGAGCATCCGTTGATACTGTTCCTCTCGGCTGAGTTCGGGATAATGGTCCAGCCCATATTGGATGGTGCGCCGGACGATGGTTACCGGGTCGATAAAGCGGTCGGCCTCGGCCACGATGCGACCATAGATGGTGCGCGGCGCCTGTTTGGCCGAAGCGCGATGGTCCTCGGCGGCATCCGCCATCACAAGGATTTGCTCCTCGGTGAACCACCGACGCAGGTTGGGATCGGCCTTGATGATCCGTGCCGAGACCTCATGATGGTGCTCCCGACCTTCGCAGAGGCCGGTGTCGTGATAGGCGGCGATGGTGTAGACCATATCCTCATCCACGTCCAACTTGGCAGCGATGTCCAAACTCTGTTGAATGACCATCATCACATGGTCGCGCTGATGGGCCTGGTCGAAATGGTCATAACGGGGAATGATCTCCCGCTCAATATATCCCTTTAACTCTAAATTCATCCTTCTTACTTCTCACTTCTCACTTCTTACTTCTGTCTTCTGTCTTCTGTCTTCTTCCTCAATCCCTCAATATTCACGATATCTCTTTGATAAAACTCATGAACAAGGGATGGGGGTGAAGTACCGTGCTGGAATACTCGGGGTGGAACTGGGTGCCGATGAACCAACGGTGTTCGGGGATCTCAACGATCTCCACCAGTCCGCTCTCGGGGTTGGTGCCGACGCATTTCATGCCGTTCTTCTCAAATTCGTCTTTATAATGGTTATTGAATTCATAACGATGACGATGCCGCTCGCTAATCTGAGGCATACCATAGATTTCGGCTACACGGCTGCCTTGGCGAAGCTCGCAATTGTAGGCACCAAGACGCATGGTGCCGCCCATGTTGGTGATGGTTTTCTGTTCTTCCATCATGTCGATGACGTTGTGTGGCGTGTCGGCCATCTCGCTCGAGTTGGCATCTTGGTAGCCCAGCACATTTCGGGCAAATTCGATGACCATCATCTGCATGCCGAGACAGATGCCGAAGGCGGGAAGGTTGTTGACGCGTGCGTATTCCACAGCGACGATCTTGCCTTCGATGCCACGCTGTCCGAAACCGGGGCAGACCAGGATACCGGACACCTCGGATAGTTTTTCGGCGACATTTTCCTTGGTGATGTACTCGCTGTTGATGAAGTCGATCTTCACCTTTACATGGTTATAGATTCCTGCCAGGATCAAGCTTTCGCGGATGCTCTTGTAGGCGTCCTGGAGATCGTATTTTCCGATCAATCCCACGTGAACCTCCTTGGTGGCGGTGCGCTGGAGTTCCAGAAACCGATGCCATCCCTCCATCTTGGGCTTTTCTCCCACCGGTACACCAAACTTCCTCAGCAAAGCTGCATCGAGTCCTTGGTTTTGCATGTTGACAGGAACATCGTAGATGCTGGGAAGGTCTTCGCTCTGGACCACACATTCGAGATCCACATTGCAGAAGGAGGCCACCTTTTGGCGGATGCTGTCGGAGAGGTGTTTTTCGGTGCGTAGCACAAGGACGTCGGGTTGGATGCCGGCTCCTTGCATCTCTTTGACGGAGTGTTGGGTGGGTTTGGTCTTGAGCTCGTCGGCCGCCT
>JAEEGG010001401.1_pt1 | contig 65900 bp, 65 predicted proteins | sample 9134161 | NCBI WGS metagenome assembly JAEEGG01 (sample SAMN16246543, study PRJNA631951) | gut metagenome | biome: gut microbiome; feature: rumen; material: CR-attached | host: Bos | place: Iran: Karaj | collected 2018-10
TCGTCACCGGGATATGGAAGACAAAGTGATTCTGTTTACAGATGGACAGATTCTTTTTGGTTCCATGTTTACTGAGCAGTGGAAGAAGTATAAACGTCTTGTCAATCCTAATGCAAAGCTATACATCTTTGACCTTGCCGGATATGGTACTACTCCCGTGGAGGCAGGTTCCGATGATGTTTATACGATTGCCGGATGGAACGACAGTGTCTTTGACATCCTTGAGAAACTCGAACAAGGCAGTAACGCATTGAAAGAGATTCGCAGTATTAAGCTCTGAGCGGAATAAAGTTTTTGGCATAATGGCTATGACTAAGCAAAAACAGAAGAACGGTCTCCAAAGTAGGAAGGTCGGTTGACAGCGGGACGCTGCCCCCTTTCCAAAGGAATAAACCAGAATGGCTTTATACGCCTGCCCTGTCAAAACCAGGAGGTCATAGACTTCTGAGGACACTGGCCGAGGTGTCCGATGTTTTGAAAACGGTTTGATTTACAGTTTCATTTTAAGAAAGAACGACGAATAGAGGGTGTCATCTTGAACACCCTCAAATAATTAATATAGCTCACCTCTTATATTTTTCAATAGCAGTTTTAAGACGACGTTGTATCCTTTCAACCAAGCATTGAGGTGAAAGCACGGTTACTCCTTCCCCGTAGCCAAGCAGGTCTCGCTCCAGCTCATGATTCAGGATTACATCAATGCTGAACAGCATGCTGCCGTCTGGGTGAGTTTCCAATTCTTTTTGACTCTGATGAAGAGGTTTAGTCTTTAAATATGGAGCTTCAGTTGCAGAAGCAATAAACGTGACATGCTCTACGGGCGATTCTACGTTTCTGGTCACACCTATCATGTCCTTAAAGAACGTACTAGGATGAAAGTCCCTATCCTTCAAATAGCGTTCTCCCTTAGGGGCAGCGGAGATTCCCTCAATGCGATCCAAGGCAAGGTTGCAAAGAGGCGTGTAGGTGAAGTCATGGCGGTCGCCGAAAACGAACCAACGATTGCGGAATTCCTTTAATATATAAGGTGAGAAGCAAAAAGTCTGTGCCTCTGCCGAGCGGAAGGACTTATAGGTAATCTCTATCGGTTCCTTACTCATGATAGCATCATGCAGGTCTGTAATATATTCCAGACCACGCAGACGATCATTACTTTCCAATAAAATAACAGGTTCTACCTTGTAACGCATGGAAGCTACATAGTCCTCCAATCGGTTCACAACATCCTCAACGCCATCAAATCCCCTAAAGGAACTCATTTGCTTAAGCAAATCAACAGCCTCTGACAGTTGAGCCATGTCTTCGGAAGAGATAGGTACTTGGGTAATACTATACCCATATTCGTCATACTTATAGTACTTCTTGTCGACCACCTTGATGGGCGCATAATAGCCAAGAGCCTGTGAATAACGCATCTCCTGAATATCATGCTGGATAGTACGTCGGCTTACTTCTCCATAGCCATTTGTTTCATACAAAGCATCATTGCATGCTTCAATCAGTTCATCAAGTGTAACTTTGCGACCTTTCCGAAGCATTCGGTCAATGGTCTTATACCTTAATATAGTATTTCTATTTACTGGCATATCTCACATGTATTATTTGTTTTCATAATAGAATAGTCTGTTGTAATTGAATTGAGTCAATTCTGATTTGACATCATCCAATTCAAACATTCTTACGGGTACCTCTCGTAGTTCATACCTATTCATACAGTCCCTCAAACGACAGGCAAACTTCGTTATCTCTCTACTTATTTCTTCCTGTGTTGTTTGAATATTCAAATCTATAGCTTCTTGCATCTCTGATATAATCATGCCTGAGAAGAGACCAGACAAACCATATTTCTCGGCAAAAAGATTGGCATAGCACCAAATACCTATACATGTCTTTTCACGCAAGAATTGTACATGACGGTCTGTAATAAGGAAACGCTCATACTTCCCTTTCTTGTTCGGCTTAGAAAAAAGCCCATATTGATTACCATGACCCAACATCATGATAGTACTATCACCACGGATGGCTTTTTGTACATCCACATTGCTATTTGTTTCGCTAATGAATGCAGATATATCATCTCTCGCTACATACAATTGTGAAAGTACATCCGTTGTCGGATCTGTTGCATGTATTATTGTCATCTCAGTCTGTATTTAATATTCTTTCATCTTTCAATATCACCTTGCCACCCCTTCTGACCAATAGAAACTCATGATGCTCAAATCCACCTCCTGACAAAGGTTTGCCCTCACTATAGCCAACCACATACTCAAATTCTTCGTTAGTAAAAGAAAAGCTCCCTTTCTTCTCGTCATACTTTCCCCCATATATAATAAGCTCCGGCTTATCACCCATGGTTGACGATGACTTCCATGACGCATATCGGTAATCGCCTTTATTCATCCTGTCAACACGGATGATATAGTTCTCTGCCCTGAAGTACTTTGACAAACAGGCATATTGGGACAGAGAATGATGCAATCCCTTATGTGACGACTCTCCCTTATCAACGAAACCCATCCCGTCGAAATGATAACGTCTATATTTGTCGCTGATGATGGGGATGGAGTCTTCAATAAAGACTATGATGGGAACATACAAATCCCTTGTCTCTGTATCATATTCAAACAACCAATCCCATCCCTCACCATTTGTGGTGTAATCCCAGTCAGCTATAAGATAATTGATTTCTAACCCGCATTCATCAAGATCATCACTGCAGTCAAGAACACTTACATTCCTTAGGCTGTCCTGGTCTATCACAAATGCATCCATCCACATGTAGCCGTCATTGCTGGATGCCTGATGACTTCTCACTGTGATATAATAAGTGGAGCCATCGTCTCTCTTTATAGAATGAACTTTTGACACCCAGGCGGGTTCTCCTTCCTTCACACGGAAATCCTCAATCATCACTTTCCCCTGATGATTCTTGAACTGGCAAAGAACAGCATAGTCAGGGCAGGTTCCTCCCATTCCTGTATTCCAACTGTAGAACTTCATATTTCCATCTTCTGAGACACACCTATGAACATGATCTGTATCGACAGGGATATAATCAGTTGGAAGACACAACAGATCTGACCCTTTGCCATTTGCTACTGTTTCACCTCCACAGATCTTAGCCGTGAATAGGCACAGAATAATCAATATGCCTATCTTTATTAATGTTCCCTTTTCCATCTTTCACACCACTATTCCACTATCACTTTATATGCCATAATTTTAACCTCAAAACCATCATGAACGAGGATATAAGTTGTCCCCCGTCTCAATCCTTGAAGTTGGTTCCCAACTGCTTTCACGATAATGCCATCTGAAAAGATGATGGAATCGTCCACTGGAAACTCCGAATAAACTACCGACATGGAAACATGCAATGTCTCTTGCTGTAGTTTATAATAGGTGAAGCCCCCCATCTTTGTCATCACCTCCAGAGCATTACTCGACAGACCCAAAACAAACCAGCTATACATACGTTTATAACCAAACCCATTCGATTGTAGTGTCAGCATATTGCCATACAGCGAATACCATCCGTATGTCATAGTGTCAAAGCCATACGAAAAATAGTTGTCATATCCCGTATAGGTATGATCATCATTGAATGTTAGTAATTCATAGTAGCCTGCTTCTCTATTGGCCCACAGCCAGCTACCTGTTAGTGAAGCCTCTTCATCGGGTACGACTTTTTCTACAAAAGTCACGCTATCAACCTCCGATATAAGTATATCTTGCTCCGTACCGCTTTTGTAGTGAACTCTCATAGTATTCTGCCCCATAAGGGATATGCTACTCAAAAGCAGGAAAACTATGGCTATACGCTGCTTTACACTCATTCGCCTCTACATCTTAGTTAATAACAGATACCGCAATTATACTCATACAACACTTTCGCATGAGGGGTCAAAGTCACTGTACCATCAGAATTGAAGTTTACTTCTACTGATTCAAGCACAAGCCCTCTCCAGTCATTCCAATAAGGGCATGAAACAACAGCCATTCCATCTTTCATTACAACCGTAGGCTGAGGGATTTGGCTGAGTTTTACATCAATACTTCCTCTTGCCCAATTAGAAGTGACTCCTTCGAAATCTCCTCTGTCAAAGAAATATTCTCTGGCAATATATCCTCCATGCCAGAATGTCGGCAAGATAGTGGGAGCTATATATATCAGATAGGCCTGCCATGCGCCCATAATAGTTGGAGCCACAAGGATGTCCTTAAAGAGGGTACTGCTATCAGGGACTCTGCAGCCAAAGGTATCAATAGGATCTTTCCCTTTATAGGTGTAGAACCATGACTCATCGCCAATGCCCACCTCTCCAGCCAATTTGAGACCAAGACAAAAGCCTGCAGGAAGAGAAAGGCTATCAAGAACCTTAAAAAGCGAATCAATACTTTCCTGACTCTTGTTTTGTACAATGTCATCCATCTTGGCGATAAATTCCAATGCTTTTCTTTCAAAATCAGTCATCTCTACTTTATCCCCAACAGATGTTTTCTCTTCTTTCTTTACTATTTCTCTGGCTTCCCGCATTCTTGATGCCATCTCCTCGTCAGTCATTGGCTGCCAGGGAATAATAATACGGAGGTTATTATCTATGATACAGTAGATGTTTTCCTCATCGTCATCCTCCATTCCAAATCCATCTTCATCGGCATAATAGCGACCATCGGGGTGAAGCATCCAGCTAAGGCAACAAATGCCATCACGGAAATCGTTATAACGCCCCAAACCACCATAATCTACGTGCTTATGCTTTACATCATACGGATATTCTACTGTTTTTAGTTTCTCCCAATCGAAATCTCGATCTTCAAAACCCACGAGATTACTATTCTCGTCTAATAACTGCCTCGCTTTACCTGTGAAGGAATTGGCATAAAACAGTGGGCCACGACTATTCCCTATCCACAGCATACCTTCACCGATCGGGTGAGTTGATAGCTTTTCAAGTAATGGATGTCCCTGACATGTAATGCCGCGTTCATCACTACAGAATGTCAAACCCGTTATATAGTTAACATCCTCAACGGTTTCACACGCTGTTTCGCCTCTGGTTGTATCAAAGGGCGGCAAAATAGGTTCTGCATCCTCAAATCCTACTTCATAAACATTCTTACGGAACAGCTGTGGCCCATACTGAGGTGCCTCTTCAGTGATACCAAACTCAACTATCTCACCAGGAGCCACATGATGAGAGTTAGTCTCTACAACCTTCGCTTTCCAATGCCAGTAGTGGGAGTCACTCCCTTGTACACGCAATTCCGGGTCCGTGATTAACTCTAAAAGAGTTGCCTCACGATACCGGCACTCAAAAATCCTGTCACCTTTCTTTAATTTACATGCTGCCATAGTTCTTACTCCTCTGTTATTATGATTACATATTTGATTACTGTCTCCCCGACAAGTACAAAAGTACACTATTCCAGTCGGGAAACTTCTCAGAACCGAACTCAATCCATTCTCCAGAGAAATCACTTGTACCGTTCTTACCACGGTCATCTATCAGATAGTCACCTTGACAGAGATCCTTGCGGTGGGTTATAACCATCCGCTTATGGAACACATCATCAAGATACTTAGTAACCCACTTCACCTTATCCGACCATGCTGACGGATTCTTCCACGGTGCCGTGGAAAGTATGAAGAGATCATAGTGCTTCTGCAACTCGTGCATAGCGTCTATAGCTCCTGGCATGGGCTTCATCAGTCCGAACAGTCCCGGTATTTCGTCCAACCTGCCTTCATATTCCTGCTTGACTTCCTCACTGACTTGTGCCAATCCTGATTCAAAATCGACGAGTACATTGTCCATATCCACGAACACACGTTTTATCCGCTCCAAGTTCTTGTCCCGCTTGTCATAGTTGTCCCGCATCTCCGTGAGTATTTGGCAGAATTCATTCTTCGAGAGAATTGTCTTAAATGGGTTCTCTTCGCCGCTGCTGTGAACAAGTGTGATGCCACGTGTCTGCATCAGTGCTGCACGGAATCGCTCGCTTTGGTCGAACATGGCCTGATAGGCCCTGCGCAACAGCTTCTGATATTCTACACTCTGACGGTCTATGGATTGTCCCTTCCACCAGACTATCTGGTCTGTCTGCCATGATGTAACGCTATGCTTCCTGGCATTGCCACCCTTCATAGAGCAAATCTGCCGTTGCTTGTCCCTGTCTTTCTGCTTCAGAGACTGGAGAAAACCCTCCATGCTGCCGCATACCATCCCCTCAAATCGGAACCCGTTGCTGCATAAATTACTGAGCACACCTGATGGATACTGCCCATTAGAGCGTATATCCAGCGTATTTGTCTCTGGGTCATAATTGTCTGTTAACTGATGACCATTCCTTGTTGTTGCCTTGTAGTCTTCTATCTTCAAACTACTAATAATATATTTCGAATCTACATAATCGGTAAGCCAAACACCGTTCCTGCTGAGAAAGAAGCAATGGCCGTCTTCTACCATCCTTTTTGCATCTATTGCAAGGACAATAGGCTCACCATGCCTTTTCCCGACATTCGTTGCCGTTTCCTTCGTACTTGACAAGTGGACATATAAGCGATTGCCTTTTATTATGCCTTTCTCCATAATGGAGTCCAAGAATGTCTTTGCCGTTCCATGAAAGAGCGTGTCTGGCGGCATCTTCTCCTCCAGTTCCACATCCACATGGACACTATGCCCCTGACGTGCCCTGATTCGGTTCTTGTCTTCAGAAAACTCGTAGCGCTGCTTGTTATTTGTTACTACTATCTCCGTCAGTTCCTCCATCGTATAGCCATAATTTGTAATCAAGTCTCTTACTTCACGCCAACCATGAGCGTCAAATGGATAGCTCTTATCATGTCGTAGAAGAAAAGCAAGTCGCTTACCTCGCTGTATGAGTTGTCTGTCTGTCATACTTCTTATGTTCATCTTACATCTAACTATAGTGTTGATATTATAAATGAGTGGAGAGAAACCACGAATCTATCTTTTTACACATTCAACCACTCAACTTTACTTGCTTCGTAAGCTTCAGGCAAAACCATTTTTGCCAACATATCCTCTACTATATCTTGTGGAACAACATCCTCTCTGGAGTGATTCCTGTCGAATAATGTCTGCCAATCAGTTTCAATATAGACAACACGAACATGGGCATGATACGTCTCAAAAAGGCTGACAAGCGACTCCCGCATCTGGGTTGTGATATTGGTGGCATTCCAAACGAAAGGTTGATGCTTACGCAGATAGTCCTTAGCCTGCTCACGCGCAAGGTTAGCTACCTTACCCTGTTCTGCTGTTGGTAAAATCTTGTTTGCACGGCGTATATCATCAAGTGAGATGATGGGAAACTCTGGCAAATTATTCTTAATCCAAGAATCCTTTCCCGTTCCTGGCAATCCGCTCATCAGAATCACTTCACCCCATGTATCATCATATAATTCCTGATCCTTCCAAATATCGCGTCCAGCAAGGAATGCCCGTTGAGTATATGACGATGGGAAAGTATAGCATGAATCGTAGCATCCTTCTTCCTTTGCCAATTCCTCACACATTACAATCTTTTCCAGCACCTCTTGTTGATCAATACATTTACGACCTAACATATCGGCCTTGCAAAGTATACAGAGCATTTTTAGGGAGAAGTCAGGAACCAACAAACTATTTGCAGCCATGCGGTGCAAACGCAATCGTGGGTTATTGCGTTCTATTGCAACAGGTGGATAGGAATGGTAGCGGACAAGGAGGCTGATAGCCTCTCGTACTTGCATCAATTCCTTTTGCCCACACAATCCATAGTCCTTCCACAAGAGTTCCCTCACCATTCTGCTACCAGTAGGTGCATGATGGGGAGTATGCCAATCGCTATCAACGAAAACCGTTGTGAAAATCTTGCCGATGTCGTGCAACAGTGCAGCAACGTAGAGAATATGCTGCTGTCGTTCATTCAACGCCTGATATTCGGGCAATTGCTTCAAAGCATCACATACCATCATGGTATGGACGTATGCATCTCCTTCAGCATGATACACGGGGGACTGCTGACACTGGCGCAGGCCATCCTCAAATTGGGCTAATGCCGTAGCTTCTATATTTATCCAATCGGGCATCATTCAAACAGTTTATCAATTGTTGCCATTATTCTATTTGGAACGATGGGACGGTCGAGCCAGTGCGACTGAGACTCCTCCACGGTCTGGAGGAAAGAGGCACGCACATATTTCATCCTATCAACCACCTCGCCGTTCTCCTCTACCTTAATATATATACCCTCCATCAGGCGTGAGGCATCTGTCTCACGGCACACGCGGTCTGCATCCAAGCGAAGTCTCTCAGCATCCTCCCGCAGATGCTCAATATGAGTCTCGGTAATAAAATTGGAATTACCCAGATATTTCAAAATCTCGTCTATGTTGTTGAATACGCCACTGGCAAGTACTGGCACATGGCATATCGGCACATCTTTCAACAGTTCATGGCGGGAAGTAGTATCAAGGAACTTGCCAGTCTCACGGTCGAGGACATCAAACTCCATGAAATAATGAGGCAATGCGTCATAATAGATGCTATGTTTGGCATACATCCACTCACCGTACATGATGTAACGGTGTCCAAGCACTTCATATAGCCTGTCCTTTTGAACGGCTCCCCACTGTTTCATCAAGTCGTAATGCCGTTCCCGATAGCCGCCTGTCAGGAAATGTCCGCGACTCTGTAGGCGCAGTTCCCCATCATCGGAGAACGAGATGGCCGAGTTCGCTCCGTCTATCTTCTCTTCCAACACGACATGCTTTTCGGCAATGTCGCTGAACGGACGCTGCCGCAAGTCTTCATCGCCCGGCTGCAACCTCGACCCCTGAATATGTGGTGTGCGAGGGTACTTTATGATAATATTTTCCAATTCCATCTGTCAATTCTTAATTAATATATGCTATCATCACTCTATGATTTGTCACAGACATAAATTTCACCTTGCTGCAGCCATTCTTCAGAAACAACTCTTTCAAGTCCTCATTTGTAAAGAGGTGGATATGCTCTGGATTATCATCTGGTTTAGAAGGAACAGATACAATGACATAGTTCTTTGCTAACCGAACAGCATTGCGAACCAAGGCCTCAGTATCTGGGATATGCTCCATCACCTCCAGCATCGTCACCACGTCAAATAACTTGTCAGGCGCATCCCATGTGCAGATATCCTGCAGTAGCGGATGAAGATTGCCGATACCTCCATCATGGAGACATTGCAATAACTCCACCCGATGTGGTAATATATCAAGACTCGTCACCTCCAATTCGAGAAACTCCCGAAGCAGCGGAAAAAGAAACACTCCTCTTCCACTGCCCACATCAAGCAGTGACTGACATTGTCCTGCTGATACAATCCCTTGCAGGAAACTCAGTACAACCTGTACTCTCGGCAAGTCCTCCTTCACCTTGAAGTAATGCATCTTGATTTCTGGTGCATCCCTCTTGTCTTTATACCTTATCTCATAGCCTCGCCTGTAGGCTTCCGCGAGATATGTCATATATTGCTGTTCCATATATATACTTAACTCACTATCTTTCTATTTTTCTCCTAATAATTCTAAAGTTCTTTCATCTCTTTCTCCATCAAAGAAAGCATCAAGCACTTTTGCAAACACATCATCGGGAGACAACGCATCGAATAAAGTCATGCTCGACCTAACCTTCATAGCATCTATACTGCCGAATATCTTGCTTACTGGGGTTCCTTTTAGCTGAAGCAAAACATTCGATATCTCGTGGATACGGTCATTAAGGGTAAAGTTTAGAAGGTAGTCTTCAGCTTCATCCCAATCATCAATACCATAGAATTCAGACATCCGGCTATGCCCAAGTCCTTTCATCTGTGGAAATATAAACCAAATCCAATGATTCGTCTTTCTTCCATTTCTTACTTCTTCTAACGCCTGTGTATATCCATTATAGGCAGCATTCTGAGCTTCAAGGAATCTCTTGACATCTTTTCTTTGGTTGGTATTTCTATTAACAGACACTTTCCTTTCTGATTGCTTCTCACGTATGAATTTAGCAATGAATTCACGTTGTTCTGATGTCTCAGGAGTATCCCTATAAGCAGACTTGGGGCAAGCCAGAAACAAATTCTCAAGCTTTGCTATCGTTTCATCATAACTTAGCGCACACAATTCACCCAAGAGACAACCGATAACAAGTCCTGTGCGACCAACACCTCCCCAACAGTGAATATACACCTTCGCCTTAGGATTATTGCTGACTATCTTGATGATGCGCTTCACCAGTTTACGTACTTCATCCATACTCTTGGGAACAGATACATCCCTTATGGGGAATCTCTGGTAAGATGCACCGCTATATAGCATTTTGTCATACGACTCCAGTTCTCCCTCCTCAGTTAAGTCCACAAAGTGAGTGATTCCGAAAGACTCAAATTGCTGCAGCTTTACCAGGCTACTTTCTTGATCCCTATTCCGAGGATACTCCCCTGCATATATCTGATTCGTCACCCGATAACTATTCTCTATTGGCCTTCTGTTTCGAATCCTTTTCTCAAAGGCCTCCATGATACGGAGAAGATCCGCAGGAAGATAGTGTTCAAAACGCTTAGCAAGAATGTCATCCTCTTGGTTGTTCTTGGCTGAATAGATGGAACATGCAATCGCAGCTATTGTATCAGAGTCACCTCCGATAGAGATTGCATTACGGACACAATCCTCCAAGGAGTTACTTTCGAGAAAAGCGATGATAGCTTCCGGCACACTACCCTGACAGCTGACGTCAAACTTATAGTCGGGGCGGATCTCATCAAGCGTCCTTTCCAATTTGTAGCCATACTTTCGGGGAATTGAGTCTATGATTTCTCTTTTTGCTTCGTCAACATCTGCTGCTTCTCTGCAGATGAACACACACTCTGCAACAGCCAAGGCTCCCTTCACCCCCTCGGGGTGATTGTGAGTAACCTTAGCAGTTGCTTGTGCCAATTCCAATGCTTCCTCCAAGGAATTGGCATAGAGGGCTACGGGACTTACACGCATGGCAGAACCATTTCCCCAGCTGTTGTATGGCTGGGGATCCTTTGATTGTAGCCATTCTCGGAACCTGCCACCATAGCCCGCTTTAAAATGCCCCCTACCTAATTTCTGCATATACTTGATGAGATGACTCTCACTGTGCGAAGGGTCTTCAAGCAACCACTTCGCTACTGCAAGGGTCATCACACTGTCATCGGTATAACGAGTTCCTGGCCTTTCCAAAGGAAAGTCCTTTGTCTTGACATTATTCCATTCGTAGGCACTTCCTACAATATCTCCAAATACTGCTCCTAACATACTCTCTATTCTGAATAATTACCAAACATTCCGTAACGACCATATATCTCTTTAAGGAATTTATCGTTAGCTCTTGACTTTACCTCTTCGACAGGAATAAGTGGAAAATGGGGTATAATGATTCTACCATCATCATTCATCCTCACACAGTATCGGAATTTGGGGTCAATCAAATAACCATGACTTTCCAATACCTTCAGTTCCCTAATGACACTTTGCTTTGCAAAATCACTAACCTCGTTTTTTATATTTGCAATAGAGTAGCTTGGCCGGTCAATAATATTTTTACCAGTGTTCCCAGATATCTTGGTCACTATAATCATATCACCTCCAGCTGTAATAAACCATTCTATTAAAAATGGAAATGTTGTCAGTTTGAGACTATTTGCAATCTCATGATCTTTAATAAACTTATCTCCATAATATGGAATTGTAATGTTAATATAGAATTCTCCATGCCGTAATAAGACATGAGCATATTTACTTGCTTTCTCAATATGCTCCTTCTCTGTCTCATCAATTATATATCTAATAGCTTCACTACTGGTCATACCTTTAATCGTCTTAAGGAAATTGCCTAAATATGAGTCGTAGGCATATTCAATAAAAGAATACTTCTTACTGTTAGCGTCTTTATCTTTCCAAGAATCTATTGGTGTCATAATTATAACAGTTCTTTAAGTCGTGACTGATTATTGCCAATGAAAACAAAGTTCTTGCCATCAAATTGCAGGTCATAAAAGTTCCAATCTATTTGGACAGGCCAGTTTCCTAATATAATTCCCCACATTTCTCCTTCCTCAAAGGAAAGTTCATTTTTAATCCATCCCTTCCGTACATCATAATGAGGTTTGGGCATTTCTTCTTTAACATAATATCGAAGAATTTCAAATAAAGCAATTGTTTGGATATATCTCTCTAGATAAAGATTTGGAACATTACATAAATAGTCGAGTTCTCTTGAAAAGCCAAAATCATAATAATCTCCACAATCTGGAAAAGGGAAATAGCCTTCTCTTGCTAATGGTGCATACACACTTGCATTCCACATGCATGCTGCACTAATCCAATTTGAAACTGCTTGTTTAGTATGAAATTTCACCGTAATATTGCAAGATTTTAAAACTGCAGACAACATTTCTTCCCATATAAAGGGAATATAATACACATCAAATGCCGTTATCTCAGCAATGCCCTTAACACATTCTTTATAGGCTGGATAATTCTCAATATCAATATTATTGATTAGCTTTGCTATTTTAGGGTATCTTTCCATTTTCTTTGTTATTTGCAGTTGTTCCATTTTTGTCACTTCCCCCCGATACAAATCATCAGCCATGTGGAGAATGACATCATGGAGTTCTAAATCATCGAATAAAAACTGAGGAATGGCCCTATAACCTATAGCTGCACCAAGGATGTTGCCTGTGATGGCACCAGTACTGTCGCTGTCACCTGCATGGTTAACGGCGGCAATAAGCGCCTGTTCAAAGTTGTCAAAGTGCCTAACTGCACAAAACAATGCAATGGCAAGTGCCTCTTCACCAGTCCATCCTCCACCAATTGACTCGATGTTGGCCACATCAGGTTTGTCGTTATCTGCTAATGAAATGGCTTTGTCAGCCAATTCTCCCATATACTTCACATCGTATGGATAGCTTGGGAATAGTTTCTCTATAGCCTCCATTCCCTCATGGATATAATCTTCCAAAGACTGACGGGTGGGCATCAAATCCTCAGCCAAGCGATAGATAATATGAGCCACCAATGCTGCTGGAATATATCCAAGAGGGTGCTGATGTGTAATCTCTGCTGCATCCCCAGCCAAACGATCAGAATCGTCAATGGACATTCTACCATCCACCAAAGCATAAAGAGGAATTGGTGCCACACGCATCACACCACCATCACCTTTGCTCGTATTATATGGCTCTTGACCCTTGTAGATAGCATAGAGCGCTGTTAGGCAGGTATGACCTGGACCACGCCGCTTGTTCAATTCCGGAATGCGGGCTATCCAGCAATCCTTGAATTTGTTGCTCCATTTCCCTATTTGAGTCAGATACCACTCAATGTATGCCATACAAATGGCATACTTTGGATTAATATTCAGGCGCTTGGCATTTAAAAGACCATTGGCAGTAAAGAGTGTCATCTGAGTATCATCTGACACAACGGCCTTATCACTGAATTCTTCATCGTCCAGTCTCTGTTTTTGGGGAACCAGCCGAGTGATACCGCGTTCTCCATATTTCTCCTGTATCCCCTTGTAAGTTTTAATAAACTCCACAGGATATCCTAATGCGTCACCGATGGCACCACCAATCAGAGAACCTCTTAGTCTGTCTTGTATTGTTTTCATTACTTCATTTCTTTTAATGAATTAACAGTATAAGCCTTTCGAACTCACTTTTCAAATCTTTATAGCGGTTAAGCCCTTCAGTGTATTCGACAGGAATTGCGTTATATCCGAATCTTGCACCAAGAACTGCACCTGCTGGTGCACCATTAGTGTCCGCATCCCCCCCCTCATTCACAATAGCCACCAAACCTTCCACGAAATCCGTCGGATGCCATAAAGCCCATAGTGCCGCAGACAAAGTCTTTAAAGTATATCCAGTTTTACCACGTTCATCCAACTGTAGAGCCTCAATATTTGGATTGGCTGCAAGCTGCACATATTCTTCAATACTTTCATCGTACTTCTTTCCCATCTGCACGACCTCATCTACACTCAATACATAATCATTATAGACAAGATTGTGGATGACTAAAGAAACGATAACAGAAGACCCAACGCAACGCGGATCATAATGCGTCAGTCTGCATACATCTGCTGCCATTTCTTCCACATTGCCTTTCAGAACTCCCATTACAGATGTCCTCATTACTCCACCATTGCCAGCTAGACTCTTACCAGATTTCTCCCAAACAGATCTTGAAACCTCAAGAGGATCTGTCCTATAAAGTGGATCCCTCAGAACCGTTGCCGTTTGTATACCTACATCAGCCGGACCATATTCAAGCCAACGCCGGAAGAACTGAGCAATGTCCATCAAGTCGAAATGACCCTCTTTGTTCAAAGACCATACAATACACTCCATCATCTCTGTGTCATCGGTATAGTCACCTGGCATGATCTTTCGAAAAATACTGTACTCGATGTCACTATAATGGCAAAGGCCATTGGGATATCTGGAGGCTACACCTTTCTTATCAAGAAACTCTGCCCCCATTCCCAACGCATCACCGATTGCTTGGCCAAACAACGCACCAAGCGCTTTGTTTTTTGTTTTATCTTCCATTTTATTACTCTTTACATCTTTGTCACTTCTCCCTGATACAAATCATCAGCCATGTGGAGAATGACATCATGGAGTTCCAAATCATCCTTGAAAAACCGTGGGATTGCTTCATATCCCACGGCAGCACCTAAAATGTTGCCTGTTACAGCTCCTGTACTATCGCTATCACCGCCATGATTCACAGCCGCGATCATCGCTTGCTCAAAGTTGTCGAAGTGGCGAATTGCACAGTAAAGTGCAATCGCAAGTGCTTCATCACCAACCCATCCCTCTCCTAATGCACCAATGTTCTGAAGGTCAGATCGGTTATTAGCTGAGAGATCTATCGCAACTCTTGCAATCCCCATCATCTCCAGAACTTCCTGATAATGCTGTGGAAACAAATCGCCAAGCTTTCCCATTCCTTCGAGCACATACGCTATTAAGGCTTCTCTTGTCGGATGTTCATCAAGAACCAAACGATAGATGACATGCGACATCAGGGCTGCAGGAATGTAGCCAAGCGGATGTTGGTGGGTAATTTCCGCTGCATCTCCAGCCAATTTATCTGCTTCTAAGACATCCATACGGTTATCAACGGCAGCATAGAGAGGAATTGGTGCAATACGCATGACGCCACCACAACCTTTACTATTATTGATGGGGTCTTTTCCTCTGTAGATGTCATTCAACGAAGTCATACAAGTATTACCAGGTGCACGTCGCTTATTCAACTCTGGCAGACTGCCTATCCAACAGTCCTTGTATTTACCCGACTTCTTTCCGATTTGTGTCAGATACCATTCAATGTAGGCAAGACAGATACCATACTTCATACCTATCTTTTGGCGTTTTGCATTCAAGATGCCATTGGCCGTAAAGAGGCTCATTTGAGTATCGTCAGATATAACTGCCTTGCCAACAGAAGTTGATTCCACCTCTGTCCACCGAACTTCCAAACGTGTGATTCCTTGTTCACCATATTGAGACTGGATTCCCTCAAAGGAATCGATAAATTCCACTGGATAGCCTAAAGCGTCACCGATGGCACCACCAATCAGTGCACCTCTTATTTTGTCTTGTAATGTATTCATATTAACTCTACTTTATTTTCAAATCTTTGCTTTTATCCCTTTCGTGTTGATATATTCCTGCAACTCATCCTGAGTACCATTAAACAGGTTAATATCTACCACATTGTCAATAATTCCCCAAACATGACCTTCATGAGTGAATTGCCAAAACCTGCAGTTTGGCTCGTCTGGCATCTCGCCTTTAGTCTTTGCCAGCCACAAATCACGTGTACTCAGAATGGAATCGTTCTTGATCCGGGTGGTGTACACATTCATATTTGAATAAATGATGGCTTTCACCCCACACTTTTTTTCGACTATCTCTAACCATTCTTTTGCCTTTGTCACAATCTCTGGAGAGTCGATCTCCACATCAAGCACTGGTGGTAAATCGCCGGGGTTTAACTGTACATGAGATAGGAACATCTCTGCCTGCACTTTCCCTGATACTGTGTCAGTCAGAAAATGATAGGCACCACAAGGAATACTGAGCTTCTTTGCCTCTGTGTAGTATCTCTGATAAAGCGAGTCCACAAGGCAATCACTTTTAGTCACCCTGATAAAGGCAAACTGCACTGGACGATGCTTGCGAGGAGCTGGTATCTTACCACTGACACTGCCATCTTCATCACAAGGCAATGACAAATGATCCCAATGAATATTGCCCTGCCAAAAGGACAAATCAAGACCATAGACCTGTGGATAATCACTTTTACAGCCTATGACAGTTTCCTCAGTGTTCTGTGTGTCATTCCCCTTAATAAGGTAAATCAACCCGCCACCTACGACAAGGCCACACACAAACGTGCACGCATATATAAGAATCTTCTTTCCTTCCATTTTTATGACTTACCGTAATTTAACCACTAAATAAGTTTATTGCCAAACTTTTCTTCAAACTCTTTCACTACATTCTTAAAATGTGGGGTAAGGAATTCCAGTCCACTTGCATAGAGATCCTTCGGGATGCCAAAGAAGGCTTCAGCAATAGAACCTGTAATACAACCGAGCGTATCTGAGTCACCTCCAATACTAATGGCGTTACGGATGCTGTCTTCAAAATCCACACCATCAAGGAAGGAAACAATAGCCTGTGGAACCGTGTTCTGGCACAGACCTCCCCACTCGTAGTTGTCACGTATTTCATCACAAGTGAAATTGAGATCATAACTGAATTCTGACTCAATGGTTCGCTTTATCTCTTCTTTACTTGCACCCTGACGAGCAAGCAGGATACAAAGAGCCGTAGCTTGTGCACCTTTGATGCCTTCAGGATGATTATGAGTGGACTCTGCTGAATACTTTGCATGTACAAGGACCTCTTCTTTGGTATTATATGCCCATCCTACAGGTCCGACACGCATTGCACTGCCATTACCACAGCTGTTATAGGGTGAGAAGTCACCATCCTCAGCCCTATGTACCCACTTGACGAAACCACCACCATATCCTCCTTTTGGACGTGGGTAGTTGAACGCATAACGGAAATAGTAGCTGCCACTGTCACTTTGGCTACATCCTTCCAATATCCACTTGGCCGTAGCTATCGTCAGAATACTGTCATCTGTATACCCGCACCTCTCCGAGAAAAACGGGAACTCCTTTGTCTTTATATTGTGGAACTCATAAATGCTTCCCACGATGTCACCTATAATACTTCCTAACATAATCTGCTTTTTTAATCCGTTTTGTTACTCAACTCTTTTATTATCTCCTTACGTTCATGGAATACAATTTCAGGAATTGGCTCAACACCATTCATCTCTGCCATGTATTTAAATACTGCATTCAGCACTCTCATAATCTTGTTCGTGGTGAGACCCTTATCTTTTCTGTATCCGCAAATCGGCGGTGGAGCAATACCTTTATCGGCAGCATAGAACACCCAATAGGTACAAAGTGCGATGTCTGTCCGATGAAGTCCCATGGCACAGGCAATATAAAACTGCCCATCGTCAATCAGCTTACAGAATTCAGGGAACAGTTCCACCATCTTGGCAATCCACACATCTTCGTATGCCACAGGGTACTTGAAATAACTGATGCCGCTTCGTTTGCATAACTCACTATAAAAGTCTGATGTGTAATCGGCCCGTAAGTCTATCACCTGAATAATACCTGATTCAATCATTGTCTTCCATGCATGCAATTGGCGAGTGGAAGAAAGTGTCCTTCCGCGGAAACCACCATAGACCTGAGCCAAGTCTGGAATCTTCGTAGCCAAAATCCTATCCACGTCAAGGCCTTCCTGTCCTGTGTTAGATATCACAGCGTACTTGTCCAATGCGACTTCCTCTGTTGTCTTGCCATGAGCATCTTTACCAACGGCTTTGCTTACATGCCAACCTTCGCAGAACAAACACTTATATACAGCAAATGGATAACCGTACTTCTTTGACATGTCGAAAGCTGCCTTCTCTGCTTTTGTCTTGCTGCCATATGAGATCTTAGACTTCCCATCACTCCGCCTCGCATGGGCATAGATAGAGAATGCGCCCCAAGCAGACCTATTCAAAACCAGGTTGCGAAACCAGTTTGGTCGACTTAACTGATCTGTGAGCCAACAGCCAATCTGTTTGAGGTTTATCTTCTTCAGACTTGTCAATACTGTTCCCATTGTTACCAATCCTTCTTATGCTTCACTTTTCGTGTATATATCTTCTCCGACTTGTGAACTCTGCTATTGGAATGAAAACCCGGGCCAAGCAGTTCCCTCTCTGCCTCACGGCCGCCACGTCTCATCGCCTTTATAGCGTCCAATGTCGTAGACAGCGTTTTCTTTCTCTTTATCTTCTTCATATCACTGATATCTTTAAGGAGTAGGAATTTGATAATATCTATCACTTTAACGCTTTGTTCCAATACTTACTGGCATCACCTCCATACTCTTCGGTTAGCAACGCCATAAACAATGCCACGTCATGCTCATTATCCTTGCAGCCATATTGCTCTGGCTCCCGATTCACCATCAACTCCGTTATTTTGCATATAATACCATTATCAACGTATCTGGCAACATAAATACAGAATCCTGTCCAGCTGCGATAATATCGGATAGTCGACTCATCACAGTACATGAACCAATGATCTTCCATTGCGTCAGGGATGTGGCCGTATTTCACGACACGCATAGCATCACACGGAATTGTTTCGGCAAGTGGGATTACTACCCTCTTTTCAGGCATTGGCTCTACATTCCATGTGTCTTTTGTGGCCACCTTTGTCTTTTCTGGTATGGGATTCTCGCCATTGAAACGCTTGGCAGAATTGCCTGCACCAAGTTTCCACATCATAAGGGCTTTCTCCTCTTCTGCTGTTAATCGAGGTTCATCCATCCCAGCAAACTCATCGGAAAACGGTTTGTAATTACCTTCTGGATTGTGACTCTGATGGGCATTATGATCATCGAGAATAGCAAACACAATACGACGGTATTTGTTCTTGAACTCCAACTCATCCATCAGCTCATGGAACAGTCGGGCAACATGGCGAGGCGGATTGCGGAAAGCTCCGCATCCCAAGGCTCCAAGTACCAGTGAGTCATGCCCATGAGCCAATCCAATACGGAAGATGGTTCGTATCTTGTTCTTGATAGGCTCCACGTGATGGTCTGCAATCATTCCGTCAGCTGTCAAGTCTGGTCGGTTCATCCCAGCCACAGTAATAAACGAGAGACTTACAGGATTGTCCATCAAGGCATAGCCTTTCTGTTCACTTTCCCTGAAATAAACGGCATCAGGCGTATATACTCCACCAAAGTTCCTATCGAGAGGATACTGATATTGAGAAGTCTTGATGCCATACATTCCCGCAAAGGGAGCAAATTGATAGAGGGAACGGAACAGGTTCGTTCTGCGGAACAGCGTCTCTTCCTGAGCTCCGGCACCTGTTAAGACACCACCTCCAGGATTACGACGGCTGGCCATGTTCAAAACAGCAGGGGTATAGCCTTGCTCTTTCAGCTGTGCACCTGCATACAAGCAATCAATGTTTTGTACCTCTACTATGGTCTGCTCGCATCCTTGCACCGCTTCTGGCAAACATATTTCGCGCTCATAGAACACAGTCTTACACATCATATCCGAATCATCAGGAAAGGAATAATTAGTCCCATTCTCTGTCACATATCTGCCTTTATTGACAATATCTATGGTATTACGAAACTCTTTTATACGTAGTTCCTTTACCTTATAATATGCCGAATGGTCGCCGTGCCTGATTCTTTCCATCAAAATCCGATACTTCTCTAGAAAATCCTTCCGCGAGTCCCATGTATGGGTGTCTTCTTTGTTGTTCATAACTAGCTACCTATCGTTAAAACTCCAATCTGAATCCTTTTTGCTTCAACTCATTATATTTCTCTGGGTTGAACTTGAAGAGATATGCCTCCTTTTTAGGGGAGTTAAACACGGTTTCGTCCAACTGAGTGAGGATTTCCAGATGCATCATCTTATTATAGAAGTTACGCCTGTCAAACTTTACATCGAGGATAGCTTCATAGAGTAGCTGCAGTTCCTTGATGGTGAACTTCTCTGGCAGCAGCTCAAAGCCTATTGGCTCAAAATGAATCTGCCGACGCAACTCCTTCAATGCCACCCGCAGTATCAGGTCGTGATCAAAGGCTAACGAAGGCACTTCGTCCAATGCGAACCACTCCGCTTTGGCGGCATCATCACCTCCTTTCACCTCTTGCATCCTCACAAGAGCATAATAAGCAACAGTAAGTACCCGTTCCCGTGGGTCACGATTAGGGTCAGAAAAGGTATGGAACTGCTTGATGTATGCTCCTTCCAATCCCGTTTCCTCTTGCAATTCCCTCAATGCGCCTGTCTCTGCAGACTCATCCATCTTCAGGAATCCGCCAGGGAAAGCCCAGCGGCCCTTGAATGGTTCTATACCTCGTTCAACGAGCAACACTCTCAGTTTTGTCCCGTCAAAACCGAAGATTACGCAGTCTGTTGTGACACTTGGATGCGGGTATTCATACGTATATGTTCCTTTCTTTGTTTCCATTGCTTTTAACATTTATTCTAAGTCCATCAAATAGTCACGTACTTCCATCAGGGCACAGCCCAGCAGGTTCTCGCCCTGCCATTGCTCTACAGTACCCTTCATGGCTGTTTCTCTATCCAGTCCAATACCCCAAATCTTGTCGTATGGACTGGCTTCTACCAGAATAGCGTTTCCTGTGGAAAGTAGGAATCCCTTGATGTCAGGGTTTTGCCCAAACTTGGCCTTATTTCCTTCTACGACAATTTCAGATTTCCTAGCATCCCAAGGTTCTGGATTGAAGTTATGGACCTTCCGTCCCAACTTTTTGTAATCGTGTGGATTGTTCGCCGTCATTATCTCATTATAGACTTCATTGTCTCCAAACAGCTTAGCCTTGCTTGCCATCATATACTGTTCTGTGGTGTGGTATTGTACTCCCTCCACCTCAAAATAACAGTCATACCACTGACTCAGACAAGCTGCGGTTATCTTCTTCGGATTAGGTGTGTGACCCCAGAAATAGATGATTTCCGTTGCGGGATTCTCACGAACGATTTGCTTAATTGTTTCAATGTTGTACTTCATCTTTGTATCTCCTTATCTCTTATGTCCATTATTATTCTACCTAAATGATTCTCACCCTGCCAGCTATATAAGTCTACTCCCCAATAGGTTTCTTGCTTATTGTTCCCGTTGATCAGAATACAGGTTCCTGTATCTGTCAGCTTTTTCATCAGGGACGGGTTTTGTTCAAACTTAGCCCTAAGAATAGACCCCATGATGTCAAGACGAGCATCTTCCCAACCAGGGAACGGAGCCTGCTCTCTCCCTTTCAAGGCAGCCTTATCTGCTGAACAGCCAGCATAAACTTTGCGCTCAGATGCATCCATACACTTGGAAGATTGAAATGCTGCCTCTGCATTGCCATACTGCAGTCCTTGCCAGACAAAACGACAACCAAAACGATTACTCAAGAAGTCATACTCGCCTTTGAATTGATTAATCACATCAGGAAACTCGTCAGGAGTAAACTCCTTGAATAATTCCCAGACACTAGGCCACAGCATGTCCTGACAGTTCTCGCCTGATAACATCCGATTCCTGATCAATGACGAACTAATCGTTTCTGTTCCTTCAGGTTGGGGTAGTGTCACTATGTGATCCAAATAAGGGGTAAGTAGTCCATCACCCTTTAATGTTTCATTTATCGCCCCACCCGCTCTCGAATAGAGGACAACTCTGAAGGACTTCAGGAAATCACGTTTCTCTGTAAGGTGGGTGAGTAGTTTTAGCTTGTCAGCACCCATCACAAAGTACAATTCCGCATCAGGATATTCTTCCTGTAGTGCCATCAATGTTGGCACTGTCCTTGGCTCAATGGTGCCGATTTCCTTCTCACACACTCTCATGCGGCTATCTGTACACATCAATTGGAGCATCTGGACTCTCAACTCTGGCGACAGGACAACAGGAGGATGACTGTGACGCATCTTCCGTTTCAGATAAGCATCACTCACAGGAACGAAAAAACCTATATCTGCTTCAAGTTCCTCAATGGCTACCTTCATCAGCTTATAGTGAGCCAATGTTGGCGGGTTAAAACTCCCACCCATAACTACTATTCTTTTACCTTCTCCCATCATGTCTTGTGTAAATTTTACGCAAAAGTACAACTTTTATTTTAATTTACCAAATTTTTCTGCGTAAAATTTACACAAGATGTGCATTTTTCTTGTTTTTCTCCTTTTTACCAATAACTCAATGCATTTATATTATTGAGTCAGATCAATTGCACATCCTATAGTACAATTAATGTCAAATGCCACTCTATGACCAAAAACAGCATCTGCCCCCATTGAAATCGATAAGAAATCAAAGAGAATAATACTTGCACCCAACTCACCCTCAAATCCACAGGTATAGTTGTTATAATACTCTATGAGACCTTTGCCTATCTTCTTTCCGTTAGATCGCTGGGAGCCGTCATCGCCATAGCCTGCTCCAAAATAAAGATAAACAGGATAATCTCTGCTGATGATACCATACTTAATGCCAGCCATATACGAGTTACGTATGCGACCCACATACGATTTCTTGCTTACATCTACATCTTCTGATGACTCATCAGCATTAAACCCTCTTTTATCAGAACCAAGTTTCAGTGATACATAACCACCACACCTTTTACCTGCACTCACACGGAAACCAAAATAGTCTTTCAGCCTCACTATATCCATTTCACATGTTACGCGCGGTGGAAAGTAGTCGAACATACGCACATTATATTCATATATAGACTGTCTTAACTCTCTTCCATCACCAGGCACAATAATCTCACGATCTGCCGTATATGGTGTATGCAACACAAATCTGCGGCTAATCATGGAGTCGCCACGTTCTCGCTCATATCTCAAATCTACATATTGAGTCCATACATTATTATAACTACAATCAGTCTTCCTATAAATGGAATCAGATGATGTTCCAATTATAGTAAGACTATCAAAATCTGATTTAAATACGATGGTTGCACAATCTGATGCCTTTGACTTCTTCCGAACTCCTCTGATGTCAAGTCGCTGAGCAAATGCTTCGTAGCAAGTTAACAACAAACATGCAAATAACAATACTAAGATTCTTAAAAACCTCATTTCGCTTTTTCTTATATTTTTACTATCCTGTTTTCACTCTTCAACCAGATCCATCATCCAGCGATACATTGACAAGAACATCAATCCAGTACCAATACTCATATCCCGTATTCTCAATACATGCTCACGATGGACTTCATTAGGCATGTCCATGCTCCCTTTATAAATAATTACAATACTGCATCCTGGTCGCGTTGCTCCCAGTAATGCTGCTGACGGATGCGAGTTTGGTGCCATGCCGACAACCACAAACATATCAGCTTGCTTTACGACGCTTACTGCTCTTTCCTGATTAGTTCCTTGAGAATCAAGATGCAAAACTTGTTTGCAGCCAGCTTGCTCTGGGTAAGTATCGGTACTTTGCGTGATGATTGACACGTCACCACATTTTTTGAAACTAGCTATCCGCCTATAAAGATGAATGCTTTCAGATGCCCCCGTTCCAATGCTCTCTCCTGTCAAAAAAACCACATTCTTTGCCATATATACGTGATCTAAACCTTATTTCTTCAACAAATGTTTGGCAAGTGGGTTTACCACTTCTGCAAGTATCGATGTTTTCACATCTGGTAAAAGTTTATCTGCCACTACACAGATTGTAAAACGAGGATTATTGGCAGGGAAGGTTCCTGCAAACTGCAATTGCTTCCCTTGCGGAGTTATCTTCTCTCCGTCTTCTTCGGCATATATGTTTTCCGATGCGGCATATCCCAACCATTCTGTATTGTCTAGCAGCCAGGCCAGTTGCGGCATTTCTGCTTTGTTAACACTTAACACCTCGCGCAGATTAGCAATGTTAGTAGGTGTAAACACATCCTCCTGAATACTAACACTATCGCCCCTCATGGTCGGGATTATCATTCTTCCGTCATTCACTAGGCTGTTGTAACCAACTGCGATAATGAATGGACTGGTAGATGGATTGTTTGTATCTGTCAATGCCTTCCATTTCTTTTCTGCAACACTATGGCGATATCCCCTCAAAATCGCCTGATGCATCATTTCATCATTGCCCTGCCTGATCCCTTTACGATAACTCACCCCATTGTAAAGGCTATCAAGTGTTAATTCCTCATTTTCCAAGGCCATTACCGTATGAAATGGTTTCGTCAACGCTCCGGCACATGAGTGCTCTAGCAATTTCCCGGCATCTTCCGTTTCCATATCTGCTGCCAATGCAATCCATGTCTTCAATCTGCCTGTTTTTGCATCAAGTACCACTATTTGGGCGCTTTCAAGACCATGATTCTTGATCATATCCTCCAATAGCCTCCTGGCTCTCTTGGTAATTCCTTTGTCTATCGTTGTACATCCCTCCAAAGAATAAACCTCATCTGGGTCATCCATCCATATAGATACTACATCGTTAGTTGGCTCATAGACACTGACAATTCCCCGCTTAATGCCCATAGTTGCATAGAACATACTGATATAGGCACTGTCCTCTGCCATTGTTTGCCTTGAAAATCCCAAATCTCGATAAATGATATCCGTGATGTTTCGGTGCTCAATCAAGTCAAACAGCCCCTTTTTCCCGTTTTTTGTGACAACGGCGTACTTGGGGTTATAGCAGATGTCCACCCATTCGTACTCTTTTAAGTCATACTGAGGAAGGTTCCTTTTCCATTTTTCACTATCAGACAATCTGAAGGTATCGGCCACGATCTCGCTAGTTTCTGTAAGTACACTGTCGATAATCATGTCATCCTCGTCCATATAGACTGTATCGACAATCTCTATAACTTCGTCAACATCATTGTAATCAACAGCAACAGTATCAATCCAAACACTATCAACAGGCTCAATAATCTCCTGAGCCAAAAGGTTGGCAGGCAGCACCATTGCTGCCATTGCCAACAAGTTACCGAAAAACAATCTCCTTTTCATACCTATTACAATTTTACGATTTAATAAACTTGCTGATACCTTCTTTTTTCTTTTATATTTGTATATTCTATTATCATATTATGCAGGTAGCTCAACATACTCCGTATATTCAGAGAACCATTTATCAAGAGTGGATTCCACCTTAGACTCTATCTCAGGCGTAATGTTGTTGCATACCTTTTGATAGGTGACGGACAATGATGTTATTTCATCAAACCAACCGATTACAGGCAACCTCTTTACATCAAGAATATCTATCGGCAACACCACGTATGATAATGTAGATAATATCAACAATTTATCCTTTCGTGGCGTATCTTTACTAATCATCACAAAAAACAAGAGCAATATAGGTTTTGCACCAATACGCCCAAGTTTACGAACATACTTCTCAACCTTCTTACCCAATAGGGCTTTGTTAATAATAGTCTGCCTTGTCATATCTCTTCCCATTTTATTGATTTTACATTTGCATTGAGATAGTAACTCAGTTATTCTATCAAAAAAAACGGGAGAAGTTAAAAACTCTCCCGCTTAATCTACTCCCCTTCAAATTCCCTAACTTATTTGGACACGTCTCATTTTTTCAAACATTTTATGTCAATGTTTATTGCCAATTTGAATAAATATCCATTATAAATTACAAAAAGTTGTCTTAAATAGTTGATGAGAATAAAAGAGACGCATGGCTTGATTTGTAGTTTGAATACGTATATTGTCAGCGTCCGGTTCGTTCATATAATTATTATAGTCACCAGATACAAATTCCAAAACAAACACTTTCACTTTATCCGCAATTTCATTTATTTCATCTCTTGTCCTTGTCTTATCAAAATTCATAGTTCTCCAGCTACTAAATGCCCTTCCTATCCACATTTTAAAATTATCATATAAAGCACCGCCGGGATTAAAATTTGCTTCAGTGAAAAAATAACGTTCTCCTTCTATATGTATTCGGACTTCTTCTTTGTCTTTTTCTTCCATTCTTTTGTTGAACTTGTTTAATATAATCGTTTGGAGAGAATCGGCAACACGCTCTGATATACATTTGTCCGTCTCACGCTGAATAAGCGTCCATACCTCTATATTATCTGGACTAATAGTCCTCATGAAATCTAAAAACCTTTCATGAATTTGCCAGCCTGTAAGATTTGGAGTTCTCTTTATTTCATCTATAACATTTTCTATCAGGAGCCGTATTGCATCCCCCTCTCCTTTTGTAGTTGAGGATTTATACATATTAATAAAAGGAAGAGATTCAACTTCATGACGAAATGATTCCTCCGCATCAAGTTGTGCTTGTGCATACAGTGCGATGCCTTTGGCCACCACATAGCTCGGCTCACGGTCTTCTACTATCTCGGCTTCCGTGAAGACAGATTGAAGCATTCTCTTTACCCATTGCATATTGCAGGCCCCACCACTCAACACGATTCGTTCAGCCCCTTTACTGCCAACAAGGTCTGTAATACGGTCCTTCAGCTTTTTAAAATCAGCCAGTACAGCCTTCCTGTAATCTGCTGTTATTGATTCCAAGTCTCCATAAAATTCGAAAGAATAGGATCTGAAAGGATTTTGCTTACCAACCAGACCTGTATAAGTCCCAAAATTGAAGTCGAGATTATATCCTGGATATGTTCCATTCTTGAAAGATTCCTCCTTCTGCTTGCGCATGTTGTATAACAAACGTGACTCCACACTCATGTGACCATTATCTGTCTCATTCAAAATACGCTCCGTATTTGTATATGAGTTTTGATATTCCCCATCGGAAGCTCTCTTATATGCCGTACGAGCTGCTCTCTCTATGCAGCTCGCCCCAAGCTGAGCATTTGACCAACTGTCATCCGACACCTTCTTGCCGTTGTAGATAACGGTATAGTCTATAGTGCTTGACCCATAATCAACGACTAGCACGCACTGGTTGGGATTCTCCTTGGGACGGTGTGTGAAAAATGCCGCATCACTCTCGTTAATTATCCACAATAAAGACAAACCCTTTTCCGACAAAGCTTCATTGAAGAATTGAATATAGTCACTCGTCTCTTTCTCACCCCATTTCGTTGGGCATGCAATACATAGATGAAAATTCCATTCTCCATCTTCCTCACAAAGCAAGGTGCTATTTGCTGAAAGAAGCCTCTCAACCAGCAACTGGATATACGCTACATAAGCCTCCTTCTTGGCAGGATTCCTGGCTAACAAGGATACCGGGGATTTAAGCTCTGTATAGATATCAGAACAATCATGCCGTTCCAAGGAAAATACACCACTTTTGGAACGATAAACGACAGAATCCATAAGCTTGTCATTTGCAGAGGTCGTGGAAACTCTCAGTTTCAACGACTCTCCATCAGCCTTCATGCCGGTTTCTGGTGTACCAATCACAGGAACCACCCATGCCGCTGTTTCGCCATGACCGAAATCTATGCCTACAATATACTTCTTCATACGGCCGATTATTTGGGAAACACAACAACACCAGACAACACAAAAGCACCGGTAGACTTATTACGTACCGCATATTTCGCCGTAACCACCTCCTCGACATTTGCACTGCTGACCTCAAAATTTTCACTATATCCACTATTGTATTCAATGAATTCATAGCCAAGAAGAGACATCAGCTTGAGTATCTCACGCTCAAACTTATCGTCCTCAGAATCAGAATACAAACGCTGTAGCCATACAAGGACATCCTTATGTCTTCCTTCCAATTGATTGTGATTCAGCAAAACCTGAATCTTATCAAATATGACATCTATCATCTCGATTAGCTCAGATGCCGTAGAAGTACAAACCAAACTGGAAGAAGACGAAACTGGTACTGAGGTAAAAGACGACTTCAGCCCATAACCTGACACCAAACAAAAGACTCCACCCAAAATTGACCACAGGGGGAAAAAAGACATGAATAATCCCACAATAGCCAACAAAATCCATTTAATTACTAATGAAAACTTATTTGCATGATTATTTGCATAATTTGTTACTGACACATCTTTTAGTTCCTCCTTTATCGGAAACTGTATACACATTACAATATCTAGTGCTTTATCTCGTAGTATAACATCATAGATATCTAAATCATTTATGCGCTCTCGTAATATTCTCCTACATGCCTCGATTACATTCCTTTGAACAGTAACACTAGCAAGTGCAGCATTTATCAATGATATTTCTTTTGTACGATCCATTTTACTATTTGTTTAGAGGTTTACACACTACACCACGACAAATAACGTCTTTCGTTTGCTTACTGATAATCGCTTTTTTCGTAGTAATAACATTATCTATACCGTTTGCAAAGCTTTCTTCAAAGTATTCTTTTGTGCTATCATTATAGTCAATAATATCTACATGATAATCAGTTCTAATAAACCATTCTATTTTGTCTGCAAGCTCTTGGAATGAATCATCTACAGCAAGTCCATGTAAAGCATGCAGGTGTTGTATTACTGCCTCATCACTTGAACGCAATAGACTATTCCCCAATATTTTTTTAAGATAGTCCATATACGAATACGCAGCCTTTTCTATATCACCCATCGCTGACAAAAGATGCAAAATAAAGTAATTTTGATTATTGCCATTTTCATCTACTGACAATGAGACAGAAAGAGTCCATTTAATTTGTGGATCCCATTTTGCGCATAATTGGCTAAATATCGGCCTATTTTTATCCGATATTTCAGTATCCCTATCGATAATATATTGTAATAGTCTTATTGCACAAGAATTCAATGTATCCAGAGAGTCAAGTACTTCCACAAATGAAGAATATTTTGCTTCATTGGATATTTGGATAGCACCATATAATTCATCTTTTATTGTACTCATAATTAGTGAAGAATTGAATTTGGTGTATAAAATACATACCCACCTTCTGGTGAGATCTCAAATGCTAACAAAGAGTTGTCCTTGTTATTGTAACAGAACGCATTATACTCATTCCCCAAAGTGAAGCAATCAGCCGAACAGTGTAATTCACCATCCATAGTTGTATACACAGGGTATCCTCCTTTTTCAATGGCAATCGAAGATACCTCTTCCACAAGCTGAACACCATCGTGCGTATGAATTTCTAGATAAGGTATTTCAGATTGTTTTCTCAATTTCATTTTCATACTAATCCCATATTGATCATCAGAAAGAAAATTGGAAAGTAAACGGATACATCCATTAGCATCAAATAGACCTACTACACAGTCACCAGGACGCAAGTTCATTCTTTGGTTCCCGCTGCACACATAAATCGAATTGCTCTTCGACGTGTTTGCAATAATGCGTCTGCAAATTGGAAATTGGGGTATAAATGATGGCTCAAATACTTTATTAATATCGCATGGATAAAAATTTCCCACAATATTTCCTGTTTTTAATGCGACAAAAAGGTCATATTGCAATGGAATATCAGAATTAACCTTATCAGCATTGAGTAACATGTATAACAAGGTCAATCCAATTAAATCCTTTGTTCTGATATTTCCTCGGTATTTTGATACTTCAGGAGCCAACCTTCCTAGGCTCAATACTGTATCTTGTGCAGCAATACGAATAAGTATTTTATCTTCACTTTGAAAACTTAAAGGGATTTCCACATCATTAATTATCCATTCTCTCAGTATACAATAAATTTCCTTTTCTAAGGTATTGTCAAAAAATACACTCTTCGATGGATCTCCGACCATTTTGACAAAAACTTTACGTTGTTTCCAGAATTCTACTAAGTCGAAAAATCGTCTCAAATCTGAAATACGCAATATCTTAACACCTTGTATTTCCATTTACATTACTAATTAATTCGTTTGCCATACTATTTATAGCGTTCCTAATGACATAATAAAGCTGTTGATCATATTGACTTTGAAGATGCTCAACCCTCCACACTCCTTCTTGATTACCCAAATCATATAGTTTCCCATTCTTGTTTTGTGAGAAACAGAATTCATTATAGCCTGTAAATGGAATAATGCTGTTTTCTGATGCGCTCACAAAATTGTTTCTTGATAACTGAGAAAAACAACGGGCTATATCTTTTAAATTAGTTTCTCCATAAGTACGCATCTCTTTCAATGCCTCTCGAAGGCATATTATAAACCTTGAACTATCAAATACCGCAAAATCTCCTTGCTGTTTTTGACAAACATCTTTTGGATGAAGATAACGTGTTTTTGCCTTAGCAATTAGTTGCTCAATATCAGCACCAATAAAAAAACTATTCTTGTTAGTCACCCTGGCATCTTCCGAACTAAGTTTATCAACAATACATGCCTTTTCAAGAATTTCCTTTTTAAACATCGCCGCGTTGATAATGTTCCGATCAAACAAGGGTAAAGATTGACTATTATTCCGGTTCTGATAACTATGAATGTCACATTGTCTTTTGATATGTGATTCAAAAATCGCAGCACATTCATCTGCAGACGGCATAAACATATAGAATTTCTCATCAAAACGACCACTTCTAAACATTTCTGGTGGCAAAGAAGAAATATCATTGGCTGTTGCAAATACAAAACAGGAAACTTCGCGTTCACCTTTTTCCTGCATCCATGTCAAAAATTTGCCGAATATGCGTTTAGTGACTTCATGTCCATTTGCACCTGAAGAACCTGCAAAAGCCTTCTCCATTTCATCAACCCATAAAACACATGGCGAAAGAGCCTCTATGATATTTAAAGCATCATTCATGTTTTTTTCTGACTCGCCTACATATCCCCCCATCACATCACCTAAATCCATTTTTATAAGGCTGAGCCCTAACTCACTAGCGATATATTTGGCCATCATAGATTTTCCTGTTCCTGGAACCCCAGAAACCAAAATTCCTTTTGGTGCATTGATGACATACTGTCCGTTATTTTGTGGAGAAGCTATCTCCATCTTATGTTCAGAGATCCACTGATTTAAGACCCCCATGCCTTCTGGTTTTTTGTCATCTGGTTCCACTAAGGATAAAGCAGCAGATGATGCTATAATGCGTTCAGAATCAATTCGTATATTCCTCAACAGTTCATTCATTCCAGAAACGCCCGCACCATCAGTAGAAGAATAATAAACGCGCCCCAGCATATATTTGTTTTTTCTCAAAGTATTAACAATCTGAGTGACATTTAATCCTCGCATACTATGATATAGCCTGTTAAGGTAAATATCATCGCAGATCGTCAAATAACCATCTGCGTTTGTGGAAATATTCGTCCCATCAAGTTTATGGACTTCTTCAGATACAATTTCAGAAAACTCCTCCTTTGATACAAAAGGAACTTTAATAACTTCAGAATAAGGCTCAATATATGCAGGAATGCCTACTTCAGAATTAGTCACAATTATGATATATGATTTCCGTAACATCTCAATACAACATCTCTCAGCTTCGGAAAGGTTCATGTTGATGGTAGAGAAACCACAACATATATTAACATAATTTGTTAATAGTGTTTCTGGAAAAGGGTAAGAGAACAGTTTCTTCCTAGCAATATCTTCCGAATAGTCTCCAAGTTGATATACAAATATACAAGGTTCTTCCAAATTACGCATATCCGTAGATAGAGTAACTGGAGTCCCCTCAATAATACTAACGTTGGATATATCTGAGTCCTTCTTAATGCCAACAACCTTTGCTCCCTTCTTTAAGGGCAAAATAGATTCGTACATTAATACCTCGTTGACAAATTCTGGTTCAGTCGTTACTAAAAATATGATACGCTTACCAGCTAGATAAGCAACTTTCATTTTTTCTATTGTGCGACCTACCCTACTATTCAAATACTTCTGGGCATTCATAGCTCACTCTCAATTACCTTTTCATAATCGTTCTCCAAATCTTGTGAAACAGTATTCTCCTTTTCCACAATTTCCTGATAACTATCCCATACGTCCGGTGCACTCTTCTGGACATATTCTAATAGTTCGTCCGTTACTACCATTCGAGACTGATGTTTGCCAATAGAAAGCATGCCAAGCAAGTTCCATAGATCTGTTTTGTCCGATTTGGCATTTGCTTTGTCTAAGTCATCCAAGAATAACAATGCTGCCAAATCATCCATTCCATATAAGCTAACTAAATCTGACAAAGATACTTCAAAATACCCATTTCCATCAGGAGATTGAATTCCCATCTCAATTTTAGGCAATACCCTATCTTTATATAGCTGGGCAATTGCTTGCTTAATTTGCGGTGAACACTTATTGATGCGATAAGCAATATGCACTTTTGACTTAACGTTGCCTAACGATGTAATAATATCTTTAATTTTCATTTCTCTTACATTTAAGAATTAAAAACAGCTTCTGCAAAATTTAGAGCATCAATTTCAATGATTTGCTTCTGATATGCTTCATATTTTTCAATAGAATCACACTCAACGTAGTGCTGCCAGCTATAAAGCCATTGGGCAATACGTTGCGGAGAAAAGCCCCATTTGTTGTTTCTGCAGGATTGTATCTGTATACAGTGCCGTAATTCATGACATATTGTCTTAATGATCTGTTGGGGGTCTGCCACAAGGAAAGCCTCATTAAGAACTATTGATGTCTTCCCGTTTTCTGATATTGCATAACCACGGGTAAAAAGGCCTAATTCTTCAAATGTCACTTCATCAAGATTTACCCCCATAACCTCTGCAAGCTCCTGGGCAACTTCTGAAGCAAGCTGTTTCCGTTCATTCATTGAATGATATTTGGAGAATTCGCTCTCAATAGTCCCAGAAAACTTGTTGCTTATATACGTACGGCACTTTTTGATGAGCTTTTCATCGCAAGGCTCAAACGAATAGGTTTGGGAGTACTGTGTTATGGCTCTTCGAAGAGCCTCAATTTCTTCATTTTTTTTCTTGACCTCTATATACTTATCAATTACCCATGCCACTCCTGCTGACACGAGTATGACAACTCCGCCTATTATTACTGTAACTAATTCCATAGTCAATTTTATAAAGCTGGTGCCCGACATACAAATATCGGGCACCAATATGAATCCTATGCCATCACAGGCTGTACATTTTGGTTCTCACCATTGTTAACCACTGGCTCAGGCTGTATTACAGGAGCTCCAGCACCAGAATCGCCAGAATCTCCACCGCTTCGGTTTGTCAAAGCCTCAATGACACGCTCTACCCATTCTTTCACCTTCGTCACGATTGCCTTTGTCTTTTCTGTAAAAGGCCCAACATTCTCATCATAAAGGCTACTAAGGAACTCCAATGTGGTCTTTCCTACTTCAAAGGCTTTTGCAGCAAAGAACCAGCACGCCAAAAAGCCCAATACCAGAGCGACGTATACACCTATTGCACTAGTACCAACATATTCTAGTATCAGGAAGGTCGTTATTAAAGTCACGGCCCCCATAACATTCCAAAGAAGGTATAGCAGCCCTGCAACAAATAATGCACCAAGAATCCACTTCATCACAACTTGCCAGCGTTTCAGATCAATTTTTCCATCTTCCAACTCTGCTGTGGCGAGAATTGCTTCAATACTTGCACTACCCAATACACCCAACATCTGAGCAGTAATAGGAACTTCAGATTCCGACAACTTAATTTCGCCCTCACGTTGGGCAATATAAAGCCATAATGCTGTCATGAATCTGTAATCATCCTTATTCATCTCTATCTGCTTGGCAATTTCAGAGATGGCCTCTAAGTTTGTACCGTCTTGGACAGAATTGGCCAACTGTTCAAGGTTGATGCCATCATTAAGCTGTGCTTCGATTTCTTCTGCCAAGACTTCAGCATCTTTTTGGGAATTGGCTTCCAACATTTGTTCTGCCTCTTCCTTTATAACATCACCCTTTTCCAGTATCTGCAAGGCGGTAAGAATGTTCGCATAACGCTTGATACGCTCCTCGTCAGACATGTCCTTAGTAAGTTCAGCAAGCTTTTCCTTAGCTTTAACAGAACCACAGGTAACGTTCACTCGGTACTGGGCATCAAATTCAGCAATACCTTTATTGATGTCTTCGACAATCTCAGCTGCTTCAATCTGAGCAATACCAAATTTTTCAATCAGAATAGTTTGTGCAACTTCTGTAAGTGGCATGTTTGCACACTTGTCACGCATTGCCTTAATTTCTGACTCATGGCCCTTAATTGCAATTACAGCCTGATTAATGGCCTCATGTGAAAATTCATTCTGTATCATAATCCTTAATTTTAAATTGTTATTTGATAATGTTCAATCACATTGAGACTGTTTCTTTCGTTTTCTGTCAAATTATTCATCTTTTTTTTCAATATCTTTATCTGCAGCCATCATAAATCCACTTATTTGCGGTTCAACTTTCTGATGTCCGCGTTCTTTTTCTATATCAAAGTCATCTTCACCTAATAGCCAATCAGCATATTCCTTTTGGCTTTTATAATTAGCGATGGTGACATTTAACAACAAGTCTGTTTCACCATTTTCAATGGCCAATTTTTTTATTCGCTTATTCTCTGATTTGGTTAGTCGACCATTAACGTAATCAATCAGTTCTTCATCTGAAATTAACCTTTTCATAATTCTAACAATTCTTTTAAGTGATCCAAAGCACGACCTTTGAGTAAGGCCATAGCGTCCTGCTTTTGTTTATTACTCCATTCTGAGATGGGCTGTTTCCTGGGATTAAGATAACACTTTAAATCTTCAAAGGCTTCCAGCCCAGAAGCATCATCCTTTACCATTAAGTTAATGGCAAGTTGCTCCCGCTCTGGCAGTTTGCTAAATGCGTTATTTACTTTCTTCTCCAATGTTCGGTCTTTATTTGTTTCGCTGTTTATCAAGAGCGAAAACCAAGGATTATCTATCACATCACCACCAAAGACATCTGTTTTAATTCTCTGACCTTCATCAATGCTGATGATTCTCGTCTTACTTTTCTTCTTATCTTCGCCCTTCTTCTTGTTGGTAAAATATCTAGTTGTAATAGTTGAAGTGTAAGACTTCAAATTCGAATTGTTCTTACCTTTAAAAAGTGTGAGTTTATAAAAAGGAACCTTTGTCTCTGGGTTCTCTTTTGAGATAAACTCATAGTACTCGCCATAAATTTTTTCATAGCCACAATGATACAAGTCTGCAGCAATACTGGCAATAATTGGCCTTGAGTAATCCGTCAGAAAGAAATTTCTTGCTATAGATGAAGTGACACAATTCTCCTTCAGAGTAATCCTTCGTACGAATTCCAGTTCGTACTCATACGTAGGATGTTTTCCATTGACATCCCCTTTTATGGACTCAAATGTTGCACTTTGCAATTTCTCAAGCAACAACTCGTCCTTGTTCTTTTCTTTACTTTTTTCTTTATCCATTTTAGTAGAATAATAATGAGAGAACTATTATTTTTTTATGCAAATATAAACATTTTTTTTTATTTAGATTCTTCTTCATTTTGAAAACCGCAAATCTGAGGTACTTTTTTTAATTAATTAAGAGATTATTATCATAAATCTAATTAAAACATAATAATTCATGAAGCATCCATCATTTTTTGCATATTTAAAGATTTCTTCTTTCTTCTTATTACCTTTTTACATTTGCTAAACTCATCTTCAGTATAATTGCAATCATGTGGGATGCTTAACACAAGATCATTACATCCAACGAAAGCACTTGAATGTATATAACCGACACTATCTGGTATGTACACTTTCTCCAGCTTCTTACAGTGCGCAAAGGAATGCTCACCAACGGAATGTACTGATGATGGAATATCAATAGAAATCAGATCTTTACAACCATAGAACGCACTATCCTCAATCCGCGTAACAGATTCTGGTATTTTAGTGTTTTTACAACCATACAACAAATAATTATTTGCAGTATCAATAATGGCATTACAATCCTCACGGCTGTCATAGAGAGGATTATTCCTGCTTACAACGATATGGCTCAATTCCTTACATGAGCTAAATACTCCCTTCCCGATTTTCTTTACTGATTCTGGAATAATCACAGCATAAATATCTGAGAACTCAAAAGCTCCGTCACCAATCTCCTCTATCGTATTAGGCAGAACGGTATTGCTACACCCCTCTATCAGCTTGTTGGTTGCTGACTCAATAAGGGCATTACAATTCCCTCGACTGTCAAAGAAGCGATTTCCTTCATTGACTCTAATATATTGTAGCGATTCAGTCACTGAGAAAGGTCTATTCTTAATATGCCTAACCGAAGCTGGAATAGTTAATGCCTCAAGACTTTCACAATACGCAAATACTCCATCACCCATAATTCGCAATGATTCAGGCAGAGATATTTCTTCAAGACTATAGCATTCAAAGAAAGCGCATTGCCCTATATAAAATAAATTGTCAGGCAAATAAAGACTCTTCAAGTCATAACAGTTTGAAAAAGCCCAACTCTCGATAATCCTTACTGAAGGTGGAATAATTAACTCTTCCAATTCCGAAGCGCCAGCAAAGGCCCACTCTCCTATTCGGATAATACCCTCAGGAATAATAGTTCTTTTACAGCCGGCGACTAGCTTATTTGAAGCAGACTCTATAATGGCACAACAATTATCACGACTATCGTAATAGGGATTGTCAGCTGCGACGGAAATGTGGGCAAGGCTTGAACAACCAGCAAATGCGAGAGCACCAATGCTTGTGACTGATGCAGGAATCACTATAGATGTTAATTCCTCACAATCCTGAAAGGCATGATGTTCTATGGCTATAACATTATCAGGAACAATGTACTCCCCTTTGTAGTCCTTGTCACATTGTTTCAAAACGACGCCTTCTATTAATACCAAATTATCCAGAACTTTTTCCACTTTATTCATACTCTTACTCTTTTTTTCAACAGCATTCATAGTTTCATTTCCTATGTCATTAATCGTTACTTCTGTTGACATTGAGTAATCATTTATGTATTTCTATCTGCTTTTATGAAATAATTTCATTTAACTATATAAATAAGAACAGCAGCTACATATTCATTCTTGAAAACATATAGCTGCTGCACTATCAAATCCGACGAACAAAAGATGTGTATTGCTATCTACCAGCATTCTATATGGTTATATTGACACGGGATTACCATCTGCCCTGAAGAATTGAAAGCTCCGACAAGATCGATACCATTGCCAGACTCTTTTCGCTCCTTAACAATAATTATATTAGTATTAATGAATTTCTCCATTTCGTCCTTGTAGTTAAGAATGATATTACTACTGACAAAGTTTTGTAACAATTTCCCAGAAGTACTCATTAGTAACCATGACTCGTCATCGCTAACAATTAAAAAGGATTCCATTTTAGGAATAATCATATAATTCTTTGACGACAATTTGTTCTCTCCATGGAAATCACATAAAAGAGTTTCTTTTCGAGTCTCATAATTTACAAGCATGCAGCATTCATCTTTAATATACACAAAAGAAACATCATCCATTGGAGAGAAAAAGCCATATTGACACCATCTGTCTCCAATAATTTCATTCCCTTCCAAATCAAAAACAAAACAGCAAAACTTATCCTCAAACTTATTGACAAGCCACAAACGGCCTTTGACAATAGAAGAAAATATCAGCTCGTATTCTGCATCAAGTCTTATTTTCTTATTTTTTAATATATTATATAGAAATATTTTATCGTCGTTAGTCTGATAAATAGCAAAATCTCCCTTCCCAATTAGAAACATTTTCTTTGCTTTTTTTACGAGTTCCTTTGATTCTGTTGAATCATATAAACCGAACAAATTATCTGGATATCGAACCATAAAACGATTATTCATGGAATCAACAGGGATAAAGTTCATTAATGTTTTACTGATAAGATTATAAGACTTAGTATCATCAGAACTCCACAAGAAAACATCATTATGATTTAGATGCCTTGTCTTTTTTGACAATTGAACAGTATCTTCTCCGCAAAACACTTTTCCTTTCCACCCCATGAAAATAGTTTCTGAGACTATTTGCGTTACGCCTTTTACAAACGTTTTTCCTTTACCTGTAAAGATTAAATCTGTCCCTATACAAATGTTAGACGTTTGTGGATTCATCGACACACTAATTGCAGAATCTTTACATGAAAATTCATGCAAAACTTTCATGGACTTCAGATTAATAACACCGGCTTTTACAAATGAAAGCAAACAAAGAATATTCCCATTAGAAGTCATCCCGAAAATACGTCCATAACGAATGTTAGGCAAGATTATTTCCCCCTTATTATTTGCAATCCCCCAATATGGACTTCCGAAATTTTTGAAAGCGACTAACTCCTGATTTAATGGAACAGCCTCTTCACAAGCAAACAACTTCTTGATTCCTTGTTCTATGACATAGAAAAGTGTATTATCTTTCATGAAGAAATTAAATTCCATGACAAATGGATAACAATTATTCTTTAATCTTATGAGAGACGACCCTACAATCTTTCCTCCATGACTGTAAAAATCATAAACCGCTTCGTTATTAACATTTTTTACAGCTACATATGAAATTGGAAGATCTATGCGAGACGAAGAAACATTGTCTTTATCTAAAGAATCATCAGAATTATCTTTGTAATCAAACCCGACCTTATTAAAATTACAGGAATAATCCTTATTCTCACGACTATCTTTCATAATATATATATTATTAGCCTACTATTCTATATAATCCCCTGTTTCAGCATTATAATAGATTAAATTGCTACCTTCACGTAAAAGAAATTCTTCTTCATTTATACGAACAGCCCATTTATATTTACATGGTAATACTTCGGTCAAATCTACTTTGTACAACCCGAAAAAATCGCCTTCTTTAATCAAACCATAACCATTACGAAAATCCATCGGTTTCCCAGACATGACATTGAAAATATTCTCCTTCCCAAATGCGCAAAATGGTATGAACATTTTCGAAAATGTATTGTCTTTATAGATATCATAATCCATAATTCTTTCGAAATTGGCAGAGCCTATACTTTCATTATTAAAAGGTAACATGTGCCTCCCCTCTAAATCTATCAGTCCTAAACCTTGTTGTCTTTTACGAACGCCGATTGCCACATTATTTCTAAAATCACTCACCCATACATAGTCACATGGAATAACTAATTCACCTCTCGTATTAATAAAACCAAATTTGGGGATAGGGCGGTGTGGAGCTCCTATGAAAGTTATCTTTGCACGCCCATCGTGGAATTGTCCAACTTGACAAATTTCTGTAAGCACTGTTTTCCCCTTATATATTGCCTTATAAGAGGGAACTCCATATAATGAGCCAAATTTACTTTTATCTTTTTCTATAACTACGATTTCTTCATCGTGAGATTCTTTAGGGACCTCCTTAGATACCACAGGTACACCTTTACTAATTTGCTCCTTATAAAAATCTTGATTAGACATAAGATACGCTCATTTTATGACTTTAGTTAATTATAGAAGATCCCTGTTATACAATGACAATACTTTTTTCCCGATAAGCTGCAACGGTGTTTCCTGGGAAATAATAACCCATTCTTTGAACAAATTTAATCATTTGGCCCGTTGAAGCCTCGCCCAACACATCTCTATCTAGATCCTCGTCAAACAACTCTCCAATTGGTAATCTAAGACCCGTAAGGTAGTCTTTCACATTATCTCTTGAATCATTATACAACCATGCATCAATGATAGGTTTCCTTTGTTTCAAAAAAGACTGTATTTGTGAAACCAAAGACACAAATTGTTCCTTCCTGTTCTCTGAAATGTTCATTTCCCGAATCTGTTGCTTTATATGGGAATCATCTTTTACTTCTAATGCCAAAAGCTGAAACATACTATGCAGCAGGTTTCTCGTTTCGTTACCTCTTAAACTATAGATCTGATCATTTATTGTTTGGAATTCATGAACGCTATGGTTATACGCATCAAGAGTTGGTTTAATTGGAGGTTTTGGCAATCCTTCATCATCATCTTTGGATTCAGGATCTCCATTTTTGGTTGTTCCACTAATATTGTCAATGCTTGATCGTATTAATTCAATTTGACTATTCAATTTCGTCAACCGATTTGGCAAATCATCTGCTACGTTTCTAATATCGTCTCGTACTGCCTCTAATAGATGTTTGTTTCTTTGAAAAGATTTGTATAGCCACCAAAGCATTATTCCGAACATTAAAGCAAAAATCGAAAGCAACCACAAAAATGACTTACTGTCTGCAAACGACGTACGGCCATCACTAGGGTCTACTTTTAAATCAGAAATTTGGTGACATATACTTTCAAGAATAGAATCATTATACTTAAACCTTGCAGACAAAGTCTTTTCTAAACAACTATCAGTATTAACATAAACAGTGTCATGCTCCTTCTTTATAATTACCTGTGATTGTTTCTTCTTCAGTCCCGACAACTCATGCCTAAGATCGTTTACTACTTGCGTTAATGAATCTTGTGCAGAAATAGACAGAGAAGATTGCGATACAACGGCTTCATCGGAAGACAAATTCAAACTGTCTACAATTTGAGCATATGATTTCCCTGCGAATCCACCAACAATAAAAAAGGAAAATAAAAGAAAAATTTTATATCTATTCTTTCTCATAATTCAATTATCTAAAATAACATCTGATATTACACCTTCTGACACAACCAAACCTGATTCATATTCACTGAAAACAAAATGCAAGTCGTTAGAGATTTGAGCTTCATTAAAATCCACCTCAAGTTTATATCTTGTTTCTGGCTGACATCCAGATTCAATTTCAGCTTCTATTTGTAGTGCAGGATTCTCTTCGTTTGCATAAATGACAAAGCCATCTATGGAAGAATATATTCTGGTTCTAACTGTTGTTTGATCTTCTTCTGTTGATAGTTCATCATTAATATAATTACTAACTAGTTTATCCTTAATAGCAAAAGGAGTGAGAATCAAATGACCTCTATCCGGGAAACTGATGGCATACTCTTTCTCATCATCTATCATTGCATTCAGTACACCAATCTTCATATTGATGCCAAAACGACCATAACTTTCCTTCAAATCTTCTGAGGCATTTCTAACGAACGATGAATAATAATAATTCTTTTTGGCCAAGCGGATTATATCCTTGTTTAACAAAAGATAACATGTGCCAGCTGCAATAGAGCCACCCGACATAAGAGCTCCCATATTCGAGAATTTATCGTCACTTGTTTCTCCCAATTCACGCTTAATTAGCTCCCTCAAATAAGACTTGAGCTGATAGTTACAGGCCATGCCACCAGCAAGAACTATTCTGTCTATTCTAATACCTTTATTAGCATATAATATTTCTTTTACCTTTTCACCTATTTTCTCAAAAGTTGGAACAAATACATTCTGTATCAATTCATTCGTAGAAAAATAACAATTATCAACCAAATATTCTTTTACGACATCTGCCACCTCATCATGGCCTTCTTCTTTTAACCATTTTCGATACTCTGCTGTAAAAGAAAAAGAGCACTCTTCTATTGAATTAAAATCTTGTCGATTTTTCAGGCTGAACCAATTGTCTTCAAATTCAATGAATTCTCTCACTTTGGAACGAAAACCGTCAAACAACATTTCGACCAATTGCTCATCATATAATCTATCATATGATATACCTGAATTAGTATTTTTGTCTTTAGTTATTTTCCTGAGAATGAATTTGTAAAATGCTTCATCAATATCATTACCACCAGCAGCAGAGCCATCAGAATTAGCAATCATTTCTATTTTATATGAACCATCTTTTTGTTTTGCTTCCTTCATCAAACACATATCCGTGGTACCACCTCCACAATCTATAACAAAAGAAGTTCGCCCATCTTGATAGTTAATACGACTTTGGGCATCAGAAGCTTGAAGAGTATACACCAAAGGTCCTTCTGGCTCTGATAAGATGTGAGCTTGCTTTACAGGGAAAACATCATGTACAATCTCTTTCATAACCTGCTTATTGTCATCGGACCAAATCGAAGGTATAGTAATACCCCATAAAATTTCATCTGCAATAACAGGTCTATCTAATCGGTTTAAGCGTCTTGTTTCAAGTTCCAAGCATTCAATCTTTATGATACGCAGAAAAACTTTTATAACAAGAACAAGAGGATAATTCAAACTTGCATAATTTTCATTACCGTGATAAAGCATCATTTTAAAACGCTTAAATCCCACCCAGTTTTCACTCGATATTTTAGATGCAAAACGTTTTATTGGCTCGCGCCCCCATATTACATTGGGATTCTCCCTGTTAGGAAACACTCTTGATTCAATTACAAAGTCTTCATCCAATAACGAATCATAATCATTACAAACACGCTCCAAAAAAGAAGGCTCGATGTAAAACCAAGTATTATCTTTGGCATAAGAACCAATATTTTGTAAAAACTCGGGATTGGAAAACACCAAATTCCCTTCTGAGTCATGTGAACAAACTCTACAGCATCCAGAGTTTGTTGAGCCAAAATCCACAGCGATTGCCGATATTTCCTTATTATTCATAAACTTATGATTTTAATTATTTCTCATTTTACTAATTAATTCCAAAACATTGTGTCGTATTTCGTCTGATACTTCATTAACTTTTGTGGCAAATTCGAACTGGTTTTCCTCACCAGAACAAGCTACATTTAAGTGAACTATACCATCGGAATCTCTAGAAAGAATAAAGTCTATTTCTTTTCCAAGCTTAACCTTCTCGGGGAAATGAACATCTCCACTGAAGAAAGCACGCTGCCCATCGTAATCAAAAAATCTCTGGCCAATATCATTCTCAATAATAGTTATAAATAGATGTTTACTTGACGTTGGCATATACCGCACAAAAGTTCGTCCGGATATCTCTAATGCATCATTTTTCATAATAATATTTTCAACCACATCCACATTGTCTTTAGTTCTTGTAACAATACCATAGGCATGGCCGTGCTCATCAATACTAATATTCTCACTACCATTATCATCGGACAGGAATTTCGCATATTTGGCAGCTCCAATCGCTATCGCCGTATCAGGATTATTATACTCAACAACTACTCCTGGTAAATGTTGCTGCAAATTCCTTTTAATTGCTGGCATTTTGGATGCACCACCAGCCAAACAAACTCTATCTATTTTAACATCTGACACTCCTTCTAAAGCACGATCAACGACTCTCAATGCTCTATCAATTAAATGCTGCGAACTTTGTTCGAATTCCTCAATTTTGATTTTAACCGAATGTGGTATACCTGTGTCATCAACAAAAGGAATATTGAGAATATGAGCAACTGGTAGGTCTATTTTAAACGGTTCTATTTCTATTAGGCGTTTCGTGGTTGCCATACTGTCAGAAAAAACCAAACCCGAATTCTCATAACATAGTTGCAATAACATTTTATCCCAACACCTACCCCCCAACTCTGAATCACCTGCAGTAGCAAGAACCTTATAATCACGGTTGTCTGCACATTGAACAATACTAACATCAAGTGTTCCTCCACCCAAATCAAAAACCATCACGGTCTCACCATCCCTTATGTTATAACTGATAGCAGCGGCAGTAGGTTCAGAAACAACCTTCAAGACATTTATTCCTGCAAGTTCTGCAGCTATCTTTGTCTTTTGCCTTTGTATATCAGAACAAACAGCAGGGACTGTAATCACTGCACTATTTGAAACTGGCAAACTTTGTGCTACTCGAAAATGATTACTATGAGATATCAACTCGTACAAAATACAAGCCACGGGCTCAATAGGGGATAGCTTTCTTGTTTCAGTCTCACTAATCTGATATTCATCCTTAGTATACTCATTCTCCATTTCTGTTTTGGCAAACGCAACTACATTCCTTGGATTAGGTAAACCGAATGCATTCCTTGCAGTCGTGCCCACAATAGGCATCCCGTCATCTCTGAACATTACAACAGAAGGAATTGTTGTTTCATTTCGAAAAGAAGGGACAACAGACAACGACCCATTATCTTCTGCTACTGCAATGCATGAATTGCATGTCCCGAAATCTATTCCATATACAGCCATAATTCTTATTCCTTATAATAATACAATTTAACCCTTTCAAAAGCTAAAATCTTATCACCTAAGCAAAAGCCAGGGATCTCACAAGTGGCAACTTTCCCATCCATTGTTTTGTCATTTGTTATGATATAGTTCTCGCTTGCCTCCATAACTTCCGGAGAAAACTTCGCTCCTACCTGACTACGCTTACACTCCACTCCTATCCTTTCCAATACAGATTCTATACCTAAATGCTGATTCTTTATTATTTTAATCAAATGTTCAGCATCATTGGAATATTTATCTTCTGCTATACATGCAGATTGACACAACATAGACTCAACGTAAATCAATGATTTTATCAATTGATCCATATCTTTAATTGGCTCCTGAGGTTCTGTTTTAGGCAGAATAGAAAAACGACTTTTTATCCAATCAATAAATTTTCCTATCAATCCCATATGCATAGTCAATTAATATTAGTTCTAAATTTAATTTTACAATCACTGCCACTAATAGCAACTACTATTTCATCGCCATCCATTATTGGCAAACCTTTCCCCACTGGATTAGTGGTTGTATTTATATATAATGTAGGTGCTTCAGTAGGAAGCTCACATATCGTACAATGGTAACCTTTATCTAAATCCTGAACATCTATAGCCTGAACATCTATAGAGAAATATATAGGAAGTACCATTACTCCTGGAATAATTATCTTCTGATGCTGTTCGCAACTAGGATTCGTCTTTGCACTCCCAAAAGTATTGACACCTTCATAAAGACAATAAACTGTCTTTTGTTCTGTAACAAGAAAAGCTGCAGGCTTTTTCCGTCTTAAATTAATCATTTCATTAACTAATTTTTCGCACTCTTCCTGCTTAGCTATAATTTCCCTTTCTTTAGCAGTAATAACATCATTCAATTTCGCAACCTTTTGTTGTTGGGCATTCCACCAATTACGGTGTTTTATTGCTCTATCATTTTCAATCTCTGCAATTATCTTAGAGTCTGGCATAATATAATGTGTCTCGAATGCACAATTCGGACAAATCATTCCTGCTTCAATCTCTATTTCACAAACTGGACATTTATATCTACTCATATACGAACTGTTTTATTTACATTCTTAACTTCAATATTCCTAATCAATTTATACCTTCTAATATAAAAAACCATCCTTTTCGGCACTAAGAAGATACGCTAGTCAATTATTTCTATATCCTTTATTTCTGCACTTTCTGACTCTACAAGTTGCATGTTTTCATCTATATCGTACAATTTGTTCGATGAATATTTATTTGATTCATAAGCCTCTTGAAATAATGGCTCTATTTTCGAATCAATTTCTCTTCTTACAGGCCTTGCTCCTTCGTTGCTGCCAGAACATTGTTCGGCAATTTTCCTCAAATATGTCTTTGAAACAAGATTAATCATCAAATCATACTCTCTGCCCAACTTCCTAATTTGTTCAAGCGCAATTTGAACAATGTCTAACGCTCCAAGAGTATTGTAAACCAATAACCAATCAATCCTGCCACAAATCTCATTGCGTAACCCGCTATCTTTCAGAATCTTTCTAGTCGCTTCTTGAAATTCATTTGTTGTAATTTGAATATCCTTTGTATACAACGCCTTCTTTGTCTCAATCAATCTATCCATTGCGAGATTGGTGGTGAAAACAATAACGGACTGGGCAAAATCATAGTTGACTCCTCTTCCATCAGCAAGATTTCCCTCATCCATCAGACTCATTATTGTAGTAAACAGTGAAGGATGAGCCTTTTCTATCTCGTCAAAAAGAATTACTAGCTTGTCAGACATCTTTCTAGCAGCAAAAAGCGGTGCATCAGTTTCACTTCCAACATGTCCTGTTGCGCTGCCCAAGAGTTTCCAAGTATCTGCTGCGTTTTGGTATTCACTCATGTCCAATCTCACAAACTTGTATCCTTCTCCAAACAATGAACTTTGAATTGTCTGTGCGGTAAAGGTCTTACCTGTCCCGCTTGTTCCCGCAAACATGAACACTATTGGCTTTGTCTTTTTCTTCTTTCGAATCCAAGTGTTTATTGCATCGGTGATGACTACAATATTGTCTTGCTGGCCCTTAACAGCCTTCAAATCATTAATAAGTCTTTCCTTGTCAAACTTGACAGTCTTAGAAGTCTCAAAGTCTATTAATATTTGCTCCACTATTTCAGTATTTGCCGACTCTACAATATGCATACCATCATCAATATCATATAACTTGTCCGATGAAAACAATCCTGATTTTGATGCTCTTTGCAAAATCGGCTCAATCTTCGACTCAATATTTCTTCTCACAGGTCTTGCTCCTTCGTTGCTGCCAGAACATTGTTCGGCAATTTCCCTCAAATATGTCTTTGAAACAAGATTAATCTTAATATCATACTCTCTGCCCAACTTCCTAATTTGCTCAAGTGAAATTTGAACAATCTCTGAAACACCAAGAGTATTGTAAATCAATAACCAATTAATTCTACCGCAAATCTCATTAGGCAATTTATTGTCTTTTAAGATTTTCCTTGTCGTTTCTTGAAAATTGTTAGAAGTAATATGGGAACCTGCAGCCATTAGGGTCCTCTTTGTCTCAAGCAATCTCTCCATAGCTAGATTAGTGGTGAAAATAATTACTGACTGTCGAAAATCATAGTTTTCACCCTTCCCGTCAGCAAGAGTTCCTTCATCCATTAAAGACATAATAGTGGTAAACAATGAAGGATGAGCCTTTTCTATCTCGTCAAAAAGAATCACCAATTTGTCCGACTTCTTTCTAGCTTTAAACAGAGGTGCATCTTTATCACTTCCAGAATACCCAGTTGCACTACCTAATAGTTTCCAAGCATCTGCCTCACTATGATATTCATTCATATTGAGTCTCACAAATGAGTAGCCATCATCGGCCAAAGATTCTTGAATATTTTTTGCAGTGTAAGTCTTGCCAGTCCCGCTTGTTCCTGCAAACATGAACACTATTGGCTTAGACTTTTTCTTCTTTTGAATCCAAGTGTTTATTGCATCGGTAATGACTACCATGTTGTCTTGCTGGCCTTTAACAGCCTTCAAATCATTAATAAGTCTTTCCTTGTCAAACTTGACAGTCTTAGAATCGTCAACTTTATGCACTCCAAATGACTCAAACGTATCAATGGATATTTCCTCCATGTTCTCAAAATAATCTTCCCACTGATCCAACGACTGAGTCAGATATTCACCCCTGTCACCTCTGGTACTTGACAATTGTACCAATAATTCTTCGACTTCATGCCATTTTGTTTTAAATTGTTTATTTTCAACTATTCGCCAATATTGGAAAGCATTTCTAATATCATCTTTTGTCGGTGAAGGGACAATATAATTAGTACTTTCATTTAATTCGTAAAAAGTATTTCTGCTTTTTTCGTCAAATTTTTCATTGAAGAGTTGGTCTTTGAAATATTGATCTGACAAAAAAACACTATTCGTTCTCAACATGTTTGTCGGTATTTTATCCAAATGCATATTTGTTGAGACAAGCAAAATGAGATGATTCTTCTTCTTTTTCTTTCCATGCTTAAGCATTGATGTCAATTGTTCAAAAAATACACTTGAAAATTCATTTGATGACGGATCTACCACAATAACGCAATTATCAATTGACTTCAATCCCTTCTTCATATCAACAATTTGACTATCTTGCTCCCCAATAGTTTGCTCCTGCCAAAATGATTCCTTCGGTATAAGAAATCTCCGCGACGAATCCTCCCGTGGTTTCAAATCATAATCAACATGCAATGTGCTAAGTCCCGTAAGATCATCAACAAAAGCATCATCCTCTGTGTGCAATGCTACATTTACTTGCGCTTCTTCTTTGTCATCAAAGAAGCTTTCTAACATTTCTTTTTCGTAAGAAAAAAAACCTTCAGCCTTACTAAAGAAAACAATAGTTTTATAGCCGTTTCCTTTTAAATAAACATGTAACGCTTCATTAAAGTCATATTTCCTGAGCCCCGAATCATAAAAGCAATCATCATATTTCAAAATAGCCAAAATAACTGATCGCCGACTCTTAATATTAAATCTTTCAAATCTCTTCATTTCCGCGCAACTGTTTGAAAGGTTTTATGATTATTAATAATCACGTCCTAATTGTATAGAAGGAATATCATGGTTTTGCCTAACTTGGTCTGAAATTGATGTCGAAAAAGCTCCCAAATTTTCAGGACCACATGAAGAACTCGATTCTATATCAATTTGTTTGGTACCACTTAAAGTTCTCTTGATACCATCTTCAATAGTATCCAACAATTCTCTACTCATATATGCAGAGGTATTTATACGACGAATCAATTGTATTGTACCCTTTTCTTCTCCATACGCGCCGATAAATTCCACTTCAGCACCATCATCACGCCTATAGCGTGCGATAAAGCTTTTTCTATTATCATTATCCTCATACCCCGAATCAACAAGTTTAAATTTATGTTTCTGCTCCAACAATTTTCCGGCAACCAAGACCTCACTTTTACAAAAACCTGAAAGTCTAACGTTTTCTATTGCAACTTTTGCTAGCATGTCTTTTGCCTTATCTAACTCTTTTAGACGTGTTAATAACTCTTTAATATCATCAATTCCGAAATCTGGGTCTAGACGCTTGGATTTTAACCGTTCAAGTATATCCGACACCTCCTTCTCAACATCCCTAAAACGGGAACCAGTCCAATAATCTATATTTTGCCCAACATTGTATTTCCCTAGCATCAATTTATTTCTTAATGCTTGAGCATTTTCCAAAATACAAAACGCCAATCTACTGGTTTCTATTTCAACCTCTTCATACTTCCTGCGGCTATCTGAAACACACACGTCGAGTTGATATATCTCTGACATTCGAAGTTGCACAAAGGTTTGTACAGATTCTGTTGACCAATCAGTAATGGTTTCAGCAAAATCAATTTGATTCTGCAAAGATAACAACTTATCTGGTGCAAACTTCCTATATAATGGATTGTCTTTAGATAAAAGATATTCTGTCTTGACTTCATTATACCAATCCACAGCACTTGATAACGTGTGCCTTTTTTCCTCAAGAATTTGATTAATTCTATCGGACGAATTACTTACTTGCTGTGAAATAGCATCTAATTCTTGTCTCGCATCTTCTACGTTTCCATTCAACCGATGTAATGTATCAAGAGAGATACGTTCTATTTCTTCAAGCTGAGCTAATAATACTCTCCTTGAACCGGTTAATTCTTCAGACAGGCTGTCCATATTATTTTGCATCTCACAAATATACCTGCGAGAACGTTCATTGATTCGTTCTAACTCAGTGACAGTATTCTGCGCAGTTTTTATTCCTTCTACGCGACAGTCGAGTTCACCGTCAGCTAATCGTGTATGATCTTTACTCATATCCTTTTTTGTGTTTATAAGTTAAACTGATAATATTCTGTAAATCTTCACAAAGTTGGTTTCCTCCCAAAACAAAGGTCTCATCTTCGTATTTCAATAACTGAAATTTGGGGTCATTAAATGTGATAACTATACCTGCCTTTTTTAAGGAATCATAAATCCCCTTACAAAATGCCTGATACTCATCAGCGTTCATAAAACCTCCTTGGCGAAAAATGCAAAGTGGGGCAGAGGGTATGGCTGATTCAGGAGAAAATAGGAGGGTTAATTTCTTTTTATCCCATTCTCTTACTAATTCTACAACGAGGATTCCCCTATCATCGTCATTTTCAAATTTGCATATATGTTCAGAAAATTTTTCTTTTTCCGTTAAACATCCTATCGCCATTTGTCCAAATTTAACCAATTTTCTAGATAAAAGAACTCTTGATTTTGCTTGTTTAATTAGTAACTCTTTTTGAGATTTTAGACTATCAAGAAACATCTCATCCTCTTTTATCTGAGCAATTTGGTAATCAACAGCATAAATACCTTTTTCAATACGAGATAATAATTGCTCTGTAGCTTGATAAAGATCCGTGAATTGATTATTTGTCCAATGATCCATGTCTAATGGAAACTCATTATCAAAATAGAAAACAACATTCAAACTTGTCCAAAATACATCTACCTTTTCTTTAATTGAACTGTACTTGGCTAGAAACTTCTTATTCTCTCGTTCTGCATGATGCTTCAGCTCAAAGATATCACTTAGAATAGTAATAGCAATAGCTTGCTGCGCTTCTGAAGATAGATTCGGCGCATTCAATCTACTCATCAGATTTTCAACTTTTATTAATTTATCTCCAGAAAACTTTATGCAAATTTGATTTGACTTAATTTTTTGATACTGTGCAATTGCCTCCTGAGTATACTTTTTCGCAATTTGGGCATTATGTCTCTTTTCTTCAACAAACTTGTTCAATTGGTGAACCAACTCTTTAACTTGCCCCTTCAAATCACCATTCTGCTTCACCAACTTGACTATTTGCTCCTTTAACTTTCTCTCTGCTATTTCGCGTCTCTCCTTCTCTGCATCAAGTTTATCTTCTAGTTCCTTCTTCTGTGCGGTCATTTCAGATATCAACCTCGTCATACCATCTCTAAATATTTGCTCTTGCATCTGGTGATTCTCACGAAGTCTTTGCAAATTTACATTCTTTTCCTGTTCCAATAATTTCTCATCTCGCTTTAGTTCTGCGAGAGCGTTATTATCAATCCAATCACCTATGCGATTGCGAGTATAACGATGTGGATTAAACTGCTTGGCCATAACAAGCTATTTGTTTTCACTCTTAATTAGTGCAAAGTCCCTTTTAAGATGTTCTAATTCTTGCGAAAATTGCTCAATTTTTTTTTCGTCGCAAATAAGAGTATCATGCTTTAGACGCTCCACATCTCTTTTTAATTCAGCAAGGGCATCATTATCTATCCAATCATTAGGGTTAGTGTCTCTCGTCATACTTTTATCATTCAAATAATTGATGCTATTCCAATAGTTATCATATCTCTTTCACTTTCAACATAGACCTCTCTGCGCCGCTTACCATTCATAACTTCATTTTGAAATCTACGAAGCCTTTGAGTTAAAAAATGAAACCTCTGATTGGTAGAGCCTCTCAGTCCCTTACCATCATTGAGCTCCGCTATATACTCACCATCAACTAGCAAATCTATCTTATCGAGAAGTTCCTTGCTGTTATGGTCGGTCAATTCCTCAATTTTATTACCTGTAAAAACAAGGATCGTAAGTTCAGGCCTTATTGTATTCACCATGTTCAGTAATTCAACGATTGGTTTGGCTTGCAAAAAAGGTTCACCTCCAGAAATTGTTATCCCGTCAATTGATGGACAAGAACAAATTCTGTCAGCCAAATCCTTGGTTTCTACTAAGTAACCACCCCAAAGAGACTGATGCTCTGGAGATGCACATCCTTTGCATCTCCGCATACACCCCTGCGTCCAAATCGCGAAGCGCCTCCCTGGTCCCAATGCCATTGTTCCATCTTTAATATAGCCGACTCTCAACACCATGCATCACTCTTCCTTATTCAGTTTTTCCAACGAATACTCGTTTCGCTTTTTTATCAAAGAATTCAATGAAACTTCCATTTCTTTCATTTGATTATGAAGGTCGGTACGACGACTTTCCAAATCCATACCATTACATAATTTACCCAAAGCATCTACAATATCTTTCAACCATTTTGCACGAGTTTCTGCACCATCTAATATTTCCCTTGCTTGCTTACAAACGTCATTAATTTCCTCGTCTAATCTCTTTTCAATGCCGACAACCTCTGCTTTCATTAAGCACAAGGCATCATTAGACTTCTTTGCAAGCAAATACAATATCATATATGACCTTAATTTGTTATCATCATTTAACAAGGCATTTATAGAAAAATCTATTGTTTTCTCCTGCTTCTTTAAATCAACAGCCGTTTTTTGCAAACTATCAACTAGATTGTCCATCTCATTGCACATTTATATAATTGAACTTGTTAATAATAGTATACTTAGGGGGAACGTCTTTGGTATTTATTGTCTTCAAAACCGTATTACCATGCAAATCTGCAAAGAGTTCCATTTCTAGACAGCAATAATCATGACCACAGCAGCTATAGTCTATGCAAAATTCGCCATTAGGAACAATATCTTTATAACTATATTCTCCTATTGCCTTGTCACTTATGTCTATCATATCGATAGGGATCGCCACCCTGTAAAGTTGTTGGCACTGCATTGGATACTGATTAATTCCTTCTAATGTATAAAAACCTATTGTCACCTCATTCTCATTAGAATAAGGGATGGCCAATCGTTTCATTTGTTGTGCCAGCATTTCGTTTGCATCCGATTCTCTCTCAGAATTTTCCCCGCGGATTGTTCTTACGTTAAAACCCTTTTCTTGAAGAAGATAAATGATTGGATTACAGTCTTTCAAATTTCCCGAGACATAAATTAATCCTTTGTCAACAATAATAGAGTCATCAATCCATTTGGAAAAAATCTCATTCAATTCTGACATCTTCTTTTCTGTCTTGTTTGCAGCGAAAAACCTATCGTAATATCGGTCATATCTAACGAAATCTTGTTTATCACGATAATAGCATAGATTCCACCATTTAACTACTTCATCCAAAGAGCCAATCTCCAAACTTAATACAATTTCATTTAATGATTTTTCTATGAAATATCCTTTCTCAATACACAGTGATTTGCCGTTATATACAACTTTCAACAAAACAGTTTGGCTTACATCATTTAAGACATCCCAAACATAGAACGGTTCTAATGGCAGATTTGTTCCTTCTGCAGCATAAACCTTCAATACACTCAACTCTCCTGAGAAAATGCATTGGGTTTCACCTTTTTCTACTTTTGAAAGATATGCGCTATAATCGCTTATTACTTCCATAGCAGCTAAATAAAATTGCTCTATTTACTTATTTCCTGAAGGAAATCATCAGTTACCCTGTCTAAAGCCGACAATATAACAACAAAATCATCAGACGTCGTGTATTTTGATGGTTCAAATTGATATTTACAGATTACTCTTTCATCTTGAACCGTGAATTTCATTATCGTATAATTATCATTCATCTCATTGCATTTCTCTAGTAATTCATTTCTACTATGTTCACCAGTGTTACATATCTGAAAAATAGAAAGAAAAGAAGAATCACTTTTGTACGCAAAAAAAGTATTACCATTAAACTTGAAGGAAATAAAAGAGTCCTCTTCATTATGTCTAAAACCTTCTTCTCTGAGAAAGTTTAATAAAAACTCGTAACCTTTCATAACTAAAAATGAATTAATTAAATATAACTTTTTTATTTAACTTATCTCTTGTAAAATTTCATCTGTCGCTTTATCGATTAATTTAAAGCAGAAAGAAAAATCATCTGAAGTTGTGTGTTCTGAAGGCTCAAACTCATAGGTGCACCATATGTTGCTTCCATGTACTGTGAATTTTATGATATAATAATTCTCATTAAATTCGTTACATTTTTCCAAGAGTTCTGTCCTACTATGACCATCAGCATTACAAATTTGTAAAATTGTAAGCAAAGAAGAATCTTTTTTAAAAGCAACATATGTATTTCCTTCGAACTTGAACGAAATAATAGAATCTTCTTCGTTAAATTTAAAACCTTCTTCTCTGAGAAAGTTTAATAAATACTCGTAACCTTTCATAATTGTATTTTATTTATTTGTTTATATAATTAAACATTAGAATCTCTGTGACAGTATTTGCAATATATTTGAAATTTTGTCTCTGTTATTACGATTATTAGATAGTTCATCCACAAAAGAACATATTTCATCCATCATTTTTTTCTTCATTTCATTAGTGAAACAAAAATTACCATTATCTTGTATCCCCTGCAAAAATTCAGAAACCACAAATCCTAACATCCTAGCAATCGTTGAAGATTGATTCAAAGATTCTTGAGCTTGATTGTTTTCAAGATTCTGAAAAACGCTTTTTAAAGGTGATTGAAGTAACATAATTATCTCACTTATTGCAGCTTGTTTTTCTTTTTTCTCGTTTGTTGTTTTCTGCAAATTGTTCAACAATTCCTGAAAAAGATCTTTTTCATTTATTCGGTATTGCTTTATCGCCTTATTCAAGATATCTTGATTTCTTTCTACCAAAAAACTCCATGAATTGTCTCTATTTCCTTGAATAGATTGACTATTTCTAAGTTTTTCTACTTCTTTTTCTAAATCCGTCAACATTTTCTAAATACTCTCTAATTCATCAATTATTTGAATAAATGCAGATGGGACATACGCTGTTGATACCAGACCAACCTTTGTAATAGAAATAATAACACGCTGCTGTCCTGACACTCTTGCAACTCTACCTTCAACGCCTCTAAACATTCCCTCTATCACCTTTACTTTTTCGCCGCCTTTAAAATGGCATTGTTCTTCTTCTACAAATCTCAGATGCTCATTTTTGTTACATGTAGCAATAATGAAATTTTCCATTTCCTTACAGGACACAGTCAATGGAGGATTCTTCTGTTCCGCATCTTTCTCAAAATGATTGTAGTAATATGTGAGATAAGAAAGGGCTGGCGTTTCATTGATATACTTGTCTGCCTTATCAGAAGAAGTATAGGCAAACAGAAGATTAGGAATCAATGTTTCAAGAACCCGCTTCCATTTCCCATTAACGAGTTTACGAATATATCGCTTGCCAATATAAACAAACGTTCCGTCTTCAATTAAAAAGTCAGATGCTTTATCTTCTCTTCCATATGAAGCTCGAAATACATACCAACTCTTATTTTTATCAGGCACATATTTTACCGACACCCCAGTTTTAGAACTTTTGGCTTCGGGGATCGTATCAGGGGCAAGCCTGACACCCGGAGGTTTTGCCTCGCCTCTTCGAGTTTCCACATTAGACAATGTGCTCATATCGGACCTGAGATTGGTTAGTCTTTTTAGGTTCGATGCAATTCTCTAATCTCACTGCAATCAGCGTTAATCAAGCAATTGTTAACCTTGCTATTATTGCTTTATGCATATTTCCTTAGCTGTGCGTTAGCAGACACGTCTGTCTTTACACATTATCCCAAGACCGAGAATTTGGTTGTAAAGTTACTAAAAACAAATGGATATACAATTCTCTTTTAATATTTTTTATGAAAATATTTACTCTATGGATAATTAATATTGCAAAAAGAGGTGAGAATTGCAATCAAAAAGAATAAGTAAAGAAATCCTGCTGTCTATTTTCTGACTTGCCTACTAAAGAGACTTCCCCTGCTTCATCTGTAACACAGGTTATTCTCCCTGTAAAACTCCGAATTACCACCGCGATAATTTTCTTTTTCTCAATTATATCTTTAAGCGTAGGGTGCTCCTTGATAACCTTGAGATAGTCATAGACACCAATACGAGCTGAATCAAGAGTAAACTCTCCAAGATTATAAAGATTAAGATTTTGAGATATATTCTTCATCCTTTTAATATTCTCGTAATAATCCCCCCTTATGACATAATAATACCCATCAGAAAAGGTATCCACAACAAGGTCAGAACAGTAGAGTTCGAAATCTTCGTCATCACCATCTTCTCTTAAATAACATGGATCCATTAACAGTATGTCTGCATTTTGGTAATACACTTCTTCATTCATAACGTTGACTCATAGAAATACAGAATGTGGTTAGCTGATAGCATTATACGCAACCAATTGGTCAAACACTTCATCTTTTGACAATGACAGATCGTTGGTTACTAAGTACAGATAAGGTGCGTCGTTGAAGCGGAAGTGAGGAACAACAAGTACGTCATCTGGATCGTTCCAAAAATATTTTGAGATGTATGGTCCTTCCTTGTCGTATAGGAAAGCAGCCTCGTTGGCATCTTCAACTGGGAAGAACACCTCTGGGTCATCATCGTAAGCCGAATCGTGATTATGGATTCTTAGCCAGAGTAATCCATATACATCGACAACCAATCCTGCTTCATCACGTATACCTTTATAATAAGTTTCCTGCATATCCATGTCCATTAAGTCACTCCAACAGTACAAGTTCCCTCGAAAAGGAATGTTGCATCTTTTTGGAACGCGAATTTCACGAATTCCGTTGTCCTTATCAATTACCCAAAACTCTTTAAGAAGTTTATTCAATTTCTTACGTTCCTTCTCCGAAGAAGGATGCATAGAGTCTATGTATACGTCTAAAAAGTCTTTTGTCATTCTGTTGTCATTTATATCTGTCAATAATGTTATGCTACCTTTTTATACTGTTCCAATATCCTATTTACCAACTGCTGCTGATGTTCTTCGTCTTTTATAGAATCCGCAAAATCGGATATAGGGAGGAACATATCAAAACCTATTTCTGGCGTGGTTTCCTCGTCAGCTCCTTTGACTTTAGCAATAGTTGCGAGCATCATCCCATCGTTAACAACCATAGTGTAAAAATGTATGGCAGTAATTGGAGCACGAAACTCCTCAAGGTTAATAGAAATGGGGCCATGAATCCCCTGTTCCTTTCCCATATCACAAAGTACGTCCAGGGTAAGATTAGCGACAAGCATTTCCACAACGGCTGGCATGATAGCTTCCAGCCAATTTTTTACTGCATCCATCATCTTGTTATCCATACTACTCATAATAAATTAAAATTGCCGAATAATTATCTTTGCTAAACTTCTCACAAAGGAAAAGTATTACATCTATAACGTCCTCTGGTGACTTGTCATCCATTGAACGGCGAGTGAGTATATCGGGGGCTATAAATTGGCAAACACCATCAGAACAGAGCAATACTCTGTCACCAACATTCAACTCAAAGTGGTGAATCTCCACATCTGCCTTGTCTCTTTGGTAAGAGAAGAAACTACGATCGATGAAATCTCCCCACACATTATGATTAACATGATCATGAGTCTGATAGACCACATCTTCGTCTCTTAAGAAATAGGCTCTGCTATCTCCTGCATAAGCAATTATCATCTTATTCCCATCAATTGCAGCAAGTACGAGAGTGGTTCCCATTTCAACCTTGTGCAAAACATCGGCCTTAGCATCGAGAGCATCGGAGGCCAGTTTGAACGCAGTCTGCAATACAGGTTCTATTCCATTAATGAAAGATGCCTGCTCCCAATACTCACAGATGGTGGAACATACCACCTGACTAGCAACCTCGCCCATAGGGTGACCACCCATTCCATCTGCAAGCGCAAAGAGATAGCGGCCATTATCTGGGTCACTTACTATCTGAATGTAGTCCTCATTATTGTGACGAACACCACACTCCGAGAAACTTGCGTATCTAATCTTACTCATTACTGTGCAAATTTACATAAAAATATTTGAAATTTCAGTATCTTCTGTCACTTTATAACTAAAATTAAATTCATCAAAAGAATATCTCACCCTCGCGAAGCATTTTGTAAAGCTTCCTAGCTAAAGTTCCACAGCCTTCCTCAATATGCTGGAAAGTTATACCATATATATATTCTGTATTCCCTGAAGGGTCTATCAAATTGGTCTGTTTGCTGAAGCAGATTTCATTGAACAGCTTGATACGTCCCCAATGTTTGTACGGCAGTCGCTTTTGAATCTCAACAACATGGTATTTCTCCATACAGACAATAAGGTCTGCAGAGTCGACTTGATCTTGGCTGATAAACTTTGACTCACCACCCAGATCATACTTTTCCTTACGAGCATACGAGGACATCTTATGGTCCCTTGGCTGACCAGCGTAATCATCTACCCCCGCGGAATCGACCAGAACCTCAGTTAGTCCCTTCTCCTGGAGTTTTTTCCTCAATATCACCTCGGCCAGTGCACTCCTACATATATTAGCAGTACATACAAAAAGTATCTTCATATTACATATTATTTATGGCAACCAAATAACACTATCATTAATCTCGTTTCTACCCAAAGACCATAATCTTTTCTCTCCTATTGAATCAACAGAAGGATAACCCTTAATATAGATTGATTCCAAAACCCATAACGCTTCTCGCCTACCAAGACACGCCTGCTCGCTTGCTTTCATATAATACTGAATTGCTAACGGGATATCACTTGCGCTGTCATTGGGAATCTTTGCATAGTAATCTCCAAGCATCCGGTAGGCCATTGGAAAGCGACTTGCTATCCTTTCTAAAGTCTCTGGCTTAAGATCTGAACCATAGCCATCTCCGCACAATATAATATCTTTTGTAATATCTGCTAAGGTACTACCTCCCTCTATGCCTTTTTCACACAAAGCAATCGCTTCATCTCGGTTGTTCTCCTTATATGCTATCATAGCTTGAATCAAATAGCCTTCTGGAAAGCCTCTTTCTATGAGTTCTTCTGCTTCATCTGCTAGCTCCTCGATGGTTTCTTCTTTATTGAGGATATTAAGAGCCTGATAAGCAATTTTTATAGAATCGTCATCAGCAAAATCTTGAAACAACGCATCCAAATTAGGAATGGCCATATATTCCTCTGCCATAAATCCCATCTGCATCATTTTCAAGACATCAGGTTTTCCAAGAGTACCATCACAATAGTAATGAGCCATTTTTACGTATGCATCGCCAATACCAAGACGAGCCTGCTCAAAATAGTACTGCACACTGTCTGAAGTTGCTGTTTTTAATTCTACATCTAAGGTAGATTCAAGTTCAATCATAACTTCCCTTTCAACACTAAACTCCTGTTGGCCGCATCCATATAGAAATCCTGCCAACAATAGAACTATTATTTTATTGTTAATCACCTTTTTCATTGTTTCTTGTTACTTTTTATTGTTCTTCAGTTTTTTGCTTTTCGAGAGCAGTAAGGATAGCGCAAATACCTGCACTACGCCTTTTGCGGTCACTCTCGAACATGAGGTTGTCGGGGGTTCCGTTGGGGAAAAGAGGCGCATCCTTCTTGCGACCAAGTACGATGTTGATAGTTTCTTTGCAGCGATTCTTGAAACGCACTGTGGCAGCATAGCGGTAGCAGAAGCGTTTCAGGGGTAGAACACGATCGGCCTTGCTGTATGACCACCCACTCCTGTTGTAATAGGTAATCTGTTCGTCCAGAATGAATTCACAAAGAGTGTCTGCTATCGTTGTATAACTCGATAGCAGGAAAAAGTGTTGGTCGGTCAGCTCTTTCAGGTCCTTGAGGAAGGGCTCTGCCTGATGCATCAGGTGGGAGGCAATGTTGTAATGGTCCTGGGGGGTCTTGCACTCAGAAGAGCGGGCAGAATTAAGGACTTCCTGAAGCTTCTTTATCAGCGACCTGGCCTTGGTCTCTATCCACAAATTGGTAAGCGGGGCATGGTGGCAACGCCTCATAGCCCTATCCCACCATTTGATTTCCTTGCCAGAAACATCTATGAGTGACATCATAAACAGAGACATCAGCTGGTCGGGCGTCGTGACGCTGATGCCACCGCTGACGGTGGTGATAAACTCGCCACCAAAGCGGGCATAAAGGAAGAACGCATTCTGGATGGCCTTAGCATAAGCACGGGGATCCATCAAGAGATTGCATATCAGCTGGTTCTGCACAGAAGACATATCTTGTTCACCCTTCTCCCAGATGCGACGAGCCTCCATGGCACTACCTGTCTTTGCCAAGGCGGCAAGCGCCTCGGCATCAGTGGCAGTAACATTCATAAACCAGAACATGGAATGATGTAGCCTTCCTTCGGGGGTGCTCAGGGCGGCCAACGCTGACGCCAAGTCCTGAGACTGGCGTTGCGGCTTTTCACCAAACGCCATGTCAAGGTCATGGGCAAAGGATACCGATTTGCCGATGGAGGCATAGGCCTTCATCTGACTGTTGTGCGACACTAAAGTGGCTGAGGAGTCGTTCGTAGCGACTCCCAGCACACGGTACGGATTGTTCTTGAGATAGTCCTTGATACACATATGCTATTACTGTCTTATATTGTTCAGCCGAGGAGACCATCTGCCTCACGGATCTCATTGCGGTTCTCGGCATTGATAATTTTCTGATAGGCATCGAGCAGTTCCTCGCGGGTATACTTACGACCGAGAACCTTTATGGCCTCGTCCACACATTCGCGAGCATCATCCTTGTCGTACCAACAGACATTGTCGAAGTTACGGTCGTACCATCTGATATCGTGTGGCACACCTGTCTCCCACGTCAGAGAGGCTCTCAGCATACCTATCTCATGGAGGATGCGCTTAGCACCATCCACATTCTGAATAGCCTTGGCACTAGCAATATTCTCACGGAGGTTGACCATAGCCATGTGGCTGAAGTCGTTGCCATGAGCCTTCTCCAAATCACTCAGCAAGATCATCTCGCTGTCGACCTTACGGATGATGCGTTCCCAGGCCGTTTTACACTCCAGACTGTAGATATCGTGGAGCAACTCCCTGTACAGTTCGATAATAGCCTTCTTCTCGGTGTACTGGCGACTGGACTTCAGCGTATAGAGACGGTTTTTCAGCATTCCCACGCCTATCTCCTCAGAAGCCAGCATATCAAGCATATGACGGGCACTGTCGGCATACCCCTCAATAAGACGTTCTGAATCTTGGGTATTGAAACGTGGAGAGGTGTCGAGGTGCTTGACGATCTCCTCGTCGGTACTTAACAAGGCTACCGTGAACGTCATCATCTCGCTACTGTCCACAGAAACCTGCACATCGACCTCCGAACCAGCAGGTATCTCTTTGGTGACGTCCTTACCTGTGAACAGCACATCTGCAACGTGCTCATAAAGCGAGGCGGGCGAGTTGGCAACATAGCTGGCTGCCTGGTAAACAGGAATGCGGAGACAGCTACTCTCATCTCCTGGCACAATACGCATGGTGGTCTTACGCCCGTGAGCGACGCCTTGGGCAGGGACGGGCTTATTTTTCTCTAAGCCTATAAAGGGTACAAACTCCTGACGCTCCTGATCCATGTTCCACATACCGAAGCCGATGTGGTAGGACAATGGAGCCGCTAAGACATGCATGCCTTGTAGAATGGTCAGGTTGTCAGGGGACACCTTCACACTGCGGCCAAAGCCGTCCTGGACGTAAACGTTGAAATTGTTGGCAGCATGTTCTGCCAGTACAAGCTCGATGACGACACCCCCCTCCTCATACGGATAATGGCCACTGCGCCAAGCATTGTCATTGCGCACGACCTCAACGGTCATGCCACCGGTCACCGCCTTCTGACTCTTGACCTTGATAGCAAGGAAAGCAGTCCTTCCCACTGCCATCGAGTCGTAGTGAAGTTCCAGCTCCACAGCATCGGCATCAAGGACAGCCTTCAGCTCCTTGGGAATGTCACGAGTGGATGCATAGAGGGCTGCACCCTTGGCGACAGCCGTCATCGGGTCTACCGATGAGTCGACGTTGAGGGTCACCTCGTCTTTCAGCATCTGGCGCAAATAGGGTGAGTAGGTAGGACCTCCCACCAGAATAAGCTTGCTGAGTTGGCTACCATCGAGGTGGTTACGTTTCAGCAGTTTCTGGCATATGGTTACGGTCTTCATAAAGAAAGGTTCCATGATGGGATGGGCCATCTCACGAGTAATTGTCAAATCGAGTTCAATCTCTTTGTCGTTGTCATCGAATCCCAAGTCGCCCAAATCGGAAAGCACCTCGGCAGTGGGGGCGGATGAGAGCGCCACCTTTGCATTCTCAGCATAGACTTTCAGAGCCTCGCGCAACATCGCTGCCTTCTTCTCAGAGGCAAGAATTTTGGCAAGCTTGTACTTTTTCTTGACGTAAGGCAGGAAGATGTTGTCGACAAAGGCGTAATCGATATCCTTGCCGCCAAGATAGCTGTCACCCTCGGTGTCGACCACCTGCTGGACACCGCCGTTAACACGAACCAGAGCAACATCAAAGGTGCCGCCTCCCAAATCGAATACGAGCCAGAAGCCATCCTGCTGACCAGTAGCCACGCCGAAGGCAATAGCAGCGGCAATGGGTTCCTGCAACAGCTCCACATGCTGAAAACCAGCTAGGCGAGCGGCCTCCACTGTGGCGGTCTTCTGTGTGGCATCGAACTTGGCCGGTACGGAGATAACAATGCTACCACCATCGTTGATACCGGCATTGGCAGCGAGTGTCTTGATAATCTCGGCAGAGAGCTGTTGGGAGGTGAAGTCCTTCTTAAGATTCTTGCTATGGTAGAGCTCCAAGGTACCCATGGTGCGCTTGAACTCCTTGAAGGCATCAGTAGAACTGTAGCGCCCATCCCACGTCTTGGTGGCACGGAGAACTTGGTTGGCCAGTTCGTTAGCGGCCGTATCGCCGGTGTGAATGACACCCTTGCGGGTGATGGATATTACAGAAGGAACGGTGTCCTTCTGCGTAGGACTCTTCATAATGACGACTACGCCATTCTCCATGACGGCAACGGCCGAGTTTGTCGTTCCGAGGTCAATGCCTCTGTTGATTTTTCCGTTGTTGTCCATATCTTGATTTATATAAGGGTTATTCGTTCTCTCCAACTGTCACACTTGGTGCCTGAATCATTTTTCCAGCACGGTTTACCTGTGGTTTCTGTACTGAAATTATTATGGAACTACCAGGCGAAAGGCTTTCGTCTTCCACAAAAACAGCAATGGCCTGCATTCCTTCACGATAGACTGTCCCCAATAAGGGTACAATAGTATAATCCTCTGCCTGCAGAGTGATCTTCATACGGTCAATAGCCTTCGAAATTTGCTTATAACCAGGCACTTCCTTTATTTGATCACGGTCTATCATTTTCTTCATGTGATAGAGATTGTTTTCGATTCGTGAGATTTCACCGATAAGGGACATTACGGAAGACTCGCCGATGCCTCCTACCCTTGTGACACGAGTAATTTCTTCCTTCAGGAGTTTTTTCTCCCTCTCGGCCTGCTCCAGTATGGTCTTCAGTTCGAAAACCTCACTAATCTTACTGCGGTAATTCAGCCAATTTAGAACTGCAACGATTAACATAATGGCTGCAAAAACGATTGTGAATAATAGTTCTGTTGTCATTGTTCTTGTTATTTTATATTCTTCTTCACTTTATCGCATCAAAAGCCTATTGTCCTATAACCTTTGTTTTCAAGTCTCTCATTATCACAATGATGTGAGAGGGTTTCAAGTAAATTGTCAGCTATTCCATGAAGGATACTATCAATTGTGAAGTGGCGTGCGATATTTTCAATCTGTCCGCCACTGAAATCATACTTTAATGCTAACGAACGTGCCTCTTCTTCTGAAAGTGCTGGTATCATCTCATGCCAGATGCTTGCCCTTGCTTCCAATGTAGGCTTGGTAAATTTAACCTTATAAAGGAAACGTCGCTCAAAAGCCTTATCCATATTTTGTGCCAAGTTTGTGGTGGCAATCATAATACCATCAAATGTTTCCATCTCTTGTAAGATGATGTTCTGAATGGTATTTTCCATTTTTTCAACGGCACGTTCTGCCCCTTCTTTACGTTTCCCGATAATGGCATCAGCCTCATTGAACAGCAGAATCGGGGTCATCTTAAATTCCTCGACTTTTTGGCGGTAGGAATCAAAAATCTGTTTGATATTCTTTTCACTTTCACCGACCCACATGCTTTTGATTTCTGAAATATTAACCTGCATGATATCTCTTCCTGCCTTCTTGGCTAACTGAAGGACGGTCTCTGTCTTGCCCGTACCTGGCTCTCCATAAAAGAGACAAGTGAAGCCACAACGGAAACCAAATTCCTTCAACCTGGAACGAATCGTCTGATATTGACTATCATTCAATAATTCCCCAAGTTCAACTATCTGACTTTGAATTGAAGACTCATAGAAAAGTTTCTTCTCAACTATCTCCTCTGCCGAAAGGAGATCACCTTTCTTCTTATTCTCATTCAATGTTGAGAGATTCAACTCTGAAAAGAGGCTCCATTTAGCCTGTTGAGTCATCTTAAAAGATTCTCTATTGACAAAGCCATTATCATTGTTATATTCTATCATTTTTGTCTCAAGCAAAGAATGGCTTCCCTCATAGAGATACCCTTTTATTCTTTTCCAAAGCCTTCTTTCCTCTCTACCATACATAAATTCAAGGTCACGATAGCCAATATTGTCATCGTTGTTGTTCACAAAAAGATGAGAAAACAGAATTAGTAACAATTTGTCATCTCCGCTCAATTCATAACTATCCAGCTTTTGGACAAACAGCAACTGTTTGTTACTATCTAACAGGTCACTTATCTTTTCACACATTCCATAGTAACTGAGTTCCTCCGCATGACGCATATCAAAGATTTCCTCTATCATTCCAAACAACTGATGACAGGTCAAGCCGGAACAATCGGCTGGAACAAATTTCTCGTCATGTGCGAATGATTCTATCACCTCCATTGGAACGCGATAGGAGATGCCACGTCTGTCGCGGCAACATCGAACCATTTCTCGCTTTTCCAAAACGTCTATGTCTTTCATATATTTGATAAGACGAGTAGTCCGACATCCAACGTATTGACTAAAATCACCAAGGGTTATACTACTATCCTCACTATTGTCTACGAAAAGTGCCATCATGACACTCTGTTCCTTAGTCAAATCGAGTTTGGCCGAAACATACTTTATATATTTGTCGGCTTTTCGATAAAACTCCGAATTCAATTGTGAATCCTTTGCCTTATCAACAATATGTTCTATGGCAGAGAGTAAATCCATTTTCTTCTGTTTCTTCCTAGATATCTCCATAATTCATCATCTCATTTAATTCGTAGCTAACTCAATGCTTGTTGCGGACAAAAGCTTGACCTATCAGTAAACTCAACTTATTCATGCAATCCCTTATTTTGCCCCAAAAGGAATGGCATTGATCCTTACAAGTTCTGTCTGGCATTAGCTTTACTGCTATATCCAACATTGTCATTAAAGCAAGAGTATGTTGACTTCTTGTCCCTAGATACATTCTTGCATACGTTTCAAATCTGTCAGTAACAAATTTTGCTGCATCAAGATACCTTTTGATATCACTTTTTCTGACATTCACTTCTATAAGTTCGTCAAAGACCTCCAGCTCGATTTTCATCATATCTTCTTTCATATTCCCAAATTTATATAAAAGCAATAAATCCCATCATTCTAATTCTTTTGTGGACGATGGCGGTCTCGAACCGCATCCAGCGAACTGGAATGTCCAAACATCTTTCGTCCTATATGTCTACACACACCTTAACCCCGCCCGCCACCTACGGGATTGCCGCGATATTGTCTCAGTGTGTTGATGTACCTTTCAGTCCGTAGATTCGCTTATCTACACCATTGCAAACGCCCGTCCTCCCAGATGGCCTCGTCTATGTGTTCAACTGCTCGCTGCAATGGCTTTCCTACACTTCCCGTCAGTTATACTCTTGAACCCATTATTTTCAAGGGCTTTCCTACGGTTAGTACGGCCCCTGGCAGCCATGCATGCGATTACATACACATGGGGTTTGCCGCTTGCCCTTTTCTGCCTGCTAAGTAGCAGGTCTGCATCCGTATCAGTTGGTTGGTGGACATCGCTGACAGATCAGCGGACTTCTATTTATCAACCATTTGAACGAATTTGCGTATGTAAGAATGGCAAAGAGCTCTTATGGCTAGACAGCCATGAGACGTTGGGGGCGTCTCTTACAGAGACTTAGAAACAAAAGATCTTGAATTCTATCTTAAAAAATGACTAATTGTTAATAATCAGCTAAAAATAATTGCTAATATTATCTTTCCACAAGTTAGTTGTCGCGCCGAGACGGACTTCTGAAGGTGCAGCATAGTGCTATGACTGCGGTTCTTGCGTAAGGGGATGGCGTTTAGAAGCCGTTGAGTCGCGGGTACATCTTTTCACGAAACGTCGTCGGTCTCG
>JAEEGG010001409.1_pt1 | contig 65746 bp, 50 predicted proteins | sample 9134161 | NCBI WGS metagenome assembly JAEEGG01 (sample SAMN16246543, study PRJNA631951) | gut metagenome | biome: gut microbiome; feature: rumen; material: CR-attached | host: Bos | place: Iran: Karaj | collected 2018-10
AAATCACCGACGCCATGATCGAAGCCTTGAAGAGCGGCAAGTACCAGACGCTCCGCTGCAACTTCCCGAACGGCGACATGGTGGGCCACACCGGTAGCTTCCGCGCCGCTACGATGGCTATCGAAGCCGTGGATATCGGACTCGCACGACTCCTCCCGGTGATTGACGCCCTCGGCGGTGTCGCCATCATCACGGCTGACCACGGTAACGCCGACGAAATGTACGAAATCGACAAGAAGACCGGCATGCCGAAGGTCAACAAGGACGGTTCCTTCAAGGCCAAGACGAGCCACACCCTCAACAAGGTGCCCTGCATCCTTTACGATAACGTAACGGGCGGCAAGCTCGGCCTCAAGGAAGGCGACTGGGGTCTTTCCAACATCGCTGCTACGACCGCGAACCTCCTCGGCTTGGAAAAGCACGAAGCGTGGGATGACAGTATGTTGATCATCAAATAATTGATGATTAACATAAGACAAAATTAAAAATGGAACCCGCGAGGGTTCCTTTTTTTATTTACCTAAAGTGCCGCGGGAGTATTCGTTGATGCAGGTAACGGACTTGCGTTTGCAAGGCGAACTTTCGTCGTAGAAAACGACACGGTCGTTGCGGAACACTTCGCCGAAGATTTCCTTGCCGGCAGCATTGCTCGCCTTATTGTACTTGACATCGTAGAAGATGTCGGTATCGCGGGTGACCACACGGATTTCAGCGTCAATCTTGTACGGGCCGTGAGAGCCCTTCAGTTTAAAGCCGTAAGGCGCTTCTTCCATTTTCAAAAACTTGAATGTAGGGGCTTCGAAATCCAGCTGCATCCAAGAGCGGGCGCCGCCCTTATCGCGCAAGTTGAACCAGCCCTCTAGCGAACCTTCGGTGCTTTCATTAGCGGACTCCATGGCCATATTGAGGCATGCGATATAGCCGTCACGGGCAAGCGAAAGATCTTCCTTGAATTCGTGATAAGTATCCATGTCGCCATCGTAGGCGAAAAGCGGGGCAGCAAGAAATAAGGCGAAGAAAAAGGCAAGATGTTTCATAGGTTGTAATTTAGAAAAATCCCTAGATCCTTCTCCCCATTCGAGGATCATGCCCACTAAGGCAACAAGTTGCCAAGTGGTCAAAGAGACTCCACCCTACGGGCTTCTCCACAAAGTGGATAACTCAACTTTAGAACTAAAGTTCTTAGTTTCGTATAGCTCAGAATGACATATTCGTGTCATGATCAAATTAATCACTGGATTCCGTCGGAACTTCGTTCCTCCAGAATGACTTTTTCTTGGACTTGTTTACTAGCTGCGCTTTCTTCCCTTGCACTCTTTTACTATATTTAGGCCACGCCCGAGCCCGGGTGGTGGAATGGTAGACACTGGGGACTTAAAATCCCTTGAGGGCAACCTCGTGCGGGTTCAAGTCCCGCCCCGGGCATTAACGGCAAACCAGGGAGCCATTATGATTGAATTCTACCCGAACAGCATCTACTATCCTCGCGAAGCAGTCGAAGAAAAGCTCGCCAAGGGTGAACTCCAGAAAACCGAAAAGCACCTGATGGGGTGGACAGAACGCCACCGTGGTGAAATCTGGGACTGTGCTCGGGACGACTCCGACAATCCTACCGACGAAATTCTCCTGGACAACCTGCGCGCCCTGCTGCTCTGCAAGGGTTCCTTGCAGCCTGCCGCCGAAATGGGCGACATGATCAAGGAAATCAAGAAAGAAGAATGGTACCGCAACGAGTCTCACCACGAAGACCCCGAAGAAGTGGCCGAAGAATGGAAGGCCAAGTACCTGGTCAAGTGGCGCGAAGCCCGTATGTTCGAAGCCTTTATCCTGATTGAAAAAAGAACCGCGGAACTTCTCGCGATTCTCAAGAATCAATAAGCCGTTTTCCACACAAAGGGAACCCAAGCAACGAACTTTCCTTGTTCACTGCGGGGGTAACGCCAATAGGTCTGGATCTGCGAAAGCACCAGGCCTTTAAAATTTTCATCGTCCACATTGGTGAACATGATTTCAGGAGTGAACAGCCCCGTAGAATCCAGCGAAAGCTTGATTCCCATAAAGGCATTCGTTTCTTTACGGGCTGTCTTGCGGGTTGTCTTAAAATAAGAGGCGGAGGCAAAATGAAGGCTTGCCGCGCGGCCCTTCAAAAACTTTTCGAATTGCACGATGTCTCGGCCGGCAGAATTTTCAAGTACGTAGATATCATCCAACGAAGGCATCACCATACGGCCCAAGAATCCATCCGATTCAACCGGAGCAGGAACATCCGGTTCCTCGGCGACTACCGGAGTATAAAGCTGAACTCTGGAAAGGGCAAACATGAGTCCCGCAAAAACCAGAATTAAAAAATATATCGGCAAGTTGCGCATTGATGATCCTAGTTGTTTACGGTGGACGGTTCAGAATAAGGTTCAATAGCCTTGATGCAAAGCTGCAAGGATTTGCGATCGTTAAAATAATTCCAGGTCGGTTCAAAGATAACCGATACGGGCTTGCTGAGCAGGCTCTTGAACTTGCGAAGACCAAAGCCGATAGCCGGATACACGCGGCTCCCCGCCTGAGAAATATCCATCTGCAAGTGTCCGCCCTTGAGTTCACGAAGACGGTGCACCTTGACGTTATCGGCACGGAATGTCGGATACGGGAAGTTTCCGCTGAAGGGTTCCAAGAGATCGATGAAATCCAAAATGGAAATCAGCTGGTTCTTGTTTACCCCATTGCCTGCGCCGTATTCGCGAGGAGACATGTACTGGGCCGCTTCGACAACAAGTTCATTCAAGGAAATGCGAATGTCATAGGAGCACGGCGCCGATTCTTCTTCGCACTCTTCCGTTCCGGTATAGTTCTGGCTTGCTGCAGAGACTTCCAGACGCGAACGCAATTCATCGATTTTATCGGCAGGGAGCGAGAAGCCCGCCGCATTGGCATGGCCGCCCCAACGATCAAAAAGTTCTCGGGAATCGAACAAGGCCTTGTGCCAGTTAAAGCCAGGTACCGCACGGGCGCTGGCATGCGCCATCCCACCCTGAATCGAAAGCACTGCCGTGGGGCGGTGGTATTCCTGTGCCAGCTTTGCTGCCACAATTCCAATCACACCGACATGCCAATCGTTACCAGCCACGACAATCACCGTCGGCAACTTGTCGCCGTACATGGCCGTCATCTGGGACTGCGCCATCTCGGTGATTTCGGCTTCCTTCTGCTTGCGCTTGCTATTCCATTCGCGAAGTTCCGCCATCAAGGCATTGGCTGTTGCCATGTTCGGGCTGAGCAAAAGTTTGAGGGCCGGATCCGGGCGTTCCATACGGCCAGGCGCATTCAGCAGCGGAGCGAACTTGTACATCACATCGATACCGCCCACACTACCGTGACCCTTCATCAAGTTGCTATACATTTCCTGAAGACCCGGCCAGTGGCTGCTTTCAATGGATTTTAGTCCCGCCTTGGTAAAGGCACGGTTTTCAGGCGTCATCGAGACCAAGTCGGCAAGCGTTCCCAACGCCACCAAATCCAAGAACTTGGTCGGTTCCGGCATAGAAAGTTTCGAGTACAACGCGCACACAAACTTATAAGAAACACCCACGCCACAAAGTTCCGGATTCGGGTAAGTATCGCCCTCCTGATGGGGATCCAGAAGCACATCGCATTCCGGGAGGCCATCGCCTGAAGGCTGGTGATGGTCTATGACCAGCACCGACATTCCATACTGTTTGGCCAGCGCAATTTCGGCATTGGCAGTAATGCCTGTATCCACCGTAATCACGTTGCGAGCACCAGCCTGGTGCATTTCTTCAACTGCCGAAGACGAAAGGCCGTAGCCATCACCAAATCGGTTCGGGAGTCTCCAATCGGATTCAATGCCCAGCTCGGCAAGGGCTCGGGTCATGAGCGTTACGGCAGACATGCCGTCCAAATCGTAATCGCCAAAGACAAAAACTTTTTCGTGTTTTTCTCGGATGTTCAAAAGCCAGGCAACGGCAGCATCCATCCCCTTAATCAAGAAAGGATCTAACACATCGCCTGCATTACCGCACAGCATGCGGTGAGCTTCGGACACAGAACGGACTCCACGAGACACCAGGAAACGCGCCACCACATGGGGCACGCGCAAGCTTTTCGACATAGCCGACGCCAGATGTTCGTTCAAGATTTCGCCCTGTGCCTCAGCCATTTATTTATAGCCCTCGAACAGTTTTAAGGACAGGTTCTGCAAGCACATAGACGCAGAAACGCGGCGAGATTCAATTCGCGACATGGTTTCTTGCACCGCCACAAGGGCAAGTTCCAGAGCAGTCGCATCGACGCGCGGGAAATTGGAAAGTCCCGCCGCCATGGTGGTTTCGGGCATCCGCAAACGAGCCCCCGCCTGTTCGCGGAGCAGATCCGCAAGCAGGAACGAAAGTACTTCCAAGAATCGATTCGCATCGTAGGCCTCGTCCAACGTAGTTTCTTTCAACTGCATGAACAATTCCGTGTAGTTTCCACGCAAAGAATGGACCACAAAATCAGAAGCCAACTTGCACCAGGCTTTCGCGTGCTCCGCATAGTAAAGCGCCTTGCCCGGAGACCCAACCGCAAGTCCGATTACATCGTCGGAGAGGGTGGCTTCGTCAAATTCTTCACCAGCAACCCGAAGGACTTCCGACCGCACTTCGTCGTCGGACAGCGGCAAAAGATGCAATGCCAAGCAACGAGACCGAATGGTCTGAAGCATCTTTTCGCGAGAACTGGTAGTCAAAATAAAATAGGTGTTCGCCGGGACATCTTCCAATGTCTTGAGGAAGGCATTGGCCGCCGATTCATTCATCCGGTCCGCTTCGGCAATAACAATCGTGCGGATGCGGTCACCCTTCATGGCAAAACTAGATGTCATGGAGCGAATCAAGTCTACCGAAATGTAGGCGCCAGCCGAGAAAATATCGACACGGTACGGATTCTTCTGAATTTCTTCGATATAGGCCTTTTTGAAGTCCTCGATGGTCTTCGCCTTGCTTCCCGGAGCGACATCGTCGGAACTGCGGGCACGGGCCTCGTCAGCTTCCATGGGAACCACCCAACCATCGGTGGCGCCGCTATCTTCAGCCATACGGCAGCCAAAGCAATGGCCGCAGGGTCGCATATTCGGATCGGTACACTGCAGCGCCTTGGCGATTTCCATCGCGAGCCATTTCTTGCCGATTCCCGCAGGGCCATCAATCAAAATCGCCTGGGGAAAGCGGTTCTCACGAAGGGCCGACATCACGCGGATGCGGGCACGTTCTTGAGAGGCAGGACCATGTAAAGTATATTCGATCATTTCTGTTTCAACCACTGCAAGGGGTCCACGGTCTGTGTACCCTCGCTCACTTGGAAGTACAATTTAATTCCATTTAAAGAGGCTACATCGCCCACTTCGCCAATTTCTTCGCAATTTCGCACTTCTTTGCCTTCTTGCACCCGAATTGAAGCAAGGTGGCCATACACGGAATAGGTTCCACCAGCATGTTCAATAATCACCGAGGGGCCTCGGCCATCGATTTCGGACACCATGACTACCGTACCAGCCGCAGCCGCACGAACGGCAGCTCCGCGTTTTCCTCGAATTTCCACGCCGAGGTTACGGGTCATAATATGCAACACAGGATGTTCCTGAAGGCCGTAATTGCTAATGACGTCACCCTTAAGCGGAGTACACTTGGGTCCCTTTACCGATTCCGCCACCGTAACCTTCGGCTTTTCCACCGTCTTGGCAGGAGCCTTCTTGTCTTTCTTCTTATCCTTGCCAGCCTTTTCCTTGGCCTTGCGGGCAGCTTCCTCTTTTTTGGCCTGTTCGATTTCTTTCTTGCGTTTTTCCTCGAGTTTCTTGATCAAGGCCAGCATCGTCTTCTGGTTCTGTTCGAATTCCTTGAGGGCGCGACGCTGCATATTCTGGTCGTGCTTCAAGGACATCAGCATTTTTTCCTGGCCACTCATTTGTGAGACCAGGCCCTTTTCTTCGGCAGCCTTCTTGGAACGCATCTGCTTGAGATCGTCAAGGTGAGCCGATTCCATTTGCTTTTTCTCGTCGCGTTCTTGCACCAACTGTTGCAAAGTTTCGACTTCTTGCTGGTCCTGGTTCAGAATGTGGTGCACCCAGTACACCTGGCGGTCAGGATTACCCTCCTGGGTGAGCAAGCTATAAAGAACCCGAGCTTCGCTATTGCGACCGCTCACATAAAGAGTCCGGATTCGCTTTTTCATGGCATCCCGGCGGGTCTCGATTTTCCGGTCCAGGGAATCGATATCTTCTGAAAGCTGCACAAGCGCCCGTTCCAGCATGAGTTCACTCTTGGAGAGTTCCGAGAGGTAGGTTCGGGTCTGGTTCAAGTTCTGGTCGAGAATCGAGATCGTGTTCAACACGCCTTTTTCTTCGGTTTCGAGAAGCGCCAGTTCCTGACGCTTTTTCGCCAAATCCGATTCCAATTTTTTCAGGGCATTTTTCTGCTCGTTAATCTGGGCATCGGTCTTTTTAGTTGCAGACGGCTTGGATGCAGACTTCGTTGCAGCCTTTGTCGTTTTTTTGGCGGGAGCGGATTTTGCAGGCGCACTCTTGGCGTTTTTTGCGGCAGGCTTGGCATAGGCGTTTTCGGCGCCAAGCCCCAGCAACAGGCAAAAAAGCAAAACCACAAGCCGCATCGTCAATCCTGTTCATTGCGCTTGATCGAAAGGAATCCGCGCACCGTACGGTAACTGAAGTAACCCGAGAGGGCCGTCACCAAAAGGACTACCAACGCAAGGCAAGAACCGAGGCCAGTCAAGCCTGCAGCAACAATGGGGAAAGCATCTGCCACCGAATTCAGCACGACGGCAAGCAAAATGACGGCAAGGCCGCTACCGACAACACCCTGGAACGCCCCCTGCAGCACGAAGGGAAATTCAATAAAGAAATGGCTTCCGCCTGCATACTTCATGTTTTCCACAAGAAGCCTGCGGGAAAGTAGCGAGAGCCGCACGGAATTGCAAATAATGAGCGACAGCGTAAACAGCAGCAAGACGCTCACGCAAACAGGCCAGAAAAGCATGCGGAACTTCCAAGCCGCAATTTTTTCGACCCACTGCACCGGGGCCTGCACTTCTTCAAAAAAATCCTGACGGGCAAGGTAATTTTTCACTTCTACGAGAGTGGCCGGATTTTTATGGTCTTCGTCGAGGGTAATGCGGAAGAAGGGCGGAATCGGATTCCCTTCCACAAGGTCCAGCATTTCTCCCGAAAAATGCTTGCGGAAATCCGCCAAGGCAGAATCCGCGCTCACAAACGTCACCGAATCGATATACTTGGTATGTTCCAGGCGCCCCTGGATTACTTTGAGCGAATCTTCGCCCACCGATTCCGGCAAAAAGGCTTCGATGGCATACAGGTTCTTTTCCATGGAAAGAACCCTCATAACCGCCCCGAAAGCGGTAAAGGAAGCCGACAGAAGCAAGGAACACAGGAATATGGTGGCAAAGGACGGAAGGATTACCGTACGGTGCTGCCGCATTCCGCGAAAAGATTCCGATATTAAATAGCCAAGTTGTCCGAACACGAAGTGAATTATAACTAAATTTTAGACAGTCATTCGAGAGTTCTATGGGAAACATCGTTCTAAAAATAACCGCACTGATATTTGGCATCGCCCTCTGGTTCCTTGTCATATCGCAAAAGGATTTCCAGCTTTCGGTAAACGTTCCTTTGAACTTTGTTAAACTTCCCGAAACAATGGCAATCGCCTCCAAGCCGCCCCATTCCCTGCACATTACCGTCGAAGGAAAGTCCTGGGATTTGATCCGCTTGAACAACATCGTTAAGGCACCCAACCAGAATTCAGTCTCCATGGTTGTAGACCTGCAACAAGCGGAACTGGGCGCCAAGCGCATCCACCTGGACAGCAAGAATTTTGTTTCAGCCGGATTCCCGGACATTCACTTTGTGGAACCCGAAAACCAGCTTTTGTTCGTTGACCTCGATATCGACACACGCATTACGCGTAATGTCCCGATTAAATCGGTCGCCACATTTACCGCAGCGCAGGGTTACCTGATTGCAGACGAACCCACAGTTACGCCCGAAGAACTGATGGTATCCGGCGCACGTAACGCACTCACCCGCATTATCGACATTCCGACCGATTCCTCGTTCTTTGACACGTTGCGAAGCAGCCAGGAATTCACAGTTCCACTGGATTTCGCTACACTCCCCGCCTTTGTTTCACCCAGCGATTCCTCGGTTAAGATTTCGGTGAACATTCAAAAAATGAGCAGCCACACTTACGACAGCATTCCCGTAAGTTTGATTGGCTTTTTTGACAGACAAGTCTACTCTCTGGAACCCAAGACCCTTTCCGTAGAAATCACGGGCGGTGAAAACGCTCTGGATTCCATCACGGCACAGAACATTGAACTGGTAATGGAATACAACCGTTTTGCCATTGAAGACGCCGACAGCCTTTCTCCGACAGTCAAGCTTTCGCTCCCGGCCCACATCAACCGTGAAATGGCAATCAAGGCAATCCAGTTGAAGCCGGAAAAAGTAACGCTCCGGAAAAAAGAAAATAAGCCTGCCGCTCCCGCGGACTCCCTCGAAGAGGTTGCACCATGATTTGGCTTGGAATTGAATCCAGCTGCGACGAAACCGCCTGCGCCATTCTGCAAGACGATCCCGTAAAAGTTCTTTCGAACCCCCTTTACAGCCAAATCGACGAACACGCCCTTTATGGCGGCGTGGTTCCCGAAATTGCCGCCCGTGCGCACTTGCAGAAGATTTCCCCGATTGCCGAAGCCGCCGTCAAAGAAGCTGGCATCGAGATGAAAGATATTGACGCCATCGCCTACACGACAGGCCCGGGCCTTATGGGACCGCTCCTTGTGGGAGCAAGCTTTGCAAAGGGACTCGCCCGCGACTTGCAGATTCCGGCCTATGGCATGAACCACTTGGAAGGCCACCTAGCAGCCGCCTGGCTCACGCACCCCGAAATCGAGCCGCCGTTCCTGACTCTTACCGTTTCGGGCGGACATACGGAACTCGTGCTTGAAGAACCCGGTTTCAAGTACACCAGCATCGGCCGCACCCGCGACGATGCCGCCGGCGAGGCATTCGACAAATGCGGTAAGCTGCTGGGTCTCAAGTACCCTGCAGGTGCCACCATCAGCCGTTTCGGCAAAGACGGCAACCGCAAATTCGTGGACTTTCCGCGAGCACTCCACGTGCACGACAACTGCGAATTTTCGTTCAGCGGCTTGAAGACGGCCGTGCTCCGCTACACCGAAACACACGATCCTGAATTCATCCAGAAGAACCTTGGCGACATCTGCGCTTCGCTAGAAGACGCCATCGTCGACAGCCTTGTGACCAAGACCATTACCGCCCTCAAGAAGACCAAGATGAAGACTCTCGTGGTCGGCGGCGGCGTAAGCGCAAACGCCTGGCTCCGCACGCGTCTGGAAGATTACTGCAGCAAGCACGGAATCATGTTCTGCATTCCGGAACGCAGTCTGAGCACCGACAACGGCGCCATGATTGCAGCCGCTGCCATTCGCCGCAAGCGTCAAGGCAAGCTGATTTCGGTAAACGAAGTCAAGCCCTGGATGCCGCTCGCAATATAATTCCGAGTTTAAATACCGAAATTAGAAACTATAGTTTCCGATGCGAATAAAGTAACTGTATTCGCTCAGGTGAGTCAAATCGCCAAAGGTACCGTAATCTACGATACGACTGATTCCCGCATAGGCGGTAATCGAGCGGTATGCGAAGCGCAGGGCCGGTTCAAAGACGAATTTATTTACATCTAGGCTTGCATAGGGGCTGTCTTCAAAATCATGGTAGTAGGCACCGAAAAGCCAAGCCCCCAGATAATTCCCATGGATGCCCCCATTCAGGCGCAGCATGGCGTATTCGTGAGAAGACAATTCAGGATCATACCATTCGGTAGACCAGGGCGTTGCCGATGCATGCAAACGGTACGCCACATCAAGGGGTGCCTTTTCAAAAGATTTCGGCGAAACATAGCCGTGGCCTTCGTCATGATAGCGTTCAATGGCACCGGCCACCGCTGCAGACAAAGTCACAAAGGGCAGCGGCGAAATCGTGTAGCGAGCATCGGCCAGAAGCTTCCAATAAATAGGCACCACGTCAATAATGCCGTCATCGAAGCCGATAGATTCAAAACCGCCCCAGACATTCAGGACATAACCGTCATTGGCAAACCAATCATCATCAGTTCCGTTTAAATAACGGTAATGCAGCATCGGCGAAACCGGATACGCTTTCATTTCACGTTCGCCATAGTAGGCAGAATCTAAATCATAATACCGGGAACCGAAAATAAACTCAGCCGAAACTCGCTGACGATTATCTACTGTATACAGAAGATTCATGGTCAGATCGCTCCGCTCTTCAGATTCGATTCGAAGCCAGCGATGCACGCCATTGTTGTAGGACTTCAGCGGAACCAATTTCAAATAATCATAACCGAATTGCAAATCCCAGTGGCGGTTCCACAACTTCGAAATATTCAAACGCGGGCGTACTCCGTAAGAATTTCCTCCCCAGAATCCGGCCAGAATCAATTCTATTTCGACATGGTCCACGTAATGGACCGCCGCCTCGGCGTACACATTCGGTCCTATCACATTCGAGCCAAAGCCGCCTGCCGCAAGATCAAATACAGGGTGTACCGCCGATTCGACCGCAACATTCCCGCTAGGCTGCATATCCAAGGACAGCGAGTCATAAGCAGGGTTCTGCAAGAAATTCAAGGCAAAGCTCTCCGGAGCAACCATTCCCGTATCTGATTCATCCCAATAAGTCTTTACCGCGTTTTGGACCTCTGGCGAAAGGGTGTTGAATGTAGGCTCAAAACGGAACCAGGGCTTTGCAGAACTCCGGTCGACAGAATAGTCGACTCGGCGACCATTCAGCACTTTAAAACCAGCAAGCTGTTTTTCTAGGGAAGAAAAACCGGACTGAATCCACACCGAGCGAGATGTATCTAAAATCGTATGCGCCCTTACGACAATCCCCGGCTGGCTTGCAAGAATTTCGGCAGCATGCTGTTTGATAAGGCGTGTCCGCTCATCCCCTACAACAGGGGCACGAAGCGGATCCGACACTACGATAATCGAAAGTTCCTGAACATTGTCTTCGACAGGCAAAGCGTAATAGGGACAAAGTTCACCTGACTTGCCCGCGGAATCATTTCCCCAGAGAGGAAGCGATGCGATTACCTGCGGGATAGCGTTGTCCACTAAAACAGGACTTCCCGATTCGCAGGATTGCACCGCAAAAGGAATGCGGGCGTCTTGACGCTGACGGTAGAGGCTCTCTTGTAAGCGAAGCTTCGCCAAGGCACGCACCACCTGCATCGAATCGGGCGTAAGGCTCTTCTTTTCTGCACGGATTGAACGTGACGAATCCATCGTTACGACATAACGGTTTCTGATAGTCGGCACACCCGACACAGAAACCGGAACTTCATGAGAATCGGCCTTTCGATAACCCAAGCCGCTTCCGGGAGCCGTCATGTCGTGTCCCACAAAAGGAACGATGGCCGAATCCAGCATCAACTTCTGGATGTCATCAAGAGGAACGCCCCGCGTCCACAAAGAGGCAATCCATGCGCCCCAAGAAGTAGCCACTACGGAATCTACAGGTATGCCGTATTCTTCGATAGCATACAAGGCACCCAGTTGAAACCAGGGTGAACGTTCACCACCGCCCAAGTAAAGCACCGTCTTGAGCGGTGCAGACGCTGCTGCAGGCGCCACACTTTCCGGAGTTTTCAGGGAATCCGCACTTGCAATGGAATCGGCAGAAGCCTTCAGCAAATCAAGAGACGGGGCATTCTGCAACTGGACAGAGTCCACGTCGCTGGAGTACGCCCACGTTACGCACAGCGCAACGGCCGCCATCAATTTGCCGATTACATTCTGCACTAAGCTACCCTAAGCGAGCCGGATTCGAAACTACACGGACAGCATCTTCTTGGGACACGTAGCCCGCCTTCACAAGTTCCGCCAGGCAATCATCCATAAGCATCATGCCTTCGGAAGCGGAAGCCGCAATAATCGAAGGCAAGGTGTAATGTTCGCCACTACGGATTTTAGAAGCCACGTTCTGCGTGCCGTAAAGGATTTCCCAAGCGGGCACAACGCCCTGGGCACCCGGCAACAAACGCTGCACCACGACAGCCTTCAGTACAGAAGCGAGCATATTGCATGCCATATCGCGGTTTTCAAGCGATTCCGAAGAAAGCAATGCATCGAGCGCGCCCACCGCATTACCCGCCGTCACCGAAAGCACCACAAGGGCGCCCGCCTCGGCAGCACGCAGCACCGGAATCAGGGACTGGCCTTCAAAATTACCGAGCCAAATCAGATCGATTCCACTGCGGAGCGCCTGTTCCATTTTTTCGGGAATGGTTCCCGTGGAATTTTCAAGCACCAAGCTGTCGCCGCGCTTTACAGGCATTTCGGCATCAGGATCCAACAGGCTCACACGCATAATACCCGACTGGCAAAGAGCCGATACATAAGCCGTCGCAGAGGTCGTTTTTCCGCTGCAAGCGGGGCCACTAAAGACCACCAGGCCCGAGCGGATTCCGAGCAAGTTCATCATGGATTCGGGAACGCCCAACGCCGTAAAGTCCGGGCATTCATCAAGTACCGGGCGGAAAATAGCGGAGCTACCCAAAGCCGTACGGTTATAATGCACGCGCCACTTGGAGCCGCACCAGGGGCCACCCATGACCGTACCCGATTCACCGTCCATGGAATTCAAGAAGTTGCGAAGGGAACCCGTTTCAACCGCAGGAGCATCGGGAATGGCACAAACCTTACCCGCCAAGCGTACCGCAGAAGCAGCCCCTTCGGTAATGACCAATTCAGAGGCGCCCACATTCAGCGTATATTCCAGCAAAGATTCAATTTCTGTAGCCATAATATCCCCTTAGTTCTGAGCCCTGTAAGCGGCAAAACGGCGGCTGTCACAGGCGCGTTTCCACGCCTCGGCACCTTCAATGTAACCGGATTCCACACACTTCTGCAAAGAATCATCCAGCGAAATGCCCTGATCCTTCTGGCTGCTGATCGAAGCAGAAAGCTGCGAGATCTCGCCGCGGCGGAGCATGTTCGCCATCGTCGAATTCATCTTGGCGGCTTCGACAGCCAGCACCTGGCCCTGATTCTGCACAATGGGAATCAGGTGCTGTACGATGATTCCCTTGAGCTGTTCAGCGAGTGAATTCGCAAAGGCCGTACGCTTTTCGGCGGACACCGACGAAAGTAAGCGAGAAAGCAACGCATGAATGTTATTGCCCGCCGTTACCGCAAACACCAAAGCACCTGCGTTTGACGCGCGCAACAGCATTGCAAGTTCATCCATATTTTCCAGATAGTCAAACAAAATGACATCGGCGCCACTCTGCATGGCAAGTTCAACACCTTCGATTCCGGAACGCACATGCAAGCCGACTTCACGCTGGGCAATAGCACCACGCGGATTCTGAAGCACGCGCTCGATTGGCTTTTCAACCGTCTGAATATACACATCACGATTAGCGGCAATCGTTTCGGCGAACGTGGAAATCGTCGTAGAGCGTCCGCTTGCAGCAGGGCCTGCGACAAGCACGAGGCCACTATTAAGTTCTACGAACTGGTTGCAGAACGCCGGCAAGTACAAGTTTTCAAGCGTCGTCGATTCCTGCGGAATCACGCGGATCGATACACTCGGATTGGTTCCATTCCACGTGACTGTGATACGGGCGCGACCGACACCGGCAAGGCCTATCGTCTTGCTGAAGTTCTTGCCCACGACAATCTTGTAGCCATCCGAGAATCCCTTGGCGGCTTCATCCAAGCGTTCGTTAATGCGAGACAAATCCAGGGCGTCATCCGAGGCGACAAAGAGCGCACCCGACTGACGCATGACCACCGGGCGGTCTGCGTACAGGTAAATATCCGTTGCACCGAACTTGCGAGCAAAGGCGATAATCTGCGACAGGTTCGTCATCGGACGAATCTTTTCAGGAGCTTCGACGGGCGTTCCTTCGCCGGTCAGAATCGCAAAGCGGCTCGGCAATTTCTCAGAATCTTCGCTCGAAGATTCCTCTTCGGCTTCGGCCTGCACCTGCACCGTGCTGATGCTAGTCGATTCAAGGCCCGCGACTGCTTCGACTTCCACATTGGAAGTCGAAACTTCGCCATACAAGCTGCTATTGCCTTCAATCTGCAAGCCCTCGGACTGCGGCTGAGGTGCTGCGGGAGCAACCGACGGAGCCGATGCCGGAGGTGCTTCGAAACGCGCGGTCGACGGTTTTTGCGGAGCCGCGGCATTAGCAGGAGCTGCGCCAGCGGCACTAGCGGCAGGCTGGGCCGCAGGAGACTCACCACCTTCAGCGGCGGCCTTCGCCTCAAGATTCTTTACAAAGGCAAGCACCTTGATATACATCGGGGGCGGGAGAATCCCCGCATCTACGAGCACCTGGCCAATATCTTTCTTATCAGTAATTTCGCCCCAATGGGCTTTAACCTGAGCTTCAGTAACGACCTTGTTATGCACAAGGACTTTCGCCATATATTGGTTTCTCATAAGAAGTCCCTCCGGCTAAACCACCAGCTTGCAACCGCGAGGAACAAACCGATGTAGCCCAGCGCATAAACGCTGTTCCAGAACACGTACATGTCAGGGAGCGCCACGCCATGCACCACGTAAGTCGTCACATTGTAGCGATACAGTCCCGGGAAAATCGCGTGAATGACTTCGGCAGCCTTTTGGAAGAACATGCTCGATGTTCCATTAAGTTCGCCCATGCGAGTAGCAAAGCGCACCTGTTCCAAGAGCTGGTCGCTCAAGTGGCCCGCAAAGTAGACGCCCAACGTAAAGAGAGCCGAAAGCACCGTACTGCTAAAGCTACTGAACAGGAGAGCCACCGCAATCACCACCGCCATCTCGCAGAAAATCAAGTAGATGGCCGTGAGCAAGCTGAGCGACGGATCCGAACCCGTGAGGAACAGCATCACATAGTAGATGGCCGTCAAAAGCATCAGGTGAACCGCCACCACCGCAAGCAAGCCAAAGTACTTGCCGACAATGAAAGAGGCGCGGCTAATGGGCTTCGACAACAGAGTCAAAACGGTGCGACGCTGGATTTCTTTTTGCACTAGGCTGATGCCCACGAAAATCGAAATCAACAGGCCCGAAAGGCTCATCACCGAAAGAGTCGTGGACTTGATAACGTAGGCACGGTCAAACACCGACCATTCGCCAAGCACGATACTGAACAAGGTGAGCGCAATCGCCAAAAAGCCGATATTATAGAGAATCTTGTCGCGAATAGATTCGCGGAATGTATTGAGGGCAATGATGCCGATATGCTTAAGCGTCTGCACGGGCAATCTCCTCTGTCAAAATGTCTTCGAGACTCGGGCGCTTGTGATCCATACGTTCCACGGCAACACCCTTGTCCAAACAGTAACGCAACAGGCGGTCGCGGGCAGCATCGTCGGCGCATACGCATTCCTGCGGATGGCCAGCAGGGCTTACGCCCTCGGGCAGTTCTGCCTGCGGAATCGCTTCGCGGGTACGCACGTGGTATTCCACGCCGCAAGATTCCGTAATTTCGTCTACGGTTCCTTCGCGCACGATCTTGCCGTCGACAATCATCGCGACCTTGTGGCTGATCGATTCCACATCGCTGAGCAAGTGGCTCGAGTAGAAAATCGTCACACCCGTGCGGTTGAGTTCCATAATGGCTTCGCGCACATCGCGGCGGCCCATCGGGTCGAGACCGCTCATAGGTTCGTCGAGAATCAAAAGCTTCGGTTTGCCGAGGATCGCCTGTGCAATGCCCACACGCTGCATCATACCCTTGGAGTATGAACGCAAGCGGCGGTCGATCCAGTCCTTGTTCGCATGCAGCAGATCCAGCGACCAGTCAATGCGCTTGTCGAGTTCAGTTCCAGAAAGGCCCACCAGCTTACCGTAGAACTTCAACAGTTCGCGGCCCGTAAGATAGTCGTAAAAGTACGGCTGTTCCGGCGAGTAACCGATAAACTGGCGGCTCTTCACGTTGCGCGGAGAAATCCCGTTCACCAGCACCTTGCCCGAATCAAAATTCAAAAGACCCGTAAGCACCTTGATAGTCGTAGACTTGCCCGCGCCGTTCGGCCCGATAAAGCCATACACCTGTCCCGGCTCTACACTAAAACTCACATCTTTAAGCGCAAGCTTCGGTTTCATCAAGAAGCCGCTGCGGTACGTCTTATGCAAATGTTCAATTTTTATCATAGACAACCCAATCACTTGTCCGAATCGTCGGACTTTTTACCAAAGGCGCGTTCCTCGGCATCTTCGATTTCCCTCTTGCGGCGTTCTGCCATTTCTTGCTTCTTGATAAAGAAATGGATGATAGCGCCCGTGGCATAGCATGCCACGCCGGTATAGAACAGCGGATTGATCGAATGGCCCTCGAGACCGGGGAACAAATTCAAGACAATGCTATGCCCGAAAAGCATCAAAAGTACCAGCACAAAACCAAGGGCTCGGAGCACATAAGTCACAATCACGAGTTTTTTCATAGATACCTCAAAACTGCACCAAAAACGGTGCATTCCTTCTAACAGAAAAATACACAAATATGGACAAAAAAGAAGCCCGTTTCTCAAGAAACGGGCCAAAAAGCAACCTCATTGACTCTTTTTAGTCGTTTTTGACGCAACGGACAGAATGAAGAGATCCTCGGTCATTATTATTCTCGAATCCCAACGTCTTAAACGAGGTGTATATACTTACTTCCAGACGCAACCTATATTGCGAAGTGGCTATAAAATATGCATGGTCGCCCATTCCTTTATATTTTCCATTATAGGACTCACCACAAGGAAGCGCCGTAAAGCCGACCGGATCCGTATATCCAATACCCCAACCGCGTTTGGCTTTCAGCCATTCTCCCATCTTGTCCGTGCTTTTATTGTAGTATTCCGTAATCATATACTTAAATTCGCCTTCGTTCGGTATGTGCCAGCCATCAGGGCAAATGCCTTGGTGCGGCTCCTCAATCATCGCCCTAGCCTCGGTAGTATCCAAAGATCCATTAATGTTCATGGCAGCAACCCAGCTATACAGCCTTCCGCACAAATCGCAATTTGTTTCCTTTTTCTCATAGCAAATGTTTTCGCCTTTCATGTTAGCGACAATCGAGCTGTCTTCATCGGCCTTATTCGCATAGCCCTTGAAGTTCAGGTTCTGAGCCATCCATTCCTTGTTCCCGATTTTCACCGTCCTGTACGTCTGTCCATCACGCGGATCAGTCATGGTTCCGTACTTGACTTTTTCATTGAAACGGAATTCAAGAGGAACTTCCGTTGTCCATGGAGAAGCTTCAATCCACGTTCCCGCCCCGTCGCAATAATATTCACGCGTGGATTCACCCATAACGATCTTTTTTTCATCACAGGCAGGGGTTCCCAACTTGTACAAATCCTTTTCCATGACGGTTGATTTATCCCATGCAGTTCCGTCGCATGTGTAATAATCATAGGGTTCAAAAGATTCATAAGCGACTTCAAAAACATCGCCCACTCGTTCAGAAGTACATGTTCCACGTCCACTGACCGCATCCATAATCGCAATCAAATTTTCCTGTATGGATTCGCGATTTTTAGAGCGTACTACAATATCCCCGGAGCACGACCAAGAAGAACAGTTGAAGAACGAATTGCCAAACACCCTGAGAAATTCATCATTATAGACGACAGTGCCTTCTGTTACAAAATTATCCGACCAGAACATCAATTGCAAGGCCTGCGGAAAAGATTTCCAGCCACCCGATCCGGCTCTTTCATTCTCAGGAGTATACATTATCGATTCAAGTGTTGCAACAGATGCAGCCCAAAGACCAGCAGGAGATGCATTCACGAGCAAATCGATTGTCTCTAGATTATGAAATTCCGCTTCGGCATGGAACGCTTTCGCCAATTCACTTTCAGCCTGTGCCTTGGCATCCGCAAACGTCATGTCCTTTTTACCCACCAGATATTTGATTCTCTTGTATATGAGATCCATCGCCGAATTCACATACAAAAAATCAACATCTTTTAAATCGACAACGGCATATTGATCTACATAATACCTAAACGACACATGCGAAGCATCATTCACTCTAATGTGAATTTCTGCATAACGGATATCTTCCGGGAGTCCGCGTACATCGAACACGTATTTCGAGGAGTCCATTCTCCCCTCATACGAAACCGTGGAATCCACATATTCTAGTTTCTCTGTCAGAGCGCGAACTTCAATCGTCGGCGACACCACATGGCCAATATACCCTTGATACACGCCTTCAATAACCTTTCCGGGAAGGTCTTCGTAACTGATCGAAGAAGAAGTTTCTGCTTGAGCCGAGCTAGAAGATTCCGAAGATTCTTCGGAGGAATCGTCAGAAGAAATGCCAGACGATGATTCGCTAGAAGAAGAACCTCGCGAAAGGTCAGAAGAACTACTCGAGGAGTTATCGGAAGAATCATCCTCTTCGCTAGAACTGGAACCGTTCCGGCTAGAGCTAGAGCCGTCTTTACTAGAAGAGCTCGTTTTATTCGAGGAGCTCGAACCATCTTCTAAAGAATTGTCATCCGGGTCTTCATAAGCTCCGGCACCTTTGCCTTCGCAAGAAACCATGGCAAAAAGGAATGCCATCGTCAAAACAAAAAGAATTTTTTGTCCTCTCATATACCCCTAAAAAGATTAGCCCTTGACATGAATCGCGGAGGCGAATTCAGCCAACAGCTTCGGGTCTTCCACTTTTTCCCAAAGGGTTCCCGTCACGATGATGTTCGCACCGGCTGCCACGCGGATAGCGGCTGTCTGCGGGTCCTTGATTCCGCCGCCGGTCATAATCGTCATCTCGGTCGCCTTGCGGGTGTAAGCGATGTGTTCCACCGGCACGGGTTCTTCGGCACCGCTACCGGCTTCCAGATACACATAGCGCATACCCATGAGTTCAGCGGCAATGGAATTCACCATGCTGAGCTTGGGCTTGTTTGCAGGCACCGGCATGGTGCCGCTAATATATTCGACCGTAGTACGCTTGCCGCTATTGATCAGCTGGTAGGCCGTCGGAATCGCTTCCATGTTCAAGGCACGCACCAGGGCGCCACCGCGAACCTGTTCGTCGATCAGGTAATTCGGGTTACGGCCGCTCACAAGCGTCATAAAGAGCATCGCATCAAAACCGGGCACCACCTGAGAGGCTCCACCCGGGAACAGCACCACGGGCAAATCCACATTGGCCTTAAGGGCTGCCACCTGCTTCGGCAGCGTAAAATTACCCAGGTAAGAACCGCCCACCAGCAAGAGGTCGGCACCGTTTTCGGCGGCCATAGCGCCCGCCTTCACAAAGGCGGCTTCGTCCGATGTATCGGGGTCCAGCAGCACGGCAAAAAGCGCACCACGTTTTTCGATTTCAGCATTCAGACGGAGTTCGGTTTTCCCTAGTTTCATAAAAAATCCTTTTTGGCGCCAAGGGCGCTAGATACGCTAAAGATACATTATTTACGGGTCATGAGGTACAAAAAACAAAAAGAAGATGGGCCGAAGCCCACCTTCTCGTTCACCTCCTGTTCTCCCAACCTCCAAATTCGCTATTCGTCTTTGAGGCAACGGACCGAGAACGAGTCGTCAGGTAGTCGCGATATGATTTTCCAATCATAGGAAACCGTTACCGCCACAGCCCAATTTTCATTCTTCTCATACTCCCATTCTATATAATAATCAAGAAGTAGATCATCCATCGAGAGCACATACGCCACTCTCTCATCCGCTTCAGACTCCTCAAAACCGGCCCGTCCCAAATAATCATAATTCCATTGGTAATCCTTATCTTCTTCACCCAACGCGTCCTGCAGGTAATTCAGCAAGGTCATCCATTCATCCGCAGACGGCAAATGCCATCCCTCCGGACAAACGCCTCTATATACTCCCGCCTCGGACTTAACAGAAATTTCCGATTCTCTAAGACGTACATAGTCTATACCTCCTGAAGCTGTCAACGTTTGGCAATATTCCTGATTTTCATATGACTCAACGCACTCTTCACGCGTAAGGTACACGATGGAATCCGGCAAATCAACAGCTGCAGCCATAGTGTATAGCCCATCAGTAGATTCGTATCTCAAATTTTCCGCCAACCATGTCTGGGCTTGATATTTAGTCGGATAAGTCACCGTCTTATAGTTTTTTCCGTCGCGAGCGTCCGTCATCACACCAAAAGTCGCGTTTACCGCATTTGATGCCGTGAAAATTTTCTTGAAAGTCCACTTACCCGAACCACAAGAAATATTCACATTTTGGGAGCCACCAATAGGCTCTTGCGAACTGAAGCCCTCTTTTTCTGCGGAGCATTCGCCCAACCCATAAAGGCTCGCCAAGAAACCACCCAAGAACACTCTATCGCTATCGGAGATCCTATAGATCTTGCTAAAACGATAAATTTCACTTGCAAAATAATCCCTAATCGAATCTACGGCAGACAATGACGCGGTTTCGCCAAACATATCCGTAATCAGCAATGGAGAATGTGCTTCCATCCAATCATAGATTATCCAATCGACATAATTCAACGCAATCAGATGCGCCCCATTTTCTACGTACTTACTCTTGTCGTAATCGAATGATTCTCCATACATGCCCAAAGCGTTGAGAACTTCACGACCAGCCCGTTGCTTGGACTCATCAAAGCCTACGCCTTGGCGCAAAAGGTGACGTAAACGGGCCGTTTCCAAATAAGTCATCACATCAATATCCACATTTTTCGTCTTGCGAACATCAATGATGACATTATACACAGCCAAATAACGTTCCGCTTCTGCGTCATAATCTTCAAACGACCATACGCCATCCCAATCCCAATATTCACCTTCCTGATAGGGAGCCAGTTCAAGCATTACATACGGGCTATTCAGCGCGATGCTGTCAAAACTGAATGCACCCGTAGAATCGACGCAGCGCGTAAAATAAGCCACTCCTGTCGTATCAAATGTCACGGAATCCAGCTCCGACATTTTGATAACGGAACCCGGTCCGACAGAACTGCTTATAATATTTTCATCGTCTAACAACTGACGACGCGCAACACCACTTAACGACGCGACAATGCCAGTCTCTTCGGCGGAGCCTCCCAACGGTGTTATCGAATGGTCATCCCCTTTTACAACAGAATTTCCGTTGTCCGAGCACGCCGCAAACATCAAGGCGAGCGGCATCGCCATTTTGCAGATAAACTGCCTTGCCATTTTTGTGTAATTCATGTTAACCTCCTAACCCTTTTTAGAACTCTTTTGTGTCAGCGGGAAAAACTGCATGTTCAAACGATACACCTCGTCTGTCGCAGAATCCCTGGTCGCGATTGCGATAACCTTTTTACGGCATTCGGCAATCACTTGAACAATTTCATCGTAGGCTTCGTGCGTAACGCCCAGCGTAACACCCGAAAAATGTCGTTCCGCTTGCGGAACACCCTCGATTGCGTTAAGGGCGAACTCGCCCATTTGACGGTGCATGCCACGAACGGCAACAGGCGTCATCTCCATAGGGCCAGTCGTCACCGACTTTTCGGTTTGCATGTAATTACCGGCATCGTCCTTTTGGAGCAAACCCGCCTTGACCAAGAAGCTCAAGGTTTCGCTCACCTCGGCCGCCGTTATTTTTTCACGGCAGGCATGGGCAAGCGCCAAGGGCTTTGCCCCCGGCATGGCAGGGGCCAGTTCACGAATGACCGGATTCTTCCAGTCACTGAAAAAGCGGAACGAATCCCCTTCCAGGACTTTTGCCTTGTGCGCCTCGGCAATCGAAATCATCTTGCCATAAGCGGCCTTCTTTTCGGCATCCGTTTTCGCATGGTCGAACTTGACCAGCTCAACGAAGAAGTCGCACTCATAGTCCGCAAGTTTCATGGCTGCAGCCACGCGCACGGCTGTAGCTTCAGCCAGGTTATAGCGGCCTTCGCTTACGTATTTAAGGAAAATCGACGAGGAAAAACCCGCCAAGGTCGCGAACTCCTGCCAAGTAAACGCAGACTTCGCCTTTCTTTCAGCGTAGTAATCCGCAATATACTGGCGGTAGCTCGTATATTCAAGTATATCTTTCATTTGTCCTCCTCTTAGCCCCCCGGCTAAGTATATCCTAAATATAAACAAAGAATTTTAAAAAGTCAATAGTTTTACGACATAAATTTTATGTTTTTAGCAAAATTTTAAACATTTTTTTATTTTTATCAAAAATTAGCATTTTTTACGACATAAAACATTTCTTATACAGAATGCCGAGCGGAGGCAATAGACCGATAGTCTATTGTCAGAGCGAAAGACGAACAACGACTTGCTTTTCCTTTTGGAGTTCTCATACCTCGTTGTTCGTATATAGAATGCCGAGCGAAGGCAATAGGCCAGCAGCCTATTGTCAGAGCGAAGGACGAACAACAACTAGTTAACCCTTTTGGAGTTCTCGTACTTTGTTGTTCGTATATATAAAGAAGGCGGGCTTTCGCCCGCCTTCCGTTCCTCCTTTCCCCAATCGGCCTCCTAACCGACCCTCCTAATCCCCAAATCCACTATTCATCCTTAATGCAGCGGACAAAATACAGGTAATTCACGAAATCAAACGAATAGGCCAACCCGCCTCTGACATAATCCGGGTCAACACTGAACCCATATTCCAAGTATTGGGGTAAAGTCACGATATCACCCGGATGATACGACGGATTCGGAAGATCTTCCACATCGGGAACCGCCGCAAACTCGCTAGAATAAACACGGACCTTCACCTCGTTTTCATCGCGTTCCACTCTTGCAACTTTTTTCACGCCAAAGCCAGAGGCGACTTCATCAGAGAATACACTTGCAACTTTGTAGAGCTTGGATCCATCGTAGAAATCGAGTCCTTCACTGTCAAAACCGTATTGTTCTTCAACATATTTTTGAAGAGCACGCCATTCCCTCACATTCGGAATTCTCCAGCCGTCAGGACAAACCCCTTGATGTGAGAACGCGTCAGACCCAGCCATAAGTTCCGTATAATTCCATTCCAAATCTTCAATACCCGCACCGACTTCTTCAACGCATTCCTCCCACAACTGTTCCGATTTTTCAGCACAGTTAGTCCCATGGTTCATCTCGCAGATAACCTCATACTGATCAGAGTAATCGCATTTTTCCGGCACACGAACCGTATCGTTCGGAGAATCAAGCAGAGAAAACACGATCGATTTCTTATCAAAATTCATGGCTCGCCACCAGGCATAGAAACGTCCATTCGCATCGCAAGACGCATCTTCTGCGGGGAGACAGAACGAACCTTCGGGCACTTCCATATTCAAGTTCTCCGCCATCCACGTTTGCGTTTTACCGCCAATATTGTATGTCACCGTCTTATACGTCTTGCCATTACGGCTATCTACCATCGTTCCTTTCGTATAGTCTATTTTTTTCGCATAACCAACAGTCCATTTTCCGGAACGGCAAACGATGTCGAACATTTGGTTCCAGGCAATCATTTCGTCCTCAAGTTCTTCCGCACATTCACCATACCCCAGATTATGCGCCCAGTAGCCCGTCTTATATTCGATCATTTTCATCGTATTTTCATAGAGCGTTTTTACATCGGCGTCCGCAAAGAACGGGGACAACGGCGTATTCCAATACTGCTCTACAGTCATCCGATCAAACGCCGTATCGCCCACCGGGTTGTCCATATATTCCAACACCAGTTGCTGTACAAAGGCCAGTTCGTCACTTTCCTTTTTATCGGCATTTTCGAATCCGCCCAGGTCGGCATAAACACCGTAGCGTCCCAGTATTTCACGTTCAGCCATTTCATTTGCTGTCGCAAACGCATTTCCGTCCGCAACATATTGGCGCAACAGCGGGGTTTTGATATGGGTCAATATATTTACGTTTATCTTTTCGTATTCGCGCAAATCCACGATAGCTGTCAACATTCGAGAATATTTGACGCTACTATCAACGGGCGCATTGCCGTTATAATACCGCAAGCCTTCTTCTTGACAATTCTGGCTATAGCACGAATCCAGGACGCTAACCAACACATACGGATTATCGAACGGAATCGTATCGAAAGCAAATTCGCCATTATCATTGTCGATCGTATCAACAACATAGCGACCCGTCGTATCGAGCGTCACAGAATCCAACTCGAAAGCGGTTACAACCGCGCCCTTTTTCGCAACGAAAGAACTTTCATTTTTCGGGGAAATCCAATTTCCATTTTTATCTTCCACGCCCAACATTCGCGGATACGCTTTTCCGATATCTCCCGCCAAGGCCAACGCAACGATTCTCGGTTCTTCAGAAGAACCACCCATCTGCGTTCCCGGAGTTCCTTCCACCTTTGAAACAGAGTTACTGTCGTCAGTGGAGCAAGCCGCAAACATCAAGGCGAGCGGCATCGCCATTTTACAGACAAACTGTCCTACCATCTTTGTGTAATTCATGTTAACCTCCTAACCCTTTTTTGAATCCCTGTTTGTCATCGGAAAGAACTGGATGTTCAGGCGGTACACCTCATCCATTTCAGTTTCCTGGGTGGCAATTTCAATGATACGCTTGCGGAACGCATCGATTTCCGCAACGATTTCATCGTAGGCTGCCTGCGTCACCCCCAAAGTCACGCCCGAAAAATGCCTTTCGTTTTGCGGCACACCCTCGATTGTTTCAAGTGCAAGTTCGCCCATTTGGCGGTGCAGTCCGCGGATAACAGCAGGAGTCACCTCCATCGGCCCTGCTGTAATCAACCTGTCAGTCTGCACATAATTACCATTCTCATCTTTCTGCAGCATGTTCGCCTTGGTCAGAAAGTTGAGAGACTCGGTCACCTCGGCAGCAGAAATCTTGGGGCGGCACGCCTTCGCAAGCGCCAGCGGTTTTGCACCAGGCATAGCCGGAGCAAGTTCACGGAGCACCGGATTTTTCCAACTATCGAAATAGCGGAAGGCGTCCGCCTCGATGACTTTAGCCTTGCGACTTTCCGCCATCGTCACCAACTTCCGGAAGGATTCCTTTTTAGCCTTGTCCGTTTTGGCGTGGTCAAAGCGAACCATCTCGCGGAAGAATTCGAGATCGCCACCGGACAAGTGCATCGCCGCAGCAACGCGTTCGACAGCCGCTTCACTCAAGTTGAAGCGGCCCTCGCTCACATATTTTAGGTAGACCGGCGAAGAAAATCCCGCCGCAGAAGCAAACTCCGGCCAAGTAAACGCAGATTTCGCCTTCTTGTCGGCGTAGTAATCTGCAATATACTGGCGGTAGCTCGTATATTCAAGTATATCTTTCATTTGTCCTCCTCTTAACCCCCCGAATACTCGGCCCAAGTTAAGTACATCCTAAATATAAGCAATCATTTTCAAAAAGTCAATACTTTTTACAATAAATTTTTCATTATTTTCTAGAAATTAGTGCATTTTTAGAATTTTTATATAAAAAATCAATATTTTTCACAATAAATACAACAAAAAAAGCAACATCCCACTACATCTTTCAGAAACACCGTCCGGCATATACAATTCGCGCCGCCTTTTCTATTTAAATTTGTAGCATGAATTTCTTCACGAGAATCGATGTCCCCGCCGCCGATTTTAAAATCGACTACACGAGTCATTTGGCCTTTTTCGGTTCCTGCTTTGCAGACAATATTTCCGCGCAGTTCGCGGAACGGAAATTCAAGGTGATGGCGAACCCCTTCGGCACGGTCTATAACCCGGTTTCTTTGGCGAGTCAAATCGAGGCCATTGCCGACGGGAAGGTTTTCGGAGAAGAAGATGTTTTTCAGGACACGAGATGCGACGGACTTTGGCATTGTTGGAACGCACACAGTTCGCTTTCGGGCGCGACAAAAGAAGAATGCACCAATAAGCTGAACGCCGCGACAACGCATGCACGAGAATTTCTGCAGAAGACAAGCGTCATCTTTATCACGCTCGGTTCCGCATTCGTCTATTCGCTTAACGGGAACGTAGTTGCCAACTGCCATAGGCAAGACTCGCGCCTATTTGAACGTAGGCTGATTTCCGTAGAAGAAGCTTCGCAGTCTATTCAGAAAATCGTCGCCCTGCTCCGCGATATGAATCGCGACATCCGCATCGTCTTTACCGTATCGCCCATCAGGCACCTGGGCGATGGCGCCCACGGAAACAACCTTTCCAAAGCAACGGTTCTGCTCGCCATCAATAACGCACTCGAAAAGGTCGACGCCGAATATTTCCCGAGCTACGAAATCGTGATGGACGAACTGCGCGACTATCGCTTTTACAGCGACGATACGATTCACTTGTCTAAAAGCGCCGAAGAATACATCTTCGAGCGCATGGTCGAAACCTACTGCGATAGCACCACCCGCGAAAACACGGCGAAAGTGGAAAAGTTCCTGAAAATGGCCAATCACCGCATTCAAGACGAAAACTCCCCCGCCACGCAGGAACTCAAGAAGAAGCTCGCATCGCAAGCCGCAGAACTCGAGAGACAAATTACGGGATTGAAGTTAGGATAAAAGGAGAACAATATGCGAAAAGGAGTTTTATCTGTACTAAAGGTCGGGCTAGCGATTGTCGCCTGCAGCGCGATTCTCACAGCCTGCGGGTCTACCGACACCTGCGACGAAGTGCGTCACCCGAAATTAAAGCTCGCCGACTGTCAGAAAACAGTTGGCGGCTTCAAGAAGGGCTCAACAACCCACTACATACATTCCGAAGGTTTCGAATTCGACCTGACCGTAAGCCAGGACTCCATTTTCAAGAACGAATGGAGCGAGTTTTGCGTAGAGGTCGAAGAAGAGGATCGAACCATCCTGCTCACCTCCACCTACCCCATCATGAGCGTCGAGGTAAACTTCTACGGCAACATTGACGACAGCGACGAAAAAAACACTCGCATGCCGATGCGCATAAGCCATGGAAACACTAAATTCTCCGCCGCTCTTGATTCCAACGGCACCCCGCTGGAAAAGGGCATCGAAAACACCCTCATGATGCTCGACACCATAACCTTCAACGGAACGACCTACGACAGCGTTTTCGTCATCATGGACAATGCGCACTACGACGGCCTCAACTACCACGAAGATGTTCCCGGCGATACAGCCTACCTTTATTTTTCCAAGGAAAAGGGAATCCTGAAATTCGAAACCACCGACGGTAAGAATTTCACCATCAAGGAAGGGGGCGACAATGAATAAGTTCGTAAAGTTGGCGGGTATCCTGGTTGCAGGCATGGCGCTCTCTTCGTGCGGAATGGCCGAAGACGACGCTTACGTCGGGGGCGATTTCGCAAGGCTGGTGCAGAAAGAACAGGAATGGAGCGACACCGTGAAGGTCGTTGACAACTGGGGCATCGAGGACTCCTACGACGAGCGCATCTACAGTCACAAGCACGAAAACTTCTATTTCGAGACATCCGGCAGCATCAACGAAATCAATATTGACATGCGTGTCGAATGCGATGAAGATGGCGGCAAGATGACCGTTTCGTGCCTCAGGTTTTCACGAGATGGCATTTTGCACTACGGCCCAGACATCACCTTCAAGAACCTTGACGGGAACAAGATGATCAACAGCAGCGGCTACACCGTCCGCATGCTGGATTCGCTCACCGTGGGCAAGAAAACTTACAAAGACGTGCTGGAATTCGACGCCACCGGTGCCGACAAGAACACCTGCAACTTCGACAAGTTCTATGTCGCCGCAAAAGCCGGGCTCCTGCGCATAGACCTGCAGGACACTATTACTATCAAGCGGAAACATCAAGGTTCTTTAAAGCCTTATGAGTTATTCTAAGTTGTTATTGCACTAGTAAAACTAGAAAATCTGAAAGCAATTCACAACTTGTGCTACTTCTTGGTATTCGTTGTGTTTGTTGTTATTGTACTAATAAAAAAGTCGCTTCTATGCAACAAGAAAAAGAAGATGCCGGGTCAAGCCCGGCATGACAATTAGAAGCAATTTTTCATATCTAGATTTTGCGTTAGCAAAATCGAATCCGTGTGACACTTGGGGTTTTAGGGGCGAAGCCCCTAGGCGCCCCCCCCCCCTTAAACTCTAAAAAAACGGAACTTTTAGTTTCAGTTTGTTTACATCTTTTGCAGCTATTTTTGATTATTTTATTAATGAGTGATCGTGTGGGAGGTAAAGAAAAAGGAGTAGTAATGATGAGCAATCATTCCATTGCGGGTCTCGCATTGTGCGCGACCCTTCTCGGCACGGGACTCACAAGCGCCTTTGCCCAAGAAGAAACCCTCAGATCACTTGCAGAAAAAAACAACATCTATGTCGGAGCCATTCTGAATTCCCAGTGGTTCAGCGGCGGACTTCCCGGCAACTACGAACAAATTCACAAAAAGCAGTTCAACATCGTCGTTGCTGAAAACGAGATGAAGTTCGACGCCACCGAACCCAGCGAAGGCCGCTTCAGTTACGGCAATGGCGACAAGATGGTCAATTACGCTCAGCAAAATGGCATGCGTGTCCGCGGCCATGCACTTGCCTGGCACAGCCAGGTTCCGAACTGGGTGAACAACTACAAGAACGACAAGCAGAAACTGCTCAAGGTGCTCAAGAACCATATCGAGAACGTGGTCGGGCACTGGAAAGGCAAAGTCGCCGAATGGGACGTGGTGAACGAAGCCATCAGCAACAACGAACCCCAGTGGCGTACCGGTTCCGTGTGGTACCAAGGCATCGGCCCCGAGTTCATCGACTCCGCCTTCGTGTGGACTCACGCGGTGGACCCGGATGCAGAACTCTGCTACAACGACTATAACCTGGAACAGGGCATCAACCCGAAGGCCAAGGCTGGCTTCTTGCTGGAGCAGGTGAAGCGCTGGGTCGCCAACGGCATTCCTATCAATTGCGTGGGTTCCCAGACGCACGTGGAAGACACCACCACCGACAAGCACTTCATCGGTTCGCCGGACAGTCTCCGCTCCCTTGCCAAGGAACTTGCAAAACTGAACGTCAAGCTGAAAATCACCGAACTTGATATCGGATTCAAGAGCGGTATCAAAGTCAGCAAGAGTGATCTTGAACGTCAGGGACAGACCTTCCGTCAGTACCTGGACATCGTGCTTGAAGAACCGAATGCGGATACCTACCTGATTTGGGGCGTGTCCGATAAATGGAGCTGGCTTGGCGGCCTGAACAGACAGCAAGGCCTAATCTACGACGACAACCTGAATCCGAAACCGGCATTCGACAGTATTTTCGTGAGACTCCAGACATACGAGCCGCCTAAAGACACGGCCTCTACGGATAGCACCAAACAAGATACGACTGTCACCGACTCCACCAAGAAGGACACGACATCGAACGACTCTACCAATGCAATCAAGACCATTGCCGACTTGACCAGCCTCTCAATGCACCTTGCAGGCCGCACACTCTCTATCGCAGGCGCCACCGCCGCCAAGGTCGAAGTGTTCGATATGCAGGGCCGCCCGGTATTCAGCGCAAAGAATGTGAAGGGCTCCGTGGAATTGCTGGGACTCGCCGAAGGCCTTTACGTGGTGCGCGCTCGCGAAGGTTCTAAAAGTCTGATGCAGAGAATTTCGCTCAAGTAAGTTTGCTACACCTCTCTAATCGCAAGGACTAGGATTATCATCCTAGTCCTTTTTATTATCTTTACCGGCGGTGTAATGGGATGATAGAGGCATATATGAAGCACACTCTGTCATTTTCGCGCATTGTATTTAGCGCAGCTCTTATCGGTGCAGGATTCTCCAGCGCCGTTGCCGACGAAACCATTAGAGACCTCGCCAAGGAACGCGGGCGCTTTATCGGCACCATCCTGAACAGCGAATGGTTCAACGACGCCATCGAACCGGAATTCGAAGAAATTCACAAGACCCAGTTCAACGTAGTCGTGGCCGAAAACGAAATGAAGTTCGACGCCACCGAACCCAGCGAAAACAAGTTCAACTACACCAAGGGCGACAAGATGGTCGAATACGCTCAGGCCAACGGCTTACGCGTTCGCGGCCATGCACTCGCCTGGCACAGCCAAGTTCCCGGCTGGGTTAGCAACTACAGCGGCCAAAAGGAAAAGCTCCTGAGCGTGCTCAAGAACCACATCGACAGCGTAGTCGGCCACTGGAAGGGAAAAATCGCCGAATGGGACGTGGTAAACGAAGCCGTGAATGACGAATACAACGCCGGTTGGCGTTCCACGAACTCCGTATGGTACGAAGGCATCGGCGCCGAATTTCTGGATTCCGCATTCGTCTGGGCGCACGCCGCCGACCCGGATGCAGAACTCTGCTATAACGACTACTCCATTGAATGGGGGCTGCGCGAAAACTCCAAGGCAAGCTTTGTCGTGGAACAAGTCAAGCGCTGGAAAGAAAACGGCATCCCTATTACTTGCGTGGGTACGCAGACCCATATTGAAATTTCCCACGAGACAACCCCGCAGAACGTGCGCGACCTGGCCAAGGCTCTTGCCGAACTAGGCGTCACCTTGAACATCACCGAACTCGACATCGGATTCCCGAAAGGTTCCGCCGACCAGCTCGGCGATGCCGACTACGCCAAGCAAGGTCATTTGTACCGTCAGTTCATGGACGTATTCCTCGAAGAACCTAACATGGGTGAATTCGTGATTTGGGGACTCACCGATGCACACAGCTGGCTCGATGGTCAGCAGGGCAAGACTCAGGGTCTCCTGTACGACAAGCAATACAAGCCGAAGCCCGCCTACGACAGCATCATGGTTAGCCTCAAGGCACACCCGGCATCTGAAGTGAAATCGCCGTATCCGGAATCTGTATTCAAACAACCCAAGGATTGCGAAACAGGTAACTGCGGCGATTCAACCGAAACCATCAAGCCCATCGCAACCGTAAACAATCTTACGATGCGTCTCGCTGGTCGCACGCTTTCCATTGCAGGCGTTACCGCCGCTAAGGTCGAAGTATTTGACATGCAAGGTCGCCCGGTATTCAGCGTCAAGAACGTGAAAGAATCCGTGGAATTACAGGGCCTTGCCGAAGGCCTGTACGTGATTCGCGTGCGCGACGGTTCCAAAAGCCTGATGCAGAAAATCACCATCAAGTAGCAACTGTCGATTTAATACAAAACGGGCTGCGATTTATTTCGCAGCCTTTTTTCTTAACGTTTGCGGCGATCCATTCCCGCGTGTGTTGCGTAAAACGCTTTTTTGTCTTCGTACATGCGGGAATCAATGACATTCACAAAGGCGTCTTCACTTTCCGTTTTTACGTTAAACTTGTGAGCGCCTATCGAAACCGACAGAACATACGGTTCCTTTTTTTCTTCATTGAACCGTTCGAAATGCCTTCTGATTCTTGCGATGCAATTTTCTATAACCTCGTCATCTTGCGAGTTCAGAAGGACGATAAATTCATCGCCTGCATAGCGGATAACGCAGCCAGCATCGCCGATAGCAGACTTAAGTATGCGGCCAGAGGCAACCAAGGCATCGTCACCCACGGAATGACCGAATTCATCGTTGATATGCTTGAAACCGTTCAAGTCAATCATGATGCCCGTAATGTTAAGCTTGGGACGCTTGGTATACTTTTTCAGTAAATAATGCATGTAGGAACGATTGAACAATCCCGTCAACTGATCATGATAGATCATCTCGTTCTGCAAGCTGGCCAGCACGCCCGCAATGGAAATCGCGATACTGGTGGGAACCACGGAAATTCCATAGAACAAGGACTGAACAATTCCCCCAATAAAAATCGGCACGATATAGACCCAAATGGGGAAGAACTTTAGGACACCACCTTTCGCTTTTGCCTTAAAATAAATCACCAGACTATTGATGACCAGCATATAGTCAATTACCATATAAAAGCCATACAAGAAGGAGCGGGAATAGCGGTTGTGTTCATCAATCGAGAACACGACGGGTTCAAACAAATTCACCACCAGCAAGGCCAGTCCAACAAAGGCCACCGCATTTAACGCATAACGGGAGCGGCGGCGCATGCCCCCATTCAGGTAAAGAGCCAAGAAACGCACCCAGAAATAAACTGCAAGCATATTCGCCGCAAACAGCCACGTGCTGGTGGCATAGACAGCAAGCCTCGGGAGCAACCCAGGCAAGCCCTTCATGGTATAAGAAAACGGGTCGGCAATGCAGCTGGTCAAGGCGAGGAACATCATGGCCATCAGGTTCTTGTCGGCCCGACTCCGGGTCTGGAATCGCCACAAGTTACAGACAATCATAACCGCAATTAGAACAATTCCAATCGCGTTTGTAACACAGATACTCTGTATATTAAAAAGCGGTTCCATCGTACGCCTTCAGTCTATATTATACAATTTATTCGAGGTTTTAGCACTAATGTATACAGAAAAGGCTGCGTTTTACCGCAGCCTTTTTAAATGATTTTGCCAAAGTGGTTATGCGCCCAGCTTCGCTCTAATCCAGTTGTTCGCGTTGGCGATAGCACCGGCAATCTTTTCGACTTCCTTGGTGCCAGCCTGAGCGCGGTCCGGACGTCCACCGCCGCGGCCACCGCAAGCAGCGGCGAGGTCCTTGACGATGTCACCGGCCTTGATGCCCTTGGCCTGCACATCCTTGCCGACCAACACGGCGATGCTGCCAGAACCGTTATCCTTATTGGCAATCACAGCCACAGAATCGGTTGCAAGCTTGTTCTGAACGCCGTCCAGCAAGTTCTTGTATTTTTCATCCGGAATCGAGAGTTCACGAACGTAGAGGTTCACGCCCATCACGTTGATACCGCCGTTCAAGAGTTCGGCAGCGGCGAGCGTAGCAAGTTCGAGCTTCACAGACTGTAGGCTCTTTTCGAGGTTCTGCGTCTTGGCGAAAGACTGCTGAATGCGGTCGAGAACTTCGGCGTCCTTGCAGCGGAGCTGTTCGCGGAGGGCCGTGAGAATCTGCGTACCGGCACGGAGCAGCGAGAGTGCGCCACGGCCAGAAACGGCTTCGATACGGCGCACGCCAGCGGACACGCTGGATTCAGAAACAATCTTCACGAGGCCGATGTTACCGGTGTTCTGCACATGCAAGCCACCGCAGAGTTCCTTAGAGAATTCTTCATTGGCGCAGCCCATCTTCACGACGCGGACTTCGTCGCCATACTTTTCGCCGAACAGAGCCATAGCACCGCTAGCCTTAGCTTCGTCCACACCCATCACCTGGGTGTTGACCGGCAGGCATTCCATGACCTTAGCGTTCACGATGTCTTCAACCTTCTGGATTTCTTCAGCAGTCATTGCGTTGAAGTGGCTGAAGTCAAAGCGGAGGAGTTCGTTGGAAACAAAGCTACCCTGCTGCTGCACGTGAGTGCCGAGCACCTGACGGAGAGCGGCCTGCAGCAAGTGAGTGGCGGAGTGGTTCTTGCGAATGTCGTTACGGCGGTCGTTGTCGACGGTAGCCATGAATACAGCACCCATCGTCGTTTCGTTAGCCGTACCCTTCTTCACCTTGCCGCGGCAGAGGGCGGTGTCGTTCACCTTCACGGTGTCGAACACGTCGATTTCCAAGTCAGCAGAAACGAGCGTTCCCTTGTCGCCGACCTGGCCGCCCATTTCGGCATAGAACGGAGAAGTTTCGAGCACGATGGAGAGGACGCCCTTGTCTTCACGCCAGCGGACGACCTTCGTTTCGCAAGCGGAAAGTTCATAGCCCACGAACTTGGTGCTTTCTTCGCTGTACTGCGTCCAGCCTTCGGTACCCATCGTATTGATGCCCTGCTTCATGTTGGCGCGGGCGCGGGCCTTCTGTTCTTCCATGCACTTCTCGTAGCCTTCTTCATCAATCAGGAGGCCCTTTTCTTCGGCGAGAATGCCGGTGAGGTCCGGCGGGAATCCATAGGTATCATAGAGCAAGAACACCTTGTCGCCCGGAATCTTGTCGCCCTTCTTGAGTTCGGCAGAGATAGCGGCGAAGCGTTCGAGACCAGCGTCGAGCGTGCGGATAAAGCTTTCTTCTTCGCTCTTGATGACGCTAGCAACAAATTCCTTGCGTTCGCGGATTTCCGGGAAGGCATCGCCCATGGTGTCGGCGAGAACCTGCACGAGCTGGCAAATGAACGGCTTCTTCTGACCGAGCAGGCGGGCAAAGCGGCTAGCACGGCGCAGAATGCGACGGAGCACGTAGCCACGGCCTTCATTGCTCGGGAGAGCGCCATCAGCAATAGCAAAAGAAATGGCGCGGATGTGGTCGGCAATCACGCGGTGCGGGGTGCCGGCTTCGCCATCGTTGTAAGGAACGCCAGAGAGTTCAGCGATCTTAGCGATAATCGGGGTGAACACGTCGGTGTCGTAGTTGCTGGTCTTGCCCTGAAGAATAGCGCAGATACGTTCGAAACCCATACCGGTATCGACGTTCTTGGCCTTCAGCGGAATCAGGGAGCCATCGCTCACGCGTTCGTACTGCATGAACACGTTATTCCAAATTTCAATGTAGCGGTCATTTTCGCCGTTCACGCCCTTGATCGGGTCCTTAAACGTTTCGGCCTGCGTAGCGAGGTCGCCGCGGTCGTAGTGGATTTCGGAGCAGGGGCCGCACGGACCGGTGTCGCCCATTTCCCAGAAGTTGGAGTGAGCGTCAAAACGCATGATGCGGTCATCCGGAAGACCGGACACATCCTTCCAAATCTGCCAGGCTTCGTCATCGTCCTGGTACACGGTGGCGAACAGGCGTTCCTTCGGGAGCTTCCAAACTTCGGTCAGGAGTTCCCAAGCCCAAGAAATCGCTTCTTTCTTGTAGTAGTCGCCGAAGCTCCAGTTACCGAGCATTTCGAAGAAGGTGTGGTGGTAGTTGTCGCGACCCACCACGTCGAGGTCGTTATGCTTACCGGACACGCGGAGGCACTTCTGGCTGTTGCATGCGCGCTTCCAGCCCTTCGGATTGTCGCCCAGGAAGATAGCCTTGAACTGGTTCATGCCCGCGTTCGTGAACATGAGCGTCGGGTCGTCATGCGGAACCACCGGCGAAGAACGCACAAAGAGGTGGCCCTTGGATTCAAAGAACTTGATAAAAGATTCGCGCACCTGCGCAGAAGTCATTTTTTCAGCCATAGCTTTACCTTTTGATTTTTACGGCACAAAGATAGCAAATAGCGGCAGAAATTTCTAACTTTGGGCGCCGATGAGCCAATTCTACTCCCAGCGACTGAACTCCTTCGGCACGGCAAGCATCCCGAAACTGGTTTTGCAGTTCTCGGTTCCTTCCATCATCAGCATGCTCGTGAACGCGCTCTACAACATCGTGGACCGCTTTTTCGTGGGGCAGGGGGTTGGCAGCCTCGGAATCGCGGGAATTACGCTCTGCTTCCCGATATGCCTGTTCATCATGGCGATGTCGATGATGATTGGCGTGGGCGGCAATACCCTCTTCGCGATTCGCCTCGGGCAAAAGAAGTATATCCAGGCGAGCATTATCCTGAACAACTCGTTCTCGCTGCTCATATTGATGGCAATTTTTACCTTCACGATGGGCGAGATTTTCATGGAGCCTTTGCTCCGGCTGTTCGGCGCGAGCGAACAGACTTTGCCTGTCGCAAGCAGCTACATGCGTATTTTGCTGTGCGGGGCGGCGTTCCAGACGATTGCGCCCGGCATGAACCACTTCATCCGTTCGATGGGCCACCCGAAAACCGCGATGTTCCGCGAGATTATCGGCGCAGTCACGAACATCATCCTCGACTGGCTCTTCATCATGAAGTTTCACTGGGGAATCGAAGGCGCCGCCTGGGCGACCATCTGCGCGCAGCTGGTTTCCGCATCGCTCATTACGCAGTTCTTCGTAAAGAAGGGAACTCCCATCCGCATCCGCTGGCGCCACATGAAGTTGCGCTTCGCCTACGTGCGTAAGATTGTCATCCTCGGTATCCCGCCCTCACTCATGCAGGTATGCAACAGCCTGATGAACGCCATTCTCGCCTGGAGCCTCACTACCTACGGGAACGTGAGCCTCGCTGCGACGGAAAACTTGTCGGGCGGCGACATGGCGATATCGGCTTTCGGCATCGTGAACAGCATCGCTTCGTTCATACTGCTTCCGCTCCTCGGTTTTGTGCACGGTACGCAGCCGATCATTGGCTACAATTACGGCGCGCGCCTCAACAGCCGCGTCAAGGCAACTCTCAAGTTCACGTTCATCTATGCGCTTGGCTTTATGGTTGTCGCCTGGGGCCTCATGATGTGGCAGGCCGAAGCGCTCGTGGCGCCTTTCGCGCCCAACGACATCGACTTGCAGAAGGTCTCCGCCTGGGCCATGAGAATCTTCGGTGCGGCGTTCTTCATGATTCCCTTCGGGATGATTTCGGGAAGCTTTTTCCAGGGGACGGGAAAGGCTTTCCGTTCGATGTTCCTGAACGCTTGCCGACAGGTGATTCTCCTGATTCCTTTCTTGCTCGTGCTGCCGCATTTCTTTGAACTGCAGGGCGTGTTCATGGCGCAGCCCATCGCCGATGCAGGGGCGGCCATCATCGGTACGGTGATGCTCTTGCACGAACTCAAGAAGTTGCCTAAAACCTAACTTGTTGCCAGTAAATCAATTAGCCCTCACTACCAAAAAACGTAAAATTTTTGGGGTTGTGAACGGCTCAAAAATATTCCATTCCAAGCCCTTCGGTCTGCCTTCCTAATTTCTATATTGGTGCAAGAAAAAAGCACAAAGAAGGAAAGCAAAAACATGATTGACGCATGGAAAGGTTTTGAAGGCGGACTCTGGCAAAGTGAAATCAACGTCCGCGACTTTATTCAACGTAACTACACCGCCTACGACGGAGACAAGTCCTTCCTCGCAGGCCCGACGGACGCTACCACAAAACTGTGGGACGAACTGCAGAGCCTGCAGGCCGAAGAACGCAGACACGGCGGCGTCCTCGACATGGACACCGACATCGTCTCGACCATCACGAGCCACAAGCCGGGCTACATCAACGAGAACCTCAAGGACCTGGAAAAGGTCGTAGGCTTGCAGACCGACAAGCCGCTCAAGCGCGCGTTCATGCCGTTCGGCGGTATCAAGATGGCCGAAGAAGCTTGTATGCAATACGGCTACAAGCCGAGTGCCGAGCTGCACAAGATTTTTACCGAATACCACAAGACGCACAACCAGGGCGTGTTCGACGCCTACACTCCGGAAATCCGCGCCGTCCGCAAGGCTCACTTGCTCACCGGTCTTCCGGACACTTACGGCCGTGGCCGTATCGTTGGCGACTACCGCCGTGTGGCCCTTTACGGTATCGACTACATCATCAAGCAGAAGCAGAACGACTTTGCCCACATTGGCGACGGCACCATGACCGACGACGTCATCCGCCTGCGCGAAGAAGTGGCCGAACAGATCCGCGCTTTGCAACAAATGAAGGTGATGGCCGCAAGTTACGGATTCGATATTTCCGAACCCGCGACGAACGCACGCGAAGCGTTCCAGTGGCTCTACTTCGGCTACCTCGCCGCCATCAAGACGCAGAACGGTGCCGCCATGAGCGTGGGCCGTATCTCCACCTTCCTCGACATCTATATTGAACGCGACCTTAAGAACGGCGCGCTCACCGAAAGCGAAGCGCAGGAACTCGTGGACCACATGGTGATGAAGTTCCGCATGGTCAAGTTTGCCCGTATCGAAAGCTACAACCAGCTCTTCAGCGGCGACCCGGTGTGGGCCACCCTCGAAGTGGGCGGCATGGGCCAGGACGGACGTTCCATGGTCACCAAGAACGACTTCCGCTTCTTGCACACGCTCGAGAACATGGGCCCCTCTCCGGAGCCGAACCTCACCGTTCTCTACACCAAGCGCCTGCCCGAGAACTTCAAGGAATACGCCGCCTTCATCTCGGTGAAGACGAGCTCCATCCAGTACGAGAACGACGACGTGATGCGCCCGGTATGGGGGGACGATTACAGCATCTGCTGCTGCGTTTCTGCAACGCAGACCGGCAAGGAAATGCAGTTCTTCGGCGCCCGTGCAAACCTCGCGAAGGCCCTCCTCTACGCCATCAACGGCGGCAAGGACGAGAAGGGCGGCCTGGTGCCCGGCATGCAGATTGGTCCGGAACTCTCCCCGATTACGAGCGAATACCTCGACTACAACGAAGTGATGCACAAGTACGACATCATGCTGGAATGGCTCGCGGGCATCTACGTGAATACGCTGAACCTGATCCACTACATGCACGACAAGTACTACTACGAAGCTGCTGAGCTCGCCCTCATCGATACCGATGTGCGCCGCACGTTCGCTACGGGTATCGCAGGCTTCAGCCATGTGGTCGACAGCCTCTCCGCCATCAAGTACGCGAAGGTCAAGACGGTCCGTGGCGACGACGGCCTCGTGAAGGACTTCGTGGTGAAGGGAGACTTCCCGAAGTACGGTAACGACGACGACCGCGCGGACGAAATCGCCGTGTGGCTCCTGAAGGAATTCATCGCGAAGATCAAGAAGCACCACACTTACCGCAATGCGGAACCGACGACTTCCATCCTTACGATTACAAGTAACGTCGTGTACGGCAAGGCCACCGGTGCCCTGCCCGACGGCCGTCCGGCAAACGCCCCGTTCGCTCTCGGTGCAAACCCGAGCTACGGCGCCGAAAAGAACGGTCTGCTCGCCTCGCTCAACTCTGTCGCCAAGCTTCCGTACGAATACGCGCTCGACGGCATCAGCAACACGCAGACGATCAGCCCGAACGCCCTCGGCCACAGCGACGAGGAACGTTCCCAGAAGCTCGTGACCGTGATGGACGGCTATTTTGCCCAGGGCGCACACCACCTGAACGTGAACGTGTTCGGCGTGGAAAAGCTGCTCGACGCGCAGGCCCATCCGGAAAAGCACGAATACGCGAACTTCACCATCCGCGTTTCCGGCTACGCCGTCAAGTTCCTCTCGCTTACGAAGGAACAGCAGGACGACGTCATCAGCAGAACCTGCCACGGCGTGTTGTAATAGCTGTATAGACGCATTTAGGAGTCCGCGACCTGATGGCCGCGGGCTTTTTTTTTATCTGCTTTGCAGATTCTAAAGCCTGCGCCTCTCGTTTTCGTGCGTGTTGTGAAAAATGCACAATTTTTAAAACTAATCTTTAAAAAAGCTTATTTTTTAATAAAAAACAAATTTTGTGTTGTAAAACTATTGACTTTTTTAAAAATAGGTGATATATTTGTTTTTGAGAGCGAAAGGGACACCTAAAGTCTACAGCCGTTCTCTAGGAGGAACAAATGAAAGAAATACTAGAATATACAAGCTATCGCCAGTATATTGCGGACTATTACGCCGATAGGAAGGCGAAATCCGCATTCACCTGGCAGGAGTTCGCGGACGAGGCCGGTTTTTCCTCGCGAGTCTACCTTAAATACGTGAGCGAAGGGCGCTTCAACCTGAGCGAGGCGGCGACGGCCCGCGTGGCTGCTGCCATGCGCCTTGCCGATTACGAACGGGACTATTTCGCCGAGATGGTCAAGTTCAACCATGCGAAAAAGGACGCCGAAAAGAAGGTCGCCTTCAACAGGATGCTTGAAATTGCCGATGCGCACAAGGCCAAAATCCTGGAAGGCGACTCTTTCCGCTTTTTTGGAAACTGGAAGAATCCGGTTATCCGTGAACTGGCGCCTGCGATGCCCGGGGCAAAGCCGCTTGCGCTTGCGCACGCCTGCCGCCCCGAAATTACCGCTGCCGAAGTCACCGAAACGCTGAACTTCCTGGTCAAGGCGGGGCTGCTCAAGAAAGACAAGAAGGGAAATTACGTACAGACGGAAAAATCCGTCACGACGGGCCCCATGGAGATGACTCCCGTGGCTGTTCGCGCCTTGCACCGCCAGATGGGCGAATTCGCGCTCGAGGCCATCGAGGGCGTTCCGCAGGACAAACGCCATTTTTCGGGCATTACGCTTGGCATTACGAGTGAAGGCTACGAGGAAATTGTGCAAGAAATCGCCGATTGCCGTAAGCGTATTGTCGCGATTGCACGCAAGAACGCTGCGACAGACGAGGTCTATCGCCTGAACATGCAGCTGTTCCCGATGACGAACAAGAATGTTAATAAAAACGGTTAGGAGGATATCATGAACTACTTAAAGATTGACAGGCAGGTTGTCTGCAAAATGGCGATGCTGCTCGCCTTTATGTTCGCAGCATGTTCCGAAGACGGCAAGTCCATAGCCGATGGCGGGACTGCAGAAGAGACGGGAATCTATGCGTTGAAAAATATTACCGTGGCAGGGAAGGTTGGCGACTTGGTTCCCATGACTTTTGTGGCCATGAAAGATAACGGTGATACTTTGCAAAAATCCAATCTGGTTTTGGATTCCCTGGACGAGGCGATTGTGACAATATATGAACTTGATTCCACAACGCTTGATACGACAGGACGGTTCTTTACCGACACGGTTCGTGGCGCCAGCGGAGATTTTTCGTTTGACAGTATCTCGCTCAAGAGCCCGTATGTGTTGGTGGAAGTGCTAGATTCGTGCTACACCCCGAATTGTATCGAGAAAAGCGAACCGAATATCGCTGCTACGATACTTGAGAATCTTGATTCGACGGGAACTGGAAAATTAAACAAGTTCCCGCGGTTGTTAAAAGCGATAGTGGATATTCAACAGTCTGGGAATATCAGTGTAAATATATTGACCGACATGAAGGTCCAGCGGTTGCGCGAACTTGTCGCCGCGGGGACTTCCTTTGCTGTGGCGAACAAGCAGGCGGAAAGCGAAATCCTTGAGGAATACGGCGTATATGAAGATTTGGGAAGCTTTGAAAGTCTAAAAAATGGCACCGAGTCGGAATTGGCCTTTGTAAGGCTGTTGATTCTGAGCGGTGAAAGCGAAGGTTGGCGAATGGGTGACGAGTATGAATGGTATAGGCTGGCATCGTCAAAAGCATTCGCTGCTTTGGGAGAAAAGGTAAAAGAGAAATACCAGAATGTAGTCAAGCTGTTCGAATATAAGGTGGGATATTTGGCGCATTCCTATGGCCTTGGAAAGTGCACTGAACAGCGAGAAGATGAAGTGGTCCTTAAAGAGGGTATTTCGTTTGTCTGCCGTTCCGGCAAATGGGATATGGGTTACAAAAAGATAAGCTATACGAGGGGGTCCATGACAGATGATCGAGACGGGAAAACCTACAATACGGTAACATATACTATCAATGGAAAACAGCAAACCTGGATGTCCGAGAACTTGAACTTCGCCGACACGACATCGGCCTCGATCGACAGCGCGTTGAAAGCTCATTTGATGAAGAATACGAGCACCTATGGTAACGACGTTTCGGGAGATGTCAATGGAAGGTATTATGTGTGGTTTGCAGGTGCAAATATCGGAAAAAATGAAGTGGACGTGTATAGAATAGAACCTCAAGGCGACACGACGATTTTGGATAAACGGTGTGGAGGGCCTGAAATCAATTGTATAGATGCTGCTGACAATTCGATATGTCAGGAATGGGAGGAAAATGTCACAACGTATTGTGCACCCTTGATTGGGGACGTGTCTTGGGATGGATGGGACTGGAATCACGAGAAATTCATTCCGCAGTCAAAGCCGCTCCAGGGAGTATGCCCCGATGGCTGGAGGATACCCAATATAGACGATTGGATTTCGTTGCTCGAATATGTCGCAAATGAATACAACATCGAAATCTCGGATGTGGGAACCATGCTTGTGGATGATGTTGCGACTGGATTCGGTTTGAAACCCGTGCTTCGCATACGGGGAGACGAAAATCACTTGAGAATAGGTGACTCTGGCTATGGTTATCAGTTCATGTCCATTCCCGATTTCCAATCTGACGAGAAAAAGTCTTCGTACGGAGTGCATTTCTCCCGCATTACGGATAGAGTAAAAATGCCGAAAATTGCGCTTGGTTATGACCTGAATGTCATTGACTTCGCCATTCTCTATAACCTTCAGCAATTAAATGGTACGTTCCTTGTCCGCTGTGTCAAGAACTAGACAGCGAGAGCCTGGGTAGGAGGAACTCGGCCGAATGGTCGAGAAAAGGGCCGCGGCAAAATGCCGCGGCCCCAATGTTTAAGTCCTGGGACCTACTTTATCGCGATGCGCTTGGTCAGGCTTGCTGAGCCTTCGCGCACACGCACCACGTACAATCCTTCGGAAACGTTCTTCAATTCGATTGAACCCGTTTCGCACTTGGCGCTGAATACCGGGCGACCCTGCATGTCGAATACGTCGACCATGGCGGACTGCGTACCCGCGATAAGCAGTGTATGGCCTGAAACCTGCATGGACAGGCTTGCCGGAGCCATAGACGCCTTGATGGTTATAGTACTCGACGAAGATGACACATCCGTTGACGAAGAACTTTCGGGAGTGTTGCTCGAGTACGGCGAAACCACTTCGGACGGGGCGTGCGCCTTGAGGCTTACGATAAGGCTGTCATAAGCGGGCTTCGGCTTGTATTGCTTGTCGTAGATGAGCCCCTGGGTCTTGCCCTGGCTACCGTCGAGCCAGCTGTGCGCATCGGTCACGCCCCAGATCATGAATTCACCCATGTTCGGTTCTTCGAGGAATACGTCCATGAACTGGCGGTAGAGATGGCCCTGTTTCTGGTAGTCCTTTGCGCTCAGGCTGTTTGCGGAACCCTTCGGGAATCCGATGTCGAGCTCGGTGATGTTCAGCGTGATTCCCAGTTCGGCGAGTGCCTTGGCGAAGTCGCGGACGTTTTTCGGTGTGGTTTCGTGCGAGATTTCGATATGGGTCTGCGTGCCTACGCAGGTGATGGGAATCCCGTTCTTTTTCCAACGCTTCACCTGTTCCAAAACGAATCCTGCCTTGCTACCGGAACCTAAACCCCATTCAATGGCGTAGTCGTTGTAGCAGAGTTCTGCGTCGGGGTCGGCGGCGTGCGCCCACACGAAGGCGGAATCGAGGAAGTCTGCGCCGAGAGTCTCGAACCAGACGGAACCGGAAGAACGCCAGCCGTGGTTGTTGTTGTCGTTGATGGCTTCGTTTACCACGTCCCATTCGGCGATTTGGCCTCTCCAATGGCCGACCACGTTTTCGATGTGGTTCTTGAGCACCTTGAACAGCTTATCTTTTTGTCCTTTGTAGTTGTTTACCCAGTTCGGGACCTGGCTATGCCAGGCGAGGGCGTGGCCGCGGACGCGCATGCCGTTCTGTTGCGCGTACTTGACCATCTTGTCGCCGTTGCCGTAGCTGAACCTGCCTTCGCTGGGCTCCGTGGCGTCGAACTTCATCTCGTTCTCGGCAACGACAGCGTTAAATTGTGCCTTGTGAATTTGTTCGAACTGTGATTCGATTCTGCCACCGAACCATTCGCTGTTCAGGATGGCTCCGATGTAGCGGCCGCGTTCTTCGGCCAGGGATCGAAGGGTCTCGTCGGCGGCGAAGGCGCTCGTGACGCCTGCGCCAAGAAGGGCGACACCAACCATGGCGCCCATAAGATAAGGCTTTGTTCTCATCTTCACTCCTTAATGTTTGTTGAAAAGAAAAATAAACACAAAATATGACGATGGGGTTGGTTCGGGGATAAATGTGTTGTAATACTTTAAATGCCGTTTTTGATTGAAAAACGATGATTTTGTACTAAAAAAGGCCGCGGTATTTGCCGCGGTCTCGTTATTTATGAGTTTATCCAGAGGGAAATCGCTTACTTTATCGCGATTCGCCTGGTCAGGTTTGTCGAGCCGTCGCGCACACGTACCACGTACAGGCCTTCAGGAATTTTCAGGTCGACGGAACTCTTCACGTTCTTCGCGCTGAATACGGGGCGTCCCTGCATGTCGAACACGTCGACAATGGCAGACTTGGCGCCAGTGATTAACAGCGTGTGTCCGGAGAGTTGCGTGGTGATGCTGCCCGGGCCGGCAGATCGCGCAATTGAGATGGTGCTGTCGAGTCCAACTGTATCCTTGACGGTCGTATCCTTCTTGGTGGTGTCGGTGACGGTCGTGTCTTGCTTGGTTGTATCCGTAGCGGTGGTATCTTGAGGCGGCTCGAAGTTCTGGAGCCTCACCAGGAGGCTGTCGAACGCCGGCTTCGGTTTCAGGTTGTCGTCGTATATAAGGCCCTTCTGCCTGTTCAGGCCGCCAAGCCAGCTCCATTTATCGGACACGCCCCAAATCAGGTAGGTGTCGGCGTTCGGTTCTTCGAGGATGATGTCCAGGTACTGGCGGAATGTCTGACCCTGGCGCTCGAGGTCGCTCTTGCTCACATTGATGCCGCTCTTGAACCCGATATCGAGTTCGGTGATTTTCAGCTTGACGTTGAGCTTGGCAAGTTCCTTGGCGAGGGAACGGAGGCTATCCGGCGAACCAATAAAGTGCTTGTCGGTGGTGGTGTCTTCCACGTGCGTCTGGGAACCCACGCAATGGATAGGAATGCCGTTTTTGACCCAGCGCTTCACCTGCTCCAGCAAGAACCCCGCCTTGGCTTTCGGATTCACGCCCTGTTCCAGGTTGTAGTCGTTGTAGCAGAGTTCCGCATCCGGGTCCACGGCGTGCGTCCACACGAAGGCGGAATCGATGAATTCAGGACCGATACCCTGGTACCAGACGGATTGGGAGCGCCACATCGGTTCGTTGTTGCTGATGGCCTCGTTCACTACGTCCCATTCGGCGACTTTGCCCTTCCAGTGGCTGACCACGTTCTGGATGTGGTTTTTGAGCACTTTGAGCAGTTTCTGCTTGTCGTTCCTGTAGTTGTTCACCCAGCCCGGGACCTGGCTGTGCCAAGCGAGGGCATGGCCACGGACTCGCATGCCGTTCTGCTGAGCGTACTTGACCATCTTGTCGCCGTTACTGTAGTTGAACCGGCCTTCGCTTGGTTCGGTGGCATCGAATTTCATCTCGTTTTCGGCGACGACGATGTTGAACTGCGCTTTGTGAATTTGTTCGTAGTTTCCGGGAAGACCGCCGCTGAACCACTGTGAGTTCAGAATGGCACCGATGTAGATGCCATTTTTCTCGGCCAACGATCTGAGAGTTTCGTCTGCGGCGAATGAGCTGGTGACGCCCACGCCGAAAAGGGCTACGCTAAGAGCGATGCCCAAGATGGGATGCTTTATTTTCATTTCTTTGTCCTCGTTTTTTCCCTAAACAGGCTGCATCCGTATATAAAATAAACAAAAAAGGGGACGAACGATGTAAACAAAGCTAAACCAAAAACGCGGCCATAGGCCGCCAAATTTGCGAAATTTTAAATTAAAACACCGAATTACAGGAACATGTTGAGACGCAAGAAGACACCAATCGGGAGGTCGTCACCAGTGTGCCGGCCGAATGCGATTCTGCCTAAAGCGCGTATGCTGAACGTTTGGTTGATGACGAACGTTGCGCCAGCACCAGGCGAAACGTTTCCGTGTCCCGTATGGTTGTCGCCGTAGTTTTCGCCATCGTATGAGTACTCTCCGATTTCCATGGTTGCGGCCACATTGATCAATGGAATGATTGGACTGCCAAATTCAAAGGCGGTCTCGATTGCGCCGTTAAGGAGTAACGGCGGAGAAATCTTATCTTTTCCCTGTGTTTCGATGCGCATCTCCAGTTGTGAACCGAGATTCACTATGCCAAATTTTTGGGAATACTGTGCGCCAAAGAAGAATGCCCAAGCGGAGTTGGTATAGTATCCGTAAGTTGTAGGAATGGTCACGTCTACAAAGGCGTTCAAGTTCTCCAAGAATTGGTAGCGGACCATAGCCGTTGGGTTGCCGAGTCCATTGTCATTGCTGTTCAGTTCTACGAGGTAAGGGAGGGTTGCTGCCAATTCTAAATTTGGCAAGACGGTGTAGCGAGACCCTACATAGGGGTGGAGGGACTGTGTTTCACCGCGGTCGTAAAATTCGATGCCGACGCGTGTTTCGCCTTTATGGTTTTCAAGAACCGGGAATAAGTCCCAGCTTGCAAAAGATGTAGTGACAACAAGGGCGCATGCGAGCGCTATTTGCTTGAACATTTGTTCTCCTTTAAAGAAATCAACTTCGACCACAACAAAATACAAAGTTGTGTGTATAAAGGCAATGTTTTTTTATGTTTTTTTAGTGCAGCGATAGTCCCGGGATTTGCTGTTCGAGTTCTGCTGCCTGCGATGCCAGCTTCTTCTTGAACTCTTGTGTCGCGGGGGAGTCAACGTCCACGATTCGGTGGTTTGCGCTTTTGAGGAACTTCTCGACGGCGGCGATGTCGCCGCGTGTGCGCTCATCGCAATACGTCTCGACCATGCGCTTGAAGATGTAATCCTCGGCGGTTTTGGACAAGTGAACCATGTCGTCGGCGTAAAAGCGGTAGTCGCGCAGCTCATCCATCACGATTTCGTAACTCGGGAAGTATTCGGCACCCGTTTTATTAATGGCGAGCTGGAGCGTTGCCTTGGAAAGGCTGTTTTCATGGGCGCCGTCGGTCATGTGCCTGAGCGGCGAAACGGTAAAGACGATGCGCAGGCTGTGCGCGTCATTCTGAGCGGAGGGAAGAATCCAGTCCTGCTTTATTTTTGCCAAGTCCTGCACGATGCTTTCGAGCGTCCGTGCGGATTCTTCTACAGGAATCATCCGGCGTTCAAAAAGCGAAGGGTCTTGCCGGTGGCAATTCGAGACGGCGTCGCCCGTCGATTTTAAGAAGTACACGAACGCGGTGCCGAGCGTAATAAAGACGACGTCCGCTTTCTGCAAGAATTCGCGCGCCTGGGTGGTCGCGGCGTTTAATTTTTCGATGCATTCTTCGCGGGAACTTGCCGAAAGGGAACTGTGGGCGTCGAAACAATGCCAAAGCCTGTCGCATCGCGCATCTTGGAAAACATCTTCTTCGCCGAAAACTTTCCCGCTGGCGATGGCCTTGACTTGGCGCGCCATGGAGACGGGATTGTACACGGTCCCGAACGGGTTCGCAAGCGTATGGAACTTACGGTTTGCGAACTGCGACGATATGTTGTCCGCAAAGCACGAACCGAAGAATGCGATATGGCTCGTGTAGTCAATCTTGAAATTTGCGGCGGGGATGTCGATTCTCGTGAAGAAATCCATATTGTAAATATAGAAGGAAAGACATTCTCTGGGGCGAAACATGGGGTGATATCGAAGAATTCATATTGTAGAATGCTGTAATTTTTGTTTGTTTTTGCAAAAAAATGCCTAAATTCTTTAAAATAATGAAAAAATATATTGTGAGCTATTGACTTTTTTGAAATTAGGGGTATATTTGTCTCAGAGCGGAAAGGAACGCTCAGAATGGCTAGGCGCCATTGCGTTAGGAGGAAAAATGAAAGATGTACTCGAATATACGGACTACCGTCAGTATATCGCGGATTACTACGCCGACAGGAAGGCGAGATCCTCGTTTAGCTGGCAGGGGTTCGCCAAAAAGGCGGGATTTACCTCGCCGGTTTACCTTAAATATGTGAGCGAGGGCAAGTTCAACCTGAGTGACGATGCGGCAAGGCGCGTCGCCGATGCGATGCGTTTGCTGGGTTACGAGAAGGATTATTTTTGCGAGATGGTCCTTTTTGACCGTGCGGGATCGGATGCCGCCAAGAAAGCCGTGTTCAAGAGGATGCTTGCCATCGCGGATAGCCACAAGGCGAAAATTTTGGAGGGGGATTCTTTCCGGTACTTTAGCGACTGGAAAAATTCGGTGTTGCGTGAGCTGGCGCCGACGATGCCGGGGGCGAAGCCCCTCGCGATGGCCCGTGCTTGCCGCCCGAAGGTGAGCGCTGCCGAGGTGAGCGAGACTCTCAAGTTCCTCGTGAGCGCGGACCTGCTGCAGAAAGACGAAAACGGAAACTACGTACAGACCGACAAGACGGTGACTACCGGCCCGATGGAGGTGACTCCGGTTGCCGTGCGTGGTCTGCACCGCCAGATGGGCGAACTCGCGCTCGATACTATCGAGGGCGTGCCGCAGGACAAGAGGAATTTTTCGGGACTGACGCTCGGGCTCACACAGGGCGCCTACGATGAAATTGTTCAGGAAATCGCCGAGTTCCGCAAGAGGATTATCGCGATTGCCACGAAGGAAGACGCTACGGATGAGGTGTACCGCATGAACATCCAGTTCTTCCCGATGACGAACAAACAGGATTTAAAAAAATAGGGTAGGAGGACACTATGAAACTCGATAAGATAAACGGACGTACGGTCCTTATATTGTCGCTGTTTGCCTTGGCGCTGGTAGCCTGTTCCAATGACGATTCCAAGTCGGTGGCGGGCGGCGCTTCCGAAGAGACGGGGCTGTATGCGCTGGCAGGTCGTGTTGGCGATTCGCATCCTCGGATGTTGACGGATCAAGGTGGCGAGTCTTCGGACGATGGTAGTTCGCAGTATGCCCCCAAGGGGACGATTGTGACTGTTTATGAACTGGATTCCTTGACGCTTGATACGACGGGACGTTATTTTGTGGACACTATTGACAACGATAACGGCTTGTTTAAATTTGATTCGCTCCCTGTAGAAAGTCCGTATGTGCTGATTGAAACGCAAGATTCCTGCATAACGGAAAACTGCAGTGAGCGTGGGGCGTGGACTCTATCTTGGATACTCCCTATGAGGTTTGATTCAGAGGGCGTTCATGTGGATAGTTCTACCATGTTCTCGATAACTCTGAATGCAATTGTTGATTTGCGGGATAGCCAAAAGGTAAGTGTCAATTCGTTGACCCGTATGAAAGCTCCCCTTGTTCAGCAGTATTTTGCCGAAGGAATGTCTTTTGCCGAGGCAAGTCAAAAAGCGCAACAGGAAATTCTTGAGAATCTGGGTATTTATGAGGACTTAGGGGACTTTGAAACGCTTGAAAATGACGAATTGCCTTATGTCATTGAGCTTGTGTCTTTGATTCCTTACGGAAATGATTGGCTTGTGACTCATTTGATAGATACGCAACGGCGCTATGGCGGCAAGCCTCGGGCAGTATTTGCCGCTTTTGGGGAGGCCATGGAAGGGTATTATTTGAGCACGATAAAATTGGCTGACTATGAAGCCGCTTACATTGCGCACGAGGCTGGCCTGGGTCGTTGCACGGAGTCTCGAGACGGCGAATACCATTCTGTTGAGTTTGATTATGAACCCCATTCATTCGTTTGTCATTCGGGAAAGTGGATTAGTGGTGTCGAGAAAATGGAATATACAAAGGGAACGATGGTTGATAATCGTGATGGCAAAACATATAAGACCGTTACTTATACCTGGAATGGCGTGCCCGTTACATGGATGGCGGAGAACCTGAACTTTGAAGATACCACGTCGTCGAATGTCGATAGCACTTTGAAAAAGAATCTGCTCGGAAAAACAAGGTGTTATGAAAACGACCCCACGTGTGAAATTTTCGGACGCTTTTACGCGTGGAGTGCTGCGATGAATCTTGATTCGTCAACGTTAAAAGTGGTTGCCTGGAGGTATAGAGATTATTATGACGAAGAAAGTGAATCCTGGAAAGGAACGAGTGATTCTATGATTGTAGAATCTGGATGCTTGACGGGGTATCCGTTTAATCCTGTTGCGCTTAATCCCTTCTATCGTGTAGATTTTGGTGGCTGGACTCGCGAAAACGATTATTCTGATACCGCTATGTACCGGTATTGCATAGAAAAATACACTGAGACTGAATTGAGCATCGATTATTCCAGATTTATTTCGGATTCGAGGCCGGTCCAGTATCAAGGCGTATGCCCGGATGGTTGGAGAATTCCCAATAACAGCGATTGGCTTACCTTGTTTGCGATCCTTCGCGATAAATACGCCGAAATGCGTATTTCTCCGATAACGTTGTTGGGAGATTCCTATGCAACTGGATTTGATTATGTTCCTCCGATGAGCATTTTGTTGGAAGACTCAACGAACTTGCTGTCGTTGGATATAATTGACATGTATACCACCAATTATGCTGCTGTTCCGGATGTAGATGATGAAAACGCGGCGATGTTTGCTTACATGTTCAATAACGAACATGAAAGTATACTGAGTTGGAAATTCAACCGATTTGATCAGGTCAGTGAACCGACTCTTGTCCGCTGCGTCAAGAATTAACAAAAATCTCTTTGGGTAGGAGGAAAGGAAGGCGGGCTTCGGCCCGCCTTCTTTGCTTTTTTACCATTTTGTTATGTTGTGTGTATTATGAAAAATGCCAAATTATTCTATAATGATACAAAAAATGCCGAATTTTTGAAAATTTTTAGATTTTTTTATTATAAATCTACCGCTTTTTGAAAAATTATGGTATATTGTTCATGGGAGGGGACCAAAAGGTCCCTGTTAGGAGGATCAATGAAAGATGTACTAGAATATACGAGCTACCGCCAGTATATTGCGGATTATTACGCCGAGAAAAAGGCCAAGTCCGCGTTCACCTGGCAGGAGTTCACACGTGCGGCGGGATTTTCTTCGCCGATTCACCTTAAATACATAAGCGAAGGGCGCTTCAACCTGAGCAACGATGCTGCAAAGCGCGTGGCCCAGGCCATGCATCTTGTCAATTTCGAGCAGGAGTTCTTTTGCGAAATGGTCAAGTTTGACAACGCGAAGACGGATGTCGATAAAAAAGCGCACTTCAAGAAAATGCTCTCGATTGCCGATGCGCACAAGGCCAAGATTCTGGAAGGGGATGCTTTCCGCTATTTTGAAAGCTGGAAGCACCAGGTGATTCGAGAATTGGCGCCCGCGATGCCCGGGGCGAAACCGCTTGCGCTTGCCCATGCGTGCCGCCCGGATATTACTGCCGCCGAGGTGACCAAGGCGCTGAATTTCCTTGTCAAGGCAGGCTTGCTGAAAAAAGATGAACAAGGCCGTTACGTACAGACCGACACATATGTGTCTACAGGCCCTATGGATGTGACGCCTGTAGCGGTTCGCGGGCTGCAACGCCAGATGGGCGAAATCGCATTGGATGCTATCGAAGGTGTGCCACAGGATGAACGCCATTTCTCGGGCCTTACGCTTGGCATCACGCGGGATGCCTACGGAGAAATCGTGCGGAAGATTGCTGAATTCCGTAAAGAGCTCGTTGCGATTGCGACGCGTGACTCGGCAACGGACGAAGTCTATCGCTTGAACGTGCAGTTCTTCCCGATGACAAAAAAGAGTTTAAACAAAAAAGTTTAGGAGGGTGCTATGAAAAAGATGATTCAAAACGCGCTATGGCGTGATTTTATAGGGGCAACGTTGTGCTTGGTAATGACGTTTGTGCTTCTTATGATGGTTTCGGGCTGCTCCGAAGACTCCAAGTCCGTGAGTTCGCTTGGCGGCGCCGGAGAAGAAACGGGGATTATTGCAAACTCCCAGTATTATTCCATTAAGGGTAGTGCTCAACGTTTGAACCAGCTTGTCAATCAGGTGGTAGAACAGGTAAACGAGCATTCGGACGTGGACTTCGATTATCACAACTTGGGCATGAGGGTGTCAGAACTGGATTCGACCACTCTTGATACGACAGGGGTTGTATTTTACGGAACTTTCAATGACGCCACTGGAACGTTCGCCCTTGACAGTGTCTCGTTGAATAGCCCGTATGTAATGCTGGAGGTTTCCCCGCACATCATTGATGGAAACGAATATATTTGGGGAAGCTGGGTTTACACGGATGTATTCATGCCCAGTGTCATTGTCGATTTGCGAAAAACCAGCAGTGTAAACGTCAATAAGATGACGACCCTGGAAAGGTTCCGTCTTGTCCATTTGTTCAAGACAGGAATGACGTTCGAGGAGGCGAAGAATCAGGCTGACCGGGAAATTCTCGATGCGTTCGGGATGTCTGACATGCAGTTCACTTTCGAGAATATTGAAAACGCCGAGGACCATGACAATGTCGCTCTGCTGAATCTCGTAGACGATTATCTATATGGCCGCGATGAAACTCGCGCGGCGGTAAGAATGCTGGAAGAATATGGCTCGTTCGAGAACGACTCCGTGGTAATAGGGCGGTGGACGAATTGGTCACTTAATGCTTTAGACGGGTACATGCGAGTCAAGGAAGATTCCTTGTCCGAGAGTGCTAAATACGATAAATTTCTTGAAGAAAATTTCGTGGCCACTTTGTTGCGCCTGGATGAATGCTCTGCAACAAACGAGGGAGAGGCGTTTGATGTAGGGGATCGCCTGTTCAATTTAGTCTGTCTGTCGGGGCATTGGACCGCCACGCTCAGGACGATTAATCATGGTGATGGCGAATTGACCGATGAGCGCGATGGGAAAACGTACAAGACGGTCTCGTACCTTATCGATGGTGACTCGGTGACTTGGCTGGCCGAAAACCTGATGTACAATTCCAATGATGGCCTGTATTCTATGCCTGCCTATATGGCCCTGGATTCTGCAGCTATTATGAATTCGTATGAAAAATGCTTTGCGGAGTGGACTCCTGTAGTTAGCGATGATACCGTGCTGTTTACTCTTACGGCAAGCGATTCTCTCAAAGTTGATTCTATTTGTGTGTACCAGCAGTATTATCCCGATTACGAAGCTTTGTACTCTGTAATGGATTCCCTCGGCATCTCTGGCAGCAATATTCAGGGAATTTGTCCCGATGGCTGGCGACTTCCTACCGCAAACGATTGGTTGGCGTTGTTGGATCATGTTGAAAAGGAGTTTGACACGGAGTACTGGAATCTTGCGGACTTCTTGTACGGTGCGGGTTTTGACGTGGTGACTGCCGAAGAGCGAACCTATTTTGCCATTAAGCCTGATTCGACCTACGAAGAAGATAAAAATGCTTCTGTCATTACGTTTGACCGCGGAGGGAAATGGCTTGTTCTCCCGCAGGTCTCGTGGAGTACATGGGCTCTTCCGGAAGGTCGCTTCAGTTATGTCCGTTGCATCAAGGAATAGTTTTCCTGTAGCCTAGAAATTTCCTCTATGGGGGTGGGGGACGGTTTCTCTACGGGGGTAGGAGGAAAGGAAGGCGGGCTTCGGCCCGCCTTCTTTACGACCGCTCGTTCGTTACATATGGTATAAAACCTCCGGTTTCTCACTCGCTCTAGAATATGTTTTTTCAACTCTGGTAGGCGCTCGCTCTCCCCTCCGGGGCGCGGAGCCTGCTCCACGCGAGAATAATGGGGAAAAGTCTGTTTGTATCTCGCTATTGAGGTGGCTTGAAAAATGCAATTATTGTATCTTTATCATAAATTGTGCGGTAAACGCAAAAAAAGGACTATTATGAAACCTGGGAAGACCGAACTCCGCTTGAATGCGGAAATCGAAAAACGCGGCGCGCTTTTTGCCGTGTTGCTCGACCCCGATACATCGGACGAGGCCGCATTCGTGAAGGCAGGTTCGATGGCCGCCGAGAACGGCGCCGACCTTTTGCTCGTGGGCGGTTCGTACCTCGGGAACTTCACGCTCCCCAAGCAGGTGGCCGCCCTCAAGGCGGCGGTGAACCTGCCCGTGGTTCTTTTCCCGGGTGGCGCTTCGCAGGTGGTTCCCGGTTTCGACGCGATGCTTTTTATGACGCTCGTGAGCGGTCGCAATCCGAACTACCTGATTGACGAGCAGGTGCGCGGTGGTGCGCTCGTGCGTGCGCTCAACATGGAAGCCATCCCGACGGCTTACCAGCTCATCAACAGCGGCAAGCGTACGACGGTGGAATACATCAGCGGAACTATGCCCGTGCCTGCGAATAAGCCCAAGCTCAGCATGGTGAACTCCATCGCGGCAGAACTCATGGGCATGCGCTACGTGTACCTGGAAGCAGGCAGCGGCGCCGAAGAGCCCGTGCCCGTGGAGCACATCGCTTATACCCGTAAGGCCACCGAGATGACGATTATTACCGGCGGTGGAATCAAGGACCCGCAGACGGCCGCCATCCGCGTGGCTGCAGGCGCGAACATCATCGTGACAGGAACCCTCTGGGAGAAGGTGGAAGACCCGGCTCTTCTTAAGGAGTTCGCCTCCGCCATCCACGTGAAAGGCTAAAAGCTTCGTAATACAATTTTGCCCCCGACCAAATGATCGGGGGCTATTTTCGTAAACGGTCTTTATTCAGTCTTGCCTGGGCCCATCTTCTTGGAGAGTTGCCCAATCAGGAACTTGTAGAATTTTTCCAGGTGGGAGTTGTCCTGCTTGATGCGGCGGTATGTAATCACGATATCGCGCTTGAAGTCGGCATCGGTGATTTTCAGCAGTCGGATTTTGCGGCTGTCCACCTTGCCCCAGGAGAATTCGGGCCAGAACCCGACGCCGAGGCCGCTCGCGATGGCGTCCTTCACGACGAGGGCGTTGTCGCTCTCGAAAATGTCGTGCGACTTGAATCCAATACGGTCGCAGAAGTCGCTGCAAATCTTGTGCAACTGCTTGGAACCGTACAGGCCGATAAAGTCCGTGTCGCCCAGCTCGTGGAGCGATATGCTGTCGCGCTTCTTGTATTGTGCGTTGTTGGGTACGGCCAAAAAGATTTCTTCGGTACACACGAAGACTTCTTCGTCGGGGTTCTCTTGCGGCCGGTATTCCGCGAAGGTCTGCACGCAGATGTCGTAGAGGGTGGATTCTTCTTTCTGCACGAGGTAAAAGCGGATGCCCGGAGTTTTCTTTTTGTACTGGATGATGGCGTTTGCCACGAATGACGAGGCGGCCAGCACCTTCACGCTGATGGTCACGGCCTGCTTGTCGGATTTGGCGCGGAGGCGTGCCGGCAGTGCTTCGATGTCTTCGTAAAGCGGCTTCACTTTCTTGTAGAAGTAGTCGCCTGCTTCGGTAAGCTTGATGTTCCTGCCGCTGGTCTTGAACAGCTTTACGCCCAGTTCGTCTTCCAGTTTATGAATGGCGTGTGTCAGTGCGGGCTGCACAATGCACAGGTTGCGCGCACTCTGCGTCACATGTTCGGTTCGGGCGACTTCCAGAAAGTACTTGATGTGGGTCAGTTCCATAGGGGCCTCTTGGGGGTTTCATAAAAATTATTGATGAAAATAATATAAACAATTTATTAGACATTATCAATTATTGTTGCTAGTTTTTTGCCCGAAAAAAGAAAAATCCTTGCTGAAAAGCAAAAAACACAGGAGTCTATCATGAATCAGATTTACAAATCCTTCGCCGCAGCAACTATCGCCTTGACCGCCGCCGTGGCTCTTTCTGCCTGCAACGACAACCGCGACTGCAGTTTTGACGGGGATGCTCACACGCTCACTTGCCCCGAGAAAACGTACGCGACGGTCGACATGGGCGGAAAGGTCTGGATGGCCGAGAACCTCGTTGCCTACGTGCCCGACTCGAGCGTATGCTACGGCAACGACCATGCGAACTGCGATGCCATGGGACGCCTTTACACTTGGAACGCGGCGAACAACGGCCTGTGCCCCAATGGCTGGGCAATCCCTTCGCAGGATGACTACAAGAACGCTTTTGGCACGGCCTCTACGGAGGAACTCAGAAGCGCCGACGGTTTCAAGATGGTACTTGGTGGATTCAGGTACTATGACGGCAACTTCGCCGACAAGGGCATGAGCGCAAGCTTCTGGACCAAGGACGGCTTTGACGATTCCAGGGCGTTCCTTGTGCGCGTCGCCGACTCGGCAGTGTCCTATGAGCACTTCAACAAGAGTATCGCCGCCTCCGTCCGTTGCGTGAAGGAATAATTCGGAGTTATATTTGCTCTAACACGAATCTCTTTCAACAATCCTCAAAGCGGCTTTGCCGCGACCTCACACCTCAAAGGCACGAAGTGCCGACCTCAAACTCTCTATGACTTGGCTAATAGACTTATTTACAAAGCCCTCGGTCGGGCAGCAGATTGTGGCGATCGCGCTTACGGCGGCCATTGGCCTTATGGTGGGCAAGATTCGCATCAAGGGCATCGGTCTTGGTGGCGCGGGGGCGCTCTTCGTGGGTATCCTGCTCGGCCATCTCGGCTTGCGCGTTGAAGGCAACGTGCTTCATTTTATCCAGGAGTTCGGTCTCATCCTGTTCGTCTACACTATTGGCATGCAGGTCGGACCCGGGTTCATGGATTCCATCCGCCGCCACGGACTCGTGCTCAACGTGCTGTCGGTGGGAATTGTACTGCTCGGCGTACTTGTGACGCTCTGCCTGTACTGGCTTACGGACATGCACAATAATGTGCCCGTGCTCGTCGGGATGCTCTGCGGTGCCGTGACGAACACGCCCTCCCTCGGTGCGGCGAACTCCGCCTTCGCGGCGGTTGGCGTCGACTCTTCGCTTACGGGTATCGGCTATGCGGTCGCCTATCCGTTCGGCGTCATCGGCATTATTCTCGTAATGCTTCTCGTTCGCGTGATTTTCAGGCAAGACCCGAACAAGGCTGCCGAAAGCTATGCGGCCGAAATTGCGGCGACTTCCTGGGAAATCGAATCCTGCAGCCTTACGGTCGATAACCAAAATTTGTATGGAATCCAGCTGAAGGATATCCCGAACTTGGTTTCGAGCGGTGTCGTGGTGACGCGCCTGCTGCGTGACGGCAATATCTTTACCCCGACGGGTTCTACGGTTATTGGACGTGGCGATAAGGTCCATCTGGTGGGAATGCCCGATGCCATTGCTTCGATGGAAAAGATTATCGGTAAAAGGCTCGAGACGCCCATTACCAAGTTCGCCTCCGATTCGGCGAAGCCCATCCAGGTAAAGACGGTTCTCGTGACGAACAAGAAGATTCTCGGCCATACAATCGGTTCGTTGGCCCTGGCAGAACGCTACGGCGTGAACGTGAGCCGCGTGACCCGCGGGGAATTCAAGTTCACGGGGCGCCTCGATTTGCGTATCAAGTTTGCGGACAAGTTAATGATTGTCGGCCCTGCGGAAGGAATAGAGGCTGCCGCGAAGGAACTGGGCAACTCGCTGACGGCGATTGACCATCCCGAAATTCTCCCCGCATTCCTGGGAATCTTCCTCGGCGTTGTTGTCGGGAGCATCCCGTTTGCCATTCCGGGAATGCCCACTCCGCTAAAGCTCGGTTTGGCCGGAGGCCCGCTGATTGTCGCGATTCTCCTGAGCCGCAAACGCAAGATTGGCCCGCTCAACTTCTTTATGGCGAACAGCGCGAACCTGATGCTCCGCGAATTCGGCCTCACGCTTTTCCTCAGTTGCGTGGGTCTGAATGCCGGTATCAAGTTCTTCGATGTGCTATTGAATGGTGACGGGCTCTACTATATGGGCCTTGCGGCCCTCATCACCTTCCTCCCGCTTGCCATCATGGCGTGCGTCGGCCATTTCGCGTTCAAGGTGAACTACCTTTCGCTCTGTGGCGTGCTCGCCGGTGCCATGACGGACCCGCCGGCACTGGCCTTTGCGAACAGCCAGGCGGACAGCGATGCGGTGAATGTGGGCTACGCTTCGGTCTACCCGCTAACCATGTTGCTCAGGATTCTGAGTGGCCAGGTGCTGGCAATACTGCTTTTGTCGCTCTGATAGGCCTCATTTTGCCCGATTTCCAGAAATCGGGCAATTCTTTTCTCGGGATAATTGTGTATTTTTCTTGAAAAGACGGATGCACCCGAAAGGTGCTGTTTTTGAGGTATATCTATGCGAAAGTTGGTCATAGTGACTTATGTGCTGCGTGGACTCGGTTTTGTGCTGGTTCTGCTGAGCCTGTTCGGCCACAGTCTGATTTTGAATGTTTTCCCTGGACTCGAGGGGACTTCCATCAATCCTATTTTCTATTCGGGCATCGCCGTCTACCTCGTAGGCGCGGTCATCTACTTCTTTGTCAACAAGAAAGAGAAGGCGGAACGCCGTCGCCGTGAAATCGAGGAAGCCGAAGAGCGTGCGTTCGGGGGCAAGAAGGCGCCGGAAGACGCCCGCGAAGATTAAGGTGACGTATGAGTGACTTTATGATACAGATTGAGCATTTGCACAAGACGTACCGCAGCGGCTTTTTGATGAAGCCGAAGCTTGCGCTCAAGGACGTGAGCTTTAGCGTGGAGCCGGGGCAGGTGTACGGCTTTATCGGCCCGAACGGTGCGGGCAAGTCGACCACCATCAAGGTGTTGACGGGACTTTTGAATTTTGATTCGGGCAAGGTGCTCGTGAACGGTATTAGCCCGCGCGACGCTAAGAGCCGCCGCTTTATCGGCTACTCCCCGGAACAGCCCTATTTTTATGACTACCTCACGGGTCGCGAACTCTTGCGCTTTTACGGCAAGCTCGTCGGGCTCGACGGGGCCGAACTGGAAAGCCGTATTGGCTGGGCGCTTGAACTCCTGCATGCGAACAAGGACTGGATTGACCGCCGCCTGCGTTCGTATTCCAAGGGCATGATGCAGCGCGTGGGAATCGCCCAGGCGATTCTAGGCAAGCCGAAACTGTTGATTCTTGACGAACCGATGAGCGGGCTCGACCCGATGGGCCGCCGCGACGTGCGCGAGGCCATACAGCAACTGAACCGCGACGGCGTAACGATTTTCTATTCGAGTCACTTGCTCAGCGACGTGGAAAGCATTAGCCACAAGGTCGCGATGATTGTGGACGGCAAGATTGTACGCGAGGGAACGGTTGACGAGATTACGGAATCGTGTGGCGTGGAATACCACGTGCGTACCCGCAAGGCGATTCTCGGAAGCGACTTGCCGCAGGGTGTATCGCTGACGGGACATCCCGAAGAATTCGTCTGCGAGGACGATGCCGCCCGTGACCGCCTGCTGCGTTTTTGCTTGGACAATGGAATCGCGGTCGAGAAGATGGACCACAAGCGTCCGAGTCTCGAAGACATTTTGACGGAGGAGATTGCTCGTGCAGACGCTTAAACATATTGCCATTATTGCGCACAATACCTTCCGTGAATCCATCCGCGACAAGATTCTCTACAATATCGTGTTCCTCGCGATTGCGCTCACGCTGTTCAGCATCGTGCTCGGCGAATGGTCGGTGTTCGACCGCGCCTACGTGATCAAGTCCACCACGCTTTCGGTGATGAGCCTTTCGGGTCTTTTGATTTCGATATTCGTGGGCATCAGCCTCGTGCAAAAGGAAATCCAGCGGCGTACGGTGCTGACCCTGCTTTCTAAGCCCATAAGCCGCGTCACGTTTATTGTGGGCAAGTATTTTGGGCTATTGGCGGTAATCGCGGTACACCTTGCGATTTTGACATGCATCTTCTACGCGATGCTGTTGGCCTTCCATGCCGACCCGACGGCGAACCTGCTCCTCGCGATTTACCTCATCTTCTGCGAGATGGCGGTGGTGATTGCCGTGGCGCTCTTGTTCAGCAGCTTTAGCAGCACCGTGCTTTCGGCGCTGTTTACGCTGGGCGTGTACTTCGCGGGCCACCTGAGCAACCAGCTTTTGGAGCAGGTGCGTTTTGCGAGCCGCATGGGCGAGATGGGCGACGCGTCTACCGCGGTGTTCGAGAAGGCCGCAGTCGTGATTCATGCCGTTTTCCCGGGACTCTACCGCTATAACGTGACGAACTACGTGGTTCACGGATTGGCGCTCCCGGATATGTACCTGTTCTGGAATACAGTTTATGCCATCGGCTACGTGGGATTGTTCCTCGGGATTGCGAGCTGGTGGTTCAGCCGGAGGGATTTCCTATGAGAAACCAGTATATGGCTAAGGTCCTCGTTCACAACAAGATGGTGAGCGAGGATCAGGTGAACGCCTATTGGGGCGAGATAACGGATTCTCAAGATATTGGCCAGGTGCTTGTAAAGGCGGGCCTATTGCAGCAGGGCGTGTACGAGAAGGTGCTTGCCTTCGTGAAGAATCTTGAAGAGAAGAACGCTGCCGCGGCAAGGGCGCCGGAACCGGCGGCACAGCCTGCCGCGCAGGAAGCGCCCAAGGCGAACCGCTCGACGACTTCTATCCCGGCCATCAAGCCGGTCGGTATCCCGACTCCCGCTTCGCCGGCCCCGGTAAAGACGGAGCCCAAGGACGAGGAACCGACGCTCCAGATTGAGGGCAACAACATTTTTGGCGAGGCGACTTCGTCGAACATGGATGTGGAAAAGGTCTCTGGCCTCGAGACGACGAGCATATCGAGCATCGGCATCAAGACGGACGAATCGGAAGAAGAATCGACGGAAGAAGGCGAACTGCCGAGCCGCTTTGCGCTTGCGACAGGCGAGGGCAAGGCCGTGGAAGCGCCCGAGGTGCTCACGACGAAAATGAACCTGAGGAAGATTATCGCGTACGCCCGCAAGTTCGGCACTACCGACATCTACCTCTTCGCGAACCGCCAGATTATCATGCGCCAGTCGGGCAACCTGTTCGCCGTGACGGAAGACGCCTTGGTTACTACGCGCCTCACTGATTTGCTTGGCGAGGCTTCCGAAGGATTTGCGGATGCCTACAAGGTTTCGGTGGGCAAGAATTTCAGCAAGACGATGGGCCTTGCCGGCGTAGGCCGCGCCCGCATCACGGTAACGTGGGACGATGTGGTCCCGAATATTTCCATCCGAGTCATCCCGATGGAATCGACGACGCTCGAGAACCTTTACCTGCCTGCGTTCTGCGGACGCTTTGCCGATTTGCAGAGCGGGCTTGTGCTTATTGCGGGCCCTGCTTCTAGCGGGCGCTCGACAACCATGACGACCTTTGCCGAGACGGTCGCTGCGAACCGTCAGTGCTACATACAGACGGTGGAACGTCCTATCGAACGCCTGTTGCAGAATCCGAATGGCGCCATTGTGCAGAAAGAAGTCGGTCTCCATGTGCGTACGGGTGTCGCCGGCATTGAGCTTGCCATCCGTGACGGTGCCGACGTGATATGCTTTGACCATCTGACGTCGATGGACGAACTGAACCTCTTGTTGCAGGCTGCAAACGCGGGGGCGCTCGTTTTTGCCGTTACGGGAGGCAACAACATCCATGCACTGCTTTCGCGCTTGCTCGCGTCCGTGCCCGAGGTTGGGCGCCCCGCTTTCGCTTGCGCATTGGCGGACCAGCTCAAGGGCATTATCGTGCAGCACCTTGTTCCCGTGGTGCAGAACCAGGGTCTTGTGCTCGCCTGCGAGGCGATGCGTATTTCGTCGACGGTCGCGAACATGATTCGCAAGTGCGATTTGTCGCAGGTGGCCGCCGCAATCAGCAGCCAGAAGGATCAGGGCGTTACGCTGGATGATTCCCTGCAGAAGTGCTTGGAATCCGGCTATATCGAAGGTACCGAAGCCTGGAAGAGGGCTTACGACAGCCGCCGTTTTGCGGCTTACAGGCCTGCGGGTAAGGAGGCATAAGATGGCAACAGAAATCGAATCTCTCCTGGATTATGTGATGAATATCGGCGGGACCGAGCTCATCGTGACCGAAGGTGCGCCTTCGGCGGTGCGCTTGGCGGGCAAGGTGTGTTCCATCCCGGATGCTCCGGCGGTCGAGAGCGGTGCCCTCCGCGAATTCCTGGGTTCCATTGAAGGCGAATCCGGTGCAATCATTGGCGGCCCCTGGGCGAACTCCAGGTGGCGTGTGCGTTATTTCCGTTCGGCGCTCGGCAATTCTGCCGTGTTCCGCCCGCTTATGGACGAGTGCCCGAATTTCGCTGACCTCGGCGCTCCGCAGACTCTCAACAACCTGCTCGGTTTGAGCTCCGGCCTTGTCGTGTTTGCTGGGCCTGCCTGTGCGGGCAAGACGACTACGGCGACATCGTACGTGAGTGCATTATGCGAATCGCGCATGCTCCGTGCATGCCTTCTCGATTCGGCGGGCGAGTATCCCGTGCGCACGGGCGATTGCCTGGTGCTTGCGAATACGAACGGTTCTGCCTCCGACAAGATGGCGCAGGCGCTGCGTTGCGGTTGCGACTTGTTCTGGATGGGCGATTTTGACGGTGAGAACCTTTTGCCGATGCTCAGGGCGGCAGACTCGGGCGCGCTCGTGGTTTGCACCATTACAGCCGGCAATACGGTCGGTGCCATCGAGGCCTTGCTTTCGGGAGTTGCCCGCGAAGACCGAGCCTTGGCGCGTACCATGCTGGCGTCGGCATTCAAGGCGGTTGTCGTACAGCGCCTGTTGCCGGGAGCTTCCGAAGGCGCAGGTGCCATTCCTGCCTGGGAAATCTTGTTCAATACGCAGAACGTGGCGACGTTTATCCGTAACGGTGACCATTTCAAGTTGCCGTCCGTCATTGCGGCTTCGTCTTCCGAGGGAATGCTCTTGATGGACGACTGCCTCGCGGAACTTGTCCGTGGCGGTTATGTCTCTCGTGAAGAAGCGGGGAAGTATGTTTCCAATGTGGCTAGGCTCGGCTAGGAATGTTTTGGTGAAAGCGGGCGCGATTCTTGTCGCGTCGTTTTCGCTCGCGCTTGCTCAGCAAGATTCCGTAGCGCAAGCTCCGGTCAATGATGTGGTGGATTCGTCGGCGAAGGTCGTAGATTCCGCTGCGGTGGCGCCTGTGGCGGACTCGGTGAAGGCCGCCGAAGCAGAACAGGATTCAAGCCTCATCCTCTTGAGTCGCATGCAGGCAAAACCCGTGACTCCGCCCAAGGCCGAAGTGAAGCGTCCGTACCGCTCGGTGTTGTACCTCGGTGGCGGAGAACATTCCGCCTGGTTCCACCTGGGTGTTCTCTATGCTATCGAGAGCTATGCTATCCCGGTGGACTCGGTCGTGGGTGTTTCGTGGGGTGCCTTTATCGGGTTCCTGTGGACAAAGGGCGTCTCGCTGGACGATATCCAGCGGATTATGCTCGATCCCTATATCGCAGGGCTTGTCGGGCATAACGAGATGGATGACCTGGATGCGAAAACGGAACGTACTTTTGAATTGCCTGTGTCGCTGGACGGCATGCCGACCTTGCGTCACCGCTTTACCCTTTCGTCGGATACGGCCGGGAACCTTTACCGCAACGTGAAGACCCTGGAGCCCGATATGCCGCACGTGAAGCGTTCGCTTTCGCGCTTGCGCTTGCAGGAATCCCTTTACCGCCAGCCTGCCGGATTCATGATTCCCTTCTTGGCGGAACGTGGCAACGGTGCGTCGGGCAAGACGGTGGAAGATGTGTACAAGGGCCTTCCGCTGCAGGAGAATGCCGAGAACGGCGAACTTGACCCGTACCTCGCGCTTCCGCATGAACAGCGAGAATGGGAACTTTCGCTGGTGTCTGTTGCCGATCCCAAGAACGGTGCCGTATCGAATTCTCCGTGGCAGTCCGTGATTTCCCGCGACGCTCTGGAAAAACTGGATGGCGTGTCTGGAGTTGTCATTCGCGCCCACTCGATTCAGGATTCCACGCGCAGCGCATGGATCCAGGCTGGATTCTCTGCCGTAGAACGTAGGCTTAGCGAAATGATGGTGTTGCGCCCGCGCATGGCCGATTACACGCAGCGCAAGAGAAAGTCTCTGCCCTGGTTCAAGTTCAAGCCTGCTTACGACAGCCTCTCGGCCGAAGTGCAGGCTTCCGTGGGAGCGTACTGGAATGAAAGCGATACGGGCATGGTCGCTCCCGAGCGCTTTGCCAAGTCGCTCATGTCGCAGCCCACTTACGATTCCGTGTCGTTCAAGATGCAGGCTACGGGCGATGTCCAGGTGACTGCGGTCGTCAAGCCGACTTTCGATGTCTATGCCGGCGGGTTCGGCTCCAATGCGATTGGCCCGAACCTGTATGCGGGCGTTACCATCGGATACGTGGACCAGATGGAATTCAATCTCGACCTCCCGTTCTTCTGGGGGAACGAATCGTACGGGTTCATGCCGCGCCTGCATATTTCTCGCCTGTGGAATGCGCGCTGGTCGCTCCATTTCGGCTACGACCTCATGAAGCTCCGTCCGCTTGAATCTTTCGGTAACGATACGCCCGCTGCGAGCCGGATTTATTCGGAACAGCGCAATGACCTGACGATGTCCGTGGATTACAAGATAGATGCCTTGCAGCACGTATCCCTCGGGTTCCTCTTTGGCGACAGGACGTTTGAGCTGGACCGCCGCCTTTACAAGGAATATGAGTTTGAAACGTACCCTGTTTCGCCGAGCCTGAATTATGAATTGCTTTCTGGCGAGAACGACCGCTGGTTCGCACGCAACGGCTTTGCGGTGAACGGTAGCGTTGGGATGCAGTCTATCGGCTTCCAGTTCGGCCTGAGCAACGTGATTCCCATTTACTGGAAGCTTTCCGGCGAAGCCCGCTATACGTATTCCCCGACCGAGTTCTTCACGGTCAATGCCGCCTTGGCTGCCGGCCTGGACGCCTACCACGACGAAGGACACGGCTACGTGTATCCGGAGTCGTTCGACTACCGCGTGCTGGACAACTGCTTCCGTCAGCATGTGAAGGCGACGCCGTGGAGTACGGAATGGTACAATCCCGATTTGGCTTCGCACCATTACGGGCTTATCCGCATGAACGTCGGCTTGCATCGTGGCTGGGTGGGTGCGTGGATCTTTGGCGCCTATGTCAGGGACTACGAAGACAACCCGTCAGCACGTCTTGGCGAAAACAAGTTCGCGCTGGAACCCGCTCTGCGCTTCGCCTACAAGTCAATCAGTGCGTACGTGGGTATGACACGTCTTGTGGATAACCGCAGCTTGGACGAACTCAAGGAACTTGATGACTACAAGTTCTTCGTCCGCATTGGCAACTACGATTTATTCTAATTGAAATCCTATTCGCCGCGGTTTTTGGCGGCGATATCCTTGAACTTGTTGTGGTCGGCGAGCGTGCTGCTGAAGAAGTGCTCGCCCGAACCATTGTCTTTTGCAACAAAGTAAAGTGCCTTCGTCTCGGCCGGATGAAGTGCCGCCTCGATGGCCTTGCGCCCCGGATTGGAGATCGGGCCGGGCATGAGTCCTTTGAACTTGCGGGTGTTGTACGGGCTATCGCTGTTCAACTGGCTCTTGTAGATGGGGCCGGTCAAGTTCCTGAAGATGAACCTCACGGTCGGGTCGGCCCCGAGCGGCATGCCGATGCGCAGGCGGTTGTGGAATACTCCGGAGATGAGCGGACGCTCGTCGGTCTTTCCCGTCTCCTCTTCGACAACGCTCGCGAGGGTCAACACGCGGTGCCAGTTGCCGAGCGTGCTCCACATGGACTCTCCCGGCTGCTCCTTGAGCTCGTCCCTCAGCTTGAGGTTCGCGGCGACCATCTGCTTCAGGATGGTCTCTTCGTCGGCGTCGATGGGGAAGGGGTACGTCTCGGGGAGCAGGTAGCCTTCGAGACTGTTGGCCTCGACTCCCAGGGAGCGGGCGAACTTCGGGTCCTGGACGAGCTTGTTCCAGCGGTCCTCGTCCAGGCTGGGAAATGCCTTCTTGAGGTACGCGGGAATTTCCCAGGAGGCGCGGCCTTCGGGGATGGTGACCTTGCGCACGGCGTTCTTGCCGCTCTCGATGATGGCGATGATCTCGTTCAGTTTCAGGTTGGCGGGAATCTCGAACCAGCCGGCCTTGAGCGAGGGCGGGTTGATTTTGCACCAGATTTTAAAGGCGAGTGGGTCGTTCCAGATGCCCTTTTCTTGTAAAATTTGGGATACTTTGGCCGCGGAACTGCCCTTGGGGATTTCCAGGAGGACTGTTTCGGTGTTTTGGGCCGTTGCCTCGATGCGTTTTTTTGCCAAAAAACCGCAAAAAAGGCCTGCCAGGACCAGAAAAACGAACAAAATTGCAAAAATCTTCTTCATACGGTAAAAATTTAAAAGAAATTTCAACGAATTGCAAAAATAAAAGGTATATTCCTTATGCATTGTTGAATATTTTACCTTGCTTTGAGGAAAGCTATGAAAATGATTAAAAAGGTTATGTTTGTCGCTCTGGCAGTCTTGGTTGCTTCTTCTTTCGCGGCCAAGAAGGTTAAGTCCAAGATTGGCGATGTCGATCTCACCAAGGAGAAGGGTGGTGGATCTGTTGTCTGCACCGCGGGCTTCAATGATGAACTGTCCATCGTGAAGGAAGCCGACACCGACGTGCTCGTGAAGGGCGCTTGCGGTCAGG
>JAEEGG010001411.1_pt1 | contig 65690 bp, 56 predicted proteins | sample 9134161 | NCBI WGS metagenome assembly JAEEGG01 (sample SAMN16246543, study PRJNA631951) | gut metagenome | biome: gut microbiome; feature: rumen; material: CR-attached | host: Bos | place: Iran: Karaj | collected 2018-10
TAGGAGTATGGACCGTGTCTCAGTTCCATTGTGGGGGACCTTCCTCTCAGAACCCCTACTGATCGTCGCCTCGGTGGGCCGTTACCCCGCCGACTAGCTAATCAGACGCGAGCCAATCCGTGACCACCAGGGTTTTCAACAAAGGACCATGCGATCCCTCGTCATATGGGGGGTTAGGCGACGTTTCCATCGGTTATCCCCCGGTCACGGGCATGTCGCTCACGCGTTACGCACCCTTGCGCCGGTCGCCGGCGTCCATTGCTGGACCCGCTGCCCCTCGACTTGCATGTGTTAAGCCTGCCGCTAGCGTTCATCCTGAGCCAGGATCAAACTCTTCTTTGTATATACACTATAAATCTTAGTCCGACCCCGACAGCTTCTCTAAAGAAATTAACGCTCTCGATTAATTATAAATCTCGGTACTTGCTTGTACTAATCTTTCAATACTTCAAAGAACATGACGCTTCATTTCGAAGCGGGCTGCAAAGGTAACAACTTTTTCTTACTCCACAAATTTTTTGTGGATTTTTTTGAAAAAGAATCTAGTACCAAGAGGTTTGATCCGACCCCATGGCAAAAACAAGGTCGCCACCAGCCATAATCTCGGAGTACTCGACATATCCCCTGTCGAGTTTCTTCCCGTTCAGAGAGACACTCTGAATGTATTTATTCTCAGGACTCAAGCCTTCTGCCTTGACCTTAAACACGCCTCCAGGGACCTTGATTTCAGCCTTCTCAAAGGCGGGAGCGCCAAACCAGTAACGGGTCGACGCGGGTTCCATCTCATAGAAACCCAGAGCTGACAGCACGAACCAGGCGGACATCTGTCCCGCATCCTCATTTCCAGCCAGACCCTCAGGATTGTTCTGGTAGAACTCGGCGTAAACCTGCCTCACGAGATCAGCGGCCTTCCAGGGCTGCCCAGCCATAGTGTAGAAATAAATAATATGATGGCTAGGTTCGTTTCCGTGGACATATTGGCCAATCAAGCCAGTGATGTCACTGGAGACATTGTCGCCCTCAAGATGAGAATCAGCCAGGAAGAGAGAGTCAAGCCTCTCAAGGAATACCTCCTTGGATCCATAGAAATCCACAAGCCCATCATAATCGTGAGGAACAAGCCACGTGTATTGCCAAGCGGTACCCTCGCAATAATCAGTGACCTCATGGGCTGAATGATAAGGGCTGAAAGGAGTTCTCCAACTTCCGTCAGAGAGTCTGCCCCTGGCCTGGAGAGTCTCCTTGTCCATATAATTACGATAGGAATGGCTCCTCTCAGTGAAGAAACTCGCATCATCATTCTTTCCCAGGCTGGTCGCGGCGGCCGCCACAGCGGCGTCAGCTATAGCATATTCCATATCACAGGCGACGGACTGGTTGTAAAGGTCGGATGGGATGAACCCATATTGTTTACGGAAGTTAAGGCCGCGGTCCTCACACATGGCAGTAGTCCTTAGGGCCTCCCATGCTTGATTCTTGTCGAAACCACCGATATTCTTGACCACGGCGTCGGCGACGGCTATGATTCCGGGATTTCCGACCATGCAGTCAGTCTCGTTGGCCATAAGATGCCATACCGGAAGCCTTCCCTGCTCTTTATAAATATTGATCATCGTGTTCACCATATCCGACTCCCGCTCAGGATGAAGGATAGTCATCAATGGCATCTGGGCACGGTAAGTATCCCATAATGAGAAGGTTGTGTAGGTGGCATGTGGCACCGCGGGGTGGATCTCACCATCAGCTCCCCTGTACTCACCATTGACATCACTGAATACAGAAGGCTCTATCATAGTGTGATATAAAGCGGTATAGAAGACAGTCTTGGTGTCCTCATCACTTCCACTCACCTTTGCCTTGGAAAGCTCCTGGTTCCATGCGGTCTTGGCGTCCTCAACCGTAGCCTCGAAATCCCAGCCTGGAAGCTCGGCCTCCATATTCATCCTGGCGTTCTCCTCGCTTACGGCGGAGATCGCCACTTTGACCATCACCTGGTCCCCTTCGGCAGTCTTGAAGTTTGCCCGGCCATAATTAGGAATAATATCCAATGACTCGAACGGCTCACTGAATTCCGCATAGAAAAACAGCTTCTGGTTCTTGGCCCAGCCGTTAGAGAAACGATGACCTTTAATTGTCTTGTTATCAATAATTTCCAATCCAGTATCATAGGCTCTGTCCCAGCAACCTCCATTCTCGAGGTCGATGATGATCGCGGCCTCGTCTGAGGCGGGGAAAGTGTAACGGCTCAATCCCACCCTGCAAGTAGCCGTCATCTCGGCGGTGATCCCGTAACGGGTCAGAGTGACGCTGTAATACCCTGGCTTGGCGACCTCCTTTGTCCGGTCGGCATAGGACCAGAGTCCGGAAGTCTTGTCGTCCTCTTTACCACGGGCATAGGTGACCTCACCTGTCACAGGCATCAAGGTGACATCAAAAAGGTCTCCGATACCGGTTCCGCTCAAGTGAGTGTGGGAGAAGCCTATCACCGTGGCGTCGCTGTCATGATAGCCGGAGCACCAGTCCCAGGTCTGCGGGATGCTGGTCGGGCCGAGCTGGACGGCACCGAAAGGAACGCTGGCACCCACGAACACATGCCCGTGGCCGCCGGAACCGATCTTTACGTTGACATATTCAGTGAAATCCTCATTCGAGGAACTTTCTGTCGCGCATCCGCAAACCATCGCGAAGATGGCTGTGAGGATGACTATTCCTTGATGTCTCATGATAGTGCGGATATAAATGTCCGCTAATTTAAGAATTTTAATTATATTTGTTTTCTACCATTAAAGACTTGCGACATGGGCTTTTTCACATTTCCAGGCCAGCAGGAGCACAGGAAGTTCAACTACAGGCCGATATATTACGATAAAGACGAGGAAGAACGCCGCCAGGTGTTCGGAAAGGTCGACGGCAGGCTTGACGCCGAGAAAGCCAAGGAGAAGGAGAACGGGGAATATAAAGCCGGCTCTTACATCCGGGGAGCTTTCAGGGATGGCAATTATGCCAGGAGAGGAGACGCGGCCTCAGCGGCCACTAAGATAATCGGCATCGTCGGTCTGCTTCTTCTCGCGGTCGCCCTTATCTATTTCTGCAAATTCTTCCTTTTGCTGTAAGATGGAGCTGAGGATACTTCCTGGGAACATAGCGAACATGATCGCCGCCGGAGAAGTCGTCCAGCGGCCGGCTTCCGTTGTGAAGGAATTGATGGAGAACTCGGTGGACGCCGGGGCCAGCCAGGTCACTGTAATTATCGGTGACTCGGGCAGGACCCTCATCCAGGTGATCGACGACGGCTGCGGTATGTCTCCGGATGACGCCGTCCTCTGTTTTGAACGCCACGCCACTTCCAAGATAGCCACCGCCGAGGATCTGCAGGAGATTATGACCTTCGGTTTCAGGGGCGAGGCCCTGGCCTCTATCGCCGCCGTGGCTGAGGTCACTCTTAAGACCAGGACCGCCGCCTGCGAGACCGGATGCCAAGTCGAGATGGCCGGATCCAGCCACGTCTCCACTACCGAGGTATCCACCCCGGTAGGAACAAATATCTCGGTCAGGAACCTGTTCTATAATATTCCAGCGAGGAGGAAATTCCTGAAGTCGGACAATGTAGAGTTAAAGCATATCACCGAGGAGTTCACAAGAGTCGCCCTCACCCGTCCCGGAATTGGTTTCTCACTCTCCCACAACGGGAAAGACATCTTTGTCCTGAGACCAGCGAAGTCCTTGAAATACAGGATTATGGACCTTCTCGGGACCTCTGTGGCATCAGACCTTGTCGACCTTTCCGCCGAGACTTCACTGATCAGCCTGCAGGGTTTTGCCGGGAGGCCTGACACGGCCAAAAAGACGCTGGGCAACCAGTTCTTCTTTGTCAACGGAAGGTATTTCCGCAGCCCTTACCTCCACAAAGCCGTGATGAGGGCTTATGAGGGATTGATCCCTGAAGGAGTGACCCCGGCGTATTTCCTTTACATTGAGACAGACCCCGGATCGGTGGACGTCAATATCAGCCCGACTAAGTCTGAAGTGAAGTTCGAGGATGATTCCCTGGTGTTCCAGGTGGTTTACGCGGCGATAAAGGAAACCTTGGGAAAGAACTCATTCGCTGGAGATATCGACTTCTCGAATCCGGAAGCGAACGAGATGCCGGTGCTGGGCAGGCATTTCAATGAATATAAGCCCGACACTGTTCCTCAGCTAGACCTGGACTCTGGCTACGATCCCTTCAAGCCCATGTTCCAAGGTGAGGACCACGCACCGGCCAAATATCCCGAAAGCAAGTACGTCGACCACCGTGAGGATTACGGGAAACTATTCGAGGACAAGGCGTTACCTGTCAGTCAGACACTTATTCTCGGAGGCAGGTACATTGTCACTCCGTCAAAAGACGGGATGATGGTGGTCAACGTCAGAAGGGCCAGGGAAAGAGTCCTTTATGACAGGGCTCTGGCCGCTCTGACCAAAGAGGGACATGTCACGCAGACTAATATGTTCCCCGTCAAGGTTCAGGTCGGCGCCGCTAACAGGCTGGTTTTCGACTCTAAGGCTCCCCTGCTTTCCTCTCTCGGCTTTGACATATCTCCTTTCGGGACCGACACTATTGTGGTGAACGGAGTTCCGGAAGGCTTTTCCGGCCAGCCAGGGAAGGTCGAGACCATGGTCCAGGACCTCCTCCTTATCCTGGCCGACGACAGTGTGTCCTTGCCAGGAGTAATGGAATCAGCCATGGCGGAGAAGATCGCATTGCTTGGAGCATCTTCCTGCGATCCCCTATCCTCCCCGATGGAAGCCAGGGCATTGATGGACTCGCTGCTTTCCAGCGCCAACCCGGAGCTGACCATTTCCGGGAAAAAGACAATGGCTGTCTTGACGATGGCCCAGATCGACAAATTATTCTGAATATAAAGACATGGCACAATACTACGGCTACGACAACAACTCCGGCGGATTCCTTGAAAGGCTTTTCGGGAATATGCCCACCGTGACAAGGAACTTATTCCTTATCAATGTGTTGATGTTTATCGCCACCCTCATCAACCAGAATTTCATGGTAGAGACCTTCGCGGTTTTCTATCCGAAATCCCCATTCTTCCGCATCTGGCAGCCGGTGACCTACATGTTCATGCACGGCAATTTCTGGCATCTGTTCGTCAACATGTGGTGCTTGCTGATGTTCGGATCAGCCTTGGAGAGAACCATCGGCCCTAAGAAATATCTTCTGTTCTATTTCGTCGCCGGGCTTGGAGCTTTACTCATCCATTTCCTGGTTCAGGACATCCAGGCGAAGTCCCTGCTGGTGGACGGAACGCAGATGAGCCAGGCCTACATCGACATCCTCAGGACCCCGACTCTCGGAGCCTCCGGAGCCATCTACGGAGTCCAGGTCGGTTATGCCATGCTTTATCCGAATGACCTGTGGACCCTCATATTCCCGCCTGTGACATTGAAAGCCAAGTGGTTCGTGCTGATATTCATGGGCATCGAACTGTTCACCGGTATCACTGGCACAATGGACGGCATCGCTCATTTCGCCCACCTCGGAGGAGCCTTGTTCGGCTTCCTGCTGTTATTCTATTGGAAAAAGAGCGGTAAGCTTTGGAGAAGATGAGAAAAGGGAAAGCCGGCTGGTTGACGGAGATAATAGCTAGACTCGTGATGATTCTCGCTGGAGGCCTATTGCTTATGTCCTACGCCTCCATGCTGGTCAATCCCGCCAAGGCTTGGTACATGACCGCCATGGGACTTCTATTCGTCCCTATCGCGGTCCTCAACCTTCTTCTGTTGTTCTGGGCAATCAGAATGCGCTCCAGAGCCTTCTGGATTCCGCTTTTGGCCCTGCTTCCTTCCTTGGTATTGATCGGGAAATATCTCCAATTCTCCTCTGGCGGGGAGCAGCGGAGCGACAACACCGTTAAGATAGTCTCCTACAATGTTGGCCATTTCATCCTGGGCCGCAAACCGGAGTTCAAGGAACCTGGCGGCAGCAAAGCCTGCATGGATTCGGTGCTAAGGTTTATAAAGGCCACAGATGCCGACATAATCTGCCTCCAGGAAGTTGACCTTACAGGAGAATATGACGTTAACAAGTTCATACGAAGCCATTTCCCCGAATATGAGTCCGGATACTTCATGTTCGTCAACTCCGAGGGCACGTACGGTAATGTCACCCTGAGCCGGTTCCCGATCTCGAATAAAGGCAAACTCCAGTTCGAGAAAAGCGCCAACCAGGCCATCTACACCGACTTGAAAGTTAATGACGGTACGACGATTAGAGTTTATAACTGCCATTTTGAGAGTTATAACATATCCATCACCGCCCTGGCGAAGTCCATCAGCCACCGCGACAGCACAATTGTTAGAGACACCGAGGAGAAGATGAGGCGTTCGATAATACGCCGGAGGGAACAGGTGGAGCAGGTGATGTCTGACATAGAAGATTGTTCGGTAGAGGCGATAGTAGTCGGAGACTTCAACGACAATCCCATGTCTTACACCTACCACCGGCTGATGAAAGGACGGAAAGACACTTTCGTGGAAGCCGGAAAGGGATTCGGTGCCACTTACTCGGCCCTATGGCCATTTATCAGGATTGACTATATCCTTTACCCGAGCCATTTCAAGGCCGTCTCAAACACTATCCCGAGACTAAAATACTCCGACCACTACCCCGTCATCGCGGAGATCAACTTCTAAGCTTCCGGGCAACTGCTATTGCACTGTAGACATATCTATCAGACCGTTGAGCAGGGCGTAAACGGTCAGGCCGGCGACAGTCTTGATGCCGATCTTACGGGTGATGTTTTTCCGGTGGGTTATAACTGTGTAGATCGAAAGGCACAGTTTATCAGCGATTTCCTTATTGAGCATCCCCTTTGCCACACAGACCAGGATCTCTTTCTCCCTGGCGGACAATTCGCCACCTTCTGAAGAGGACTCCGGTTGCCTTGACTCCATAGAGGACTGGTCTATCACGACCAGATCAGGCTCCTCGTTGCCAAGCCTTGCCTCGGCAAGTGTCGGAAGGTCATGGAATACTTCCGAGACCACAAACTCCCCACTGTCCTCCAGAATGGTCTTCATGTCCCGCGCGACACTGTCGGAAGGGGCGACCAAGACAACTGATTTCTTACCTCCCATCTTTCTCGATGTTTTTCACGGTCGGCACAAGGATATTGTCCTCAACATAAGTATGGCGTCTAAGGTCATCCCGCAGACGATAAATAGAGAGAAGCACCCACATCTTTGTGTTCTCATCGCAGACATCCGGGAGATATTTCATCACGATACTCTTCATGTCCTCCATCTTCTCGTCCACGCTCTCATGATGCTCCTCGAAATCAGAGATTGAATATCCCTCCGGGTGATTCCCGGCCAGAAGAGACTCCACATAAGGGAAAACCGTCTCCTCCTCCCGCGCGAAATGCTTCTCCAGTTCAGTCTTATAGTCCTCAAAGAACTTGAGTATCACTTTCTTCTGGTTGTTATCGCAAGGTTTGACAAGAAGATCGAATGACGACTCCAGGTTCTTCAACGCGATACCGGTATAATAGGTGTGGGAGCCATGGAGATATCTGATAATGTCACGTATATCAGCGGAAGCGACCTCGCTTGGTGACGGGGAATATCCCGGGAACGAAAACACATTGCTGATCAGGATAAAAGTCGCCGGATCGATGCCGGCGAAAGCACATGCGTCAACTACTTTCAGCCCGGCGTGCTTCAAATCAATTCCCATACGGGATATCACCTGCACCAGACTGTAGTTCATTTCCAACATATCCGACAATCTCATGTCGGGGGAAAAAATCTCTCTCATGACGCGAAGATAACAATTAAATCAGCAAGGCGGTAATATGGAAGCCGATGAAAGCGCACACCCAGGCGACAACCATAGTGTAGGCGCAGATGGCAATCGCCCATTTCCATTTTCCGGTCTCGTTCTTTATGGCCACAAAGGTGGCTATGCATGGGAAGTACAAGAGAATGAACAACATGAACGCGACGGCGGCGGGAAGGCTGACCGACCCGGCTAGAGCGCCTTGCAACTGGGTGTTATCCGGATCATCGGATGTTTCTTCTGACGAATACATCACACCCAAGGTGCTGACCACCAATTCCTTTGCCACGACTCCAGAAAGCAGGCTTATGTCCATCTTCCAGTTGAAACCGAGAGGCTCAAGGGCTGGGGACACCGCCTTTCCTATCTGGCCGATATAAGAATGCTCCTGCTGATATTCCGCATCCTTATGAGAACGAGGGAAATATCCCAGGCACCATATAACCACAGAACCGATCAGGATTGTTGTGGCCATTTTCTCGAGGTACTGCTTGCCCTTTTCCCAAGTATGCCTCCAAGTCGCCTTGGCCGTGGGAACACGATATGGCGGAAGTTCCATCACGAACGGAAGGTCGTCATCTTTGATGAAACGACTGAGTATCAAGGCCGAGAATATAGCAAGCAGCACTCCGATAAAATAGATGCCCAGTAGCGCCAAGGCGGAATGGTGAGGGAAAAACGCCCCTGCCAGAAGCACGAAAATCGGGAGCCGGCCGGCACACGACATGAAAGGTATTATGGCTATCGTGATCAGCCGGCTCTTACGACTCTCAATCGCTCTTGTCGCCATGATGGCCGGCACGTTGCAGCCGAATCCCATGACCATAGGGATGAACGACTTGCCGTGAAGGCCTATCCTATGCATCAGCTTGTCCATGATGAAAGCCGCCCGGGCCATATAGCCCGTGTCCTCCATAACGGACAGGAATAAATACAGTATCAATATGTTAGGCAGGAACACAAGGACGCTCCCAACTCCAGCGATAATTCCGTCCACAATCACGTCCTTGAGCCAGCCCTCTTTCATGAAATCACCGACGAAACCTCCGAATTTCGCCACCAGCCAGTCGATCCAGTTCATAGGATACTCCCCGAGCGAGAATGTGGCCTGGAAGATAATGTACAGCAGCAGAATGAATATAGGGAAGGCGGCCCAACGGTTTGTCACCACCGAGTCAATCTTCTCTGTCCATGACTTTTCACCGACAGGTTCAATATGACGGACATAAGTCCTGGAGAGGGTGTCATGGATAAACTGATACCTGTTTTCTATTTCCTCCGAATCTTCGGAAGCGATAATCTTATCTACTGATACAGGCTCGTCAGATGATTCACTGTCAGCGACTTCCAATACAGTATCCAAAAGCTCCGGAACCCCTTCTCCAGTCCTGCAGACAGTCGGGCAGACAGGCATTCCAAGAAGTTTTCCGAGCAATTTAGTATCAAGCCGGTCTCCCCTCTTCTTGAGCTCGTCATACATGTTGAGAGCCATCACAACCTTAAGGTTCATGTCCTTGACCTGAGTCGTGAGATAAAGGTTCCGTTCAATATTGGAAGCGTCCACAACATTGATCACGACATCCGGGACATTGGCGACAAGATTCTCCCTGACGTACTTTTCCTCAGGCGAAAATGCTGACAATGAATATGTTCCGGGAAGATCAACAAAAATGAGCTTCCGGCCTTTCCAAGTGAAATGGCCTTCTTTGGCGTCTACCGTCACCCCACTGTAATTGCCCACATGCTCGTGGCTGCCGGAGGCCATATTGAAAAGGGATGTCTTGCCGCAATTGGGATTCCCTACAAGGGCGACACGTATGGTGCCGGCATTCTCGGAATTATAGTCTTCCTCGGATGATATGTCGATCAGGGCCGCTTCAGCTCGACGAAGAGAGACTTTATAGCCCAGTATCTCATATTCAATAGGATCTTTCAAAGGGGCATTCATAACAGCGGACACCTTTTTCCCCGGAATGAAGCCCATTTCTATGAGCCTTTTCCGGAAATTACCCTGGCCGCCGACCTTTATCACGACGCCAGTATCCCCTGTCTTCAGATCCGATAGTTTCATCTACCGCGAAATTAGTCATAAATACTTTTCACGCCAATCCTCATTAATTGGTATTTATATTCCAGAAAAATGACGAAATTCGCGGGACATGATTTCTGAGAAGTATTTAAAAATAATATCGACTTGCCGGGAAGGGACTCTCGCGGAGCGATGCCGGGCCATCCTGGACCAAGTCGGGAAAGGTCGGATCGCGTTAAGCATCGTCTTCTTCATCGACGCTCCTGATTCCGAGTCATTCATTTCCGCGGAAAACGAGGTTCTTAAAGAGTGCCGCGCGTTCTTCGGCAAAGCCATGCCGATGGTGACCTGCGTGGCCCAGAAGCCCCTTGGTTCCACCTTGACTTCCGAAGTGCTCTACCTCTCCGGAGATGGCACGATTGAATACAATGATGACTATCTCGTAATCCGGAACGGAAGGCAGAAAGAGCTAATTTCCAAAGGAATACGCTTCCTTTCAGCTGGAGACTCCGGCTCTCAGGCCAATGCCGTATTCTCAAGAATCGGAGAGATTCTCGATTCGGAAGGATTCGGAATCGATGAGATTGTCCGCCAATGGAACTACATCGAGGGAATCACTCTCGTAAATGGCGGGATCCAGAACTACCAGATGTTCAATGACGCCAGGAGTGCCTTTTATTCAAGGACGGATTGGCCGGGAGGATACCCCGCGGCCACCGGAATCGGTTGCGCCTCTGGTGGTGTCGCGGTTTCGGTCTATGCCGTAAAAGGCGCCTTGAGACTTAGTCATCCGATTGATAACCCATTGCAGGTTCCGGCCCACAAGTATTCAGGCAAAGTCCTGGTGGCGGGCAAGGAAGCACAGAAAACCACTCCGAAATTCGAGAGAGCCAGGTTACTTGGAGAATCAGTCCTGGTTTCCGGAACAGCCGCTATCAAGGGGGAGAACAGCGAGATGTTCTCCGATCCTTCGCTCCAGACCAAAGCCGCGATCGAGGTTGTGGAAAGCCTGGTGGCTCCGGGCAATATATTCCCCGGGAACAAGCGATTCAGGTTCAATTCGCTTAGGGTCTACATTAAGCGGGAGAAGGACGCTGACGCCATAATCAGCACGCTGAAATCCCATTGGGGAACAATCCCCATGCATTTTATGATAGCGGACATCTGCCGCCCGGAGCTTCTCCTCGAGATCGAGGGGACTGGGACGATCAGCCGATTCCTGGAGTGCTGCTGCGCTGATTCCGAAGAGGCCGCTGAGGCTCAAACAGGAGGGGCAAGCAGGATAGAACTCTGCGAGGATCTTCCTTGCGGAGGTGTTACCCCATCAAAGAAGAATATCGAAGCCACGCTCGCTTCCGTGAGTATTCCCGTAAACGTGCTTGTGAGACCCAGAGGTGGGGATTTTGTTTACGACGAAGCCGAAGTCGAGTCAATGATCGCGGCGATCAAGATGTGTGAAGAGCTTGGCGTCAACGGAGTCGTGATAGGAGCTTTGAAGAAAGATGGTTCGGTTGATATGGACATCATGCGCCGTCTGATCGCCGCCGCTGGAGATATGAAGATAACCTTCCACAGGGCCTTTGACGAGTGTTCCGAACTATTCAAGGCGCTCGAAGATATTATAAGTTTAGGGTGCGGAAGACTTCTTACCGCAGGCCATGCGGCAAATGTCAATGAAGGGGCGGAGACGCTAAAAGAACTCCAGGACAAAGCCGCTGGCAGGATAGTGATTATGGCAGGTTCCGGAGTAAGACCGAGCAATATCGCATCTTTGGAAGCTTTAACCGGTATCTCCGAGTTCCATTCCTCTTCTCATGGTCCTGATGGCAGGACCGATCGGAGAGTTGTCTCTGAAATGGTACATATGATTGACAAACAATAACTTCCGGCGATGGCTTCGCTTTGGCAGATATTCCTGGTTTTCGCCAAGATCGGATCGTTCACGATCGGTGGAGGCTATGCCATGATCCCATTGATCAGCGATGAAATCATCAAGAGGAAGTGGATTCCGGAAGAGGATCTGCCGGATATTATAGCCTTGGCCCAATCCGCTCCCGGAGTGCTGGCTGTGAATATGGCCATATTCACCGGATACAAGATAAGGGGTGTGAAAGGATGCTTAGCCGCGACTCTCGGGTCCGTGCTGCCTTCTTTCCTTATCATCCTTTTGATAGCGATGCTTTTCACCAACTACAAAGACAACCCGGTAGTTATCAAGATATTCAAGGGGATCAGGCCGGTAGTGGTATCGCTGATTCTGGTCCCTATGATCAAAATGGCCAAAAAAGGCAACAAGACCTGGTGGGCTTGGGCGATCAGCGCGCTGACTCTGATCATGGTCGCCTTCCTGAACTTCTCCCCCATCTACATCCTGCTGGTCGTGATCGTCTTGGCGACTCTTTATCACCTTTATAAAGAAAGGAGGACTGGTGATGGTTGATCCTGGATTATTCCTCCAGCTTTTCTGGGTGTTCTTCGTCATTGGAATATTTACCATCGGCGGGGGTTACGCCATGCTGTCTCTCATCCAGACTCAGGTCGTGACCGCTCACTCCTGGCTTACCGAAAGCGCTTTCACTGACATTGTGGCCATATCCCAGATGACTCCCGGACCGATAGGAATCAACTGCGCCACTTATGTCGGCTATGAGGTCGTCCATGGTGCCGGAGGAAGTCATCTGATTGGTATTCTCGGATCATTGACAGCGACCTTTGCTATCGTACTTCCATCTTTCCTGATTGTTCTTACAATAGTCCGGTTCTACACCAAATTCAAAGGAAACAGGCTTTTCGAAGGAGTACTCAGTTGGATCAGGCCCGCCGCTATAGGCCTGATCGGAGCCGCCGCTATCATACTGATGTTCAAGGTCGACTGGTCCTCAGCCAGACCTGCCGTGGAACTTGTCAGGGATAATTTCCCCGACTGGATCAGCTGGGTATTATTCGCCGCCGCGGCCGTGGCGTCGCTGTTTTTCAAAATAGGGCCAATCCCAATTATTATCGCCGGAGGGGTGCTTGGGTTGCTCATTTATTAGGATTTTTGTAATTTAGCTACGATATACCGTTAATAACTAAAACCACATCTATAATGAGACATCTTTCCAGAATACTCGCTGTAGCTCTCGTCCTGATTCCCGGAGCCCTTTCCGCCAAGAAGGTCGAGACTGTCATTAATGTGATTCCCTATCCCCAAAGCGTCACAATAGGCAAAGGCGTTTTCAAAGGTGCCGGAGCCAACTTCAACTGCGACCCGGCCATTGACGCCCAGAGCGCCAGGATAATCAGGGATTTCGCCGACAAGATTACCTTTGTCAGCGGCAGGACCAACTCTGTAGCTACTCCTATCGGCCTGGACAAAGCCGCCTCCGAAGGAAAAATGAAAGGTTTCGTGTTCCTGAAGGATGGATCGATGGGCCCGGAGGAATATTCAATTGACATCAAGAAGAAAACCTGCCTCGTCAAGGCTTCCGCATACAATGGCTTCCTTTATGCCATCCAGACGCTCAAGCAGTTGACTGATGTGGCTATCTTCTCCGGGAAAGTGGACCCTTCACAGAAGTTCTATTTCCCCGCCGTATCTATCAAGGACAAGCCCAGATTCGCCTACAGGGGCATGCATCTTGACTGCGCCAGGCATTTCTTCTCCGTCGAGGAGGTGAAGAAATACCTTGACATCATGGCCACCTACAAACTCAATCGTCTACACTGGCACCTCACCGAGGACCAGGGTTGGAGGATTGAGATCAAGAAATATCCCAAGCTGACCCAGATCGGAGCATTCCGCAACGGAACAATGGTCGGCAAGGACTTCAAGTCCAATGACGGCATCCGCTATGGTGGTTATTATACTCAGGATCAGATCCGCGACGTGGTCGCATACGCCTCCTCACTAGGCATCACCGTGATCCCTGAGATCGACCTTCCGGGTCACATGCTCGGAGCCCTTGCGGCCTATCCTGAACTCGGTTGCACAGGAGGTCCTTATGAGGTTTGGACCAGATGGGGAGTCTCTGAAGAAGTGATGTGTCCTGGAAAAGAAGCGATGTTCACTTTCCTTGAGGATGTCTTCACTGAACTATTGGATCTTTTCCCTTCAGAATACATTCACATCGGTGGAGATGAGTGCCCCAAGACTGAATGGGAGAAATGTCCTGATTGCCAAGCCAGGATCAAGGCTCTTGGGATAAAAGCTGACAGTAAGCACACCGCGGAGCAATATCTCCAGAGCTATGTCACCGCCCGTGTGCAGAAGTTCCTCAACGACAAGGGCCGTAAGATTATCGGCTGGGACGAGGTTCTTGAAGGAGAACTCGCTCCTGGTGCCACAGTGATGTCATGGAGAGGTGTGGATGGCGGAATCCAGGCTTCAGCATTGGGATTCGACGTGATCATGACTCCGAACACTTACTGCTATTTCGACTATTACCAGAGCGGTGACCATAACCAGGAGCCTCTTGCCATCGGTGGCAACCTGCCGGTTGAGAAAGTCTATAGCTATGAACCTTTCGAAGGCCTCAATGCCAGCCAGCAGAAGCATATCCTTGGAGTCCAGGCTAATCTTTGGACAGAGTATATCGCCACCAACGAGTATCTTGAGTACATGCTCCTTCCGAGAATGTGCGCCCTTTCCGAGATTCAGTGGTGCGCGAGCAAGGACAAGAATTTCGACAGGTTCTCCGCATCTATGAGGGCCGAGTCGTTCAAGATTTTTGACACACTGGGCTACAACTACAGGAAATTTTAATTTCAGATAAGTTATGAAGAATCTGTTATTCAAAGCATTAATCGTGGCTGCCGCCACCACACTCATCTTCGGTTGCAACAATGCGGCGAAGAAGGCCGCGGCCGAAGCCGCCGCTGAGCAGGCCCTTCAGGACTCAATAGCGGCCGCCAATAAGGTAGCAAAAGAAAAATCCGCCATGGAGATAATGAAAACCCTTCCGGAAGAGCCGGAATTCGACATTGTGACCAATCTCGGCACAATAACCATCAAGCTTTACAGCAAGACCCCGAAGCACAGGGAAAACTTCGAGAAACTGGCGCTTACCGGCTATTATGACGGTCTTCTGTTCCACAGGGTGATCAACGGGTTCATGATCCAGGGAGGAGATCCTTTCACTAAGGACACCTCCGCCACCGCTGTCGCCAAATATGGCCAGGGAGGTCCCGGCTATACAATTCCCGCGGAGTTTGTTCCGGAATATAAGCACAAGAAGGGCGCCCTCGCCGCCGCCCGCAAGGGTGATGTGGCCAATCCGATGAAGGAATCTTCGGGCTCACAGTTCTACATTGTCCAAGATGCGGCCGCTTGCGCTCAGCTTGACGGAGGCTACACTGTCTTCGGAGAGACTGTCAAAGGTCTTGACATAATTGACAGGATCGCAGCCGTGGCGACTGACAACAGGGACCGTCCTTTGATGCCTGTACAGATTAAAACCATCAAACTTTCGGGTCGTTAAATTTTTCTCAAAAAAAAGTCTGAAAAGTTATAATATGGTGTAAAATTTGCTATATTTGTAATCGAATAGTTTTTTCATAGGTTAAGTTTTAGGTTAGAATGAACACCGCCTGCTGCGAAGCATGCGGTGTTTCGCATTTTATATGCAAGCAAGAGATCAAATAAAAATCCCGGCCCTCATTTGAGAGTCGGGATTTTAGCATTAAAGCGCTGATCTTAGTCGTTCAGTGAGTAACGACGGAAGGCGACGACCTTAGCGTCCTTGTCGATCGACTTGATGTAGTCGGCGACAGAGATCTTCTCGTCGGACTGGACGAAATCCTGGTTCTCCAAGGTGTTCTCCTTGAGGAACTTCTGGACACGACCGTTGGCGATGTTCTGGATCATCTGCTCAGGAAGGTTGGCAGCCTTCTCGGCACCGACCTTGGCGATAATCTCGCGGGCCTGGGCAGCCTGCTCGGGAGTGATCCATCCCTTCGCTGTGTTGGACTCGATGTGATCCTCGCTGTCCACATGGGCGGGATTGATACCAACCTTCTTAAGGGCAGCGTCAACAGCCTTCTGGACCTGCTCATCCTTGGTCTTCTGGATAGCGACGGCGCGCTCGTTGTCGATGACCTCCTTAGGGCAGTCAGCCTCAGAGACAGCGACAGGGTTCATAGCGGTGATCTGCTGGGCGACAGCCCTACCGAGATCCTCGGGAACCTCCTTGTTGAACGAGACAATAGCGCCGAGCTTGCCGTTGAAGTGGACATACTGTCCCACGAACGGAGCCTCAAGAGCGGCATAATAGGCAAGAACATGCTTCTCACCGGTCTTACCTGTCTGAGCGGAGATCTCCTCCTCGACAGTGTGGCCGTTGGAGCAGACACTGGCCTTGAGAGCCTCAGCATCAGCCGGGAAAGCGGCGATAGCGGTGTCGGCGATCTCATTGGCAAGAGCCTTGAAATCAGGAGTGGCGGAGACGAAGTCGGTCTCGCAACCAAGGCAGACGATGACGGCCTTGTCACCATTGGTGCGGACAAGGACAGCGCCCTCAGTGGTCTCGCGGTCAGCCCTCTTGGCGGCCACGAGCTTACCTTTCTCACGGATGATCTTGATAGCCTCCTCGAAATTGCCGTTAGCCTCGTTAAGGGCGTTCTTGCAATCCATCATACCAGCGGAGGTCATCTTCCGCAATTTCATAACGTCTTGTGCGGTAATAGCCATAAGTCGTTGATTTTTAAAGATTATTCAGCCTTGGGTTCAACGGGTTCAGCAACCTCGGCGACCTCGACGGGCTCAGCGGCGGGAGCAACCTCCTCAACTGAGACGGGCTTGGCGCTCTTGCGGGCGCGGAGCCTCTTGCCGGTGGGATTGGAAAGGGCCTCTCCCTCGTTGGTCTCTTCAGTGACCTCCTTATCCTTCTCAAGCTTACGCTCGCTAAGTCCTTCCTCGATAGCCTGGCAAAGAATGTTCAGGACGAGCTCGATGGACTTTGTGGCGTCATCATTGGCCGGTATCACATAATCAATGGGCGTGGGATCGCAACAAGTGTCAACCATTGCGAATACCGGGATGTTGAGACGGTTGGCCTCCTTGACGGCGTTGGCCTCCTTCTGGATATCGACAACGAAAAGGGCGGAAGGAAGACGGCTCATGTCCCTGATGGAACCGAGGTTCTTCTCAAGTTTCTCCCTCTGACGGTTGATCTGCAGACGCTCCCTCTTGGCGAGCTTCTCGAATGTGCCGTCCTCTTTCATCTTGTCGATGGTGTTCATCTTCTTGACAGCCTTGCGGATGGTCGGGAAGTTGGTAAGCATACCGCCCGCCCAGCGCTCGGTTATCGATGGCATGTTGACTGCCGCAGCCTTCTCAGCGACGATCTCCTTAGCCTGTTTCTTGGTGGCTACGAAGAGGATCTTGCGACCTGAACGCGCAAGCTCTTTCATCGCGTCGGCAGCCTCGTCTATCTTGACGATGGTCTTGTGCAGGTCGATGATGTGGATCCCGTTCTTCTGATCGAAGATATAAGGAGCCATCTTAGGGTTCCATTTCCTGGCCAAGTGACCGAAATGTACGCCTGCATCAAGAAGTTCTTGGAAATTTGTGCGTGGCATTGTTAATTGAAATTTAAATTTCTGTTTGTAAACTCTTTACTTCAATCCCGAAAGTAGCGGAGCTGCTCCGGTCTCCGGGATTTTCCGCAGTCTCGGCATCCTGCCAAATAGGGCTGGATTTGTCGCACCGGACTGTGCAAAAAAACATAAAACAGCTTGTTCTCTTCCGGCAAACTAACGCTTGCTGAACTGGAAGCGGGCGCGTGCGCCAGGCTGACCGGGCTTCTTCCTCTCGACCTCGCGGGAGTCACGGGTCAGGAATCCCTCAGCCTTAAGAGCAGGGCGGTAAGCCTCTCTGTCGAGATCGCTAAGGGCGCGGGAAATACCGAGCCTGATAGCCTCTGCCTGGCCTTTGGTGCCTCCACCGACCACATTCACCTTCACGTCAAACTGACCTTCTGTCTTCGTCACGGCGAACGGCTGGTTCACGATGTACTGAAGCGAACCCTCCTTGAAGTACTCCTCAAGGGCGCGGTCATTGATCGTGATGTTGCCTTTCCCAGCGGCGAGATAAACACGAGCGACGGCTGATTTACGTCTTCCAAGGGCGTTTTTCTTCTCCATTTGCTCTGTTAGATTTCGTTCAACTTAATTTCTCTGGGATTCTGCGCCTGGTGGGGATGCTCGGGACCCGCGTAAACATGCAGGTTGTGGAGAATCTTTTCACCAAGACGGGTCTTGGGGAGCATTCCTTTGACGGACCTCCTCACGAGTTCAGCGGGTCTCTTCGCGAGAATCTCCTTGGGAGTCGTGAAACGCTGGCCACCCGGATAACCGGTGTAGCGAGTGTAAACACGGCTTTCCATCTTGTCACCCTTGAGGGCCACCTTCTCGGCGTTGATGACGATGACGTTGTCACCGCAATCAACATGGGGGGTGAACCCGGGCTTGTTCTTGCCGCGGAGGACAAGAGCAACCCTAGAGGCAAGACGGCCAAGCGGAAGATCCGTGGCATCGATGACAACCCACTCCTTGTTCACAGTCGCCTTGTTGAGCGATACTGTTTTGTAGCTAAGTGTGTCCACTGTCTTGATCTTTAATGGTTTAACATAAATAATTGCGATCCCTACACAACATAGGGGACGCAAAGGTAGCAATTTTTTTTGAAAAAATCGTATTTTTGTTTTCCATCATCAATTGAAATGAAGATAGGGAGCATAGAGCTGGGAGAAAGACCGGTGCTGCTGGCGCCGATGGAGGATGTGACTGACGCATCCTTCCGGGGAATATGCCGAGAGCAGGGTGCCGACATGGTGTACACGGAGTTCATTCCCGCTGAGGGTCTGATCCGCGACGCGAAGAAGGCTTACGCCAAGCTGATGACCTACGATGACGAGGCTCCGATCGGCATACAGATCTACGGCAGCGACCCTGACGCGATGGTGGAGGCGGCCAAGATGGCCGACCATGCCGAAGAAATCGTCGGCGGACATGGCTGCGACCTTATCGATATCAATTTCGGCTGTCCAGTCAGCAAGATCGCGGCCAGAGGGGCCGGATCAGGGATGATGAGGGACCCTGACAAGATGGTCATGATCACAAAGCGGATAGTCGAGGCCGTAGGAAAGCCTGTGACAGTCAAGACCAGGCTGGGTTGGGACGATAAAAGCAAGATAATCGTGGAGCTTGCCGAACGCCTCCAGGACTGCGGGATCAAGGCATTGACCATCCACGGCCGCACCCGCTGCCAAATGTACAAAGGCGAGGCTGACTGGACCCTCATCGGAGAAGTCAAGAACAATCCAAGGATGAATATACCTATAATAGGTAATGGGGATATCGATTCCGCCCAAAAAGCCAAGGATGCCTTTGAGCGCTATGGGGTGGACGGAATCATGGTAGCGAGAGCGTCTTTCGGCCGCCCATGGATATTCAATGAGATCAAACATCTGCTCCAGACTGGTGAGGAGCTTCCCTCTCCTGGGGTCAGGGAGCGTGTGGATCTGGCCAAGAGGCACTTCCGTCTTTCCGTGAAGTTCAAAGGCGTTCCGGTAGGAGTCTATGAGATGCGCCGCCACCTGAGCTGTTATTTCAAAGGCCTTCCTGATTTCAAGGAGACCAGAATGAGGCTCGTGACTGAGAATGACCCGGACGAGGTTCTGAATATTCTTGACTATATCGCGGAAAAATGGGGAGATAATTTTGTATCTTTGTGCCGCGATGCTTGACAGAATCATTCTTCTTCCATATTATCTCACCCTGAAGCTCAGGCACTTCTGCTATGATCACGGGATCCGCAAGGTCAAAACCTGCGATGTTCCCACCATCTGCGTCGGCAATATCACAGCCGGAGGAACCGGCAAAACCCCTCACACTGAGATGATTCTCCGGACTCTTCTTAAGAGCGATGATTGGGCCTATGAGGACATCGCGGTCCTTTCCAGGGGCCATCGCCGCTCTTCAAGAGGTTTCAGGATCGTCAAACGGGAAGGCACCGTCAAAGAGTTCGGCGACGAGCCGCTCCAGATAAAGAAGAAGTTCCCCGGAGTCACTGTGGCCGTGGACCGGGACAGGGTCAAAGGATGCGACATCCTCTGCCACCCGGAGAAGCTCAAGACAGAGAAAAGGGCGCGTCGCAGCTCTGACGATCAGGTCGCTCCCGCGGACTTGATTGTGCTTGATGACGCTTTCCAGTACAGGTCGCTGAAAGCCTCTATTAATATAATATTGGTAGATTACAATCGTCCGGTCCAGAAAGATCACCTGCTGCCTTTCGGCAGGCTCAGGGATCTTCCCGAGAGATTGTCAGAGGCTGACATATTAATCGTCTCAAAATGCCCCGCTTATTTGGAGGACGAGCAAAAAGTCAAGTGGGCTGGAGAGTTAGGACTGAAAGATTTCGATCCGCTCACCTGCAAGGGCATCGACAAGCGAGGACAGGAGAAGTTCTTGTTTTTCACCACAATATGGTATAGCACTCTGCAGCCGATCTTCGAGGAAGCTGATCCCCGTTACGCATATTCCCAGAAGCTCATCTTGTTCTCAGGAATAGCGAAGGACACTCCCCTGCGTATGTTTCTTAGCGATGAGCATAAGATTGTCAGGCATTTCCGCTTCGAGGACCACCATAAATACACCAATGCTGACATACGCAGGATCGCTCGTGCCGTCCGGGAGCATCCCACGGCTGTAGTGGCGACCACAGAGAAGGATTGCCAGCGTATTCTGGATATCAAGGATATTCCAAAAGATCTGAAAGTCAGATTGTTCCAGGTGCCGATCGAAGTGGGATTCCTCTCAGAGCATGAAAAAACGGTCTTCGAGAATTGCCTTCTGAGTGCGCTTCGGGCATTTCACACCGATTATAAATAAAAAAGAGAAGGGACCCTGAAAGGCCCCTTCTCTTCTCTACTAGAAAGTCTAGATGGAAGGAACACACTTCTCATCCGGTATGACGCCTTCCCAGTTATCAGCGACATCCCACCAAACGCGGCTGTCCTTATCATCAGCACCGCTGGGCCTAAGTGTGGCTATAGCTGCTTTGTAGTTTTCGGTGTTGTAGTTGCGGTCTGTATCACCAAAGGGCAGACGATACGGATAGTGGTCGGTACCTGTGTTGGATGCGCCAGGCCCGACAGGCATCTTCGGGATATCCAGACGTCTCCAATCAGACCAGGCCTGAACACCGTCGGCAAGGTAACCGGCGATCCACCTCTGAGTGGCGATCTGCTCAATACCCTTGGATGGATTGAAGGCAACCTCGGGAGACTTCACATACTCGTCAGCTCCATCCGCATCCCACCACTCGAATGAAGCCTTGATACCAGCCTCATAGAGAGTCTTGGCATCCGCGGAGATCCATCCTCTCATAGCTGCCTCGGCCTCGGTAAGAAGAACCCTGGCGGCAGGGATGATCGGAACGGTGGCATTCTGAGCAAGCATATCGTAATTGATGCTGGCGCAGCAATTGCTCCACTTGGAAACAGCCTCATTGGAAGAGAGTCCAAAAGGAATACCATAGAATGATGAGTACTGGTCGCGAGGGAACTTCTCAGGATCGCGGGCGCCCTTGTAACACTCGATATCGAAATACTTGAACATGCGGTTGTCCTTGAGTTCCTTCATGGCATCAACGATGAACATGTTGGGGACAGGATTCAGACCGGCACCTGAATAGTCAGGGCTGCACCAGTAGTACATCATGTTCCAGTTGAGGTCATCGTATGTGAAGTCCAGACCGTCATCGGCATTGGTCATTCCTCCGTCGGCGTAAGCCGCGGCGAAACGTGTCTTTCCTGTGGCAGGGTCAACATCACTGAGCTTGATTGCCATGAGCATACGCAAAGAAGCATTGAACTTCTTCCACTTGCTGATGTCTCCACCATAGAGGACATCAGCGCTTGAATCAAGAGTTCCATTCAGGTCAAACTGTGCGTAGGCCTCCTTAAGCATATTGTCCAAGATAGTATAGGCCTCTTCCTGAGTATCATACTTAGGAGTCCAGTTGTCCTCGGAAGCGCCCTTGAAAGCGTCACTTATGACCACAGGACCCTGAATGTCCGAAATGGACATGAAAAAGTAGGCCATCAAGGTCTTGGATGCGGCAATCTGATTGGCACTCGAGCCCAGAACCGTGACATACGTCTGATCCTTCTGCTCCGGATCCTCATTCATCTCAATGATATAATGAAGGTTCTTCAAAGGATTGAGATAGAGGGTACCTGCAGAATAATCGGATGTCGTCGAGAGCGGACCATACTGGTTGTTCTTTGACTCGGACAGGTAGCCAGACCACTCCTGATGCCAAGGGTCGTATGCGTTAGTGGCGGTCGTGTAAGTAAACCTGTTCGCATACCGGCAGGCATGAGTGAAGAAGTAAGTCGTGAACGAGGTGGAAGGTTTGTTCGGGTCTTTGTTGATGTCGCCGAAATCGTGGATGTCGCAACTCGTGAAAAGCGATGCGGCTATCAGGGCGGAAATCAAAAGAGCAAATATTTTTTTCATGATATCTTCCTCCTATGCTTTAGAATGTGAGATTGACAGTGACACCGAAGGTACGGGTGGAGAGAGCCTGGCCATCTTCAATAAAAGAGCCATAAGCACCACCGGCTTCGGAGGGATCGATATTAGGAACAGCAGAGTAGATCAACCAAGGATTTGTGGCGACAAATGCCACGCTGGCCTTGGAGATGCCGTTGAACTTGTTGAGCAAGGTCTTGGGAAGATCGTAACGAAGCGCAAGTTCACGGAGCTTGAAGTATGTACGGTCGTAGATAGTGGAATCCTGGTCATAAACATACCTGTAATAGTTGTAGTACCAAGCCTCAATGTAACCGTCCTTAGGGTTACCGTCGGCGTCCACACCGGTGAGGTGGTAACCACCACCCTTTTGGACAGGCTCACGGACGCAAACACCTCTGTCGTTGTTGGCGGCGGTACTCGCGAGCAGACCGGATCCCTCACCCCACATGTTGGTCCAAGACACGATCTGGCCGCCGATAACATAATCAAGAGCGGCACTGAAGGTGAGGTTCTTGAACCTAAGGCTGGTATTGAAACCGCCTGTGAAGTCCGGCTGGATGTTTCCGACAACTTTTTGCTCGTTGGTCTCGAAGGTGGGACGCACATCACCGGAGGCAGTTGTGCCATTCCTAAGAATCAGCTGGCCGTTCTCGTCCCTCTTCCAACGGGCGTTGGTCGCGATGGCTCCGATAGGCTCACCGACTTTTGACTGGCAATACCAATAAAAGTAGAAGGAATTACCTGCGAGGTCGACAGATTTCTGGTCAGGATTCTCAGGATTGAGCTCCACAAGGGTGTTGACGTTCTTGGAGATATTGGCGCTGAAATTCCACTCCCAATTCCTGTTGCGGATCGGAGCGGCTCCGACGAGAATCTCGATTCCCTTGTTAGTCACGAGACCGGCATTGATCTTCTTGGATGAATAACCGGACTGAGGAAGGACAGTCGCAGAGATGATATCGTTCTTGGTGTTCTTCTGGTAAAGGTTGATGTCACCCCAGAAACGATTCTTGAACATCTTGAACTCTGTTCCTACCTCATAGGAGGTGGAAATGGTGGGCTTGATGTGCTGGTTAACCTGGCTAGTGGGCTCAGAGAGTGTTGTCAACCCGTGGAACTTGGTTTCAATCGTGTAGGTAGGAAGAACATTGTAAGCGCCTATGGTCGATCCAACCTGAGCGATGGAGCCCCTGATCTTCCAGAAGTCGAGCCAAGGGGCTTTGATGAGTTTGCTGGCCATGAAGGACAGGGAGGCACCTCCGTAGAGGAATCCGTTGTTGTCGACAGGCAGACGGGAATCGAGGTCGTATCGGATCGAACCGTCAACATAGACGAGATCATCCCAACCTATAGTGGCGTTGCCAAAGAACGAGCGGGTCTTGTAGTGGGTCTCCTCGTTGTTCGTGCTGTAGGTGCTGGCGGAAGCGCTCAGGTTGTAGAGACCATCGACGGAGAGTCCGCCGTTGGTGCTGCTGTTGAGGTAGTAGTAGTCGTACCTGCGGATCTCGGCAAAGGCGGCGGCCTCGATGGAGAGACGATTTTCGACGTACTGGTTGGCCCATGTCAGATAGCCCTGCGCGGTGATGTCGTTGGTCTGGCTGAAATATGTCCTAAAACCGGGAACGAGGCCATCGGAAACAGACCCTGCACCGATTTTGCGTTCATAGCGGTTGCCACTCAACATGTTGTTGATGCGAGCTCCGAGCTTGAAGTTCCAGGGCAGGGTGGCGTAAATATCACCGGCGAGCATATGGTACTGAGTCTCGGATCGGCGATTGTAGTTGTGCATCACGGCGAAGGGGTTGTCGTGGAAATTGGCGGAAAGGTCATCCGGAGATATGATGTTCCAAGTTCTCCAGCCACCATCGGGACGCTGCCAATCCTTCAGATCGGCAATGTTGACATTGGTCTGTCCCCACTGGATGAAGTCGCAGACATAGTTACCGTCAGCGGAGTAGCCCTCCGCTTCGGCGTTATCGTTCCTGCGGAAACGCATACGGTAGCTGAGGTCGGCATTAAGCCAGCTGTTGGGTTTAATCTGCGAAGAGATACTGAATGACCTGCGGATAGCCTTGGAGTTCTCAAAGATACCAGGACGGTCCACGTTGCTGAAGGACACACGGGTGTTCATTCCCTTGACGGCCTTTGTGAAAGCGATGGTGGTATTGTTAGTCCAGGCCACGCGGGTGAGATCGCGAAGATCCATGCGGTAGCTCCAGGTGTCGGTCTCTTGATAGTGTGGTGAGGTAGGATCCCATGAGAGAGCCGTACGGACAAGGGTTTTGTCATCGAAACGAGGTCCCCAGTTCTCATCGTGGAGATAGTCCATAATATATGTGCCATCCCCAAGTCCCCAACCATTCTGCTCGAAAAGGTATTTGGCGTCGAGGACATCGACATCTCCTCCAGCGTCGGCGTATAGTGATGTTGCTCCATCGCTGGCGGCGCTACCACCTCCGAACATTTTCTGGAACTGCACATGATTGTAGTACACCTCAGCGGCCGTGGTGTGAGAGAACTCGACATAGCTGTGGCCTTCCTGCGCTTTCTTGGTGGTGACAATCACGGCACCGTTCGCGCCTCTGGAACCATAAAGCGCCGTTGCGGCAGGTCCCTTCAAGACATTGATGCTTTCCACATCATCCATATTCACGGCACCAGCTGAAGTGATTGTTCCGTCGATGACGTAGATAGGTTCGCTACCAACAGCATTGGTATAGGATGTCGGTCCACGAAGGACTATGCTACCCTCGCTGAAGGTTGCTCCGGATGATCCGTGGAATTGGGCTCCAGCCACCTTTCCGGCGAGAGAGTTTCCGAGCGAGTAGCTGCGGGTTGTGGTGAGCTCCTCTTGGCTCATCGTCTGGGCTGAGTAACCGATGGCCTTCTGCTTCCTGGTCAGACCCTGAGCCGTCACGACGACCTGGTCCAAAAGTTCGGAATCGGGAGCGAGCACGACGTTGACTGTCTGTGCGGCGGCTTTCGTCTGATTGGTGAAGCCGATGCACGAGAACACAAGCGTGCCATTAGCGGGTACGTTGCGCAGGGTGTATTGACCGGATGCGTCAGTGACGGCACCGTTTGTGGTTCCCTGCACAAAGACGGACGCTCCGATCACGGGAAGCCCGTCCTCAGCAGATGTGACCGTACCTGTGACGGTCATAGTCTGCGCGAATGCCATGCCTGCGCAAGCGCAAAAGCATAGCAGCATTGAGAATAATTTTTTACCCATAAGCTTAAACCTTAATTAAACTTAATATAAATGAATAAATAGTGAATATCCTCGACTATCTATATCGGCCAGCGGAGCCGCTGGAAGGGGATAATTAGCCCTTACCAGGACATAAAGAGCAAAAACCGACATGCAAATAAAATAATAAATATATAATTATGCAATTCCTCTTATTTGTCGCCAAAATAGAGCATTAGCGGGTTTGTAACGTTTTATTAATCATGTATTTACATTTGTTTAATAATGCGACTTACAAATATGTTAAAATAGCCGTTTTTTCATTTAAAAATGAAACATCAAAAAAAGAGGATGACCGGCTGGCCACCCTCTTTTTCATGCTATAAGAGTAAGACTAGAATCCCTCGTTCTGGACCAGGTTCGGGTTGACCTGCAGCTCATAAGTGGGCACAGGCCAGGTGAGCTTGGCGAACCCCGCGGGGATAGTCCTCTGCTCGTAGCCCGCTCCTGTCATGATGAGGAGAGCGGCACCGTCCTGAGGAGTCCTGGCGGCCATGCCGTCGCCCCAGCGCTTGAGGCAGTTGAGGCGCAGACCCTCGCCGACGGTCTCCCTGAACCACTCGTTCTTCACGGCGTCCATCGTGCCCTCGGTCAGTGTGGCGTGCCTCGCGGTCTGGAGGGCGTTGAGGACCTCCTTGGCCTTGGCTGAGTTGCCTGCCTGGGCGTAGGCCTCGGCGGCGATCAGGTACATCTCACTGATCTTGATGGGCTTCCTGGCGTGGCGCGCCTGGGGAACGTTACCGGAGTTGAGGGCCGGGTTGTTGTAGTACTTGACGAAGGAGTAGAACTCGCCCTCGTGGTATGATCCGGACACGAAGTTGGGGATCTCGTTGGTGAACCACTGCTTGAAGCGGAGGTCATCAGGCTCATAGGCCTCGACCAGTTTCTTGGTAGGGAAGTAGTACGCGCGGAGGTTGAGACCCTTGTCAGTGGCGTTGTTGGTCAGGGTGTAGATGTCGTTGGTGCCGTAGCCCTCGGACTTGGAGGCGAACATCTGCATGATCGGCTCCTCGCCCTCGTCGTTGGTGTACTCGGCCTTCATCTCCTCCTCCGTGGAGGCGAGCTTGTAGTTTCCGGAGTTGATGACCTTCTCGGCATAGCTGGCGGCGTTGGCGTAGTCCTTTATGTCAAGGTAGTACCTTGCGTAGAGGGCGTTGACGGCGTCGATGGTCGGGTAGTCGGCCCTGGCCTCCCCGGTCTCACCGGCGAGGATGGCGGCGGCGGCGTCAAGGTCGGCCTTCACCTGTGCGTAGACCTCGGCGACGGTGGCCCTGGCGGGCTTGTCGAGCTGGTCGTACACGGTCACGAGCGGAACCGCCAGATCGGTGCTGGATGAGCTCCCGTAAGGCTTTCCGAAGTGCCTCGCGAGGTGGAGGTACGAGAAGGCGCGGCAGAAGAGCGCCTCACCCTTGACGAACTGGGCGTACTCCTTGAGGTCGTCGGCCACGTTGTCGGCGTTCTCGATGAAGATGTTGTAGTTCTTGATGGCGCCGAAATGCCCTGACCAGTGGTCGCGGGTGTTGTACTCGCCATCGGTGAAGTCGACGTCCATTCTGTGGACAGCCCCGTAGTTGTTGCCGTAGTCGGCCGAGGCGTTGAAGTAGTCGACCATGACCTCCTGGGTCTGATAGTAAACACCATCAAACCTGCTGCGGAAGGATGAGAGGATACCGTTCTCGAACTCGGACACGTCGCTGGCGGAGATCATGAGAGGCTCACCCTCGACATAGGCGATGGAGGTCGTCGGCTTGAGGTTCATATCGCAGGACGAAAGGACTGAAGCTATCGCCACAGCGGCTATCATATATATGAATGATTTCTTCATGACTTTCTTGATTTAAAATTAGAATGTGATCTCAATACCACCGAGGTGCTGCTTGGTGTTACCGACCTTACCGTAGGTCAGGTTGGAGTTGACCTCGGGATCGATACCGTCGTACTTGGTGAAGGTGAGGAGGTTACGTCCGGTGTAGGTGATCCTGACACGGCTCAGCACACCGCCGGTCCAGTCAAGCCAGCGCTTCGGCAGGCTGTAACCGACCTGGAGGTTCTTCAGACGGAGGAAGCTCGCGTCCTCGAGGAGGTGGGAGTCGAACTGCATGACGTATCCCTTGCCCCAGGCGGGCCACTTGGCGTCGGTGTTCTCCGGGGTCCAGAAGTCGGCCACCATCTTGTGGGTGGTCATCGTGTTGAAGCTGAACGGGTTGGCGTAGAAGTAACCGTCATTGGAGATGAGGGTCTTTCCGAGGACGTACGAGAAGTCGGCCTGGAGGGAGAGTCCCTTGTAGCGGCCGGAGAAGCCAAAACCTCCGTTGATCGGGGCGTAGCGGACCTTGCCGGAGCACTGGGTCAGAGCGGCGCTACTGAAACTCTTGGTGATCCTGTTGGGATCCATGGTGGTCACGGTCATGTCATCGCCGGGGACGTACCATGTGGGAGCTCCGTCGGTCGGGTCGATGCCCGCGAACATCGGATAGTAGAAGGAGACCGGCTGTCCGACCTTGTAGGTGATACCGGTGTTGGCGATCTCCCACCTGTCCCTGCCGCCGAACAGCTCGGTGACGACCTGCTTGTTGTAGTTGAAGGTGGTGTTGAACCTGAGGCCGTAGTCCTTGCCCTGGATGATGTCGAACCCGAGGGTGACGTCAACTCCCCTGTTCCTCAAGCCGCCGACGTTGTCGGTGAGGCTGGAGAATCCGGCGGTGTAGGGATAAGGGACGCTCATGAGCATCGAGGAGGTCTGCCTGTTGTAGAAGGCGATGTCGAAGTCAAGGAAGTTGAACGCGCGTCCGGTCAGGGCGACATTCAGCAAGGCCTGCTTCTCCCATGTGAGCCCGTTGTTGCTCGGGCTGGAGACGACCTTGGAGGTCTGGGTCGCGTAAGAGGTGGTGGTTCCCACCTTGGCGAGGGCGTCGTAGTCACCGATACCGGCGTTACCCTGGGTACCGTAGCTGACCTTGAGGTTGAGGTCGTTGAAGGCCCTGGAGTCCCTCATGAACCCCTCCTTCTTGATCTTCCACATGGCACCGGCCGACCAGAACCATGCGTTCCTGTTGTCCTTACCGAACCTCGAGCAGGCGTCGTTACGGACGGTGGCGTCGATGATGTACTTGTCGGCGAAGGAGTAGTCGGCGTGGCCGAAGAACGAGAGGAACTTGCTCTCGGTGTGGGACTCGCTCATGGCGTAGGTGTCCTGGGTACCGTTCTGCAGGTTCATCAGACGGTCATCGGTCTGATTATCTGACACGGCGTAGTAGTAGTCGTAGAAGTTGGCGATGCCCTCATGTCCGACGAGAATCGACACGTGGTTCTCGGGGTTGATGTCGAAGGCGTACTCGATGGTGTTGGTGATGGTGGCGGAATAATCAAACTCCGTGCTCTTGCCTTTTTCTCCGGAACCAGCGTTCGCATAGTATGACGGATAGCTGATCCAGTTGTCGAGAACGATGTAGCCGTCGACACCGGCCCTTGATGTGAACTTGAGGTTCTTCACGGGCTCGATCTCCACAAAGAAGTTGCCGTTGGCGCCGTAGCGGTCGTAACGGTCGGGATTCTTGGACATCTGGTACTGAGGCACGGGACGTCCGTCAGAGAACCTCTCGGCGGGCAGGTTGCCGTTCTCGTCAACCGCCGGGTAGAGAGGGAGGAGGAGGAAGGACAGACCACCCCTGGTGGAGTTGGATGTGCTACTGGAGTTTCCCCAGTTGGAGTTCTGCTGCCTCTTGTCGAGGTTGAGACCGAGGTTGAGACCGACCTTCAGCCAGTCCTTCGGGTGACCCTGGACGTTGGAGCGGAGGGTGTAGCGGTCGTAGTAGTTACCGATGGAGGTACCCCTCTGGTGGAACTGGGAGCCGCCGATCATGTAGGCGATCTTGCTTCCGCCGCCCTCGATTGTGACGTCGTTCTGGTATTGGGGGTTGTTGAACTGCTGGTAGTAGTTGTACCACTTCGTGTCGGCGTCGTAGCCCTTGCTGGTGAAGTTTTGGTTGATCCATTCGGCCGAGTGGATTCCGGAGTCAATCCAGAACTGCTTCAGCTCGGGGCCGCCCATCATGCTCTTGTAGAGGGTCATGTCGGCGAGGGTTGAGATACCGTACTGGGAACGGACGGTGACGGATGCCTGCGAGTTGTAGGATCCTGACTTTGTCGTGACGTAGACGACACCGTTAGCCGCACGGGCGCCGTAGATGGAGGTCGCGGAGGCGTCCTTCATGACGGTGATGTTCTTGATGTCATTAGGGTTCATACCCATGATGGCGCGGCTCGATGACGGGATACCGTCGATGATGTACAGAGGAGTGGAGCTCGCTCCGAGGGAACCGACACCGTGGATGGTCATGGAGACGGCGTTGTCACCGGCGACACCGGAGGACGAGAGGACTGACAGACCAGCCACCTGACCCTGCAGGGCGTCGAGGGCCGAGGATGAGGGGGCGTTCTTCAGGATCTCGGACTTGACCGTCGCGACCGATCCGACCAGGGAGCCGAGCTTCTTGGCGGAACCGTAACCGACGACGACGGCGTCCTCGAGGACATTCTTGTCCTCCTCGAGCTCGACGTTGATGACGGTCCTGCCGTTCACGGGAATGGTCAGGGTCTCAAAGCCGATGACGGAGAAGACGAGCTTGCCGATTGATGGCACGCTGATCGAGTACTTACCGTTTGCGTCGGTGGAAGTACCGTTCAAGGTGCCGTCGATCATGACAGTCGCTCCGGGAATAGGAGCCCCATTCGAGGCTTCGGTGACCGTACCTGTGACGGTCACGTTCTGTGCGAATGCCATGCCCGCGTAGGCGACAAGGCACAGCAGCATGGAGAATAATTTTTTACCCATAAGCTTAAACCTTAATTAAACTTAATATTTGATGAATAAATAGTGAATATTCTCGACTATCTATATCGGCCAGCGGAGTCGCTGGGAGGGGACAATGAGCCCTTACCAAGACATAAAGCGCAAAAACCGACTTGCAAATAAAAGAATAAATTTGAAATTATGCAATTCCCCCTTTCTGTTTTTCAAAAAGAACAATAGGTATTTTATAACGTTTTATTAACTTTGCATTCGCATTAGTTTAATAATGCGGCTTAAAATTAGGTCAAAAAATAGGGGAAAAAATTAACAATTGAAACATGGTAAAAATAATAACCAATCACAATTTTTGTTTAATAAAACATTTTAAAGTACTTAGGAGATGAAGCGAAAATCTTTCAAGGAAGTCAGTACGCTTTGGGAGGCAGACAGGTCAAGAGTGGTCAAACCGACATCGATGGCGGCTTATTCTTTAATAATAAGGAATCATCTGGCGCCGCGGTTCGAATGGCTCGACGAGATCACTCCGGAATCAGTGCAGGAGCTTGCTGACGAGGAACTCAAGAAAGGGAACGGAATCACGACGGTGAAAGGGATTGTCCTTGTCTTGAAGATGATCGTAAGGTATTGTGAGAAACAGGGTTGGATGGCCATGAGAATCTATGACATCAACCTCCCGAAAAAACGGAAGAAACCCAATCCGCAGGTGCTGGCCGTAGAGGATGAGAAGCGTCTGATAGGCTGGCTCAAGGAGCATAGGACGCTACGTAACATCGGTTTGATGATATGCCTGTGCTGCGGACTGAGGATCGGGGAGGTGTGTGCCCTCAAATGGGGAGATGTGGACAGTCTCCATAACGTCATCCATGTCAGGCGCACCCTTCACAGAGTTTATCTCTCGGACAGGAAGCCTCATAAATCAGAACTCACAATCGGTGTTCCCAAGACGGAGGAGTCTTGTAGGGAAGTACCTCTTACTGAGGTTCTTGCGAATGAATTAATACGCACTAAGAACGAGACCGATCCTTCGGATGATATATTCATATTATCTGGAAATACCAAACCAATCGATCCCCAGACCTTCAGGAACCATTTCCGGAGCGTCACCGATGAACTTGGGCTTCCACCGAGGAAAATCCATAGCCTTCGTCACACTTTCGCGACTCGGTGCGTTGAAAGTAAATGCGATTTCAAGACTTTGAGCGCCCTGCTCGGTCATGCTGACATCGCCACAACCATGAACTTATACGTCCACCCCGGGCTAGAGCAGAAGCGCCGTTGCGTGGAAGATATGATGAAACTTTTCTAATCTGCTAAATCACTAATATTAAATAACTTCCCTTGCTTAAACCTTGTACTAATTAATGATTGATTATTTGCCCTCGAGAATCTTGTTCTGCACTCCTACCGAAGCTTCGTGGATAGCATTGAAAATGTCCATGATAAACTTCTCAGACAATCCGTAGTCCTTCCCCTTGGCGATCATGTCAGAAAGGATGTCCTCCCAACGGGCGGTCTGGACAATCGCTATATTATGGGCTTTCTTGAACTCCCCTATCTTACGGGAGACTTCCATCCTTGAAGCCAGAGACATCAGAAGGTTCTCATCAATCACGTCGATCCTGGCTCGAAGCTGTTCGATATTCTCGTTGTATTCCTTATCGTTGGTCTGCTTTTGACGGATAATCAGACTTTCCAGAAGGGTCTTCAAATCCTCAGGCACCAACTGCTGTTTCGCATCGCTCAGAGCGCAGGAAGGATCGCAGTGGGACTCGACCATCAAGCCGTCCAGACCGAGGTCCATAGCCCTCTGGGACAATTCCTTAAGATATTCCCTGGAGCCACCCATGTGACTGGGATCAGCGAAAAACGGAATCTGAGGGAATAGTGTGCGAAGCTCAATGGCGATCTGCCAACCTGGAAGGTTACGATAAGGGATCTTCTGGGTGGTCGAGAAACCACGGTGGATGACACCGAGCTTCTTCACTCCACAACGGTTGAGCCTCTCAAGAGCCCCAACCCATAAGTCAAGATCCGGATTGACAGGATTCTTAACAAGCACGGGCATATCCGTATCTTGCAGAGCCTCAGCTATTTCCTGGACAAGGAAGGGATTTGCCGTAGTCCTGGCCCCGATCCAGACCATGTCGATGCCATATTTCATGCACTCGTAAACATGCTTCTGGCTGGCGACCTCCGTACAAACCTTCATCCCAAAGTCATTCTTGATCTTCTGGAGCCACTTCAATCCTTGCACTCCGACACCCTCGAAACAACCAGGATGAGTACGAGGTTTCCATATTCCGGCACGGAAAACATGGATGCCGAAATCATGAAGGCCTTTTGCCGTCATCATCATCTGCAACTCGGACTCGGCACTGCAAGGTCCAGCTATAACTATCGGAGGGATGCTCTCATCGAAGAATCCCCATTCCGATACGGGGATCGTGTCAAGCGTTCGTTCCATAACTATCTGATTATCTTCTTAATCCGGTTGGCATCGGCGATAAGCTTTTCTATCTTCTCCTCATCATAATCGGCGATAGCGTCGCGGAATTCATTCATCTTCTCAAGGTAAGTGTCGATTACCCGGAGAACATTATCTCGGTTTTGAGTAAGAATCGGGACCCACATGTCTGAGGAACTTTTCGCCAAACGTACAGTGGAAGAAAAACCTCCAGAGGCAAGGTCGAAAATGTGCTTCTCATCCTGCTCCTTGTCAAGGACCGTGAGGGCCAAGGCAAAAGAGGTGACATGGGAAATGTGGGATACATAGGCCGTGTGGACATCATGGTTGTCAGCATTCATGTAGATCGGCCTCATATTCAGGACATCGTACAAGTCTTCGACAGTCTTTAATGCCTGAGGGTCAGATTCTTCCGAGTTAGCGAATATGCAAGCCCTTCCATCGAAAAGGTTAGGCATGGCGGCCCATGGACCTGAATATTCGGTTCCAGCCATCGGATGGGTCGCCACGAACCGCCCGCGCATCGGATGGTAATGGGCTACTCTGACTATCTGGCTCTTGGTGGAGCAAGTGTCGATGACTATTTTCTTGCCGTTGCCTTCTTCAGAGAATATATCCAGGATCTCCGGAAGCATCTTGACGGCGGATCCAACCGGAATAGCGATCACGACAATGTCGCTTTTTTCGACGCAATCCCTAAGGGAGACAATCTCGTCGGCTAATTCCATCTTAAGGGCGGCAGCGGCGTTGACCGGCTCGGATTCGACACCGAGAATCTTGTCAGCATAGCCCCTCCTCTTAAGGTCAATTGCCATCGAGCCTCCGATGAGACCCAGACCTATGATTCCTACAATCATCTTATTATCAGCAGGTTCCTAAAAACTCTTTTATACGTGCGAGGCCTTCCTCCAAGGTAGGGACCGGAGCGCAAAGGGAGATACGGACATAATCCTCTCCGTTCTTGCCGAACACGAATCCAGGCGTTATGAACACACCCGTCCCATGGAGAATCTTCTCAGACAGAACTTCTCCTCTCGTCATAGTTGGACTTGTCGGGCTATCCTCAGGAGTAAGCCCCCAAAGGAACAAACCAGTGGAGTTGGGGTTGTATTTTACTCCAAGGGCTTCGAATATGCGCCCGGCGGCCACACGGCGGCGACGATACTCGGCATTCAGCTGCTCAAACCACTCTGGTCCCTGTGCCAAAGCCTCAACGGCAGCGATCTGCATCGCCTTGAACATACCCGAATCCATCTGGCTCTTGACCTTGAGAATCTCATTCACCATCTCAGGATCGCCAGCCACCATTCCAAGCCTCCAACCACTCATATTGTGGGCTTTGCTAAGCGAGTTGAGCTCGAGGCAGCAGTCCCAAGCGCCCTCAGCGGCCAGCATGGAAATCGGCTTCTCAGTCAAGATAAACGAATATGGATTATCATTGACCAGTAATATGTTATGCTTTTTGGCGAAGTTTACGAGTTTCTGGTACAGTTCCGGAGTGGCGGAGGCACCAGTGGGCATATTCGGATAATTGACCCACATCAATTTGACCCCACTGAGATCCATATTCTCAAGCTCCTCGAAATCAGGGAACCAGCCGTTCTCGGCCTTCAGATTGTATTTGACCATCTCGGCTCCAGCCAACTGGGCGGAAGATGAGTAAGTCGGATAACCGGGATCCGGAACAAGAACCTTGTCACCAGGATTCACGAACGCGAGAGAGATCAGCAAGATACCCTCTTTTGAACCGACTAGAGGCTGGATACCTCCATTAGGGTTGAGAGTTACTCCATAATACCGTTTATACCAATCAGCGAAAGCCTGCCTCAAAACCGGCAATCCTTTGTAGTTCTGATACTTGTGGCTATCCCGGAGAGCCGCCGTCTTAGCCAGGGCGTCGATGGCCGCTTGGGGAGGCATACCATCGGGAGCTCCGATTCCGAGATTAATGAGGGGACCTAATCCTTTGGCCGCGCGCTCCGCGGAAACCGCGTCAAGATCTTTTTGTTTGCGGGAGAAATAATACTCCTGGACCCCCTTGGTCCTTTCTGCTGGTTGGATAATCATGTTTTTGTCTATTTGTTAAAAAGATTTGTATTCACCGAGAATATAAAGGTCGGCCATCAAAGGGCGAACAGCCTTGAGGGCCTGACGGTAACGCTCGTAGGATGAGAACTTTATGTCAACATAGAAAAAGTACTGCCATTCCTGCCCGGGGATAGGAAGCGACTGGATCCTGGTAAGATTCATGTCGTAAAAAGACAGGATGGTCAGGATCTGGGCCAAAGAGCCTGGTTTGTGGGGCAGAGTGAAACACAAGGAGGCCTTGTCGGTGGACTTCCTGGGGACGGTGATGGCGTCGTCCAGAATAAGAAATCTGGTGAAATTCTGCTTGTAAGTCTCGATCCCCTTCGCCAGTATCTCCAGTCCGTTCTGCTCGGCCGCCAATTCGGAAGCCACGGCTCCGACTCCTTTGAGTCCTTGCCTAGCGATCTCAATGGCGCTTTTGGCGGTGTCTTCAGACTCTACCATCTTTATCCAAGGACAATTCTTCTCGAAGAACCGACGGGTCTGGTTGATGGCCATATAATGGGTCCGCACTTCCCTAATATCCTCCACACGCTGCCCTGGCAAAGCCATAAGGTTTTGATGGATAGGAATATAGACTTCCCCCTTTATCTTATAAGGATTGGCCCTCAACAGCTCGAAATTCGGCAAAAGTCCTCCGGAGATGGTGTTCTCGATCGCCATGACAGCAGCGGAAGCCCGACCCTCGGAGAGTTCAGTGAACAGACTCTCGAAAGTCGGACACTCCACGATGGATATTTCCTCATTCCTAGCGAGGTAGAAATCCCTAGCCGCCTGCTCGTGGAAACAGCCTCTGTAACCTTGGACCGCGACTGTTGTCACACTGTCAAAATCTCTTTTTCCTTGGCGGAGACAAGGGCATCAATAGCCTTCACCTTCGCGTCGGTCACCTTCTGGATCTCATCCTCGCCCTCTTTCTGGACATCCTCAGAGATCTCAGCCGCCTTTTGGGCCTTCTTGAGCGCATCAACACCCTCACGACGGATATTCCTCACAGCGACCTTGGAGTTCTCTCCAGCGGCTTTCGCTTTCTTGATGAGGTCTTTACGCCTCTCCTCTGTGAGCGGGGGAATAGGGCAACGGATAATCTCGCCGTTGTTCTGGGGAGTGAAACCTAGATTGGCGGCCATGATAGCCTTCTCGATAGCGGGGATAAGGCTTCTCTCCCAAGGCTGGATCGTGATGGTACGAGCGTCAGGGACACTGACAGAAGCCACCTGGGAAACAGGTGTGTCAGTGCCATAATAATTGACAGTCACATTGTTGAGAATAGAAGGATTAGCCTTGCCAACCCTGTAGGTCTTGAGGTCTTCCTCAAGGAAATCAACGGTGTCCACCATCTTAGACTCGACACCCTTCAGAATCTCTTTGGCTTTCTCTGTTAACATCGCTTTATCTTTTTTATTTATGTACCAATGTGCCGACCTTCTCGCCCTCAAGGAGCCTCTTCAATGCTCCAGGGGAATTGATGTCGAATACAATTATCGGCATATCCCCGTCATTGCAAAGCGCATAGGCTGTCTGGTCAAGAACCCGGAGCTGTTTGGACATGGCTTCCTCGAAGGTAATGTCCTCATATTTAACGGCTGAGGGATCCTTTTTCGGGTCAGCGGTGTAGACCCCGTCAACTTTCGTGCCTTTCAGCATCACATCCGCTCGAATCTCGAGAGCCCTGAGCGCCGCACCGGAGTCGGTGGTGAAAAACGGGTTGCCCGTTCCACCTGCTATAAAAGCCACACCACCTTCCTCTAGAACCTTGACAGCATTGTCACGGTTATAATAGCGGACGAACGGTTCCATTGGAGTGGCGGTAAAGACTTCGGCGTGAACCCCCTCATCCTCAATAAATTGGCAAAGAGCCAAAGAATTGATCACCGTGGCCAGCATGCCCATACGATCTCCTCCTACCCTGTCGAAACCTTTGTCCAGACCCTGTAGGCCACGGAAGATATTTCCTCCGCCATTGACCACACCAATCTGAAGACCAGCTTTCGCGGCATCAGCGATCTCACGGGCATATTTCCTAAGATACTCAGGCTCCAGACCTTTTCCTTCCGGTCCCCCGAGAATCTCACCACTCAATTTAAGCAGAACTCTCTTGTACATTCGAACAAATTTTGTCAAAAATAGTGATTTTTTCCGTTAATCTTAACAATGGGCAGTTCAATAGGTGAATACGCAATCGAATTCCTCACCACCAGCTCCGATGCGGAAGGTGTGTACTTCACGCTTGGAGGGCTTCACGGCTAACACGTCAATGCAAAGGTTCTCCTTGTAATCGAAGAAAGCATGGGTTGTTCCGGGCAGCATAAGGTCGGGAACTACCCAGCCGTAGCCCTGGGAAATGAAATAGTTGACTCCGTTCTCCTTAATGTACATGTTGACGTGGGCGTCTCCAGTCACCATTCCGATAAGAGTGCCTTTGGCGGCGAACGCGGAAAGGATGTCCATCACCCTCTGGTTGCCCTTAAGCGCATCCTCGGCGGGGTTGGAGTTGGTCCAGCGTCCGAGAGGATGGGGCATATAGTGGGCGGTCACCAAGACCGGCATGTCGGCGGGAGTGCTGTCCAAAAGGGCCTGGAGCCATTCCATCTGAGGCTCATCGAATAAGTAATACGAACCATTTTGAGTGCCGGTTCCTTGGCTGTTAAGGAATATCACTCTGATCCCCTTGCCAGGGACATCGTACCAGCCATAGGTTTTGCCGGGAGTCAAGTGGAGGTTCTCCCCCGCCTTTTCCTGCCAAGGTTTCTGGAAGAAGCCCGACAGGTCCTCATCAGTGAAAAACTTCCCTTCGCCAGCGTCCCAGTCATGATTGCCGGGGGTGTAGAGCCAGACTCCATCATATTTCATCATCTGAGCCCTGACATTGTCGACTATCTCCTTGGCATACACCGAGTTCTCAGTCGCAGGATAAGCGTTCAAGCCTATATCACCAAAATTCTCGATGAAATCGCAACCGAATGCCTCAGCGGCGGTAACCGCATGACCAATGTGCTTGTAACTGAAACGACCAGCGGTGTGGACATCGGTCACGATCGGGAAGGCCATAACCTCATCACTCCCCTTCCAAGCGTTGAATCTGGCAAGAGCCTCATCAATCTGTGGCTTCACAAAGAAAGTCTTGTCTGTAGCCTTGTCCTCTTCAGCAAGCAACTTGTCATTTATTTCTCTCCAGGAGATTGTGGGAGTGCTGTAAAGGAAATTGATGGATTGGCCCTTGTCACAATCGAAATACTCAAGGCGCAAGTCATGCTTGCCTTTGGAAAGCGTCTTGGAAGCTATTTTGGTGATAGGACCGTGGGCGCCATCGTTGTCGTAAAGCAATTCGCCGTCCACATAGAGTTTCGAGCCGTCGTCGGTTGATGCCTTGAAGGTATATTCCTCTTCCTTATCAACTTTGATTGTGGTCTCCAGGAGCAACGCGTAATGGTTCAGCGTCTCGTCAATGTCGACAAGGTCGAAATTATTCTTCACTCCGGTGATGTCAGGCTCCCCAAGCTTCGAGAAATCAGGAAGCTGGCGCTCCGGCCAATCAAGCCACAGTTTGTAATTCACAACAGGCTCCTTCGGGCCACAAGCAACAAGGGTCAGAAGAGCCCCGGCTAAAACAACGATCTTCCTCATATTCAGTTATTTCTACTTAAACAAATCATCAAGTTCCTTTATTGTGAAACGGACGGAGACGACCGAATGCTTCTCCTCTCCAGGATGGTATTTTATGTAAGTCGTGGCGACAATGGTCCCGTCCGGAAGCAGCTCAAGGCCGGGATAACCACAGTCAGGGCCGGCATAACTGTGGAGCAACTTGACCCTATACTGGCCGGAAAGGCCGTCAGTGGCATCCCTGTAGGTCCCCACCCATGCCACGAAATGGCCCTTCGTGGGGCTGTAGGGAGCCATATCCCTGAAAACGGAAATGAACCTTCCATCAGGCAGGTAACGGATCATGTGCCTGTCACCAGTGAGGCCCCAAGGAGCCTCCCTCATTGTCGTCCATGTCGCCCCCTCGTCCTTTGAACCCATGAATAGGGAACATCCTTTCCGCTGGTTCTCACGAGCCAAGCAAATGAGTGTCTTCCCATCCGGAGAACGGAATACGCAAGGCTCGCAAGGGGAACGTCCAGGATATTCACCGGCAAGGGTGGACTCATCCCATGTCAGTCCCCCGTCATGGGAGACCGCCTGCCAAATCTTCAGCGGAGCCCTGTCCTGGTCCGAATTCCCTCGGTGATACATTCCGAGATAATCCCCGTTATTGAGGCGGATTATGCTGGTGAAAGCCATTATGCAAGGCTTGCCGAGCACCTTGACTTCGCTCCATGACTTTCCGTTATCCTCGCTGACTGAATATGCCATATCCCGGTAGGCCTGGCCGGTCTCAACCTGCGCGAATACGAATAGTCTCTGTACTCCCTTTTTGTCCGTGAGTTTGTAGATGCTGGGACAATTGACCATGCCATCCCATTCCTTGGGAGCAGGTTGGTTATGCCATGTAAGGCCTCCATCATAACTGAAGCCGATAAAGGCAGCAGTACCGCCATGACCGTTCGACCAAGTGCAAATCATGGTCTTCTCATCGTCCAGAAGCACTGTCGTAGGATGGCCGTTGTAAAGGTCAGGAGTACCGGCGGCAACGACAATCTGCCTTTGCTTTTGGCCGGAGATGTCAGCCCAAGGGAGATTCGATTTATCCCCCTGAGCCGCCAAAGTAAATGGAGCCAGAAGGGATAACAATAGGGAAATAATTGAATATGATTTCATTGGCCTTTATAATGACAGGACAGCCAATACGTCAATCAATTCCTTATTGATGGGCTTGTCCATTTTGACAGCCCTTTGGATGGGGACATATACGATCTCGTCGTTCGAGATTCCGACCATGATGTTGCGCTGGCCTTCCATCAAGGCCTCGATCGAGGCGTAACCCAGACGAGAGGCCAGGATCCGGTCATAAGCGCTCGGAGTTCCTCCCCTCTGCAAGTGGCCAAGGATCGTGACTTGTACATTGAATTGGGGATATTCATTACGTACACGGTCGGCGTAGTACATCGCCCCACCATGGCCGTCTTTCTTGGACTCGGAGACAATCACGATAGAGCTGTTTTTGCTCTTGCGCATTCCCCTTCCGATGAACTCGGCAAGCTGGTCGACATCGGCCTTGTCCTCGGGAATGATCGCGGCCTCGGCACCGGAAGCGATGGCGCTGTTCTGAGCCAGGAAGCCGGCGTCACGCCCCATCACCTCGACAAAGAATATCCGGTCGTGGGAATTGGCGGTGTCGCGGATCTTGTCCACGCACTCGACGATGGTATTCAGGGCGGTGTCGTATCCGATGGTGTGGTCCGTACCATAAAGATCGTTGTCGATGGTTCCAGGCAGGCCGATAATCGGGATATCATATTCCCTGGCGAACTGCTGAGCTCCTGTAAGTGAGCCGTTTCCGCCAATCACAATCAACGCGTCGATCTCGTTCTTGACCATATTCTCATAGGCTCTTTTCCTTCCTTCAGGCTCCAAGAAAGCCTTGCTGCGGGCGGTCTTGAGAATAGTTCCACCTCTTTGGATCGTGTTGGACACCGAGGAGGAGGTGAACTCCTTGAACTCCTCGTTGATAAGTCCCTCGTAGCCACGGTAGACTCCGATGACCTTCATGTTATTGAATATGGCGGCCCTGGTGACGGCCCTGATGCAGGCGTTCATTCCCGGCGCGTCCCCTCCGGAAGTAAGAACAGCCACTTTCTTAATTTCGCGCATATAGTTGGTGTTTAATAATATCCGATACTATCCGACCTATTCCAGCCGAATTACAAATATACGATTTTTAGCGATAATGTTTCCTTTCAGAAGCCTATACCCGCGCCAATAGAGAAAACTGGCTTGAAGGGCCCGGCTTCCGGGCGGGCGGTGAGATAAGAGACGCCTCCCAGAAGGCTGATCTTCCCGAGGTGGAAGACCGCCCCGCCATCCAGCAACAGACCTGCCGCGGAATAATCCCGAACTTTGGCCCACGCCCCATGAATGTCGTTCCAACAAAGGGTCGAACTGCCGTAACCGGCTCCTACATAAAGATCTATCCAAGGAGTGACCGTCCGGACAACTCCCGCAGCCGCCGAATATTCGCCGATACGCTGGCCTCCTTTAGCCTCGAAACGAGCCTCCCCGCCGGTCGTCCCGTCGGAAAGGATGTCGTAAGCGTAAAGCTGTGATTTCAAATTGGTTCTGAGCGAAACATAACCGCCCCATTGGCCCCGAGTCATTGCCAGGAATAATCCTCCTTGGCGGGTGTCTCCAAAAGATAACGTGGGGAGGATATTAATTCTTTTAACTGGCAGATCCTTCGTTTCGCCTTTGGCTCTTTTTGATAGATCCTTCGTTTCGCCTTTGGCTCTTTTTGATAGATCCTTCGTTTCGCCTTTGGCTTCACTCAGGATGACAAGATTGTCAGTTCGCAGGGAGGAACGGTTGTCATTCTGAGCGCCGTCCTGAGCTTGTCGAAGGACGAAGCGAAGAATCTTTCCTCCATCCACAGCCGGCAGCGGCTCAAATTTGGCCTGGGCAAGACGGAAGGCTGGTTCGTCATTTGTGGCTGGTGGTTCGACAGGCTCACCAAGCGACCGTCTGGGCTCACCAACCGGTCGTTGGGGCTCACCAGCCGGAACCGAACCATCATAAGAACGCCGGATCCGCTCGAACCGATCCCTCTGAGCCTTCGACATCTTGCCGGAAGACTGCTGAAGCATATTCCTCAAACGTCCCAACTCCCCGAACAATGTAGTCACTGATTTCTGGGACACTGGTTCCCCAGCCGCAGCCTTGTCCCTCAACGCTTTACACTGGGCAGTGATGCTTTCATAACGGTCGAGTACAGAATTCCAATTGGTTTGCGCCAGTGATGCGGTTCGGACCGCAAACAGGCACAAACACACCAGGGAAATGTATCTGAAACCGTTTCTCATCATTTTTTATTACCTTTGGCGTCATGCCAGACGATTCCACATTTTTCTCCCCCGCAAACGACCAAGCACCCACGGATGTCATTCTGAGCGACGTCCTGAGCTTGTCGAAGGACGAAGCGAAGAATCTGATACACTCCTCCGAGGCAGGTTGGAGCGAAATCTGGCTCATAAACAAAAACGGACGGTTCCGAGCCCTCAAATCCTTGAAGCCTTCCTTCAGAGGACAGGCTCGATACGAATCCCTCCTCAGGAAAGAATACGAGATCGGCTACAGTCTCTCCCACACCGCCATCAGGGAAATATATGATTTCAGGAATATTCCCGGACTCGGCAACTGTATCGAGATGGAATGGGTAGATGGAGTGACTTTGACAGAATTTCTTTCCGGTGGACGGCCAGCTCGGGCCACGGCCAAAAAGATCGCTCTCCAACTCTGTGACGCTCTGAGCTATCTCCATTCCAAACAAATCGTCCACCGGGATCTCAAGCCCTCGAACATACTCATAACCCACAACGGGAACTATCTCAAACTCATCGACTTCGGCCTCTCGGACGCAAGTTCCTGGTCGATTCTCAAAAGTCCTGCCGGAACCGCCAGTTTCGCCGCTCCAGAGCTCCTTGCCGGAGGCGTCATCGACAACCGGACGGACATCTGGTCGCTTGGAAAGGTGATCTCTTTGCTGCTTCCAGATGAGAAGCGGATCATCAGCCGATGCTTGCGGGAGAATCCGGCTGAAAGGTTCCAGGATGTATCCGAAGTCAAGGCAGCTCTCACCCAACAGCATCGTGGCTGGCCATACCTTATAGCCCTGTTGGCCGTGTCGGCAGCAATAGTATTCTTGTTGATAAGACCATGGAGCCGATGGTTCAACTCCACTCACCAACCCCCCAAGGCGGATGTCGAAGTAGTTGACACACTCGACTTCGTCGACGCTAACGCTATCGACGAATTGTTCCGCCAAGCTACGGAAATGATTGACGACGCAGGTTCTCAATAGACTTTTATATCTGTTATTCCCGCCGTGCGTCCGGCGACATATTCAGGAAGGGTCTTGCCATCCCGGATTATTCCGGAAATATACAAAGGCTGTCCTTTCATAAACTCCTTGACCGCGAACTTATCCCTGGGACGAAGCTTTGATGACCCAGAATCGAGCACCTCGAAATCCTGCCCCACAATATGCCTCAAACGAACTGCCCTGTCCGGTAACCAGCTGATAGCCAATTCTTGACCTGGTTCCAAAGTTTCACTTGCGACTGTCTCTACGCTTAGGAATGCCGAACTGTCTTGGAGCTCAACACAAAGCTCCCTGAAACCCGTCCTGCCGATGAACTTCGATAAAATATCAAGAGTCGTAACGCGGGGTTGTGGTTTTAAGGACATATATCCATAAAGTCTCTTGAGAGTAGATGTTGAGACTATCTGGCCGGTCTCCTCCTCTATCTTCGAGGAAAGCGACTCGAAATCCTTGGTTGAAGCGACGGAACCTCCAAACTTCTCGGCAACCGACTTCAGGAGGAAGTCTATTTCGGGAGTGTTCTCATTCATAGTATTCAAATTTTGCTTTATTGTCTTTGGCGATATTCCCGATCACCTGGCCTTTAGCGAGTTTGATTGTTGTGAGGTTCGGGCAATTCGAGCAATCCAAATGGTTGATTTTCGGACATTTTGAGAGATCCAGCTCTTTGACGAGGGTGCCGGCGCAACGGAAAGACACGAGTTTGGGGTTGGAAAGGGTTATGGTCTCGATAGGATTGTCAGCGCAGTGGAACTCATCAAGATTGTCAAGGCCACTGACGTCAATCGCTTTAAGCTTGTTATAAGAAACCTGGAGTAGAGTCAGTCTTTGGAATGACTTGACATCGATTTCCGTAACTTCATTGTAGTCAATGCTCAAGTAGTCCAGGTCGGGTTGGTCCCCCAAGTTCAGTTTCGAAATGTGGTTATGAATCAGGTGAATATGCCGGAGTTTCGGGTTGCCTGTCAAATCGACTTGAGTAAGTTTGCCATAATTCGTCTCGTCCTTCCTGGTCCCTTGGGCGTGGAGATAATTCAGATTCGGGAAGCCTTGGATTCCTTCCAGTGTCGAGATATTATCTGTCGACAACTCGATCTTGGTTATTGCTTCGGCCTCAGTATCAGCGAGGTGGCCATCTTTGTCGGAATCATAGTTCCATAGCAGCCAGGCCCGGAAGGTCGAGTCGGGGATATTCACTTCTTGCTGGGGCGGTTGGACGGGCTGTTCGGGCTGTTCAGGCTGTTGTGGTTGCTCGGGCTGCTCGGGCTGTTCTGGTTGCTGGGGTTGCTCTGGTTGCTGTGGTTGTTCGGGTTGTTCAGGTTGCTGGGGCTGCTCTGGTTGCTGGGGTTGCTCTGGTTGCTGTGGTTGTTCGGGTTGTTCAGGCTGAGTCGGCTCGTCACCTCCGCCATTTTCCACGGGTACAAATTGTTCCGGATCCGGCAAGTCTCGAACACAGGCCACCACCGCGGAGCTAAGCAACGCGATAGCCAAAAACAACGGCAAAAGCCTCCAATAGCGTATAATCCTACCCGAAACAATCATATTAAGGTCATTCTTCACAAAATTAGGAATATTTATCCGAATATGCGCCCCCAGCGCCACCCGGCCCATAAAATGACCCAGTTATGACCAAAAGCGCCCCACAATGTGAGCGCATTCGGGAGTTTTTCAAGACAATTCTTGGATAAGACAGGGGGTCTGACACAGGAAGCTTTGTATCTATTTGAATATTAGCCACTTCACGTTATGCCGGTGTCAGGCCTCTTATAATTGCAAGGTGTCTGACATCAGGCGTCTCGCAACGTACTGATATTCAAGTATTTAAAACAACATCGGTGGCTGCCCCAGCCTTTGGAATTGTCACGATTATTCGGTATCTTGTCGAACAAAACGCTAAACTAAAATATGAAACGCTCTGATTTCAAGGACCCTTTCGAAGGTCGACGTGGTTGTTACCACTTTTCTTCATCACATAAAGAGACTCGTCTGATATTCCGGACAGAAAAAGACTTCATCATCGGAGTCAATACATTGGCTCTTTTACTGCCTGGCTCTGGGGTCAAGATTGTAGCATATTGTCTGATGGACAATCACATACATATTCTTTTAACAGGAACTCTTGAAGATTGTCTCTCATTTTATGACCGGGTGACGCATCGGTTAGCGCAGCTGCTCAGAATCGGTAATGGAGTTTTAAAAAAGGATGCTGTGGACATTGTGGCCGTCACTTCAGATCTTCAACTTAAGAGAGAAATATGCTACATCCACCGCAATCCTTATAAAGCCAGAATAGCATCCCCCGATGCCTATCCTTGGAGTTCCGCTGATGTTTATTTCAAAACAAGCTTTCCCGCCGGTAGGTTGGTAAAAGACCTTGGTAGCAGGGAGAAAAGGAGAGTGTTTGAGACCCGCCTGCAGATTCCCGGCAACTATGAATACAGTAATGGTCGGATACTGAATACGAGTTTCGTCTCCTACGTCGGAGCGGCATCCAAGTTCACTGACAGTGTCGAATACTTTGATTTTCTGAGAAGGTATTCCTTGGAGGCAGAAGTCGAGGAGAGTCACGGGATACATCTGGAGGTGACTTTCTCCGACGCAGAACTTATGGAACGCATCAACAGCATCTGTGTCAACGAGTTCCACGTCAAATCCATCTCCGGACTCAACAGAAAAGAGCTGCTTCTCTTGGCCAGAAAAGCAGCCTTTCGATTCGGTGCGGGCCAAGCGCAACTGTCTCGTCTGCTAGGGGTAGGCAAAGACGTTTTGGACAGGGTGCTTTAGTGTTTTTAGAAGAACTTGGCGATCTCGTCGAGGGACTTGCGGGTAGGTTTGACAGGGTCGCTGGCACGATGTCCGAGGGCAATCACGGACATGACAGTCTCCTCGTCGGGAATGTCAAGAAGGCTCCTTAAGGCGTCCGAGTCACGCATACCCATGATCAGGGTGTCGAAACCCATGGCCCTGGCCTTAAGCACAAGGTAAGCGTTGCCCAGGCCATTGTCGTAAGCTCCCCAACCGTCCCCTATCTCATTGAATATCTTGCCTCTGGAAAAACCGGAGAGGCCTTTGACGAAAGTCGAGACGATAAAGACCGGAGCGCCTTTTGTGCTTTGTTTGTTCCTCTCACCGATCAGTTCCCTGACCGCATCTGCCTTGTCTGGGCTGATGGCCACATAATACCTGCTTGGCTGGGAATTGGTCCAGGAAGGAGCGTCCTGAGCCGCGGTGAGGATTTCCCTGACCTGGGCCTCTGTGACTTCTTTTGACGCATCGAAGTCCCTGATGCTGCGACGGGTTTCCAGAACCTCATCGAAGGAAACCGCTGAAGACGACTCACTTTCCTGCCGTCCGCACGACATGGCCGCCAAAATGGCGATAGCAATAATAACTTTCTTCATGGCGCTAAGATAAAAGATTTTTAAATATTTAAGCAAAAAGATGCCGGTGCTGCCAGATTTAGGCAGTGACAATCCTCATATTCGCGACAGTTATCAAAGACGCCGCAGTGAAATGACCCGAATATGACCTTGATGGCAGGAAGAATATTCATCATATTTGAAATGCTTAATAACACAAATCAATATGGATTTTTCTGACCGATATTTGGAAAAGCTCGGTTTCCTGTACTATATAGGTATTACCGTAGTTCTGTCCATCGCGCTGTTCCTGATCTTTAAAGGCAGGGACTTCATCTTTTTGACCGGCACTGATTATACTGGACATGGTGTGGAGTTATTCTGCTCATGTACATTCCTGGCCGTGATTGTCGCTATTCTCCTGACATGGGCCATTGGGAAGGCGTCGGAGCGGCCGCTCTGGTTGCCCTTACTCGCGGGAATCGTCATTGCTGGCCTATGCGCGTTCGGAGTACCGGCACTCCTACCGCACCCCATCTTATTCGAAGTGCTGTTCGGATGTGTCGCGGCCAACCTGATATACTGGAGTTTGGTATTAGAATCATAACTATGGCACTGTTTACTATTACGACAAAACGTCGCAAAATCTGCAACGGAGTGCAGATCGAGCCCGGCATGACCGTCCAGGTTGTGTCCCCTTTTAACAACCCCGTCACGGTCAACGGCGGCCAGGCCGTCGAAGACGCTTTCATGCGGATCTTCGGCATCTCCCTAAAGAAAGCCAACGCGCTGAATATGTCGGATTTAGATGTGAAAAAACAATAGGTCATGCCGTACTACAAATGTCCAAACTGCAAAGGGGTTTTCAAGGTGGAAATGTTTGTCGACCCGGCTCCTGCCGGGCCATCGAACTATCCCTCAATGCCCTGTCCCAACTGCGGTAGATTGAGTAAATGCGTTCCTTTTTCAGTGTACATTTTGGGGAAGATAGTCAAAGTGTTTGATTATTAGACATTTTATTTCTTAGTTATGCGCATAAAAAATGTTTCTAATCTTATTGATGGTCGAGTATATTGGCATCTGTTCGTTGAACATGATTGTCATTGGCAAATCAAAGTCAAACCTTCAACATTTAGGAGCGGTGAGAACTGGAACAATATGATTGTATATGATGATGAAGGGGAGGCAAAAGCTGAAGCCTATCATTTGCAAACAAGCATCAATAACCTTGTCATTAAATAACTTTTTTTATGGAACATATCGATACTCACGATGTTGAAGTTGCATTTGACGAATTGATGAAAGAGTTGAGCAAACTCAAGGATTTGAATAATCTCGTTGATGCCTATAAGGACAACCTAGATGCTCTCTCATCGAAAGTCAAGAATTTGACTGAGCAAATTGAAACATTCTATAATAGTGCGAAAGAGCATGATGCTCAAGTAAATACTCTGTACAAGGGTTATGTTGATAAGGCTGAGTCTATCTCTGCAGAACTAGACAAACGAATCCATGAATTCAAACAGATTGGGCGGAGGAATATGGTTATTAATGTTATCACTCTCATCCTGACCGTATTGGCTTGTTCTGGCTTGGCTTCCTTAATCTTTTTCGCATAAAGAATGGATCTTCATGATATCATATTTTTGATAGGTTCCTACCTGTCTGTGAGTGATGGCGAGATTAATGAAAAAGAGCATAAGCTTCTTCATCAGCTTTGCCATCCCTCGGAAGAAGCTATCCACTACCAATCTCTTATTTTCTCTGATGCTGAGGATAAAACTCCACTAAATAAATTGGTCCAACAATATCGTCGAGAGTCCAAGGGCGATTATTCCCCATTGCTTGACATCCTTTTTCAAACCGAAAATGCCGATGGGTATGCAGACCCAAAGGAAGAGGCTTTGATCGACCATGTTGTCGGCTTGCTAAAGGTCCCCAATGAGGTCTTGTCAAACTATCGTGCCAAATACTCCAGCATTGAGAGTGGTGCGCAATCAGACATAAAGCTTTCTTGGTCAGAATCTCTAAATGCTGCATTTCGATCGTTGGTGATAGAGGTAAAAAGCGATAAGGAAGAAGATGACAATTATGCCGAATTGTTATCAGGCGCAACCTTCGCAAAAAAAGTCAGGGACATCGCTCAAGTTTCCCAGCAAGATCTGAATATCGCAGAAGGAATAATGCAGCACTATAATTCTCGAATCGAGGCTGAAACTGTTGAGATTGACAAGAATATTCATCAATTGAAACAGTCGCAGCGCCAAGATAAAGAGATTGAGACGTTGGTCGACGAAATAGTTAAAACCAATGATTGGATTAGGGAGGATGTCCGGCAAGCACTAAGGGATAACCTGGAAGTCCTTGACAAGAAAAAAAGAACAATCAATTATTTTACGATTGCATTCATGGGTAAGTCCAAAGCCGGAAAGAGTACTTTCCATAAAGTCATTACTCATGAAGAAGATGATGATATTGGTGTTGGGAAGCTTAGGACGACTCGATTCAACAGGAGTTTTTATTGGGAGAATATCAGAATAGTTGATACACCGGGTATTGGTGCTCCCGGCGGCAAATCAGATACGGAGACGGCGAGTTCTATAATTGATGAAGCAGACTTGATCTGTTTCCTTGTAACTGATGATTCGATTCAAACTGTTGAATTTGATTTCCTCAAACCACTGAAAGAAAGAAGCAAGCCGCTTTTTATCATTCTTAATATCAAAGGTAGTTTACAACAAGAAGCACGACTTAAAAAATTTCTCAAAGATCCTCTTCGGTGGAGAAATGATAAAGGAGTAAGTGATATCCAAGGGCATTATGATAGGATAAATGAAGCAATCGGGGACAAATATGATATGAGTATGGTGGAAATCATACCGCTACAGCTGCAAGCTGCCATCCTCATGAATGAGCCCGGGCGTTTTTCTGATGAAGAAAAAAGTCAGTTGCTTCTTGGTTCCAACATACAAGAATATGTAAAAAAGGTCAAGAAATCAATCTATCGAACCGGTTCTCTAAAGAAGACTCAAAATATTTATGATGGATGTGCCTATCAGATCAATCAAGTTAAAAGCGAACTGATTGTAAAACGTGATTCGATCAATCATAGAATAGAGCTAGTTGATAAGAGTCTTGATTCCATTCTTTCCTTCGTCGACAAGGAAAAAGCGAATGTAGAAGCAAGAATTGATACCGCCATCACAACTACATTTCAGCGTCTTCGTAATAATGCTGCTCATTTTGCGGAGCAGTATTATGATGAGAAGAACGATCTCTCATCAAAGTGGAATAATTACCCAGATAATAAACGGGCATATTCGAGTCTAACTAATACTCTCAACAAAATATCCTCAGATTTTCACGAATCTGTTCAAGATAGGATCAACGAATGTTTGGATGATATTAATTATCAGCAAGAAAACTATTTTAAGGCGGAAGCCGGAAGTGATATTAAAGGAACGAAAGTTGTTGATTATAAATTCGGAGCAAATATTCTTGGTGCTTTGATTACTGGAGGCGCTCCATTTTATGCTACCCCAATTCTTGCATTATTCATCTCAAATCCGGCTCTCTGGATGATTGCTGCTTTTACTGTTGTGGTCGGTCTTATTACATGGGGCATTTCTTCTTTGTTCAAGTCAAAGTCTAAAAAGATTGCTGAGGCTAAAGAGAAGTTGAAAAAAGCGTTGTTGAAATCAATAGATGACAACGAGTTGCAGATGAAGGCTGATTTCAAAGGCGAATTTTTCAATAAAATTGAAGGACTCAAATCAAGCCTTAACGAGAGTTTCCGTTTCGTTTCAAAGCAATCTGGCATCATTGTTAAGAATTTGGATAGGCTGATAAAAGTATCTGAAGAAGCAGAACAGAATCTTGAGAGCATGTTTGTTTATCGCATTCTTCAGTATCTCAGAATCTTCAGGCATTTCCAGAATGATGACAATTTGGTTCAAAAGGTAAGGAAGAAGGTGTCCGTCACTAGATCCTATGGAGAATCTGCAATGACGATAAATAAACCAACAGATATATCTCAGGATTTGCTTTCACTTGCATCCCAGATTACTCAAATAAAAATCAGCAATAAATTATGACAGAGGTAAATTTCAAAGCAGCCCAGCTCGGTAAGGAACTCCAAGGCATCATAGAAAGGACATATCGAATGTTGGATGAATCCAACCAAGTCGATATAAAGAAAAGGCTGCAGGACGAACTGGATCAATTAAAAAATCGAAGTGAATTGCGAATAGCATTCGTCGGGCAGTACAGTTCCGGTAAATCAACTATTATCTCCGCTCTTACAGGAGATAAAGATATTAAAATTTCTGCAAATGTTGAGACTGATGTAGTGTCTGAATACCGGTGGAATAATATTGTTCTCCTTGACACGCCTGGGATACAGGCGGGTAAAATTGAACAGCATGATATTCGGACGAAGGAAGCGCTGAATACATGTGACCTTATCGTATATGTTCTGACAAGCCAACTCTTCGATGATGTTATTTTTGAAAACTTTATTGATTTGGCTTATAATCAGCACCTTGCTGACAAAATGTTGATTGCGATCAACAAGATGTCAAAGGAGCATGGCGATTTTAATGAACTTACATCTAATTACACTCAATCCATCAATTCAATCTTTGAAGAGAGGGGGTACGAATTTGATTTTCCGGTTGTATTCATTGATGCAAAGGACTATATTGATGGCACTGAGGATGAGGATGATGAGTTCATTCAATTAAGTAATTTCAACACATTCATCAATCAGCTGAACTCTTTTGTTGAGGAGAGGGGGCTTATTAAAAAGCAGTACGATACCCCAATCAGAATTTTAAAGGGTGGACTCACGGACCTAGCAATATCCGAAGTTGATCCTTCGCTTTTGGATATTTATAGCCACTATATATCGCGCATCAAGAAGTGTATGCGTGATATTGAGCTTGACACAAGGCAACTAGCTGATAACTTCGAAGAGTCAGCCATTATCAAAGCCAACGAGGTTTCAGTTCTTATCGGTAACTCTTCAAAAAGTGAACTTGAGCAGAAGACTGACGAACTTTCGCGATCCATCGATAGCCTCGTCGTCGAGTTTACAAAAAGCGTTGAAGAAAGAGCCAACTCTAATTATCAGGAACTGATGGAAGAAATGACGGAATACATGAATAAAGATTCCGTAGTAATGTATCTCAATATCATCAATTCCCGTATCGCTTCACCCAACATCAGCGATCAAGAGCGAACAAATCTGGAGGGCCAGAAGCGTTTCGTGGATCTTCTTTCCAAAGGCGGTTCAACGTTATCTTCTATGTCCAACGTAAGTACGTTGAGCGGCGTAGCACAAGCCTCTGGGAGCCAGATGCATAACATAGTTTATAGTGTCGGTAAGTTTTTCGGACATAATTTCAAGCCTTGGGAGGCAGTTAGCACTGCTGCGAAAATTGGTAAAATTGGGAAATTCGGAGTCCCTTTTTTAGCCACAGTATTTACTGTAGGGATGGAAATTAAGCAGAAGCATGATGAAGAGAAGAGGATGAAAGAGATTCGTTCTGTCCGGGACCAATTCGAGGCTAATGTCCGCAAAGAAATCAGATCGACCAAGCAGAAACTTGAAAATGAAGTCCGAACATCGATTCTTGCTAATTATGATGAAAAACTCAATGAAATCAATAAGATGAAGATAGAATTGGGCAAAACTGTCAATCATAATAAGACAATGCAGGAAAAAATAAATGAGTTGGCGGCTTTATATGATTGGTTCCTAAGTCAGATTAGCGCCCAGAAAGATGTTGACGATCAAACCCAAACAGCATTTTAAATGGATAAGTACATAGTTTTCTCCCTATCTACTCAAGCAAGACACCTATCCTCTCTCCAGCGGGAGCTGGATGGGATCAGGGATGAAGGGCTGAAACAGAGGCGGTTTGATGAGCTGCCGGAGAGGGATCAGAGGATGCTGGACGCCCTCTGGGGGCAGTTGTTCAGCGATCGTGGCAGGAAGAATATTCCAACCTCTGGAGGTCGATGGACAGGTGAGCCGGGCGACTCGCTCTGGATTCCGGACGATAATGTGATCCCCCCTGACAAGGGCTACAGCAACATGCATGGAAAAACATGGAGGCAGATCAAGGCTGAGAACGGATTCCAGGGAATAAACTTCAACGACGGACGGGCGGACTTCAGACCGGTCTCAAAAGCGGAAGTGGTCTTCGACTGGGAGCGGGAACTCGGGAAGGATGGAATCCGTCACATCGTGGAAACCGGTGACCGTCAATATCTTCACGAGGCCGGATTCGCTCTCCTTGCCAGCAAGTTGGGCAAGAGTGTCCAGGAGGTCAAGGAATATAAAGAACGCCTGAACCTGGTCTGGCATGAGGAGCCTGACTGCGAGACGCTCCGGCTTGTCGCACGGGAAGTCCACGACAACATCCGCCACTTCGGCGGAGTCGCGATGCTGGCGATAGTCTGTGAAATGTGACGACATTGGGGTCTGACACCCGCCCTCCGAGAAGTAATTCATATTCAATTAGATACAAAACACCCGCAGTCAGGCCATCCTTAATTATGGGGAGCCAGCCAACTGTCTATTTAGAAATAGTTTATATTCAATACATTACGAAAGCATTAGTGGCAGGCCACGTGTATTTCCCGGAAAAACCTTATCTTCGCTCATGAAGATGGATTGCCCTATGCTCATCCGTGACGCGACTCCTGAAGATGCGGCCTTCCTCGCCAAGTGCTTGATAGCGGGGATGCATTTCTATGATTTTGAGACGGAAATACCTGAGAATAAGGACATTTACCTCAATCTAGTGGATTGCGAGAAGCGGACCGACCTGCTATATTCCTATAAAGATTCCCGGATAGCCGAAGTCGATGGAAAGGCGGTAGGCTCGCTGCTCTCCTACCCTGGCGATAACTACAAGGAACTGAGACGGAAATCCTTCGCCGTTTTCTGGCCCGATTATATGATGATAGACGAGGAGTCCGAAATGGAGACCGGGCCCGGGGAATATTATCTCGACACCCTCGCCGTGCTTCCGGAATATCGTCGGAGAGGCATAGGACGAGCCCTTCTGGAAGATGGCATAAAAAAGGGAATCGCCGTCGGCTACAAGTTGATTACACTCGTGGTGGATAGCGACATGCCAGACCTCATAAGGCTCTACGAATCAGTTGGTTTCAAGAAAGCGGAGCACCGCTGGATATTCAGGGTTGATTTCCTGCGGATGGTCTATTCCGTATAAATTCTTATATTAGCGGTATGGGAAAGATTATTACTAAGATCGCATTTGCGGCGGTCCTGTTTTTATCGTTTGTCCGGGCGGAAGCCCAGAATCCGATTTTGCTCGGAAAGGCATATAATTCAGACCCTCAGGCAAGAGTCTGGATGGTGGACGGCGAGGAGAGACTGTTCATCTATGGTTCAAAAGACGAGAATCCGGCATATTACTGTTCTGGAAAATACGACGTGTTTTCAACGAACGACATGATCCATTGGAGCGGGAGGGAGGCTTTCTCCTCAGATGAAGTCAAATACAACGACGAGGTCTTGTACGCTCCGGACTGCATTGAAAAAGACGGAAAATACTATCTGTTCTATTCCCAGCCGGGAGCTTACCCGGAGGGAACAGCTGTAGGTGACAGCCCCTTCGGACCCTTCCTTGACGGAAAACCGCTCAAGGACGCGAACCAGATCGACCCTTCCGTATTCATCGACAACGACGGCCAGGCTTGGTTGTTCTGGGGGCAGTTCTCAGCTAAATGCGCCAAACTTAACCCTGACATGCGAAGCATTGACCCCTCTACGATCAAGGACGGGATTCTCACCGAGGCCGGGCATCATTTCCACGAAGGGATACAGGCCTTCAAGCATAACGGGACATATTACCTGACCTTCGCCGACATCAGCCGAAGAGGAAGGCCCACCTGCATTGGCTACGCCACATCGGACAGTCTCACAGGACCTTATACCTACCGTGGAGTGATCATAGACAACTATGGTTGCGACCCCTCCGTATGGAACAACCATGGATCGGTGGTGAAGTTCAAGAATCGGTGGTACGTGTTCTACCACAGATCATCCTGCGGCACAAACACTATGCGCCAAAGCTGCGTCGAACCGATCCGGATTCTTCCGGACGGAACGATTCCCGAGGTGGAGATGACCTCGACAGGGGCCGGCTTCCCCCTGGACCCGTACATCCCTGTCGATTACAGCATAGTCGCAGGACGCGCGTGCCTGCTCTCAGGACATAGCCGCATAGATCGTGAAGGCCATCTCGCAGCCATCCGCGACAATGACACTGCCACATGGAGGGATTTCTTGTTCAAGTACTGGCCGGAAAAGATGTTGATCCGTGTCCGTCCGAAAGCCGGCGGGACAATCCTTGTTTACTCTGAATATCTTTACGGAGAGCCCGTCGCTTCTTTCGATGTCCCCCCTGGTGACGGAGAGACTGAAATCACCCTCGAATCTGACGTCAGCGGAAGTATGATCGGAACCAAACCGCTCCGGATGCGTTTCACAGGAGAGGAGGACAAGGACTTGTTCACCATTGTCAGTTTCGGGTTCGAAAGATAGGAATATAACACATTATGGGAAAGATATTTAATCGCATTGCCATTCTTTGTCTTTCAGCCGTGGCGTTCTGCGCATGCGGAGAAAAGGCCTTGACCGGTGTCGGTTTTCCCGAGGCGCCGATAGAGATAGCCAGTAATGAGAGTCTCGGGATGGGGCTGGTCAATTATTTCAATATTATCCAGACCCCGGGCGGCGCCTACAGGATGTATTTCGCCGCCAATGAGCACAGTGGAATCGCCGAGGATGAATGGCAACAGAATCTTTACCTGGCGGAATCGGCCGACGGCTTTCATTATGAGATGAAGGGCAAGATAATGGAGTCTCTAATAGAGCAGTCGGTTTGCCTGGTTAAAGACAAGAAATGGCCTTACCGTTTGATAGGCAACCAGTTAATAGATGGCAAACATTGCCTTTGCCTTTGGAAATCGAAAGACGGGATTGAATTCACCGAGCGTAAGGTGCTTTACGATTTCAAACACGACACTCAGAACATCCTGGTCCAACATGGCGACCGGTTGAAGTTATATTCCCGATTAACCCAGGAGCATTATCAGAATCGCAGGGTCACATTGGCTGAGTTAACTCTTGATGGAGAGCAAGTTAGCGAAACTGAGGTCCTGGCCGGAGATTGCCTGTATAACAGCGCCGCGACCAAAGTTGACGAGCGTTTTGATCTGTTATTTCCGACTTATTATAACACACATGGTGGCACTACTGACACATTTTCTTTCAGGTGCTACCTTGCGGACGGACCCTTTATGCATGAGCTTCCGTGCGAGTTGAACCGTTGGGTTGAAGAGGACGAGGCCTGGGCGCTTGCCTCCCCGGGTTTCATATTCATTAACGGGGAGAGATATTTGGCTTTCTGCACAAGGACCGCTTCTCACGAAAACAGTCACACCGGCATGATCTCCAAATACAAACTGATCAAGGTCGTATTGGAATACGAATAAATTACTCTAAAGGAATCCGGGCGAGATAGATTCCTGCGCGGGAACGACCGTCGGGAGTTTTCAGCTCATGCGAGGAGTAGTACACAACCTTGAGTTCGCCATCCTCAACAAGGAATCCGGGGTAGCTGTTGTCACCGCCTGAGGGAAGAGTCTTCCAAAGCTCGAATTCTCCCTCGACATTACCTTTCCATAGGCAGGTCTTGCATTCTCCGTCATCGTAATATGCCCGGCCGCCTATAATCAGAGATCCGTCTGGAAGCACCACCATCTCAGGACCACCGATCTGGAAAGGGAGAGGAGTAAGCTTCCAGTCGGTGAAAGGATATTCGCTCATTCCTAAATACGCCTTTTTATCATCCTTCTCTCGGCGGATCAGCAGTGCCATCCTCCCATCAGAAAGGAAACGAACCGTTGTCTCGTTGGGGAAACCGCCCAACTCAATATCGGTAATCTTCTCAAAATGCTTACCGTCAGTAGTTTTGATCAATTCCAAACGGTTAGAGTCTGACTCGCCATAAGATACAGTGTAGCCGATGCCATCGTGCCAAGTCATTCTCCAGAACCACGCAGATCCGTCCGAATTTGTATAATCGACAGGCTCCGGATCGCTGAAAGTTTGGCCATCGGAACTGAAGGACACCTGCGGAATCCTCATTTTCAACTCCTTATCCACATACACCGATCCTCCCTGGATCACCATCAGCCTGCCGTCTGCTGTGACGGAGAGTTTGGGATCGCGTAGGTCATACCCCTCCTTCGACAGCAGCGCCACGCTATTCCAATGCTTGCAGTCATCGGAGCGCAGGATGCGGGTTTTTCCCGCCGCTATTCCGCTCTCATCGAAAATATGGCTGACACCCTCCCTGAAACTCACATACCAGGCATCATTATAACGTACTATCGAGGGGAAGGCGCTGTAATCCTTGTCCCAGATACGCTCAGCGTTGATTTCTTCGTTTTTGCCGGAGCCGCAGCCAGCAAGAATGATCGCACAAAACAAAGCGATCGCAAGTGGATATTTCATAATGACTTGGTTTTTCACAAATATAACAAAAGCCAGGCGAAATGCCTGGCTTTTATTGTGCCCGAGGTGGGAATCGAACCCACACGTCTTTAAAGGACATTGGATTTTGAGTCCAACGCGTCTACCATTCCGCCACTCGGGCAAAGCAGATAGGGCTGCAAATTTATCTATTTTCCTTTAAAATGCAAAATGTCAAAGCAAAAGTTAAGGACAGGGCAAAAGGAATTGACTCGGTGTGCATATTGATGGAAAAACTGATTATATTTGTAAGATGATATATCCGAAGATATATCAAGAATATGTTAACCCTTAATTAGAACGCAATATGAGACTTGAAGGAAGACGTGAAAGCACGAACGTCGAAGACCGCCGCGGAGTGAGCGGTGGAGCCATCGCAGGAGGCCTCGGAGGAGGCGCCATCATCATCGCCTTGATCGTTATGCTTCTTGGAGGAGATCCAACATCGGTACTCCAACAGGCTGGAACCATGCAACAAACCGAGCAGACGGGAGATGTGACTTTCTCTGCTGAGGAACAGGAACTCGCGTCATTCGCGAAAAAGATCCTGGCCGGCACCGAGGACATTTGGACCGCTCAGTTCGCGAAATATGGCTACCAGTATCAGCCGCCAAAGATGGTTCTCTATACTGGAACCACCTCTTCCGGTTGCGGTACCGCCAACTCACAGGTAGGACCTTTCTACTGCTCAGCTGACCAGACTGTGTATCTCGACCTCAGCTTCCTCTCAACGATGAAGAGGCAGATCGGGGCAGACGGTGATTTGGCTTATGCTTATGTCATAGCCCATGAGGTTGGCCACCATGTCGAGTATCTCCTCGGCACCCTTAACAAGGCCCACCAGAAGATGAATCAGTCCAGCAAGGCTGTCGCTAACCAGTGGAGTGTAAGGCTGGAGCTTCTCGCCGACTATTACGCCGGAGTCTGGGCGAATAATGACAACGCCCGTTTCCGTTCCATAGAGCCCGGCGACATCGAGAAAGCCCTGGATTGTGCCTCGAAGATCGGTGACGACTATCTCCAGAAAAAATCTCAAGGATATGTGGTCTCCGAGTCCTTCACCCACGGGACAGCCCAGCAGCGTTACAACTGGCTCAAGAAGGGCATGACCTATGGAGACCTTGAGCACGGAAACACTTTCGAGATCGATTATAATAGACTCTAACGTGAAACATTTTTCTTTACCCAAAGACGGTGGCCTGATAGAGAGCAACCTGCCTAAAGGCATCTTGCATTCCCACGAGAGAATTACCACCGAAATTTCAGATGACGCCGCTTCCGGAAGCGACAAAGTGGCCCGAATCATAGTTGACGCGATCAACGAACATGAAACGGACGCCATGACCAGACCTTTCAAGCTCGGACTCTCCCCAGGAGCCACTCCAACGTTGCTCTACAAGAGGCTGGCCGAGTTGAACAAAGCCGGTGAGGTTTCTTTCCGCAATGTGGAGGTATATTCCATTGATGAGTATTACCCTTGCGAGAAAGAATCCCCGCAAAGCCGAAACAACAAGCTGCACAGGGTATTCCTTGATCTTGTCGACATCAAGCCGGAAAATGTGCATATTCCAGACGGGACCATCCCGCAGGAAAAAGTCTCAGACTATTGCGCCGAATTCGACAAGGAGGCCAGAGGGCTTGACTTGCTTGTGATTGGTGTAGGCAAGGGAGGTCAAGTCGGGTTCAATGAGGCCGGATCCGCCGAGAAAAGCCGTACCAGGTTGGTTCCCCTCTCCTACCAGTCCAGGAAGATCCAGTCCCGCAATTTCAATGGCGACGTGACTGTCACTCCAAAATCCGCCATTACCATGGGTATTGGCACAATGATGACTTCTCACAAGATAATCCTGATGGCTTGGGGAGAAGACAAGGCGGAAGCGGTCAAGAATGTGGTTGAGTCAAGGATCGACCCGTCCTGCCCGGCATCTTATCTGCAGAGACACGACAATATTTGTTTCTACGCTGACGAGATGTCCGCATCCCTGCTCACGAGGATTGTCGCCCCATGGACCGTCGGACCGTGCGACTGGACCCCGAAACTTATCCGTAAGGCAGTCGTGTGGCTGTGCGGGAAGGTTCACAAACCCATCCTCAAACTCACCCAGAAAGACTACCTAGAGAACTCCCTCAGTGAGCTTCTCGAGCTTTTCGGACCTTATGACAAAATTAATATTGACATCTTCAACGAGTTCCAGCATACTATCACCGGGTGGCCCGGCGGCAAGCCCAACGCAGACGACTCGACAAGACCTGTCAAATCCACTCCCTTCCCCAAGAAGGTCATAGTCTTCTCTCCCCATCCGGATGACGATGTGATCTCGATGGGTGGAACATTCATCCGCCTTGTCCATCAAGGCCATGATGTCCATGTCGCTTATGAGACTTCCGGTGACCTGGCGGTCCATGACGATGTGGTCTTGCAACACATGGACGCTGCCAAGCAGCTCGGTTTCGGAGACAAGTTCGATGAGGTCAAGGCCATAATCGGAGCGAAGAGACCCGGAGCGCCGGAGCCAAAGGAACTGCTCGCTATCAAGGCCGCGATCCGAAGGAGCGAGGCCCGCTCAGCGGTCAGGAGTTTCGGACTCAACGACAACACCAATGTCCACTTCCTCAACCTGCCGTTCTACGAGTCTGGTGGCGTCGCAAAGCTTCCGCGCACACAAGCGGACCTTGATATTATCAAAGCTTTGATAAAGGAAGTCAAACCCGACCAGATCTACATGGCCGGAGACCTGGCGGATCCCCATGGAACTCACAGGGTCTGCACTGAAGCCGCCCTGGAAGCTATCGAGCAACTCAAGGAAGAGGGTAATGACTGGCTGGACAATACCACGATCTGGCTTTACAGAGGCGCCTGGATGGAGTGGGAACTCTGGAGAGTCGATATGGCCGTGCCGCTCAGCCCCGACGAGGTCGTGGAGAAACGCCACGCCATATTCCGCCACCTTTCCCAGAAAGATATCGTTCCCTTCCCGGGAGACGACCCGAGGGAATTCTGGCAGAGGGCCGAGGAGCGCACACAGAACACAGCCAAGCTCTATGATGAGTTAGGCATGGCCGAATATCAGGCAATAGAAGTATTCCTTAAACTGAAATAATTGATAATCATGAGAGTAATAATCAGAGACAGCAAACAAGAAGCCTCCATTTGGGCGGCTCACCACATCGCTGACGCCATCAAGGCGAAAGCGGAACTGACAGATGATCCTTTTGTTTTAGGCCTGCCCACAGGATCGACTCCTTTGGACACCTACGCTGAGCTCGTACGCATGTGCGAGGCAGGGGAAGTATCGTTCAAGAATGTCATCACTTTCAATATGGACGAATATGTCGGCATCCCGGAGAAGCATCCCGAGAGCTACCATAGTTTCATGTACAAGAACCTGTTCGACAAAATCGACATCCCTGCGGGAAATATCCATATCCTTAACGGCAACGCACCCGATCTTGACAAGGAGTGCGCTGATTATGAGAACGCTATCCTCGCCGCCGGCGGAATCGACCTTTTCCTTGGAGGCGTTGGTGAAGATGGTCACCTGGCTTTCAACGAGCCCTTCTCTTCTATCAACTCCAGAACCAGGGTTGTCACTCTGACCCAGGACACGATCGAGGTCAACTCGAGATTCTTCGGCGGAGACACCAGCCAGGTGCCTAAGCAGGCGATGTCTGTCGGTGTCGCGACCGTATGTGACGCTGCTGAGGTTCTGATCCTCGCTTTCGGAAGCAAGAAAGCCAGAGTCGTTGCCCAGGCAGTGGAAGGTTCTGTGAGCCATTATGTTACGCTTTCAGCGCTCCAGCTTCATGAGAACGGGATCGTTGTTCTTGACGAACCCGCCGCCGGAGAATTGAAGGTCAATTCCTATAAATACTTCAAAGCCGTTGAAGAGGCTGAAAACAGATAATTATAAAACAAAGATGAAAGTCAAGTATTTGTTCGCCAGCCTGTTGCTGATGGTTACTTTTGGAGCATACGCCCAAGAGAGTGCCATTGTGAAGAAATATGGATTCAAATCCGCTATCGCCACGATCAACACTGAACTTCTTGGCAGGACTATAGAGTCGACAGCTTACGTGGATAATTACGGAGCACAGACCAGCCAAGTGGTTGAGATGAATGTTCCCCTCAAAGGAAACGTGAAGAGCGCCACTATCGTTAGGGACGGCAAATCCTACACTGTAAACTACACATCGAAGAAGATTGAGGTGGCTGATGCCATCGAGCAGCCGGATTTCTTAAACCCCACCGCCGCTGAAAAAGAGAAATACAACATGAAAGAATTGGCCGAGGATTCGGTTCTCGGCAAGAAATGTGTTGTATTTATTCTTGACACAGACTATAACGGAACTCCTGCCACGATGACTGTATGGATCTATAAAGGTTATCCAATGAAAAGCGAGACCGATACGGGCATATTCAAAGTCACTACCGAGGTAACCTCTTTCGAGGAAAATGTTGATATTCCTCAAGATGTGCTTGAAATTCCAGATTACAAAACCAAGAAAAAGAAGTAAAACAACTTAGCGACTTATCAAGATGAAAACCAAATTTTTGTTCGCCAGCCTGTTGATGCTGGTATCGCTGGGCCTCACCGCCCAGGACAAGGAAGCCGTCAAGAAATACGGGTTCAAGTCCGCCATCGTTAAGATCTCCACCGATATGATGGGCCAGAAAGTCGAGTCCACAGCCTACATCGATGACTATGGTGCCAAGGAGTGCCAGAAGATGAAGCTGGATATCCCCGGCATGGGAAGTATGGAGACCGGAACCATTTCCAAGGACGGAAAGAACTGGAGTGTCAACTACACGATGAAACAAGTCCAGGAGCTGGACGTCAATGCGGCAGACCAGCCTAACTTCAACGATCTCACTGATGAGGTTAAAGCAAAGTATAATATCCAGTCTGTCGGCAAGGAGAAATTCCTTGATTTGGATTGCGATGTTTTCACCATGGAGACAGAAGCCCAGGGGATGAAAGCCAAGATGAAAGTCTGGTGCTACAAGGGTTTCGCCCTTAAATCAGTCACTGACATCAGCGGTATGGCTGTCACAGCCGTCGCCACCGAGTTCAAGGAGGATGCGATGGTACTGCCCCAGGTCTTTGATGTCCCTAAATTCTAATCCGCTGTGATGCGAAGGTTAATAGTCCTGGGGATCGCGCTTCTGGGATCAGCCTGCGTTTTCGCCCAGAACAAGGATACAGTCCAATCAGGAGACCTCTTCCCCTCCAAGATGACCACCATCAGAGAGGGGAAAGGGGAACTGATGAGGTTCCATGGGAACCTGATCTTCTCCGAATCCAACGAATACCTTCTCACCAGCGATGTCACGGGAGATTTCTGGAGAAAATACAGGGGTGCCAAGATCCTGCAGGATTACGGCCAATACTTGTGGATGCTCGGAATCTCATACATGGCCACCGACATTGTTATCATCACGCTTTACAGGGATGCGAACATCAGGTTTTACAAAGATCCTTCGATAATCATCGGCGGGATTTGCACACTGGTTGGCGCGGCGATGGACTTCGGAGGCTGGGTCAGGCTGGGAAACCTTGCGAAAACTTATAACACAGACCCTTCCGTTAGGAAATCATATTCCTTGAACCTCGGTCCGACCAACTCGGGTGGATTCGGACTTTCATTTAACTTTTAATAAACGATAATGGGCTCCTATCGAATATTTGTCGAGAAATATCCTGAATTCCAAGTGGAGGCAGCCAGTCTCCTGGCGGAACTGAATGAGAATCTGCAGCTGAAACTGAAGAAGCTTCGGCTGCTAAATGTTTATGACTTGTTCGGCTTCACTCCGGACCTGCTGGAGAAAAGCCGCTACAGCGTGTTTGGCGAGATCGTCACGGATCAGGTCACAGATTCTGTAGATTTGGCGAAATACATCGCTGTGGAGTTCCTGCCTGGACAGTTTGACCAGAGAGCGGCATCGGCAGTGGACTGTGTCCACCTGATTGACCCCAAGGCTGACATAGCGATCAAAAGTTCCAAGTTGATCATTGTCGATGATGACGCCAGTGACGAAGTCCTGGATAAGATCCGTCACTACGTTATAAATCCTGTGGAATCAAGGGAGAAAGACCTCTCGAAACTGTCCGACACGGAGCATGCGGCTGTCAAGGAAGTTCCTCTGTTAGAGGGATTCAGGAATATGACCGATGAGGATCTCACGCCCTACCGGAAGAAGATGGGACTCGCCATGAATGAGGATGACCTCAAGGAAGTGAGGACCTATTTCACCGCCGAGGGTAGGGATCCCAATGAGACTGAGCTCAGGATTCTCGATACCTATTGGAGCGACCATTGCCGTCACACTACTTTCACCACGGAACTGGAGGATATCGCCGTTGAAGATTCCTTAATCAAGGAGGACATTGACGGAACTATGAGCCTCTATCTTAAGATGAGGAAAGATCTCGGCCGGGAAGGCAAGGGGCTGAACCTCATGGACATGGCGACGATAGGCGCCAAGTATCTTAGGAAAGCGGGCAAACTTGATGACATGGAGGTGAGTGAGGAGAACAACGCCTGCAGCATATTCATTGACGTCGATGTCGATGACTCTACAGAACGCTGGCTCTTGATGTTCAAGAATGAGACTCACAACCACCCTACCGAAATCGAGCCCTTCGGAGGTGCGGCCACCTGCCTTGGCGGAGCCATCAGGGATCCCCTTTCCGGACGCTCCTATGTCTATCAGGCTATGCGAGTCACCGGTGCCGGAGACATCTACAAGCCTGTCGCTGAGACGATTCCGGGAAAACTTCCACAGAAGGTTATCACCCGCAAGGCCGCCCAGGGATATTCCAGCTACGGGAACCAGATCGGACTTGCGACGACCCATGTCAGGGAAATATTCCATGAAGGCTACACAGCCAAGAGAATGGAGGTTGGAGCTGTTGTCGGCGCGGTAAAAGCCTCCAATGTCAGGAGGGAGAGCCCGAAACCTGGTGATGTTGTGCTGATGCTCGGCGGAAGAACCGGCCGTGACGGAATCGGAGGAGCCACCGGCTCATCAAAAGAACACACCGAGGAGTCACTGGAGACCTGCGGAAGCGAGGTCCAGAAAGGAAACCCGCCGGAGGAGAGAAAACTGGAGAGATTGTTCCGCCGCCCTGAGGTTACTTCCTTGATAAAGAAATCCAATGATTTCGGCGCCGGAGGCGTGTCGGTCGCGATCGGCGAACTGACAGCCGGGCTGGACATCTACCTCGACAGGGTGCCGGTCAAGTACAGCGGCATGAACTCCACGGAGCTGGCCATCAGCGAGTCCCAAGAGAGAATGGCCGTGGTGATCGAGGCCAAGGACGAAGAAATATTCAAGGAATATTGCCACTCGGAGAATATCGAGGTGACCCATGTCGCCGATGTGACTGACACCGAGAGGATGAGGATGTACAACAAGGGAGAATTGGTGGTCGATCTCCGCAGGGACTTTATCGACAGCGCTGGCGCGAAGCATTACTCGAAATCTGTTATCGGAGCGGTCGAGGAAATCGATCCCTTCTATCGGGAGATCCCCGGGAAGAACCTGAAAGAGAGGATGTTCGCCAATCTCCAGGATCCTAATGTCACAAGCCAGAAGGGTCTTATCGAAATGTTTGACTCCACCATCGGCAGATCCACAGTCCTGATGCCTTTCGGCGGCGAGTTGCAGACCACTGAGACACAGGTCTCGGTTCAGAAACTCCCAGTTGACGGCTTCACAGACACGGCCAGCATGATGGCCTTCGGATTCAACCCTGACCTTTGTGAATGGAGCCCCTACCATGGCGCCGCATATTCATTTGTCGAGGCCTGCTCGAAGATTGTCGCCGCCGGAGGAGACTGGAAAACCATGAGGTTCTCCTGCCAGGAGTATTTCGAAAGGATGACTTCCGATCCTCTGACATGGGGCAAGCCGACCGCCGCTCTTTTGGGCGCGCTCAAGATGCAGGAAGCTTTCGGACTGCCTTCCATTGGAGGGAAAGACTCCATGAGCGGTTCCTTCGAGACAGAGCATGGTCCGATCCATGTTCCCCCGACCCTGATCGCCTTTGGAATAACGCCGGTCAAGACCGGAAATGTCATATCCCCTGAGTTCAAATGGGAAGGCGACCGTCTATATCTCGTCAGGCATACTCCTTTGGCCAACAGGATGCCGAACGTGGAGCAACTGAAGAAGAACTGGGACAATATCAACGCTAAGATCAAGGACGGCACCATTGTGGCCGCCTGGTCAGTCGGATTCGGAGGTGTAGCTGAAGCGCTCTGTAAGATGAGTTTCGGCAACGCCTTCGGCTTCGACGTGAAACTTACGGAGGAAGACCTATTCAATCTCGCTTACGGCTCAATAGTGATTGAGACTGATGGGGAGGTCGATTTCGAAAACGCCGAACTGATCGGAGACGTGACTTCCGGAGAAGACGGAAACGTACGTGTCAATGGGACTTCGATTTCGATTTTCGAGCTCATGGACTTCAACGGTTCCCTGTTTGAGAAAGTCTACCCTGCTGTCAGCGAATCGGCCCACAAACGGCTGATGCCAAAGGGTATGGAAGGGGTCAAACCATTCAAGGCCAAGAAGTTGGATCTTGAATATAAAGGCCCGGCCGTGGACAAGGTAGTGGTTTATCTGCCTGTATTCCCGGGTACCAACTGCGATTACGATTCAGCCAAAGCCTTCAGGAAGGCTGGTGCCGAGGTACGCACAAGCGTTTTCCGCAACCTCACCGATAAGGACGTGTTTGAGTCCATCGATGAGATGCCCAAGAATATTCGTGAAT